>Ga0265293_10002308_pt1 | contig 38805 bp, 22 predicted proteins | sample Munlanlewell138R_FD_192505 | JGI IMG/M metagenome (GOLD analysis project Ga0265293, IMG submission 192505) | Leachate microbial communities from a municipal landfill in Southern Ontario, Canada - Leachate well 138R | ecosystem: Engineered > Solid waste > Landfill > Unclassified | place: Canada... | reverse complement strand
GGAACCTTTTGTCTTTTGCAAAAAGAAAAAAGGTTCCCCCCGCCGTGCAAAGCTCTCTTATTTTCTAAAAGCTAGAATGTATTCTATCTTCTTTGCCTGCGTTGCTGGATCACGTCGTTCGACAGCGCCCGAGGCTATAAACTCGAGTTTTGCCCGCGCCGCTGCTTCTTTCGTGGGTGCCGCTACTTTATAGGTGCGCCCGCGGCTGATGCCTTCCCCAACGATGACTGCCATCTTCCCGCCACTTCGCATAGATTTTGCTGCAGCCAGCATCCACGCGTTGGTATCTTTTTTCCATTTTTCGTAGGCACCTCGTTGATCCCTAAATATGCGCCGCGACCCCATTTCGAGCTGCTCTTGTGCTTCTAGCCCAAGCCAGGCGAGTCGCAGTTGCTGCATGGGAAGGTAATCGTAGGTTCCTGGGTAGGGCGGGGATGTGGCGATCGTGTCTATATCTTCAAACTTGTGCGTCCTAGCGTCGCTCAGCGCGATCTCGGCAGCAGGCGTAGACTCGGGGGTGAGCTTTGCCAACGCGTGTAGGCGTTCAGCCAGTTCGTAGGCTTTATCGGCATAAGCCTTAAGGGCAACACCGTCCTTTCTCGGGGTATATACGACGCGGTTTGAAGTATCGGAGGCGCGTAGCGAGTACTTTACGACAATGCTTGACAGGACAGCGCGCAATAGATCCGAAAACTCATTGTGATAAGCGCTCGATGCGGTGTAGAGAGCGAGCAATTCGTTAAACATGTTGCTTTTGTACCACGGCTTAATTTTGAGTATCGGCGCGGGAATCCAGAGTTTCTGCTTCTTATCGACGTAGCCCTGCGCTTCTTGCGTGACAAGGTCGACGAGATCGAGGAAGTCATCGAGTTGGCTCGGTGTCCAGAGCGAAGTACGTGTTTGAGAGACTAAAATAGCAATGGGACTCAAATCACTGCCAAACGAGGTCATCCCGCGTAGCTGTGCTTCTAAAACGAGTGTCCCGCCACCGCAGAAGGGATCCGCAAAACGTTCTCCCCCTAGGGCGTTGAGCATGATTTTCGCGCCCTCTGGCGCAAAGCGCGCGGGATAAGAGTGAAAGTGCTGTGTAGCCCAGTCGTTTTCTGCTTGCGCGCGTAGAGCTTGCACAAAAATTTTGGCTAAAGCCTCATCGCCTTCATATTTAGCCTTCCCCGCTTCAACGCGAGCACTTAAACGCTTCACGCGTTTACCAAGGTTTTGTTGCTTGGGTAAGCCCGATAGATGTCCTATATCGCCAGCGCCTAAGTAGCGCGAAGCATCCTCTTTTCTTCTCATTTTATATTTCCACTATGCTGTAAATTCTACAGGTTTTTTTTTTGAAAATCACACCGGTTTTCCCAGTTCGTAGCAGGCGAGCTCGCAAAGTATGGGGCCGTTGTGGACGCGCTGTTTTTTGAAGGGTCTCATGTGTAACTTTTGTTTTAGATATTCGGGTAAACTGATGATACACAATTTATGCCCATCAAATGCTCTTAAGTGGCGTCCTAATTGGTAATAAAACTCCATCAATTCCCCATCATTTTGTTCCAAGCGCTCACCGTATGGTGGATTGCAAATAATGAGGCCACCTTCTGGCATAGGCTTCGTATCAAAGACGTTTGCCACGCTAAACTCAATATACTCATCAACACCAGCCGTTTGCGCGTTTCTTTGCGCATTCGCCACGGCTAGCTCGCTGATATCCGAAGCTTCAATGCGAACTTGGGGCTTCGTACGCAGTTGCTTGGCCTCTTCGCGCATGAGCGACCAGTCGTTGGCATAGTCTTTGAAGATCTCCCAAGATTGGAAGGCGAAACGACGCTGTATACCAGGCGCCGTTTTAGAAGCCATAAGCGCCGCTTCGATGGCTAGCGTCCCAGAGCCACAAAGTGGATCGCGTAAATCGCTTTTGTCCCAAGCCGCAAAGCCCAGCATGCTAGCGGCTAAGCTCTCGCGAATTGGCGCTAAACCTTGGCGTTTTCGGTATGCGCGTATGCTAAGATTTTGCCCCTGTAGTTCGAGGTATACTCGCGCGTGTCCATCAATAATTTGCAGTGAAACGGTAAGGACGGGATTTTCTGTATCTATGCTTGGACGTCGTCCGTAAACATCGCGCGTCGAGTCTACGATTGCGTCCTTTAATTTCAGGGCAAGATAGAGCGAGTTCCTAAAACGTGTATCGTTGACATGGCTACGCACGCAAAAGCTCGTGTCGGGATGAAACCACGGTTTTACCTTGATTCTACGCCCTAAATTATAGACGCCTTGCTCGTTATCGACCCGTCCCTCCATTAAACAGAGCATCACTTTGTTGGCTTGCCGAGACCAAAGACAAGCTTTCATGGCAAGCTCGAACTTCGCATGGGTCAAAACACCGCCGCTCACAAGCTCTAACTGACTAAAACCTAAAGTCTCTAGTTCGGCGAAAAGCTCTTTTTCTAATCCGCGAACACATGTAATTAAAAATTTTTCCATCTATCATTCCCGAAGCTTTAGGAAAGCTCTGATCTATTTGTGGGGCTCCGTTAGGGCTATCGCCCTTAGAACCCTTTTTTCTTTGCAATTTTGGCTTATTTCGTCGTCGGCTGTGTCGTTTGGCGCGGTCACGACCTCTAGGTCGTTCCCTTGCCGCACTCCTTGCCTCCTAGAACTAGGCTCAAAATTGCAAAGAAAAAGTGTTTTTGTTTTCTTTCTTTTCTAGAACAGTCGCCTGACTTTCCTTACTTTACGCTAACGCGTTTTGATTGTTTCTTGCATTATTCAGGCTTTCTTAGGCCGAAATCCAAAGGCGGCGCGGCATCCAGCACTACGCCGCTTGCATAACACATAGTCTTGTCACTTGCGAGCATTAGTTTGGGCTTTACGCAAAAGCCGCGTACTTTGTGTATTGAGTGCATAACGCAAGATCGATTTTTATGGGGGTAGCGCGGGATCGCTGAACAAAAGACGCAACGAACGCATGTTGTGCGGTGGATGCGCGATTAGCAAATACACCGCACAACATTTTGCGTTCGTTGTCGAATTTTGTGAAGAAGCCCGCGCGTAGGGGGCTGTGCCCCATTCAAAGAAATATGTCCATTCTTAAACTAGCACCGTTAAGCGGCGAGCAAGATCCAGAGTTCGGTTATGACAAACCCGAGCTCTTGACCGAGCCCATACCGAACTCTCGTGGAACTCTCGTTGAGTACCCACAAGTCGTCGACGTCGATAACGACGGGCACAGCGAAATCGTGCTCACGTCGAATGACTGCGGACGCCCTGGCGAGGGAAGAATGCACGGCATTCGCGCTTTTGAGGCCCCTGCGGGCAACTGGGTACGCACCCGAAGGATTGGGAACCAGTTTGACTACCATGTCACCAACAGCAACGAAGATGGCACGGTGCCAAAATATGAAAAACAAAACTGGAAACAGAGAAACCTCAATAACTTCCGCCAAAATGTGCAGCCCGATGGTTTGTTTAACGCGGCAAACTTGAGCGCTGTCTCTTTGACGTACGCCCACAAAATTTGCCCCACCATATCGCTCCTCGCACAAGTCAAAAACGAGGGTTCGTTAGCTGTACAAGCGGGGCTCAGTGTGAACTTTTATGCCCACAAAGCTAATGGGGGCGAAGTAGACGGCCTTTTGGGTACAGCCTATAGCACTGAAGTACTACGACCAGGCGGCGAAACAACGGTGGTATTGGAATGGGATGGCAACGTCGCGCTCGACAACGCGTCGGCCAAGTTAACGCTACCTGCTCAAATCTATTTTATCGTCGATGAACCCACACAAGAGCGACCCAACGGAATGTTCCTCGAATGCGACGAAACGAACAACACGTCTAATATTGCGCAAGTTTTTGCTTGCCCCGCAAATTAAACCGCAACGACGAACTTGCATAAACTAAGCGGGGGCAACGCAGCCCCCGCCTCGCAAACGGCGCTAGACCAAAATATGGTGTATAGCTTTTGCTTCGATTTCGCACCTTGCGCTGTATTCGTAGACCTTTGCGCCCTATTATGTTTATAGTAATACCGTCTAGTATGCGAACTTACTAGACTGCGCATTGAATAAAATGTGACTTTTACGAACTGCATGATGCTATAACATGAAGAAAGCTTCTTTTTACTCTTTGTTCTTTCTGCTTTTCTTCGTTGTCGCGCTCTGTTGCTGCAACGCAAAAAATGACGAAACTCCAGCCCTCGCCGAAGCGAAACAAAACGCTAGCGCCCAAAACAGCGAACAAACGCAGCCCATCAATGGCGAGCCAAACGTCGAAATTGCTCAAGCTGCCCTAAAAACTAAAGCCGACGACGTTGCCAGAGCCAAAGCATACGCGCCCAATACCGACGCGCCTAACGAAGTTGATGCGCATGAGCCCAAGCTACAAGCCGAAGCTACAGACGGCGAGCCGCTCTCCGAGGATAGCCTCGCAATCACGCACGACCTCAGCCCGCTTAGCCCAGAGCAAATCGCCGTCCTGCAAAACATTCAAGCCGACGCGCCCCCAGAATTACTCAACGCCATCAAAGAAGAACACGAAAACCAGCATTTTCTTTGGAGCGACGAGCTTCACCCCGAACTTTATGCCGAAAGCATCGCTAATCTTGGTGGAACATACATCGGCATCGGTAGCGACCAATCTTACATGTTCATCGGCTGGCAAAGACCTAGCCTAGCCTTCGCGGTCGATTACGACCCCTGGGTTGTCTACGTACACCTCGCCTACTTCGCCTTCATATCGCTCTGCGACGAGCCAGAATGCGTCATTGAAGCATTCGGCGATCGCGACCTCGGCAAGGAAAAACTCAACGCATTCTACGCCGATGATCCGCGCCTTAAAGACATTCTCAGCGTCTATCAGTTCGGACAGCGTGGCATCGTGCGCCGATTGCGCGGCATCCGTAACACCATGAACAAACACAAAATCCCCTCATTCATGAACGACGCCGAAACCTACGAATATATCAAACAACTCATCCAAAGCGGGCGCTTACGCACCTTCCAAGCGAACTTACTTGGCCAAAGCGCCTTCGCTGGCATCGGCGCCGCCTGCACCGCGCTGCAAGCCCCCGTCGCCGCCCTCTACCTCTCAAACGCCGAGCAATACTGGGCCTACAACGCACAATTCCGCCAAAACATGGCCGCCCTCCCCTTCACCCAAAACGCACTCATCATGCGCACCGCCGCCACCAAACCCGCAAACCGCGACTATCGCTACAGCGTCCAACCCGCCGCCGCCTTCCTGGCCTGGCTCAAGCATCCAAGCGCAAAAGCCGTCCGCTACATTACGCGCACTGTTCGCGTGAAGGCCCCCGACGATTTCCCCTTCACTAGGGACGAAGCATTCCCACCCGACGACGCAGCCCAAGAAGCTCCTTAAGCCGATTTTGGCATATATACTATCTTTTTTTGAAGGGGGCATGAGCCCCCTACGCGCGGGCTTCCTCGCCAATAGCCCTATGGGCGCAAAATTTTGTGCGGTGTATGCGCTCAAACCGCGCATCCACCGCACAAAATGCGCCCATTGGGCTATTGGCTCGGCGATCCCGCGCTACCCCCCGTTTTAATGTGAACCCATACGCTACTGGCCAAAAACAAGCGCAGCTAGCAGCTAGATCAGCTCTCATCTTAGGCTATGCGCGTGAGCAATGTTAAAATCTTGTAAAAAATCAGCCAAGAAACTTCGTTCTAGTCTTTATGAATATCTTAGCCTACAGCGTTGCCACGAAGAACTTTTGGAAGCCGCTTCGTATTATTGGTACATAAACCTCTGTTCGTGGCGAATACTTGATGTAGAAAACGCTTGGCCCCAAAAACTCGCTGCCACTAGCCTCGAACAGCTCTGCAACGAAGAAAATTCGGATAGCATCGCACGCACGATAAAAAACACGCTCCTAAGCTTGCACAAGCTCTTGCCGCACTGCATAGAAGAAGCTAACGCAGAAATTTTAGAACTTTGTCCTGCTCAGTGGCTAAAATATGAAGCACTTCCTCTGTTAAAGGACGCTTTCTCCGAAGAAAATACGAACAACATTGAGCGTATAGCTTGGTTGTTCCAGTTCTATTTTTCACGCGATAAGCGAGAAATAGCCAAAAGTATGCGTCGAAGCGAAAAAATCGACCAAAAATCACTGCCTACCGTAACGCAAGTTTTTACGCCACAGTGGATAATTCAATGCTTGCTACACAATGCTTTGACAAAACTTAGCGCTATAAAAGACTTGCCCTATGTCCTTAGTCCTGCGCCACAAAACAATGAACTCTCACAGCAGGAAATTAGCATCTGCGATCCCGCCTGCGGCGCTGCTCTTATCCTTTTACAAGCCGTTGAAAGTCTTTGGCCTCATTACCAAAACCTTAATTTCTCCCAAAGTGAAATTCTCAGCATACTCGCCAAGACCTTGCACGGTTTCGATATAGATCCGCGCGCAACACGACTTGCCTCTTTTGTGCTTTTATTAAAAATTCGGAATGTGGCTCTAAAACACGAATATACACTGGACATATCCGAAGAATACCTTCCCAAAATTCATTGCTTAAAGAATATTTCTTTTAAAAACGAAGAAAAAATAGTGAGCGCCTTATCGCAAAAAACGGGCCTTGCTTCACAAAAGCTACTTGCCCTCTTTCACGAATTTGGCCACGCCTCTAGTTTGGGCTCGCTTATTGCCCCCCGCTTGAGCGCGGAAGAAATTCAGAAACTACGCACAGTGAACGCCGGGATATTTAAGAACCGTGAAGAATACACAAAGTTTTGCAAGCTCATGGATTTAGTGCAAGCTTTAGCCCAAAAGCACGACATCGTCATTACCAACCCACCGTATTTGGGCAAAAGATTCTTCTCAAAACAGCTCAACGCTTGGGCAAAAATAAATGCCCCCATGGCAAAAGATGATCTCTTTGCCATGTTTATACTTCGCTGCATTGAAATGGCCAAGGATGGCGGCTTTGCTTCGCTCGTCGTCATGCAATCATGGATGTACCTCTCTAGATACGCCGCTTTACGCGCCAAGCTAAGACAACAAACAAAACTTATCAGCTTAGCCCTTTTAGAGAGTTCACTCATGGGCATAGCCTTCGGTACATCAGCGGTGGTATGGCAAAAAACGACAAGTTCAGAGCATAAAAGCGTATTTTGTTTTGTTGGCAAGGCCGATCTGTGCAAAGGCGTACCCAAAACTTGGCCTCCAAAACTGTATTTGCGCAACGTCGAGGAGTTCAAAAAACTGCCAGGCGAGCCTTTAGCCTTTAAACTAACAGCGCCAATGATCGAAATCTTGAGTAAAAGCAGGCGCTTAGAAGACTATTGCGAGCTTCGCCAAGGTTTGGCCACAACCAATAACGAACGTTTTCTTAGAGCTTGGCACGAAGTCGGACGTGAAAATATTGCCTTTTGCATCGATAACGCCGAGGAGGCGCTCGCAAGTAAAGCGACTTGGTTCCCCTATAACAAAGGCGGCAAGTATAGAAAATGGTGGGGAAACCAGTACTTAGTGCTAAACTGGAAAAACGATGGAGAGGAGATTAAAGAGAATATTATTCGGAAATACCCTTATCTTAAGGGTGATCCCGCTTTTGTAGCCAAAAATCAAGCATTTTATTTTAAGCCCGCTATTTCCTTCTCGAAGGTAGGTTTGGGTTTGCCCTCGTTTCGCTATTATCCCAAAGGTTTTGTTTTTGATGTGGCAGGCACTTCTATTTTTGCTAAAAGCGACGAATGGCGCCAAATTTTAGCCTTTCTTAATTCAAAACTCGCGTGCCAACTTTTGCAAAACCTTGCCCCTACTCTCAACATCGAAATCAAACAGTGTGGAAAGTTGCCTTGGCTTTTGGCACAACCAAAGGAGCGCATCAATGAACTCGTCGATGCGCTCATCCATGACGCAAAAGATGACTGGAACAGCACTGAGCAAAGTTGGGACTTCACAAAGCACGAAGTGTTTTTGCCTGAACTTTACTCCGAGCTTTTAGAGGATGCGTGTAAGAATTTGCTCAAACTACACGAAAAACGAACAAAACACGTCTGGGAGGCAGAATATGAAATTAATGAGCGCATTTTACATGCCTTGAACTTCGAAAATTACATGTCGGCAGAGCCGAGCTTAGAAAACATCGCTCTTTTCTCAAATCCAAATTATGTGTACAAAGCGAAAAAATCGCTAAATTCCTATGAAGGGGCGCAGTTGTATGAAGTAGTGGCGTCTCTCATTTCGTACGCAGTTTCTTGCGCGTTTGGGCGCTATGATGCGAAGCTTTCTGTGCAAGGCTGCAGCGAACTTAACATGCAAATGCTGCACACCGCGCTGCTTAAGTTCCTCAAAAATCAATTTTCTCCTCTCTATTTTCGCAAAAACCTAGAATTCATCGAAGCGATTTTAGCTAAGCCATTGCTCAAATATTTAGAAAACGACTTTATGCTAGACCATAAGCGCCGTTATGGGGCGTATCCTTTATTTTGCTGCACTAACGGCGTATTGCGTGTAAAGTCATTGAGCGCATAAGCGCAAAGCGGAAAGTGTGGGCTGTATTTCGAGTTTTTTATGAGTAAAATGCGAGTTTTTTCTAATATTATTTTGCTCTTTAGCTTTATGGGCTTATTTTTAGCGTCCTGTCAGCGAATTGAAGTGGGTCTTGATCCACGTATCACCGCGAAAGCGGTGCAGGCGCATATGCAGGGTGCGCTCTTGGGCTCTAAAATGTCGCCCAGCGAGGGGATGTTGCGAACGCAGCCCGCTCCCAATGCCGAGGTTGGCGCTGCGCTTTTTGCGCGATATTGCGATAGCTGCCATATCAGCGGAAAAAAAGCGCCGCGCGTTGTAGGCGTGTTCCATGCGGATCCAAATTCCGAAAGCGATTTAGCGATAGTGCGCTTTGGGCTAGAAGAGATGCCAGCATTTCGCAATATATTGACGCATTTTCAGATCATGGATATTTTGCGCTACTTACAACGAGAGTATGAACAACGACACGGCGTAAGCAAAAGCGAAGAACTTAGCAGCCAAAACGAAGGAGGCGAGGGATGAAGCGGCTAACAGGCATTGCTGTTCTCATTGTACTCGCCGCTAGCCTACTATATTTTGTTGCCAGACATAACTTATCGCGACAACGTGGCGATGAGCTTGCGTTTACGCCACTTAGCGAAGAGTTGGCCGCAGTTCCCGTATTGCGAAACGCGCAGTTTGGGCCAAAAGCAGAGTCTTGGGCGCAGTCAGAGGCGTGGATACATGCAAAATGCAACTGGATTTTTTTCGACAACTACGCAAGCGCCGCCTTGTTTGATCGCGCCCAGCCATGGCATGCGAAACTACTCGCCAATACCCAAGATCTACTATCGCAGTTTGGGCTAAATGCGCATTATTGGCTTGGAGTAGAGCTCTACTCTCGTTTTATGCGCTGCTTTCAATCTAACGACGATGATTGCGCTAAAGAACTGCTCGATTGCGAAGAAAAATTAGATGCCAAGCTGGATTTAGCAGACGCAGCGGAATCGGAGTTTTTGCAGCTAGCGCGCAAAGAGCAACTTATCGATGAGGCGGGCAAGATAAAACCCGAGTCGCTGGCTATCGTTGAACTGCTATTTCGCTATATTTGGATAAAAACGACGGCAGATATCATTGACGAAATGCAGCTCTTATTGCCCGAGGAACGACGACTAATAATACGATGGCAAATCGAGCAATCAAGCCTATCAGTCGAGCAAAAACTACGCCTTATCGAAATTAATCGAATAAAATTTGAAGGTTTGTACGACTATGACTTTGCTACAGCCGTATTGCTTAAAGAATCGGGTGATCTTGAGGGGGCGCGTAAAAGTCTAGAAGCAGCGCGTGATGCGGCGAAACTTGCCAATAACGGGAAGCGAGTAGCGCAGCTAGATCGCTACCTCTTATCCATCAATCTGAGTCGACAATAAACCTTGGGAGCGCTAAATAATACGGCGAACCAGCCGCAGTGGCGAGGGTTTGCCAAGAAAAGGAGTAAGGAATGTCAGAGAAAAAATCAGCCATACAAGATAGTTTCAGCGCACTTCTGAGACGCGCCGCGGGTGCAGCAACGCAAATTGGTGAATCCGTTAAGGAACAGGCAGAAAAGGGCAAGGACTTTATCGATGAAAAATTTCGAGAACGCGAAGCCAACGAAGTTTTTCGCAAATTAGGAAGAAAGGTGTACAAACTGCATTCGAGAGAGGAACTTGAGTTACCCGAGTCCTGCGACAAATTCATAGATGCCCTGGACAATTTGCTTGATGCAGACGATTCGGACGATCACGACGTTGTTGAAGAAAAACCCAGTGAAGACAATGGAGTTGAAGAAAAATCGAAAGAGAGCGACACAAACGAGGAAAAGGCGGAAGAGGTCTTGGAGGCGAAGTTAGTCGACGAATAGCTTACAGAATAAAAGTTGAAGCATTCAAGGCGATGCATGCTTTGCCTTAAGCGCAAACTCTAAACTTACTACTTTTGAGCACACAGTTTTGCGCCAAAACTCATGTGGCTGCCTATTTTGGGCGCGCAGCATCAAGAGCGAAGCCCGAAAATCTCGTGAGTCTTTGCAAAATGCAACTATTGTTTTTACGTAGGCATGCATCTTGCATAAAGCAAGCTGTAGGCGCCAGCCATAGGCGCTAAAACACAGCGTTAGTGTATAAAATGCATACAAGAATTTGGTTATGCCTTTACTACGTAGAGGAGACGAAGCATATGTTAAAGCGATTTCAGATTGTTTTTTTTGCCATTGCCGTAGCGTTGTTATTCAGTGCATGCGGTCCATCTTTTAGTGATTACATGCGGGATGCCCGCAGTACCCAAGTGAATTCGACGATTATACGCGATCCTGAAGTTATTATAGAAAGCCGCAACTCTGCGGGTAGAAGCCGCGGTAAACTCGGAATGGTGATAGAAGGTATCAACGTCGCAAGTGATGTGGCGGCTACAGCTGTGTCGATGGAGCAACAGAAACGTCTGCAAGAAATTCTGTCTCCCGATGATCTTGTTATGCAAATACATCAGGCTTTGACCCAACAACTTACACGTACCATCAATATTGATATTGTCGATACGACGCAAGCAAGCGATGTCCGCATTAATACTATCGTTAAATCTTATGGCATCAACGCTAGCTCCATTACTTCGCCGTTTTACTTTTACGTTTACGCCGATGTTGATGTTATTTATTTGCCTGAAAATAAGCGAATTTATAGGCGCCCTGTCGTTTTACAACGTAGCTTAAGCGATCTCGACATGTACGGAAGCATTGCATCCGCCGCTATATCTGGCGCCATGAATCTATCTGCATTCTTTAGTTTAAGCGATCCTCAAATCGTCGAAATTTTTAACTACTTGGCCGTTGAACTCGGTAACACTATTGCGACCTATATTTACAATGACTCGTTGTCTTAAGGAGGAGCGAGATCTGAGTACTAAAAAATACTCTGATTAATGCGAAAATAGTCAAAATTTCATGAGTGTAGGGGCAGCTTTCAAACCTGCCCCTGAGCAATGCAAAGCCATTCAAAATTAGCCAAAATATACTTAAGAAAATCAGGCGATCCATGTTTGCATCTTTGCAAGCGGGCGAATATACTATGGATGGAAAGTTGATGTTCTCTGGCTTTAGCTTCGAATGCCTGCTTTTCTTTACCATTTTGAGTGTAGGGGCAGCTTTCAAACCTGCCCCTGAACAATGCGAAAATAGTCAAAATTTCATGAGTGTAGGGGCAGGTTTCAAACCTGCCCCTAAGCAATAAGAAGAAAAAATAAGAAAAGCGCTAGCCCCAATGAATCAGAGTCTTCCTAGGAGTAAAAAATGTCGATGCTGAATGTTTTATGCGAGTACAATACACAAACAGGTAAAGCGCTAGCTCTCGCTTTTAGCCCTGATGACAAGCTGCTCGCCGTCGGTGCTAAGGATGGCTGTATACACGTACTCGATGCAAAGAGCGCTGAGCTTAAGCTAAAGTTAAAACAGCACTATGATTTTGTGTTTACCCTCGATTTTGAACCCGATACGAACTATATCGTTTCGAGTGGCAAAGATAAAACATTGCGTGTTTGGGATCCAGAGAGCGGCAATTTTATTAAGGATTACGCGGGTATTTGCTCAACTTTGCAGCCTAGAACGATGGTTTCTCAGAACTTTAAAGCGAGTGTAAAAAGTCATAAATTAACCGTTTTGTCTGTAAAATGTGCAGAAGATGGCTATATGGCGACAGGTGGGCAGGACAATTTTGTTAAACTGTGGAAAAATGGAGACTTATTGCGCTCTTTCGATTGGCATGACGGGCCGGTGGTAACCGTAGCGTTTCGCCCCGAGCAGCGCGAACTCTACAGTGCGTCAAAGGATCGCAGCATTCGCAGCTGGGACGAGGTGACGGGCGCTATGCGTCATAAATACTTAGGGCATAAGGATGAATTGGCGTTTATGCGCTTTTTACATTCGGAGCGTTTTGTATCGGCAGACGTTAGTGGCCATGTGCTAGCTTGGAGTGTCTATGAAGAAAAACCACTTGGGCCGCTCGCAAATCTTGAGGCTAGAGTACAGTGTGGAGACGCTTTAGGGGAGAAAAATATTTTGGCTGTGGGTCTGAGCGATGGACGCATTGTGCTGCTTGACACTGAGTTCAACATTAAAGCCAAAGAAAAAGAACCAATAGAAACGATAGATGCGCATACTTTTGCTATACGCAGCTTAGCGTTTTCACATGATGGCTCCCGCCTAGCGAGTTGCGACAACGAGGGGAGCGTTAAGATTTGGGAACTAAAACTTTAATGCATTTTTGCGACGCCATTGAGGAAGAGCTAAAGACGAGCAAAAAAAAAGCGCGCGAACGTACACGTTGAAATATGCGGAATAGCAACGCTTTTGCATTGACAACACAAATGATGTATTGCATTCACTAAAAGGTTTTTATACAGTTGAATATAGCGATCCTGCCTCTACAAGAGCGGTGATCGATGACTGCAATGAAGAAAAAATATTTGACAAACAAGCTTTACTCTTGCTTGTTATGAGAAGAAAACACCGCAATTTTGCGAAAAACACTAAACGGAGACGGTTATCATGAATTTATTGCGAAAATCCCGACTTGGCTTTTTTGCCCTGGCATGCTCTTTGGCGCTATTGGCTTGTGACGATAAGGGCAGTAACGACAAAAAATTATGCGGTAATAACGAGCTAGATGAAGGCGAAGCTTGCGATAGCACGAAGTTTGCTGGCGGAAACACTGATTGTAAGAGCTACGATTCAGTGTACGTATCGGGCACACTTAAATGTGACGCGAGTTGTAAGATCGATACTTCAGCCTGTAAAAAAGAGGGGCAAGAAGACGAACTTAAATGCGGGGACGGAATTGTTCAAAACGTAGGAACACATAAAGAAAATTGTGATGGCACGGCATTCCTTGAGAACAAAACACAATGCAATCAGTGGGATACTAAATACACATCTGGAGCGGTTACGTGTAACAACGATTGCACGGTAAATTATGATGCATGTGTTCTTCCCGAATGCGGTGACGGAATTGTTCAAAACGTAGGCGATCATAAAGAAAATTGTGATATGACGACTTTTTTAGATGATAAAACACAATGCATTCAGTGGGATACAAAATACGCATCTGGAGCGGTAACGTGTAACAACGATTGTACTCTAAATTATGATACATGTGTTCTAGCCAAATGCGGTGACGGTGTCGTGCAGGAATACGACGGTACTATCGAAGAATGTGACGGCAACGCATTTTTAGAGGGTGTTACGGATTGCAAGACTTGGAGCGACAAGTTTAAGTCAGGTACATTGACTTGCAATACCGATTGCACGATGAACGAGTCTGCATGCGTCCCAAAATGCGGTGACGGAGTCGTGCAAGTTGAAGATAATTATAGTGAAGAATGCGATGATACGGCCATTCTTGGCGATATCACAAATTGTTCGGATTGGAGCAATGAATATATATCAGGTACGTTAAGCTGTACTGCCGATTGTAAAATGGATGTATCAGCTTGCAAATCAAAATGCGGCGACGGAGTCTTGCAAGATGAGGAACATTACAAGGAAGAATGTGACGGAAGTATATTTTTTGCCGACGAAACAGCATGCGCCGAATGGGATACTAAATACGCATCCGGAACGGTAACGTGTAACAACGATTGTACGCTGAACTATGATACATGCACCCCAAAATGCGGCGACGGAGTCTTGCAAGATGAGGAACATTACAAGGAAGAATGTGACGGCGACAAGTTTTACGCTGATGTCAATGCATGCTCGGAATGGAGCAACGTATATAAGGCGGGTACGTTAAGCTGTACCACGGATTGTAAAGTGGATGAATCAACTTGCACCCCAAAATGCGGCGACGGCGTTGTACAGACAGAAAATAACTACGAAGAAGACTGCGACGGCAGCGCATTTTTACTAGATGAAACTACATGTAATGGCTGGGATACTCAGTATACTTCAGGCAATGTAACGTGTAACAGCGATTGCACAATCAACTATGATGCATGTGTTAAATAAAGAGTGCTAACGTAACGAGTGCAAGTATGATTTTGCCGCCTAAAGCGCAAAGCTTGATGGCCAAAGTACAGACCTTCATTAATAGTGAAGGTCTGCTTTTGGATGGTGAGCGCGTCGACATCGCTTTGTCGGGAGGTGCGGATTCAGTGGCGCTTTGCGCGATTTTAGCGGCGATGGCGGCAAAGCGCGCATACAAACTTCGCGCCCTACACATACGCCACGGCTTACGCGACGATGCCCAGGACGAGGAAATCTCCCTTCGCGTCGCTGAAAAAATCGGTATCGCCTTTGAAAGTGTTCATTTGGACTTGGCAAAACACGGCCTTAGCAGCAATGTCGAGGCAGCGGCGCGAGAGGCGCGATATGAGGTCTTGCGCCAAAAGGCAAAAGACGCCAACGCCACATGCATTGCCCTTGGGCACAACGGCGATGAGAACCTAGAAACCGCAATTTGGCGCCTTACGCGAGGCTGCGGGATCGAGGGTTTGACTTTGCGCCCAAAGCGTTATTGGGCTGGTCTAAAGTTTATCCGACCGCTGCTTATGCAAAGTAAGGATGAGCTCTACGATTTTTTGCAAGACTGTGGTCTTCCATGGGTTGAGGATCCCAGTAATCAGTCTCAAATTTTTTTGCGAAACCAGATCCGCCACAACGCTCTTGCGCCTATTAAAGAACTCGCAACAAACCCCAGTAGCATTTACAGATCCTTGCATAATTTAGCCAAAGACGCTCTAGCGGTCGAGGGCCTTAGCGAGGCTGCCTTAGAACTTTGCGTTTGGCACGACGATTTATGCTTATTGCCGCATAAAATATACGATATCTATGGAAGCTCCGCGTTTTCGCAGCTTTTCCGACATGCTTCGAGGCGACTTATAGCACAGTACCAAGCGCGCTACGACTTTGTACAAGACATCTTAAGCTGCTACACCCAAGATCGCCGTCTTGGCAGAAAACTTAGTGACAGGGGCTTGATGGTCGAGTTTTCAAGCAAATATTTGCTACTCTACCCAGCCGACGCCAAATTTGAACGACAAAACGATATCGTCCAAATTGCGGTCGAGGAACTTGACGTCTTTCCACCAAAAAGCTGGGAACTGGCGCCATACGGACGTTTGCGCCTACTTCGCATGGTGGCCAATCACTGGAAAAAACCTACAACAGAGTGCTTTGCCATGACATTGCCTGAACGCGCTGTACTAAGTATTGAGTTCGCGCACATGCACCCGCGTTTTAGCTCCGATACTCACGGTGTCGACAGTTTAGATGCATTGCGAGCGATGGGGATTCCTCGCGTCTTAAGGAATAACTACCCCGTTTTATGCTTGAACAACCAAGCCTTGTGCATTTTAGGCGGTAGCCGCAGCGCTTTAGCGCAAAAACCCACGAAAAGCGAAGCCTTGCTAGTACTCTGGGAAGCCACTTTTTGAGTACTGCTTAGCAAAGAAGGCTATGTTCTATGGATAAGCCACAGCTCCAAAGCTCGTCCAAGAGCTTGCGCACTTGGATGCCGTTTTTGTGTATAAGCTACTGATTTTATTGACTTTATCTGAATAGCACGCCTGATTCTGCTCGCTTTATGCTCGCTTTTTTCACTATTTTTGCATTGCTCCGCTTTCGCTTGAGAAGTTCATCATTGCCCTATCAGTGAAAACTACGCATCTAATTCGCTGTCTACACCTGCCTGCACCATACACTCTATGCTAGAGTCAAAAATCGTAAGATCCAAGTTGACGTCACTTTTATCATCGATAGCATTGAGCCGCCAGCGTTCTATGAGTTTGGCTATTCCAGCGCGCATGGCGACAACGCTAAGCTCTCGCTGCTCACTTTTATCAATAAATTCAAGAACTTGCTTCATTGCATCGGGGAACAAAGCGTTGAAAAACTTCGCATCTAGCAGGCTTGTGGAGCTTTTCGTAAACTCGCCATAATACCGTTGCAAGCGCACCATGTCCTTGCTAAGGGTCGCCGCGTATAATGCGTATAGCGAGATGCTGTGGGGAAGGCTGAGTTGGGCATTGGGACGTGTAAAGAACTTGTCGATGATTTCCAAAAGCTTATCGGAACAGCCTTCGGTTTTTAATAGCCATATGATTTTTGTGCTCTCTAGGAGGATAAAATCATGGCTGCATTGTCTTAGAAGCTTCTCGGCGGATTGGATGTAGAGTGCGGTTCTTCTATGGTCATTGCTGATTAAAGCAAGTTGGGCAGCGCTGAGCATATTGCAGGCCAAGGTGTATTTGTTCTTCCGCAGTGACAGTTTAAAGGATTCACTAAAATACTGGAGCGCCGCTACAAAGTTTATTTGTAACATCGCGATGAGCCCTCGAATATGCACGCTTATCGCCAAGCCGCTGTTGGTGAGCGAATCTGGAAGTTGCGCCTTAAACTGAGATTCGACTTTGCTCAAAAATCTAAGAGCATCTTCTGCTTGTCCCTGAAGCGCGAGATAATATCCATACAAAATTTCGACATTCCCACTCATCGCAGATTTGCTTGAAAACTCATCCATAGCTTCACTATCGCGCATGCCGCTATCTTGGAGGTTTAGCCATATTTGGCACAATTTAGTCATGACGTCGACTAAACGCGCAAAAAGATGCATTTTGTTCAGCAAGAACGCGCTTTTTACGCTAGATATTAGCTTATAGCCTTCTTGAAAATCGAACTCCAATATCTTAGCGACACCCTCAAAGAAAGTACAAAACGCATCAAAGATGTTCAAAGCTTCTATGGGAACTCTTACTTTTTCAGGAAATATGCTATCGGACGATGCCCTGTGTTTAGTAACGTATGTGCGCAAATCCTCAAAACTACCAGTGTAGACGTAGAGGCCCATTTGTATCATCGCGAGTTCGGTGAACTCCTGGGACGTTGCACCGTGTTGGTTCCCGAGTTTTAGCGCCTTATCGATGTTAACTTGTACGTTGTCGAATTCTTCGCGCAAAAGAAAGAATAATGCCATCAAACCATAAGCGCGCGCTTGCAAAATAGGAGCTTGATAACGCTGCGCGCAATACACAAGTTTATCGGCTAATTGGTCTGCTTCGTACGATTTGCCCATATAGAACATAGCACTACCAAGCTCTTGTATAACTTTTGGCCAGTCTATGGGATGAAACAATTCTTCCTTTTTAACATCGGTATCGCCGATTGCAATGAACTTTTCGCTAAAGTTTGCATATAACAACATGCCGTAGTGATACACAGATTGCTTGTCGTCTTCTTCCACTGAGCGCAGCATCGCTTGATACAAGTACAGCTCCGCTTTGTCTTTTTCTCCAATGGCTCTGTAGTGATCGATCATATCCAAGCTTACGATCCGATCCTTGATCGTGTAATATTCTTCCTTCACTTCAGCGGCGAGCTTGTGTAAGGGACGCAGCTTTCGTTGTGAGTATTCACTTAGAACAGCGACCTGTGTCGCTAAAGAGTCAAAACTCAGCGCTGTCTTTGAATTGCGGCTCAGCTTCTCGGCCAAGAAGTTTACACCGATCAAAGCCTCAATAACATCGTCGAGTTGGTCCAAGAGCTGTTGTTTCCCTTCACGCTCAAAAAATAGTTCGAGCAATTCGTCTTCGATTTCAATACCAAGTATGGCCAAGCGCAAGATGATATCATCCAAAACACCCGAATCGAAGTTTGGCTGCAAATGTTTCTTTACGCGCACGATATAGTCGGCGAGTAACTCTCGAATGAGTATGGGAACATCTCTTTTGGGAACGACGCGTTCGTGCAGCCCGTACATACCGCTATCGTCCATTTTAAGCAAACGCTCCTCTACATGGAGGCGTACGGCTTCGCGTGCAAAAAGCGGATTGCCCGCCAAATGCCGAATAAACGCATGAGAAAGCAGAGGTTCAAGATGGTAAAATTCGTTTAATATCTTAAACATCTGTTTGTCAGACAAAGGCGAGAGCCGCACGCGCTTTAAACAAGCACCCTCAAATCGTGATAGCTTTTTGAGGCTATTGGCTAAGGAGCTGTTGGGGAAAACCTCGCGTAGATTGATCGTAACGATGAGGAGACAGCGCATGCGACGGCTAGTGCAAGCTGCTGCAAAAGCTTCAACGAAGGCTGTTGTTACCTCATCGCCAAAGTGTAGATCGTCCACGATCAAAACCTGCGGCATCTCGTCGCTCACCGCTGTGATTAGCTGTATAAGCACGCGCATATCCAGCTTCTCGCCCTCCTGAAGTTTTCCACGTAAAACGCGCGTAGCAGTTTCACAATCTGTCGTTGAGGCGAAGCGCAGATTCTTGAAGCGAAAGAGCAAATAGTCGCATAGCGATTTAGAATCGACGTCCTTGGATTCAAACGCATCTTCAAGCATAGCGCGGAAAGCCATGAGGGAATCGTCCTTACTTAGCATCGCGCTATTGACGCGAACCAGGTGCTTCTCCGCGAAAACACTTACCCCGCTGTGTGAAATCAAGGTCTTACCCAAACCCCACTCCCCCTCCACCACCACCACTGACCCTCTTCCCTCAATACTCGCCAAGCAGCTCTCCGAAATGATGCCCAGCTCTATATCGCGCCCAACGATGTCGCCCTCGGCACTAAGCGTAGCTTTTAAAGAGGAGTGCGAATCGGACTGCAAGCGCGAAATATGGGAGGAGTACCCCGAATAAGAAGGAGCTGAGCTGTAACTGGTCGATGTGACCGAATCAAAACTGCTATATGCACCCGAGTCGACGTTTCGCACGCGCCGAGCAGAGGCTTGGCCAGAGCCGTGAAGATCAGACGGCTCTGCGTTTGGAATCTTTGCAAGTTCACGACTATGCAGCTGTATACTCTCTGGAAACTGAATCTGCTGGCTCAAGCCCGTCACTGAGTTCAACGTCGCCGTATGATGCTGTGATGTATCCGCGCCATGCACTGCTCCCGCTGCCCTCGCCGCCATACGCATATTAATCTCGTCTAAAATATGCGAAATGGGCTCGCTTTTGTCGTAAACCGTCTCTTGTAGGGCTTTGCTAAGCTCACTGGCGCCTACGTAGCGATCCCAAGTCTTTTTCTCCATCGCCTTGCGCACAATATCTTCGACTTGCTTAGGCGCCTTCATTCCTTCCCGAAACGTCAGCGCAGGTATCGGGTCGTTGATGTGCATCAAAATGGTCTCAATATCAACATTCCCCTTATAAGGCACTCGCCCAGATAACAATTCATATAATATAACCCCTATACTATATATATCGGTACCCGGCCCAATTTGCGATGTAATACCGCGTGACTGCTCTGGTGCCATGTAATAAGGCGTCCCAAGCACAGTTCGCGTAAACTCCTCCCCTCCCTCCGCAAACGCTGGCAAACTGGCAATGCCAAAGTCGACCAACTTCACAAAAATCGATTTATTTGCCAACGGCGAAAGCAACACGTTTGCTGGCTTTAAGTCGCGATGCACAATCCCCCGTAAATGCGAAAGCGTGAGCGCCTCCAACAACTGAACCATCAAGTTAACAATTAAATGATAAGGAAGCGTCAACTCGCGTAAATCCTGTAGCGATACACTCGGGATGTACTCCATCGCCATGTAGAGTTGCCCCTCCGCCGTTTGCCCGAAGTGCTCCACCTTTACAATGTGAGGGTGGCTCAAATAGGCAAAAACCTTAGACTCCTTCACAAAACGCCGCCGCATCTTGGAATCCTGGCAAAGCTCGTGGCGTATCAACTTTAGCGCCACATCGCGCCCAGCTTGACGTTTGTCGGCCGCCAAATAAACCGTTCCCATGCCGCCGCGCCCAAGCTCTGACTTTATTAAATATCGACCCTCAATTTCATGGCCGATCAACGATCTTTTAGACATATACACCTCCTCCAACCATCCCCCACCTAGCTCCTATAGCGCATTATCGGCAAAATCAAGCGACGTGTACACTCCAGACCTGAAGTACTGCTGCGAAAAAGTCTCTGAATATTTCAATATTTATGCCTTTTTCTTTGCTGGGGGAAGTCTCCCCCTACGCCGCAACCCCGCGCTGTGCGCGGGTTTGCGTCTACCCCCTCTACGGGGGCTCAAGCCCCCGTAACGCCCCCGAAGCGATTTTGGAGAGCAACCCTTGGGAGCATTTGAGCTACGGGTGAGGCTCAGGGCAACAACGCGCTAAGGACGATCGCTTTTAGAACTCGTTTTTCCGCAAGCCATTGATTTTATTGACTTTATTTTGAACACTCAAGGATTTTCCTTGACTTTTCGCTAGCTTTTTTTTTGCTCTCTTTGAACGATTTAGCGCTTCTTTTTTGGGGGGTAGCCAGAGACCCCGCGTAAAAATGCGCAAAAGCTGCACGCCTTGCGGTGGATGCGCGGTGAGCAAATACACCGCAAAGCGTTTTGCAGCTTTTCGCGCATTTTGAGTGAGGCTCTTGTGGTGGTCAGTGTGTTGATACTAGCCGTGATATTAATAACTGTGGCGGTTGTACATTGGATGGTGAAGGTAGGCGTTGTGACTCTGGTTTTGTTTGTAGTGAAGGAGCTTGTACAATGTCATGTCCTGCGCCCACGATTATTTGTGACGAACAATGTGTAGACACCGATCGTGATATTAATAACTGTGGTGGTTGTACATCGAAAGGTGAAGGTAAACGCTGTGACTCTGGCTTTGTTTGTAATAATGGAGTTTGTACACTGTCATGTCCTGCGCCCACGATTATTTGTGACGAACAATGTGTAGATATTAATAATAACGCAGAGCATTGCGGTGGATGTAAGGGGGAAGAAAACTCGAAAATATGCAGCGAAAAGACTGATACATGCTCAAATGGTGAATGTTATTGCGGCACAGGCCCAGCATGTCCTCCACATTTACAGTGCAAAGGAGGAACTTGTGAACAAGTGGATTGCTTGCTCGACAGCGATTGCGAAGGCCCAAGCGAAGGAGTCGATGGATTTTGCGATTCCGCCATTGATTACAAGTGCTCTGTTCGTTGTACTGATGACAGTGAGTGCGAGTTCCCCGAAGCTGAAGATGGTGAGTTTTGTAGAAGCGACGGAAGATGTGTTAGTAAAGTTTTCGATAGCATTTGGCTCGTCCAACCTCTCGCCAATACTCTAATTCTTCCCTATATTGGTGATAAGTGTGATATTCGTGCAAAAATTGAGTGGGGCGACCAAACTAGCCTCACGATCGATGAAAGTAATTGCGCTACTGTTAAGCTAGAACACCAGTATAATGTAAGCGGAGTGCGCTTTCATTCAGTCAAAATTACGGGTAAGTATGACAGATTTGGTAATCTCCCGGTTCTCGGCAAGTGCATAGTTGATCCTACGAAAGCTCAACTCGTTGCTATACTTACCTTTGGACCAGTAGGAATTACTGATTGCGTTTTTAATACTAAAAGTATTGCTATATCAGGTCTAGATGTACCCAATGCTAATTTACTTACTTCGGTTTATGGGCTATTTGCAAATTCGTTTTTTAATCAGAGTATAGAAAATTGGGATACAAGAAATGTAACAAATATGTCCTCTATGTTTGAAGGCAATAAAGTGTATAATCAACCTCTAAATCGCCTGAATACGTCTAAAGTTGAGAACTTCTCAAATATGTTTAAAGATTGCGTTAACTTTAATTATCCCATTGATAATTGGAACACAAGCAGCGCAACGAATATGACGAATATGTTTACTAAAGCTAAAGCTTTTAATCAGGACATATCCGTTTGGGATTTTTCAAAGATCTCTGCTAATGAAAATATTAAAGACTTTTTGCTAGGCGCTACATCGTTTACGAAAGAATATTTTTGTAAACTCAAGGCAAATGAAAACCTTGCTTCTTTTGCATTGGGATTGGAAGATGTATACACATGTCCATAAATATACTTTCCGTTTGAGCATGAAAGATTTACTCACACAAAGCATGAACAGTTTGTGGCGTTGGTTTAGCTGTTTATAAAAGATAGTTTTGCGTGAGAACTGCCATATGATGGCTGTCAATATGCTGCGCAGTCAAAGAAAAAGTGTTATGTTGCAAATACTGCGCACTTGGAGTGTGCAGCTTGTTGCTACGCGGTACTGAGGTTTGGCTATGCCACAAAAAGAACGACTGTATTTACGAGAATTTGGCTTAATCTCTGGGCCCATGAGCTTGGAGGCCTTGAGTGTGAGGGTGCTTGGAGCGACCGAGGACGTCGAGGTGTCTGATGATGGCGAGAACTTTGTGCCCTACGCTGGGAGCATATACGAGAACTTAGCGCGTGGAGAGGATAGCTTTGAGGCGATTAACTTTGACCCTGATCCCTTAGGGATTTTTGCCTCCAACCAAACTTTGGGCGATGGCAGCGAGCTACCAGAAGCAGCGCCATTGAAACGCAAGAGTGCGAGTACCATAACGATTTCGACGTCTTTGCACGATATAGAGAAAGTCGACGAGTTTGAGCGTTTGCACTTCTCGGACGCGCCGGCCTTGGCTGAACCTTCGGATGACTTTCCACTCCCGAAGGCATTTACTGCGACGAATAATGACTTGAATGCAGCAGAAGATAAGCCGTATTCGCGTGCAAAAACGATCGCGGCAACACCCTCGTCGATGAGTCTGCATCGCTTGTTGGAAAAAGTCGAGCTTGAAAAGCGTGAATCGGTGAAAGAGGAGAAGAACTCTGTAGAAGACAGTCTTGAAGCGCTGCCAAAGCCCAAGGTTGCCGCAGCATCTGAGGCGTTGCCAAAACCTAAGATTATCGCGCCATCAGAGGCGCTGCCAAAACCCAAGATTGTCGCGCCATCAGAGGCGCTGCCAAAACCCAAGATTGTCGCGCCATCAGAAGCGCTGCCAAAACCCAAGATTGTCGCGCCATCAGAAGCGCTGCCAAAGCCCAAGATTGTCGCGCCATCAGAAGCGCTGCCAAAACCCAAGATCGCTTCTGCTACAGGGGACTTGCCTATACCGAAAACGCCCGATACCTCGCTGAGGGATGAGATTGCTGATAGCCCCCTGCCTTTGGGAAAATCGTTATTTCTCAATTTCTCCGACTCATCGCCAAGTCCCTTTGCTAAGGAAATGAACCCTCAATCAGAGCCAGTGCTTGGCCATGACGAAGACCCACTAGGACTGCTTTCGCTGTTTTCGGCACAACGCGACGAGGAAAAAAAGCAAGCTACGGCTGCCACAACTCCATCCGATGTGTTTTTTACGGGCTTGAATGATTCTGGCAAGCAAGCGACGAGCGTAGCGCAAGGCTACGGCGAGATTGTGGGGGTAAATAGTCAGTTTGCGCAGGGCAACGGGGCTGATGAGTCTATGCCTATAGAGCTAGAAAACTTCTTACTTGAGCAGCATAAAATACAGTCAAACGCCACAAAAACCGTAGAACCAACAAAAAACATCGAAACTCACGGAGAAAAAGAGGATAAAACCTTTGACTCCTCGAACAGCGAGGAGATGTTTTTTGAGCTCTCAAGCATACAAAGAAAGAGCGAAGATGCTTTAACTGCTGGTGTGGAGGGAGATGGCGCAGCAGCTCTTGGCCAGATGCAGGCGATCAAGACAGAAACTCCTAAGAAGGAGGCGAGAAAGAAACGCGCTTTTTCGCTAAAGAAAGTCTTGATTTTGCTTGCGTTGTTAGGGTTAGCAGGACTTGTTGCTTACATTTTGACTTTTTCACCTCAAGAAATGGATCAGCTTCCCGCAGAAACGAGCGTAACGAAAGCAGCGAAGCCTTTTGAGCTTAGCGAGGCATGGTCGCAAGTAAAATCGCATAAACCTGAGTTGTATTTAGGCTTTATCAAGGCTGTGATGGGAGAGCTTAAAGAGTCGCAGGATCCGCAAGTGCGTCAAGATCTGCAAGCTGCGTACTTGGCCGCAATGGGTTTGGGTTTAGTGCACTATGCAAGAGAGCTCGGTGGCGGCGAGCAACGAGCGAAGGAATATGCGGAGACATTGACAGAGGCGTGTCAGGGTGGGTGGTGTGCTCTAGGTTTGGGAGCGTATGCTGCTTATCAGAATGAGCATAAAACGGCGGCATCTTGGCTTGATAAAATCGACGCGAATTCACCGCAAGCGGCAGATGCTTTGCTCGTGCGGGCCATGTCTTTGTATATAGCCGTGCATAGGGAATGGAATTTAGGCCGCTTTGACTCGGAAATGCAGACTTTGGCAAAAGAGGCTCTTAAGCTTTTAGAGAAAGTGGATGAAAACGCGAAGATCGCGCAAATTTGGCGTGCGGACTTATTGCAAAAACTAGGTCGAAACGACGAAGCCATTTCGCTTTTAGAATCATTTTTAGCCGTGGAACCCGACTTTGTTGCGGCTAGCATTATGCTCGCCAAGGCGGAGATGCAGGCACTGAAGTTTGACGACAGTGAAGCTAGGCTAACAGCGGTTTTGAAGAGAGACGAGCTTGCAAAGAGCGATGTGATCGAGGCTAAACTCACGCTTATCAGCTCCTTGATCATGCACAGCAAGTGGGAAGACGCCCGCAAGCTTGCTCAAAGTTCTATGGAAGAGCATAAAGATGAACTTAGATTCGTTAAAGCCTTGTTGGAGTCGTATTTTGTGCCACAAGAGTACAGCCAAAGCATTGATTATTTTCTTAAAGCGCTAGAGTCTGATGCAGAAAATATGAGTTTTCACCATGCCTTGATAGCGAGTATATTGAAACACATTCATACAGGTTTATTACTTGAGGGCGATAGCAGCATAGATGAGAGCAGTTATAAACTTTTGAGTGAATCGATTGCTAAGGCGATGCAGCTCTCATCGAGTGATGCGAAGCTATGGTTGTTTCAGGGTTTAGCACATATGATGCGTGAAGAGTATGGGAAAGCTGAAATAGACATACTGACGGCTGAGCGTTTAGCGCCAAACGATTGGATGACAAAATTTGCGGTTCACTACTTATCGACGAAAAGCGACGATCCTGTAAAACGAAATATGGGTGTCAATGAGCTCAAACGTATGGCGCAGAGCGCGACATTGGTAGAGCAGTTTTTATGCTTAGGTGCTAGTTACAGATCGATGGGCATGCATAAGGAGGCGTGGGATCTCAATGAAAGCGCTATCGAGCGCGATCCCGCACGACTGCGATATCTTTCAGATCGGCTTAGTTTAGCAGTACTTAGTAAAGACTATGAAGCGGCAGAGCGCGCAATCGAAGCATTAGAAGCGCGCAAGTTTGTGCTCCCTAATCACCTTTACTCGCACGCACGCTTGCTCTATGAGCAGGGCAAGCTCAAGAAGGCGATTGAGCTGATGACAGAGGCCATACTCAAAGATCAGAGTCGGCTGAGGTATACGTCGTTCATGGCTTTGCTATATTTTGATAGCGGCATGTTTGAAGCATCGAAACAATACTTTGAAACGGTGCTGAGCCAAAACCCGATGGATGCCAATGCCCAATATTACTTGGGTCGATGCAACATGGAACTGGGCAATAAGGATCTTGCAGCCCAAAACTTCCAGCGTGCTATCGAAATAGATCCCAGTACATTGAAGGCGCAATACGGTCTAGGTTTAACCTTGCTAGACTTGGATCGGCGCAATGAAGCGATGCGAGCGTTTTCTGCTGTTATCGAACGCTACCAGGGAGACGGGGCGGTAAAGAGCAACAGCGATGAGGCAGCAATGCTAGCAGCGGCGTATATGCAACGCGCTTTACTCTTTAAAACAAACCGACGAAAGGGGGAAGCGCGTGAGGACTTTAAGTCGGCACTAGCGATAAAAAGTGACGAAGCGGAGCTTTCCAGTCAATATGCCATCTTTTTGTACGAGCTAGGAGACGACAAGGCTTCCTATAAAGAGATTCAACGATTACGGAGTTTTGCTGAACCTGATGCGGCGATTTATTATTTAGAGGGAGTAATATTACTCAAACAGCATAAAGCGAAGGAGGCGCTAAGTGCCTTAGAAGCCTCGCGTGATCTCGATTTTGCACAAAGAGAGAGTACAGGAATTATCGGGCTACAGGATTCGGCCGATATTTATTTGCGTCTAGCTTTCCTTTATAGGGATATGGGAAAAAAAGGCTTGGCGCGTGAATCTATGGAGATTTATTTGCAGCGCGCTCGAATACTTTCACCCTCTGCGCGCAAGGAGCTTGAACTTGAGCTGAGTAGGATGTAGATTATAGAGGCCGCGCGCTCTAAATCTGCATAACCACGATTGGAGTTTTGAGTCGCTGTGCAATGATGTCATTAACCAGGGAAGCTCTGAACAAACGTTTCGGGGGCGTTACGGGGGGCTGGCCCCCCGTTGAGGGGGTAGACGCAAACCCGCGCACGGCGAGGGGTTGCGGCGTAGGGGGAAACTTCCCCCCCCACAAAAATAAAAAGCTTAAATTCAGAGCATGCCTAGCGATACTGCCAGTATCGCACTTGTTGCGCGTCTATCGTCATATTTTGTCATGAACGAACTGAGTAGGAACAGAGAATGCGAGTCTTATGTGTCGTCGAAAGCGCTCTATTTTCCATCTTAAAAAATGGTCTGGAGCTTGCGAGTTTAGAACATGCTGCAGTGTGGGCGCAAGCAAGCGAGCTTTTGCTGCGAAATAACTACGACTTCGTCTTTGTCTCCGCGTTAGCGTGGAAGGGGGAGCTCGTGCAGTTATGGCCTGTAGCGAGCCAGTTGCAACTTCAGGCTGTTACCGCTGTGTTTTTAGACCCCACATTGGAAGAAAAGCGCTTGCTCAACAACCATTATCCCCAGATGAAGTGCATTTCGTTTGGTGCTGATCCTGCTGTATTATTGGCGGCGATACAAAAAGAATTTCCGCAACTTTTCGTTGAAGGGGTAGTGGCTAAGAATTTGGTGTTGAACTTAGAGGCATACGTGGAGTCCGACGTCAATCACAATAGCCAGCTACGCATTAGCTCTTCTTTGGGAAGCAGGGAGGACCTTAGCAAGAAGGCTAGAGCTGCTTTTGTGCTAGATACAAACACGCCTTCGTTATTCCTCGACAAAGATGGAGCTGAAGCAGAGGATAGGCTGCAAAACAAAATTGTTTCACCGTCAATACCTAGCAAAACTAGCGCGCAGCAGGGTCAAGATATTTCCGATTTATTTGACGCGTATTTACAGGAACCCCGTGACGCGTACGAAGTAGATTTTGCGCAAGCAGCGCCTTTTAAGCCTTTAGACAATAATCGCTGGGTCATTCACTACAGACTTAAGGATTGCTTAAGCGGTTTTATAGAGGCAGTCAAAGTCCCGCGTCTCTTAATGCTGATGTCGCGCTTTAAGGCGACAGGTGTGCTAAAGTTACAGTCACAAAACCAAACTCTCCGCCTTGAGCTCTGTGATGGGAAACTTTGCCCTACCGTTAAGGATGTGCAGGTCAAAAGCGCCTTAGCTTGGGCAGACGGGAGCTTTGAATTTGATAGCAAAGCAAAAGTCGCGCATGGCACTACGTGTGTGGATCTAGAACAGATTGTAAATCAGGGCGTGTTTTCGCACTACCCCTTCAACGTGTTGATGCTTCAGCTTGGGCATCATATGGAGCAGTACCCCGTACAAAGAGATCAGTTCCCTTTGGCCGAAACGGTGGACCCTTCAATGTTGTGGTGGGATCACTGCAAAGGTGATGTAAAGCTACACGATTTGATCAAGCTCTCGGGGCCAAACATCGAAGCGGTTTGTAGGGATATATTTTTTGCAAAAATCTCCGATGCTATCGCTTTTAGCGATACTCCGTTTATGGGCGAATTGAGCATTGTATATGACGCAAACCTTGGGGATGAAGAGTTTAAGCCATATTCAAGAAAGGAGGAAAGCCCCGAAGAAGAACGCATTTACGCTCAGCTCAAAGATTTGCATACGCAGCTTGAAGCCGGCGACATTCACAAGGTTTTGGGAGTCGAGAAAGCCTGTGGAGCTAAAGCGCTGGAGGAGGCATATTATCTTTGGATCAAGAAGTATCACAGCGATAGATTTGCCAAACTTCAAAATCCCAAAATCACAAAGCTATCGACTGATTTACTCATGCTCATGAACACGAATTATCCTGCTGTCTTAAAGCGGGAGCAAAGTGCAGTGCGTGGGGCTCCTCATAGTGAAGTCAAAACCGTCGCTGCACCGCAAGAGGCTAAGAAATCGCTTCATGAAGATAAGAAATCGCTTCATGAAGAAGAGATGCCACAAAAGCCTGTTACTGGGCAATATCGTTCGAGCAGCCGCATTAGCGCAATATACTCAGCTGTTACAAAACCCAAATCGTCTCCCGCTGCTGCCACGCCGAAAAAGACTAACGGTGTTAGTCAAAGTGACTACGTCGCTGTCGCGAGCCCGAGCGTTGCTAGGAAGCTCAGTGAGCTCATTGCAGAGCAAAATGCCCCCCCCCCCATTGACCAAAATCTTGCTAACCAAAGCCCGCAGGCGCTTTTACAACTCGGTCGCAAAAAACTGGACATGAAACAAACCGCGGAGGCTGTCAGTATTTTAAACTACGCTGCATCACTCGACCCCGAAAGCGTTGAGATTGCTGCTAATGCGGTTTGGAGCGAGTACCTTCATAAGGATAAGTCAGGAGCTGAATGCATTACAAAATTGCAACAGCTCATTGCTAGACATAGTGGGCCAGCTAAAACCGGCTTTTGGGCGCTATATTATTTAGGCAATATCTACTTCGAATCAGAGCAATTTAACGAAGCACAATTGCACTTGGAGTCTGCGCTCAAAATTAATCCACAACACACCGATGCACAGCGCCTCTTGCGCTTGGCAAGTATGCGTGTGGAAAAAAGCAGTGAACAAGCTAAGGGTTTCTTTTCGCGTTTGGCGGAGCGTTTAAAGCCTAAAGCGAACTAGGCGCTATTTCGTAGCATCGCTGGCACAAGACTTGATGCGTTTGCTTTGGGGCTTGAGCAAGCGAGGGTTTGCGCTTGCATCGAACGTGCATTTAAGGCAATTATTATGTAGTATACGCGAAAGCAAGAGCTCATGCTGGCTTGGGCTAGCTTTAGCGCACTTGTACTAGGAGTTTGAATGGGACGAATCATAGGGATCGATCTTGGCACTACCAATTCTTGCGTATCTACTATAGAGAACGGAGAGCCTAACATCATTGTTAATGCCGAAGGGATGCGCACGACGCCATCGATGGTTGCTTTTAACGCGCGGGGGGAGAGAAACGTTGGTCAGCAGGCTAAAAGACAAGCTGCCATCAATCCCGATAGAACGGTTAGTGGCGTTAAGAGGCTTATAGGGAGCAGATATAGTGACAACATTGTTCAAGAGCTAAAAGCCAGCTTTAGCTGTGAAATTGTGCCCAATAAAAACGGCGATGCATGGCTTAAAGTGGGACAGGAAGTATTGAGTCCGCAAGAAATATCTGCGCTCATCATAGAAAAGCTCAAAACATCGGCTGAAGCCTACTTAGGTGAAAAAGTCGACGAAGTCGTCATTGCTGTACCAGCCTACTTCAATGATGCGCAGCGCCAAGCAACACGTGATTCTGCCACACTCGCGGGGCTCAAGGTTAGGCGTATCATGAACGAGCCAACCCTAGCCGCCTTATCTTTTGGTTACCGCAATAAGGGTCATGGGCATATCATTGTATTTGACCTCGGTGGTGGCACTTTCGATGTCTCGGTACTCGAACTTCGTGAAGGCACTTTTAAAGTAAAGGCTACCGCGGGCAATAACCACCTCGGTGGCAACGATTTCGATGACGTTCTTTTTCACTATATCTGTGACAAGTTCAAAGAGGAATCTGGCGTTGATGTTAGGTTAGACAAAATGGCCGTTCAACGTGTTCGCGAAGCTGCCGAAACGCTTAAATGCGAGCTCTCGACCATGCGTGAGTCCAGTGTTAACCTGCCCTTCCTCGCTATGGGAGCCAGTGGCCCCATACACTTATCGCTACCCATGACGCGCGAAGAGCTCGAAGAGCTCGTGATTGATCTCGTCAAACAACTGGAAGCGCCATGCCTCGATGCTCTTGAGCAATCCGAGCTAAAACGCGAAGACATCACTGATGTGTTGCTCGTTGGTGGTATGACGCGTATGCCTATCATCTACAACAAGGTAAGAGAAATATTTCAGAAAAAACCAGCGCGAAGTGTGAACCCCGATGAGGCTGTTGCATTGGGAGCTGCCGTGCAGTCTGGTATACTTGGCGGCGATATACAAGAGCTCATACTGCTCGACGTTACGCCACTTAATCTCGGCGTGCGTGTGGCGGGTAATCGCGTGTCTACGATTATTGAGCGAAATACATCCATACCTACGCGTGCGTCTAAAATATTTACCACTACCGAAGATAACCAAGAATTCGTTACCATTACCATCACACAAGGAGACTCGCCGGTTGCCTCGGAGTATGCAACGCTTGGGCAATTCATACTATCGGGTATACCGCGAGCGCCCGCAGGAAAGGCACGCATCGAAGTGCAATTCTGTATCGACTCCGACGGCATCGTGAGCATACAAGGAGTGGATCGACAAAGCGGTGCAACAGAATCCATTACCATACAAAATGCGGCTGGACTTAGCTCCGATGAGCTATCTTCTATAAAAAATCGACTTTCGTTATAAACTCATGCTTTTGTGCGAAACAGCGCCGCATAACTCGTTTTTTCTTTAGTAATTCTCATTAACATCGGATTATCCAGAGCTTACCTTAGCATAACTCATAAGTTAGCAACATGGCCGAAAAGAAAAAATCAATACCCAAATTCTTCAATCTTCGCAGCTTCTTTGGCTCATACTTCGATATCATACTACGCCATGGCTCAGATCACAGCCAAGAGCTCGTTGATCTCGTGGAGGAACGTCGTAAACTTCAGCAATGCGATATCTGTGGCATGCCCATGAAAGAAGCGGCTAATTCCTCAAAACCGTTTGTTGGCGCTTATCTTTGTGACTTCTGTCGACGCGAATTACAGGCGCGCTAGCGACTACGTAAGCATTGCTAAGCAAAATTCTGAATAAACAAAAACGCTGTATATCATGTGTTTTATGCAAAAACTGAGTCATTATGCAAAGCCTTAACACAGACCAAATCCAAGCGGCTAAAGCCTTTAATACAAGAGCAAGACAAATCTTCTGGCGAGGTGCTGTACCCAGTGCCAACCCAGTGTGGGATCTAGATGATGATGGCGTCATTGCGTGGACGCTCGATTTTCAGCGAGAACACGGTTTGCTACAAGATGGTAGACTCGGACCATCGACCATGATTTGTATGATGGCGCTTGAGCGCAGTGGCTTGGGGGGACTTATTATTGGCGATGAAGAAATTCCATGCAACGACACCATCGTTGCGCGTATGTTCGTCAAAAATCCAAGTCTTAAGGTCGTTGAACCAAAGATCGCTTGCTTTTTATCGATGCCCGAGATGGATCGCGAAACGCGAGAACGCGTTTACGGTGGAGCTAGGATACGCGCGCACTTCTCTATCGATTCTTCACGCGGCGCAAAGGGCAAATCCCTCATTATTCAGTGGGCCGATCCACTCAAAGAAGTCGGTTTTTGCCCCACCAACGAATCCATCGATTACCCCAAAATGCTCCAATGCATTGGCATCGAAGTCGAAAACGTTCTGCTGCAATATCAGCTCGATATGGATGAGCGACGCTGGCTTAGACGACGCGGCTTTGCAAAGGCTGATGTCGCGGGCTCCCTCGCTTCCCAACCCGTTTACCACCCAGAGCAAATGCAAGCGCTAGACGCGTTGATGAACGTGTTACAAAAACACGCACAAATACCACGCATCTTCCCTGTCAACGGCCCTAGCTACGACACCTACTGCCACGACGCCTCCAAGTTCAAGGAGTACAACGGATACCTCGCCCGATTCCACTACCACCAACGACACAACGAACCTGGCGCGGGCTTTGTCGCGCAACTCGAAACACTGTTTGGTAAACTCGAAACCACTGGCGATGAACAAAAACAAGCGCGCCAAATTGATATGCCGGCAGCCGACTACATCAATAGCAGCGCCGAAGAACGCGAAAAACTGCAAGCACAAAGCGCCCCAACCCCATGCTTCGTACCGAGCAAAGACGATGACCCGCGCTTTAACCTTACCCAAGCCATCACTATGGCGCGATCTGGTGGGAAACAATCGCGAGCGGCAAGGTTAATCCAGCGATACGAAAAATCTACGCAAGATTAAACAAAACAACAGCCTTGAGAGAATCAAAGTAAGAGAGCTTTGCACGGGGGGAAACCCTTTTCTTTGTGCCAAAGAAAAGATGTTTCCCCCTTCCCCAAAGAAAGCACTCTTTTAAGCACTTTTCGAATAAAATGTCATTCTATCTTCACCTTGCCTTATTTTATTAGTCTTTAAGCTTATATTTCTCTACAGAATGTCTCATTTTGTTTAAAACTGTATCGGATTTGTAAAATTAAATTCACAATTTCTAGCCGTTGCAAAGGTCTCATATTCGTTTTTTGGCTTTTATTTTGAATGCTCGCTAGGGCAGGTTTGAAAGCTGCCCCTACAGCTATTGACCAAGGCTAGCGCAGCAAAACCCGTCTATAGGCTTTCGCCCTTAGAACGCACTGTTGTATAGATTAAACGAAAATAAGGGGTAAGATCTCTGCTACCGACGAAACGAAGTTAAACTCCATGTCGTTGCGAATTTCGTCCTTTACTTCGACGAGATCGCGCTCATTTCGTGCGGGCATAATGATCTTGCGTATACCAGCGCGGTGCGCCGCTAACACCTTCTCTTTAATCCCCCCCACCGGCAACACATGCCCTCGCAGCGTAATCTCGCCGGTCATGGCGATATCTGGGCGAACGCGTCGGTTCTGGAATAAACTCAAGAGGGCGCCAAAGATCGTGATGCCAGCCGAAGGCCCATCTTTGGGAATAGCGCCAGCTGGAATGTGCAGGTGAATATCGATGTTCTTATTGAAGTTCTCTTCTAAATCGAATTCTTCGTAATGACTGCGAATATAGGAGAGCGCCGCACGGACGGATTCCTGCATCACGTCGCCGAGCTTACCCGTAATCACCAAATCCCCCTTGCCAGGCATTGAGCTCACTTCGATAAACAAAATATCTCCACCGCTTGCCGTCCACGCCAGTCCCGTCGAAACGCCCGAAACTGCGGTTCGCTGTGCAACTTCGTACTCAAAACGTATGGGTCCCAAAATCTCGTTGAGTTTCTCGACATTAACCGAAAGTTTAGGCTCATCCTCGCCCTTATCTCGCGCGTTGGCTACACCCACAGCGGCATTACGGCAAAGCTCCGCAAGTCGCTGCTCTAAACCACGCACTCCCGCTTCGCGCGTGTGATTGTTAATAACCATGTTCAAAGAATCATTATCAATTTCGATGTGAGACTCGGTGATGCCGTGGTTTTCTAAGAGCTTGGGAATCAAGAACTGGCGCGCAATTTCAACCTTATCGTGATGCGTATAGCCGGGAATTTCGATAATTTCCATGCGATCGCGTAGCGGTGGCGCGATGGTGTCTAGCTGATTGGCCGTAGCGATGAACAAAACCTGCGACAAATCCACAGGAAGCTCGACATAATGATCCGAAAAGGCAAAATTTTGCTCTGGATCCAAAACCTCAAGCAAAGCACTCGATGGGTCGCCCCGGAAATCCTTCCCAACCTTATCGATTTCATCAAGCATAATCACAGGGTTTATAGTCTTTACCTTGCGCAGCGCCTGAACAATACGTCCTGGCAACGCGCCGACATACGTCCGCCTATGCCCACGAATTTCGGATTCATCATGCATACCGCCCAAACTAAAACGGTAAAATTTACGCCCCAGCGCTCGAGCAACCGACTTGCCCAAACTCGTTTTACCCACTCCAGGAGGCCCATGCAAACACAGTATTGGCCCCTTCAAATCTTTCTTTAAACTCAGAACCGCCAAAAATTCGATGATTCGCTTCTTTACTGTCTCCAAATCATAGTGATCTTCGTCCAAAATTCGCCGCGCACGCGTAATCGACAAATCATCTTCGCTACGGATACGCCACGGAATCTCCAGCAGCGTCTCAAGGTAGTTACGCGTCACACTATATTCAGGACTTGCCGCTTGCATCAACCGTAGCCGCGAAAGCTGCTTATGGCAACGCTCCCGCACATCATCTGGTAAATCAAGGCTCTCGACCTTTTCGCGCAGCTCATCCAGCTCCAGAACCTCGAAATTATCCTCTCCGAGCTGATCTTTAATCGCCTTTAGCTGATGTCGCAGGAAGAACTCTTTTTGCGTTTTATCTATCTCTTCTTTGACCTGACTATGAATTTTATGCGAGATTGTATGTATTTCCACGCGTTTTAGAAGGAGTCGAAGTACTTGCTGCAAGCGCTCCCGCACCGACAATGCATACAAAATCCCCAGCTTCTCCTCGAAGCTAAAGTCCACCGCTCCCCCCACCAAATCGCAAAACTGCCCCTGCTCCTTGATGGCACCAAAGAGCTTGCCCAAATCCTTGTCGATGTCGCTAACCGTGTCTAAAAGCCGACGCGCCGCTTTCTTTACGCTCTCCCAAAGTGCGAAATCTTCTACCGCTTCTGGCCCATCCGCCAATAAGCCCTCCTCATGCACCGGCACCGCGCTCAAAAATACGAAATTCCCTTCGTATTCCATTTCCACAGGCCGCATCCGTTTCGAGCCATGAAGCACCACCGAGTAGCTATTACGCGGTGATTTCAAGACTTTTACCACGTTTGCACGCACGACTATAGGCCCTAAATCCTCAACATCCTCTACCTCTGCGCCCTCCCGTACAGGCGCGAAATAGATGAGTTCATTGCGCTTTACCGCCTCCTCAATGGCCTTTAGCATCCCCGCCGAAATTTCGTTGACGCTCAAAACTTGTTGCGGAAAAAGCACAACGTTTTCGACAGCTATGAGCAATAATTTTTTAATTTGGGTATTTTCTTCGATATTTGCAGGCATTCTATGTACTTTGTTAGCGTTTAAGCATTAAAATATAAATAATTTTGTTTTTGTGGGGGAAGTCTCCCCCGCGCCTGAGCCTCACTCAAAATGCGCTAAAAGCTGCAAGACGCCTTGCGCTGTATTTGCTCACCGCGCATCCAGCACAAGGCGTGCAGCTTTTGCGCATTTTTTCGCGGGGTCTCAGGCTCCCCCCTCTGAATTTGTTTCATAGTCAAACTCTATGCTTCCCCCAAAAAGTCCGTTTTCTGCTCGGCTGTCAAAGAATAATTCGTTCACAGCCTCTAGCCCCAAACTATAATGATAATCAGCTATGCTAAAAAGCAAGGCTTAAAGGCGCGAATTTTGGTTTTGCGTTGACTTGGTGTAAAACTGAGCACAAAGGGGGGTGCAGAGGAGTCTATGAGTAGAGGAAAGTTAGGATTTAAATTTGCCATACTGGCACTTGCACTGACGACAAGCGTTGGAGAAGGGTTTTCACAAGAGGAAGGCCCGAAATTTAGGGAACTGGATGCAAGACGACAGCCTGTTAACGTTGTAGCACATGTCGCCCAAAGCGATGTCGATCAAATCTTAGACTTGGTCGAACGCGATAATGCCCCAGAACAAGCCAAGACGAGCTTTATTCCTGCTGAACTTGGCGCGGAGCAATTAAAAACGATTTCACAGAGAATTAATGGAATTTTAAACGAAAAAGCGTTGCGAAACACCAATATTGGCATCCTCATTGTTGATGTCGAAACAGGGCAACGAGTTTATGAGCGTAAATCTAAGCAAGCTCTTAAGCCTGCCTCCAACATGAAAATGCTGACCACTGCGGCGGCACTTGGCATCTTGGGGTCAGAGCACCAGTTCGTTACCCAAGTCTACGTCGACGGCAAAATAGGAAAAAACGGCGTTCTTAAAGGTAATTTAAACATAGACATTGATCACGACTTTTCGTGGTCTACGCGCTTTTACAACAGCGGGGATCTTCCACTTCGCGAGCTCATCAAGCAAATAAAAGATGCAGGAATCACGCGCATAGACGGAAACATTAACCTTGCAGGACGCGTAGTCTACGGCGGCGTCCCTACCGCAACTCTCGATAGCAATGCACACCTACAAGCAGTGGCAAAACGCTTAGGCGTGCTACTGAGAGCAGAGAAGCTTAGCTACAAATCCATACTGAGAAGAAACAGCGTCAAGGCAACGGGAAAGCCCATAGCCACCTGGTACTCCCCGCGACTCTCCGAAATGCTAGTGCCCATAAACCGCGTTAGCCACAACGAATACGCCGATATGCTACTCATGGCTTTGGGTGCGAAACTCGAAAAAAAGAGCAACTTTGAAGCTGGCGCTCGTGCGGTGCGTGCGTGGTTAAAGGATGTCGGCATCGACACTAAAGGCCTGCAAATTATGGATGGCTCTGGTCTTTCACACGATAACAGGTTTTCGGCAGAGTTCTTGACCGCGCTTACCATACACATGCTAAAGAGCCCACTCGCCGCCCCTTGGGCTGCTTCATTATCTATTGCAGCCTACGATGGTACATACGGCGGTAGGTTAAACAGTGAGGAAACAAGAGGGCGCGTTTTGGTAAAATCTGGAACCTTGCGCGACGTCATTGCGGGTAGCGGTTTTTTGGTAAACACACATGATTCTAGAGTCTACGCTTTCTCGCTTATCGTTAACGGCATGCGCCAAAAAAAGGCGACGCGCGCTGCCATTGATCGCATTGTTCGAAGTTTCTCTGGCGATAACCTCCAAAGCCCCCCACCACAAACTGTTCGCATGCAATCGCTACTCGCGGCGAGCAATAACAGCGTTGTTGCCAAATGGGAGCAGAGTAAAGGTGCCACAGGCTACCGGATCTGGCAAAGCGATGATGGTCAAAACGCGTGGCGCGTCATCGCCGAGACTAACGAAACTAGACACACACTCCCTTTAGGCGATAAACCGCTGTTTATACGCGTTAGCGCTTACAACGATAAAGGCATAGAGAGCTTGGCTTCTAAGGTGTTTGCTTACCACAAAGGCGCACAGATGCTAACTATCGTAGAGGCGGCTGCATGCGCTTGGGACGAGCACACGCGTCCCGAAACGCGCATCTTCTCTCCACATTTGGCGCTAGGCGCAGCACTCCCCGAAAACATTGGCGTACAAACCGTTTCTCCAACATCGCTGCCTGCCCAAAACGACGTCATACTTTGGCACGGCGGGGTTTGTGCCCAAAAATGCGATCTACAAACTAAGGCGCTCAAAGATCTTTGGAAGAGCAAAACTCCACTTATTTTAGACTACTTCGACGCGCATCTTTTGGCCGAAGCACAAGAGCGCTGTGAACCCGAAAATGGGGCTATAGGCGCGTGTTTTAAAACACCTGTGATCTCGATGGATCGCAGAATTAATGAGTGTGGCCCCAACAATCGACTACGCAAAGCAACCGGCTCTGGAAGCACGCGTCCATCCGCAATTGCGGATTGGGGCGACGCAAAACGCTGCTTAAGCATGCAAAACACCACCATCGCAAACTGCAGCAAAAGTCAAAAGCGCGCCATCATCGGCTTTGATATGGCCGCCTTCGATACTCTGCAAAGCCAGCGCGCTGCTTGGGAACAAATCTTTTATGGCATAGGCATTGAGTTCAACAAACAGTGATGGAAGCGTTAAATTGCGCTTGCTGCACAAAGGCTATAAAAAGAGCTTACATGCAGGGCATTCTTCGGCTTTATGTGCCTTTGCTTTACAATACTCGCGCCCAAAATAGATCATTTGCAGGTGGCGTCGCTCCCAGCTGCTCGGCTCAAAGAGCGCTGTAAGGTCGCGCTCTACCGCTAAAGCACTGCGTCCCTCGCTCCACTGCCAGCGGTTTGCAAGGCGCTGTATGTGTGTATCCACAGGGAATGCAGGCGTAGCAAATGCATGCGAAAGTACGACGTTTGCAGTCTTTCGCCCCACGCCCGGCAAGGCTTCCAGTGCTTCGCGTTTACTCGGCACAACGCCGTTATGCGACTCCACAATTATTTTTGATAGCCCTACAACGGCCTTTGCCTTTTGTGGCCCTAGCCCGCAAGGGCGAACAATTTCGAGCACACTCTCTTCACTTTGCTTTGCCATATCGTAAACATTATCGGCCAATTCCCAAAGTTTCGGCGTCGTAGCATTAACGCGCGCATCGGTGCATTGCGCCGATAATACCACGGCGACCAACAAAGTATAAGGATCGCTGTGTTTTAAAGGTATGGGCGGATCAGGGAAGTACTTGTCGAGCAGCGCGACGATTTCGTCGAAATGTTTAGGCGTTTTTTGCATCTTCATATTAGGTTCTAGCACTTCGTTTTTAGAGCTTCATGTGCTGGGCATTAACTCAGCTTGCTCGCAAAGTATGAGGCAGGCTATAACAAGCACCCCCGACTTATGTAAGCACTCTAACAAAATTTTAAACTAACTGCAGCCATTAACTAAACATATTGAGAGCTTTGCGCGGGGGGAACCTTTTTTCTTTTTGCAAAAGAAAAAAG
>Ga0265293_10002307_pt1 | contig 38823 bp, 40 predicted proteins | sample Munlanlewell138R_FD_192505 | JGI IMG/M metagenome (GOLD analysis project Ga0265293, IMG submission 192505) | Leachate microbial communities from a municipal landfill in Southern Ontario, Canada - Leachate well 138R | ecosystem: Engineered > Solid waste > Landfill > Unclassified | place: Canada... | reverse complement strand
GGTCCCTCCTGGGCCAGCAGCGTCATCCCGGCCAGCAGCACGGTCGTCATGATTTGGTCTCCGGTTCGATCCCCGCGAACAGATCGGTCTCCGGCAGGGTGACCGGGACCCGCGAACGCGCCAATTCGAACTCCTCGGTGGGCCACAGCCGCTGCTGCCACTCGATGGGGGCGGTGAAGAAGTCGCCCACCGGGTCGATCTGGGTGGCGTGCGCGCGCAGGGCGTCGTCACGCTGTTCGAAGTACTCCGCGCATTCGACCCGGGTGGTCACCCGGTTGGCGAACACGTCGTTGTCCGGGTCCCAGTGCTTCAGCCACTTCTCGAAGGGGCCGACCCGGCCGTGGTTGGTGAACTCGTCCTGCAGCAGCTGCATCCGCTGCCGCAGGAAACCGTGGTTGTAGTAGAGCTTGAGCACGTCCCAGGGCTCGCCGGCGTCCGGGAATCGGTGGTGGTCGCCGGCCGCCTCGTAGGCCGCGACCGACACCTGGTGGCAGCGGATGTGGTCGGGGTGCGGGTAGCCGCCGTTCTCGTCGTACGTGGTCATCACGTGCGGGCGGAACTCCCTGATCACCTTGACCAGTCGCTCGGTCGCTTCCTCGAGCGGCACCAACGCAAAACACCCTTCCGGCAGCGGGGGCAGCGGATCGCCTTCCGGCAGTCCCGAGTCTACGTATCCCAGCCAGGTGTGTTCGACCCCGAGGATCTCGGCGGCCTTGGCCATCTCATCACGGCGGATCTCGGCAATGCGACCGTGCACGTCCGGCAGATCCATCGCCGGGTTCAGGATGTCGCCGCGCTCGCCGCCGGTCAGCGACACGACCATCACCCGGTGCCCCTCGGCGGCGTAGCGCGCGGTCGTGGCAGCACCCTTGCTGGACTCATCGTCCGGATGGGCGTGCACCGCCATCAGCCGCAGTTCGGTCACCGTGCGCCTTCGCTCGTTCTCGTTGCATTCGCGGCCCGCTTCGGGCACGCATTACTCTCAAGTGTCGGTGGCCATGATCCCATTCCGGCCATCGGTCACCCACACCCGATCCCCCAGCAGAGACGTACCCCACACCTATGGCGAACCCTTCCGAGCCCACCGTCGTCGCCGCCCGTCCGGAATCCCGGTACGGCAAGCCGCGGCGCGGCCCGAGCCGCACGGTCCTCGCGGTGCTGGCGGTGCTGGTCGTCGTCCTGGGCCTGTTGATCGCGTGGGCCGGTTACCAGCGCCTGGGCACCAGTGACGTCAAGGGCGAGCTCGCCAGCTTCGAACTGATCGACGATCGGACCGTCGAGGTGACCCTCAGCGTCACCCGCGAGGACCCGTCACAGCCGGTGGTCTGCATCGTGCGGGGCCGCTCGCTCGACGGTAGCGAGACCGGCCGTCGCGAACTGCTCGTCGAACCCTCGACCGAGAAGACAGTGCAGGTCAGAGCGCTGGTGAAGACCACCCGCCCGCCCGTGGTAGGCGACGCCTACGGTTGCGGAACCGACATTCCGGACTACCTTCGGGCACCGTGGTGAGCACCGCGCGGCACCGGCATTTCGGTGACCCGCCGGCCAACCGCCGGCATCGCAACCGTAAAGCCTGATCGACGCCACAGTGGTATGCTTCACACATACACGGTTCCTGCTGGGACCGTGTATTGCTTCTTTAGCGCGTCGATCGCGGCTCTGAGACGGCAATACACGCGGAAGCCCCGCATGCCCCGGCAGCGACGACGACAGGCAGATCGCCAACGCGGACAGCGCGGACCAACAACTCGAGGAGCGCGAGGACATGACTGATACCGACGTCACCTGGCTGACCCAGGACTCTTACGACCGGTTGAAGGCCGAGCTGGACCAGCTGATCGCCAACCGTCCCGTCATCGCGGCGGAGATCAACGACCGCCGTGAGGAGGGTGACCTCCGCGAGAACGGTGGCTATCACGCGGCCCGCGAGGAACAGGGCCAGCAGGAGGCCCGCATCCGGCAGCTGCAGGACCTGCTGAGCAACGCCAAGGTCGGCGAGGCGCCCACCCAGTCCGGCGTCGCGCTGCCCGGCTCGGTGGTCAAGGTCTACTACGACGGCGACGAGTCGGACACCGAGACCTTCCTGATCGGCACCCGCGAGCAGGGCGTCAACGACGGCGAGCTCGAGGTGTACTCCCCCAGTTCGCCGCTCGGCGGCGCGCTGCTCGAGGCGAAGGTCGGCGAGACCCGCACCTACACCGTGCCCAACGGCAACACCGTCAAGGTCACGCTGATCAGCGCCGAGCCGTACCGGGGCTGACCGCCCGTCGGGCGCTGACGCGCCCGTCGAATTACCCTCGCCGCATGGCCGTCATCGCCGACGAGCTGCTTTTGCTGCTGCTGGACAACGCGGCAGCCAAACCGGCTCTCGACCCGTCCCGCCGTCGACGGCTACTGGCCGCGGCGGTGCTGCTCGATCTGGCCTATGACTTTCGGCTCCGCCCGGCCGCCCCCGACGAGCCGGTGCCGGAGGGACGGTTGATCGCGCAAGCGGGTCCTGACGACGGCAACCCCACCTCAAGCTGGGCCTGGCAGCGACTGGCCCGCCGACCCGTCACCCCGAAGACCGCCGTCGCGGCGCTGCAGCGCCGGGTCGAGGACAGGCTGCTGACCCAGCTGGAGCACACCGGACAGCTGCGGCGAACACCGGTGTACACCAAGAGATTTCGTCGTGATCACGTGTGGGTGCTGACGGATCGCAACCGCGCGCTGCAGGTGCGCTCCCGCACACTCGCCGCGCTGGTTCGAGACGTCACGCCCACCCCGCCGACCGCGGCGCTGATCACCCTGCTGCACGCCGTCGACGGGATCGAGGAACTGTTCTCGTTCGACGGCCGGGCCCGACGGTGGGTGCATCATCGGGTCGGCGAAATCGCCAGTGGCAGTTGGGTTGCCACCGACAGCGAGCTCGCCGAGGTGAATCTCGCCGTCACCGCCGCGATGGTGTGCTCGGCGCTGCACTGAGGCCCGTCAGCCCTCCAGGGCCTGCTGCAGATCGCCGATCAGGTCGCCGACGTCCTCGATGCCGACCGACAGCCGCACCAGGTCCTCGGGCACCTCGAGTTGCGAACCCGCCGTCGACGCGTGCGTCATGGCACCCGGATGCTCGATGAGCGACTCCACCCCGCCGAGCGACTCGGCCAGGATGAAGATCTCGGTGCGGGCGCACAGTTGACGGGCGGCCTCGATGCCGCCGCGCATCCGCACCGAGATCATCCCGCCGAATCCGGACATCTGCCGCGCGGCGACCTCGTGGCCGGGGTGATCGGGCAACCCCGGGTAGTAGACCTTCTCGACCGCGGCGTGCTCGGCGAGGAATTCGGCCACGGCCGCGGCATTCTCGGAGTGCCGCTGCATCCGCAACACCAACGTCTTGAGGCCGCGCATGGTGAGGTAGGCGTCGAACGGCCCCGGCACCGCGCCGGCACCGTTCTGCAGGAACGCGAAGGCCGTGTCGAGTTCCTCGTCGTCGGTCACCAGCGCGCCGCCGACGACATCGGAGTGCCCGCCGATGTACTTGGTGGTCGAGTGCAACACGATGTGCGCGCCCAGCGACAGCGGCTGCTGCAACGCCGGTGAGGCAAAGGTGTTGTCCACCAGAACCTTTGCGCCGGCCTCGGCGCCGATCGCCGACAGCGCCTCGATATCGGCGATCGACAGCAGCGGGTTGGTGGGCGTCTCGATCCAGACCAGCTTGGTCTGCGGCGTCAGCGCGGCACGCACCGCGTCCGGATCGGACAACGACACCGGGGTGTGGGTGATCCCCCAGTGCGCGAACACCTTGTCGATCAGACGGAACGTGCCGCCGTAGGCGTCGTCGGGGATGACGAGGTGATCGCCGGGGCGCAGCACCGCGCGCAGCACGCAGTCGGTGGCCGCCATCCCGGAGGCGAAGGCGCGGCCGAAGGTGCCGCCCTCCACCGAGGCCAGCGACGCCTCGAGCGCCGCGCGGGTGGGGTTACCGGTGCGGGCGTACTCGAACCCGCCGCGCAGGTTCCCGACGCCGTCCTGGGCGAACGTCGAACTGGCGTAGATGGGGGCGTTGACCGCCCCGGTCGCCGGGTCCGGCCGGTATCCGGCGTGAATGGCGCGGGTGGCCAGCCCCTGCCAGGAGTGTGCGTCGGCCCGACTGCGTTGCTCGCTCATGGCTACCAACCTAGTCGGGCCGACGCAGCGGCTCGCGGGGCCTGCGGAGCGAACCGCGGAGGAGCCCGACCATCCAGCACAGTCGGGCCGACCGGCCGTCACGGCAGCGCTGGTGCCACCTCTCCGCCGCTGAGCTTGCGATAGGTGTAGACCTCGAGCAGCACGATGACCGGCACCGCGACCAACAGGCCGACGAAGCACAGCAGCACGCCGACGATCGCCAGCAGGATGGTGACCAGCCACACCAGCAGCACCGCGCCGAAGTTGTTCTTCACCAGATCGAAGCTGAACTTCATGGCGTCCACCGGGCGCAGGTTGCGGTCCAGCAGCGCCATGGTGGAGAACAGCAGCAGGATGGACACCAGCAGGCCGGGGATGATCCCGAGGATGCCCAGGAACGGCGACACCATGCTCAGCAGCGCGGTGCACACGAACACCGTGACCCCGGTCGCGATACCGACCAGCAGACTCAGGACCGCGAAGGCGCCGATGCGCTGCGGGCGGAAGAACGAACCGATGGTCACCGGCCGTCCGTTGGCGATGTCGAAGGCGCCCACCAGATAGGCCGAGGTGACGGCCGCGCCGACCACGAGAAGCACCAGGTAGCCGATCAGCATCACCACGATGCCGGTCGCGCTGAGGTCGCCCGTCGACGAGAAGCTGAAACCGGCGTCGTAGGACTCGTAGTCGACCGAGTCCGGCGAGGCCACCATCGACAGCCCCTGGAAGATCATCGACACCAGGCTGACGATGGCCAGCGCGATCACCGTCACCACGATCAGCGCCACGGCGTTCCTGGAGAACTTGTGGAACGCCCACGTCACCGCCTCGCCGACGTTGAACGGCCGCGGGCCGAAGCCGGGCGGCGGGTAGCTGCCGAACTGGGGCGGCGCGGGGTAGCCGCCGGGTGGCGGCGGGGGCGGGTAGCCACCGGCCGACGGCGGCGGCGGCGGCGGGTAGCCGCCCGGGGGTGGCGGCGGGTAGTTGCCCTCGGGCGGGGGCGGCGGATATCCGCCGGGCGGAGGTGGCGGGTTTTCAGTCATGAAGCGCCTTCCAGTATGAAATTTGCTGCCAAAACGGCCTAACGCTACCCGAGAACGGCCCCGATTCCGGGCCAATTCAGGCGAGTCCGCTACCGCCGCACGTTCCCGTCGGACAGGAAGCCCAGCAGGTCGCTGCGGGTCAGCACGCCGGCGGGTTTGCCGTCCTCGACCACCATCACCGCATCCCAGTCGCGCAGGGCCTTGGCCGCCTCGACGGCCAGCTCGCCGGCACCGACCAGGGGCAGCGCCGGGCTCATGTGCTTGGCGACCGCATCCGCCAGGTGCGCGCGGCCCTCGAACACCGCCGAGAGCAGTTCGCGCTCGGACACGCTGCCGGCCACCTCGCCGGCCATCACCGGCGGTTCGGCACCGACGACGGGCATCTGCGAGACGCCGTACTCGCGCAGGATGCCGATGGCGTCGCGCACGGTTTCCGACGGGTGGGTGTGCACCAGCGCCGGCAGCAGGCCGGACTTGCCGCGCAGCACGTCGCCCACGGTGGGTTCGTTGGTGGAACCGTCCAGCCGGCTGCGCAGGAAGCCGTAGGACGACATCCACTCGTCGTTGAAGATCTTCGACAGGTAGCCGCGGCCGCCGTCGGGCAGCAGCACGACCACCAGCGAGTCGGGGCCGGCCTTCACGGCCGCCTCGATGGCGGCGACGACGGCCATCCCGCAGGATCCGCCGACCAGCAGCGCCTCCTCGCGGGCCAGCCGCCGCGTCATCTCGAAGGAGTCGGCGTCGGAGACCGCGATGATCTCGTCGGGAACCTTGGGGTCGTAGGCCTGCGGCCAGAAGTCCTCGCCGACGCCCTCGACCAGGTAGGGCCGCCCGGTGCCGCCGGAGTACACCGACCCCTCCGGATCGGCGCCGACGACCTTGACCGGCCCGCCCTCGCGGCCCTGGGAGACTTCCTTGAGGTAGCGCCCCGCGCCGGTGATGGTCCCGCCGGTGCCGACGCCGGCCACGAAGTGGGTGAGCTTGCCGTCGGTGTCTGCCCAGATCTCCGGACCCGTTGTCTCGTAATGACTTTCCGGACCCATCTGGTTCGAGTACTGATCGGGCTTCCAGGCGCCGTCGATCTCCTCGACCAGCCGGTCGGAGACGCTGTAGTAGCTGTCGGGATGCTCGGGCGGCACCGCCGTCGGACAGACCACCACCTCCGCGCCGTACGCGCGCAGCACGTCCTGCTTGTCCTCGCTGACCTTGTCCGGGCACACGAAGATGCACTTGTAGCCGCGCTGCTGGGCCACCAGCGCCAGGCCCACGCCGGTGTTGCCGGAGGTCGGCTCGACGATGGTGCCGCGGGGCTTGAGCGCGCCGCTGGCCTCGGCGGCGTCGATCATCTTGATGGCGATGCGGTCCTTGGAACTGCCGCCGGGGTTGAGGTACTCGATCTTGGCCACCACGGTGCCGGCGCCCTCGGGTACCACCGAATTGAGCCGAACCAGTGGGGTGTTGCCGATGAGTTCACTGATGTGCCGGGCGATCCGCATGCCTCTATCTTGGCCCAGTCGGTTTCCGACGGCAGCAGAGCCCGGGTAATTGCCGGCGCTAGCCCGTCGCCTCGCGGATGTAGGCGCCGATCTGCCGCAGCGACCGCGTCGCCTCCGGGATGAGCGGCGCCCCGAGTTGGAAGTCGTGGATCTGGCCGCGCCACACCCTGACCTCGGTCGGCACCCCCGCGGCCGCCAACCGGCGCGCCGCCAGCCGCGCGTCGTGCAGCAGCACCTCGGAACCGGACACGTGGATGAGGGTCCGCGGCAGGCCCGGCTCGATGTGGTCCAGCGGTTCGTAGATCTGTTCGGGCTCGCCGTCGACGACCCGCTTGGCCGCGGCCTTGGCCACCAGGCTGAGCAACGCATCGAACGCCCGCGGCGGGAACATCGCGTCGGTGCGCATGTTCGGGTGCGCCTGCTTGGGTTCCTTGGCCAGTTGCAGCAGCGGCGAGATCGCGACCAGGGCCGCGGGCTTCTCGCCCTCGTCCTGCAGGCGCTGCGCCAGCGTCATGGCCAGGTAGCCGCCGGCCGAATCGCCGGCCAGCACGATCTGCTCCGGGGAGTAGCCGCGCAGCCGCAACCACTGGTAGGCGTCGCGACAGTCGTCCACCGCGGAACCCACCGAATGCTTGGGGATCAGCCGGTAGTTGACCATCAGCACCGGGGAGTCCGCGTACTGCGACAGGGCGATGCCGATGGGCCCGTGCGAGTTCACCCCGCACGTCAGGAACGCGCCGCCGTGCATGTACAGGATGACCCGCCGCTTGCCGTCGGCCGGCAGCACGCCCGGGGCGCGGACCAGCAGGGCGTCGGCGTTCGGCAATTCGACGGTGGCGCGCACGGTGCCGGGCTTGGGCGTCAGCGCGCGGGCCAACTGGTCGACGACGCCGAACGGCCACGGCAGGTGCGGGACGTAGCTGCCGATTGCCAGAATCGGCCGCAGCGTAACCCGACAGGTCAGTGAGGCCAGGTGTGCGCGCAGGCTGGTCTGGGTTTCGACGATCTCTACGGGCGCGCCGTCGCTGACCGGAAACTTCCGTGGAGGACGGGTGCTACCAGCACCGATATGCGCGCGGGATGGGCCGTGGACCTTGCTGGGTGCCGTCATTTCAACACTCCCCTACGTCGTTGTAGTGGCCTGTCTACCCGGGGTTTCGCTGGCGTTCAGCCGGCCCGGATAACTTAGCTTGTCATCTCTTAGAGTTTTAACAATCAACGATGTCGAATTGATACCGCATCCGATATCCGGCCGTGACCGCGGTCTCCGACGCACGCCACCAGCAATCCCGGGAAGCCCCCGCGTCACCAGTAAGCTCGGGACCGTGGGCATACGCGGATCGCGTCGGTCGACGCTGGCATTGGCGGCAGTGGGCGCTCTGGCCTCCACGGGCGTGGGAGTGGTGAGCGCGCGCAATCTGCTCACCGGTCAGGCCGACCAGGCCCGTCAGGTCATCCCCAAGTCCTGGGACATCCCGCCGCGGGCCGACGGCGTCTACTCCCCCGGCGGCGGACCGGTCGAGCGCTGGGAGCACGACGTCCCCTTCGATCTGCACCTGATGGTCTTCGGCGACTCGACGGCCACCGGGTATGGCTGCCACGACGCCGAGGAAGTGCCCGGGGTGCTGCTGGCCCGCGGGCTGGCCGAACGCTCGGGTAAGCGAATCCGGCTCAGCACCAAGGCGATTGTGGGCGCCACGTCGAAGGGGCTGTCCGGTCAGGTCGACGCGATGTTCGTCGCGGGCCCGCCGCCGGATGCGGCCGTCATCATGATCGGCGCCAACGACATCACCGCGCTCAACGGCATCGGGGCGTCGGCGCGGCGCCTGGGCGACGCGGTCAAGCGGCTGTGCGCCAGCGGTGCCGTCGTCATCGTGGGCACCTGCCCGGACTTCGGCATCATCACCGCGATCCCACAGCCGCTGCGCTGGGTCACCCGCCGCCTGGGCCTGTGGCTGGCGCGGGCGCAGGCCGCCGCGGTGCGCGCGGCCGGGGGCGTGCCGGTGCCGTTCGCCGACCTGCTGTCGCCCGAGTTCCTCAAGGACCCCGAGTCGCTGTTCTCCGACGACCGCTATCACCCGTCGGCGGCCGGCTACGAGCTCGCGGCCCAGCAGTTGCTGCCGGCGCTGTGTTACGCGCTCGGCGAGCAATCCGGTGCGCTGCCGTGGGAATCCGAGGGCGCCGAGAACCGCTCGCTGGTGTCGCGACTGCGGTTGCTGGCCCGCCGCTGGCCGCGCCGCACCACCGGGGTGCCCGCGCCGCTGGTCGTCTCTGCGGGTTAGCGTTTGCACCTAACACCTCTGCGTTAGGAGTACGTCATGCCCGAAGCCGTCATCGTCGCCACCGCCCGCTCCCCGATCGGCCGCGCCGTCAAGGGATCGCTGGCCACCATGCGTCCCGACGACCTGGCCGCCCAGATGGTCCGCGCGGCGCTGGACAAGGTGCCGTCGTTGGACCCGCGCGACGTCGACGATCTGATGATGGGCTGTGCGCAGCCCGCCGGTGAGGCGGGCTACAACATCGCCCGGGCGGTCGCCGTCGAACTCGGTTACGACTTCATGCCCGGCACCACGGTCAACCGGTACTGCTCCTCGTCGCTGCAGACCACCCGGATGGCCTTCCACGCGATCAAGGCCGGCGAGGGCGACGTGTTCATCTCCGCGGGCGTGGAGACGGTGTCGCGGTTCGGGGTCGGTGCCGCCGACGGGGCGCCGAACTCGAAGAACCCCCTGTTCGACGAGGCCCAGGCCCGCACCGCCCGGCAGGCCGAGGGTGCCGACGAGTGGCACGACCCTCGCGACGACGGCCACATTCCGGACGTCTACATCGCCATGGGGCAGACCGCCGAGAACGTCGCGCTGCACACCGGCATCAGCCGTGAGGATCAGGACCGCTGGGGCGTGCGCAGCCAGAACCGCGCCGAGGAGGCCATCAAGAGCGGGTTCTTCGCGCGCGAGATCTCCCCGGTGACCCTTCCCGACGGCACCGTGGTCTCGACCGACGACGGCCCCCGCGCCGGCACCACCTACGAGGCCGTCTCGCAGCTCAAGCCCGTGTTCCGGCCGGGTGGGACGATCACGGCGGGCAACGCCTGCCCGCTCAACGACGGCGCCGCGGCCGTGGTCATCATGAGCGACACCAAGGCCAAGGAGCTGGGCCTGACGCCGCTGGCCCGCATCGTGTCCACCGGTGTGTCCGGGTTGTCGCCGGAGATCATGGGCCTCGGCCCCATCGAGGCCGTGCAGAAGGCGCTGGCCACCGCGAAGATGACGATCGGCGACATCGACCTCTACGAGATCAACGAGGCCTTCGCGGTCCAGGTGCTCGGCTCGGCGCGCGAACTCGGCATGGACGAGGACAAGCTGAACATCTCCGGCGGGGCCATCGCGCTGGGCCACCCGTTCGGGATGACCGGCGCGCGCATCACCGCGACCCTGCTGAACAACCTGACCACCGAGGACAAGTCGCTGGGCATCGAGTCGATGTGCGTCGGCGGCGGTCAGGGCATGGCGATGGTGCTGGAGCGCCTCTCCTGATTTCCCGGTGCATCCCGCACACGAAGAACGGCCCGGCGCGGACGCCGGGCCGTTCTTCGTGCAAGTAGCTAGTCGCTCTGGAAGTAGCTGAGCAACCGCAGGATCTCGATGTACAGCCACACCAGGGTGACGGTCAGGCCGAGGGCGATGCCCCAGCCCGCCTTCTCCGGAGCACCGGCGCGGATCATCTGGTCGGCCGCATCGAAGTCGATGAGGAAGCTGAACGCCGCCAGCCCGATGCACAGCAGCGAGAAGCCGATGGCCAGCATGCCGCCGTCGCGCAGCCCAAGGCCGGCACCGCCGTTGAGGCCGAAGATCGCGGCCCCGAAGTTGGCCAGCATCAGGACCAGCACGCCGATCATGCCGGCGACGATCATCCGGGTGAACTTCGGCGTGACGCGGATGGCGCCGGTCTTGTAGACGACCAGCATGCCGAAGAAGACACCCAGGGTGCCGATCACGGCCTGCAGGATCATCGCGCCGCCGCCGCTGGACATCAGGTTGGCGAAGATGAACGAGATGGCACCGAGGAACAGACCCTCGAGGGCCGCGTAGCTCAGCACGATCGCCGGGTTGTCCTGCTTACGACCGAAGGTCGCGAACAGCACCAGGCCCAGACCACCGAGCGCACCGATCAGCGCGAACGGCGTCGCCAGGGCCAGGTTGGCCGAGACGAGGAAGTAGGAGATGACACCCACCACGGAGAGCACGGCGAGCGTGATTCCGGTCTTGGTGACGACATCGTCAATGGTCAGCGGCCGCGAAACACCGCGCTGCTGATCTAGTTGGGGCTCGTAACCCTGCTGTACCTGCGCTGCCGCAGCGGCGCCGGCCACACCAGAGCCGAATGTCGCGTACCCGCCCTGCTGCTTGGGCAGCGAGCGAAATACCGGATTGCTGGTTTCCCGCACCGTCGGTTCCTTTCCTGTGAGGTCCCTGGAAGTCTGACACGAACACTGGTCCAACGAACAGACACCCGACCAGGTTCCGGGTATCGCAATGTATTCGGAGACAATCTTCCCCGGGGCCGGGCGGGGGCGCCACCCGCCGTTCACCCCGCAATACTAGGATGTCCAACCAAATAGCTCATGCCCCCACGAAATCCCCACGAACAGGACAAATCCGCGTGACCGACGAGATCCTCACCCGCGTCGAGAACGGCGTCGGGATCCTGACGCTGAACCGACCCAAGGCCATCAACTCATTGACCCAGACCATGGTCGACGTGCTCAACGAGAAGCTCACCGCGTGGGCCTCCGACGACGCCATCCGCGCCGTGCTGGTCGACGGAGCCGGTGAGCGCGGCCTGTGCGCCGGCGGCGACGTGGTGGCGCTCTATCACAGCGCCCGCGCCGACGGCAGCGCCGCGCGCAAGTTCTGGTTCGACGAGTACCAGATGAACGCGCTGATCGGTGAGTACCCGAAGCCGTATGTCGCCCTGATGGACGGCATCGTCATGGGCGGCGGCGTGGGCGTCGCCGGCCACGGCGACGTCCGCGTGGTCACCGACACCACCAAGATGGCGATGCCCGAGGTGGGCATCGGCTTCATCCCCGACGTCGGCGGCACCTATCTGCTGTCCCGCGCGCCCGGCGCGCTGGGCCTCTACGCGGCGCTGACCGGATCCCCGTTCTCCGGGGCCGACGCGATCGCACTCGGCTTCGCTGACCACTTCGTGCCCCACGACAAGCTCGCCGAACTGACCGCCGACATCGTCGCCGCGGATGTCGACGCCGCGCTGGCCAAGCACGCCACCACGCCGCCGGACAGTGACCTCGTCGCCCAGCAGTCGTGGATCGACGAGTGCTTCGCGGCCGACACTGTCGCCGACATCATCGCCAACCTGCGCGGCCACGGCACCGACTCGGCCACCGCCGCGGCCGACGTCATCGCCGGCCGCTCCCCGGTCGCGCTGGCGGTCACCCTGGAATCCGTGCGCCGCGCCAAGAAGCTGGACACCCTGCGCGACGCGCTGGTGCAGGAGTACCGCGTCTCGTGCGCCTCGGCGCGCTCGCACGACTTCGTCGAGGGCATCCGCGCGCAGCTGGTCGACAAGGACCGCAACCCCAAGTGGTCGCCGGCCTCGCTGGCCGAGGTCACCCGCGAGGACGTCGAAAGCTACTTCGCCCCAGCCGATCCCGACCTGACCTTCTAGAAGGAGTGCACACATGAGCCAGTACGAGACCATCATCGTCGAGCGCGAGGACCGCGTCGCCCTGATCACGCTCAACCGCCCCAAGGCGCTCAACGCGCTGAACAGCCAGGTGATGAACGAGGTCACCGCGGCGGCAACGGAATTGGACAACGACGCGGGTGTCGGGGCGATCGTCATCACCGGCAGCGAGAAGGCCTTCGCGGCGGGCGCGGACATCAAGGAGATGGCCGACCTGAGCTTCGCCGACGTCTTCGGCTCCGACTTCTTCGCCAAGTGGGGCGAGTTCGCCGGCGTGCGCACCCCCACCATCGCCGCGGTCGCGGGCTACGCGCTCGGCGGCGGCTGCGAGCTGGCCATGATGTGCGACATCCTGATCGCCGCCGACAGCGCCAAGTTCGGTCAGCCGGAGATCAAGCTCGGCGTGCTGCCCGGCATGGGCGGCAGCCAGCGCCTGACCCGCGCCATCGGCAAGGCCAAGGCGATGGACCTGATCCTGACCGGCCGCAACATGGACGCCGAGGAGGCCGAACGCGCCGGCCTGGTGTCGCGCGTCGTGCCGGCGGCCGACCTGCTGTCGGAGGCGAAATCGGTGGCGGCCACCATCTCTCAGATGTCGCTGTCGGCGGCGCGGATGGCCAAGGAGGCCGTCAACCGCTCGTTCGAGACCACCCTGACCGAGGGCCTGCTCTACGAGCGTCGGATCTTCCACTCCGCGTTCGCCACCGAGGATCAGACCGAGGGCATGGCCGCATTCAGCGAGAAGCGGGCTGCGAACTTCAAACATCGCTAAAGTGCGGGGGTGACCGACGCGGAGGCAACCGAATCCAAGCCGGACAGTGCCGTAACCACGGACGCCGTAACCACGGCTGATCCCCCCGAAGCACCGCCGAACGGGCCGTGGTGGGCCCGGCACTACACCTTCTTCGGCACCGCCGTCGGTCTGATGTTCGTGTTCCTGTCGCTGACCCCGTCGCTGCTGCCGCGCGGCCCGCTGTTCCAGGGGCTCGTCAGCGGCGGCGCCGGGGCGGCCGGCTACCTCATCGGCGTCTTCGCGGTGTGGCTGGTGCGCTACATGCGCGGAAAAGACACCAGCCCAACGGCTCCCGGCTGGGCCTGGCTGACGCTGCTGGTCGTCGGCGTTGTCGGCATGGTCGGCATGCAGTTCCTGTTCCAGCACTGGCAGGACGACGTCCGCGATCTGATGGGCGTGCCGCACCTGCGCTGGTACAACTACCCACAGGCCGCGCTGCTGGCGGTCATCGTGCTGTTCATCCTGGTCGAGATCGGTCAGCTGCTCCGACGGCTGGTGCTGTTCCTGATCCGGCAGTTGGAACGCGTTGCACCGCCCCGGGTTTCGGGGGTCATCGCGGTGGGCCTGGTGGTCGCGTTGAGCATCGCGCTGCTCAATGGCGTGGTGGCGCGGGTGGCCATGGACTGGCTCAACAGCACCTTCGCCGCGGTCAATGACGAGGACTCCCCGGACAACGCCCCGCCGACGACGCCCGCGCGCTCGGGCGGTCCGGACTCGTTGGTGTCCTGGGAATCGCTGGGGCACCAGGGCCGCATCTTCGTCTCCGGCGGCCCCACCGTCGAGGACCTGACCGAGTTCAACGGCGCCGCGGCCACCGAGCCCATCCGCGCCTACGCCGGCCTGGGCTCGGCCGACAACGTCCGCGCGACCGCCGAGATGGCCGCGCAGGAACTGGTCCGGGCCGGCGGCCTGGAGCGGGAGGTCATCGCCGTCGCCACCACCACCGGCACCGGCTGGATCAACGAGGCCGAGGCCTCCGCGCTGGAGTACATGTACAACGGCGACACCGCGATCGTGTCCATGCAGTACTCGTTCCTGCCGAGCTGGCTGTCGTTCCTCGTCGACCAGGAGAACGCGCGGCAGGCCGGGCAGGTCCTGTTCGAGGCCGTCGACGAGGTGGTGCGCGCGCTGCCCGAGGCCGACCGACCCAAGGTCGTGGTGTTCGGCGAGAGCCTGGGCTCCTTCGGCGGTGAGGCGCCGTTCCTGAGCCTGAACAATCTGGTCGCCCGCACCGACGGCGCGCTGTTCTCCGGGCCGACGTTCAACAACACCATCTGGACCGACCTGACCGTCAACCGCGACGAGGGCTCACCAATGTGGTTGCCCACCTACGAGAACGGTCAGAACGTCCGATTCGTCGCGCGCCCGGAAAACCTGGACCGGCCCGACGCGCCGTGGGCCGAACCGCGGGTGGTCTACCTGCAGCACGCCTCGGACCCGATCGCGTGGTGGACCCCGGATCTGCTGTTCCGCGAACCGGATTGGCTCAGGGAGCCGCGCGGCTACGACGTCTCACCGCGGATGCAGTGGATCCCGGTGGTGACGTTCCTGCAGGTGTCCGCGGACATGGCGGTGGCGGTCGACGTCCCCGACGGCCACGGCCACAAATACGTCAAGGACGCGGTCAACGGCTGGGCCGCGGTGCTGCAACCGCCCGGCTGGACACCGGAGAAGACCGAGCGGCTGCGGCCGATGCTGCACGCCAACGAGAGCGGCTGAGCGCGCCGATCAGACGGCGGTCAGCGCGTGGTAGCCGCCGATGACGTCGGTGGCGCGGTGCAGGCCCAGGTCCTGCAGCGCCGCCGCGGCCAGACTCGAGGTGTAGCCCTCGGAGCACAGCACCACCCATTCGACGTCGTCGTCGACGGCCTGCGGGATGCGCGCGTCGCTGGTCGGGTCGCACCGCCACTCCAGCACGTTGCGTTCGATCACCAGTGCGGCGGCCACTTCGCCCTCGGCCGCGCGCTGGGCCGCGGGCCGGATGTCCACCAGGACCGCGCCGCGGTCCAGCGCGGCGGGAACCTCCCCGGCGGGCAGCCGGCGCAGCCGGGCCCGGGCCGCCTCCAGGACGGCGTCGATGCGGCTCACGGCTAACCCTCCGGCTGATCGGTGAGTTCGGTGCGCTGCCGGTGCAGCGTGCCCCGGTCGGTCACCTCGTAGTAGGACATGGTGGTCAGCCGCGGGGAGTAGGCGTGCACGCTCAGCGTCGGCTGATGGGGTTGGGCACCGACCGGGCTGGGCGCCCAGACCACGTCGTGCACCCAGCCCAGCGGGAACGCGGCCTGATCCCCGGCGGACAGCCGGCGGCGGCGCAGTTGGTCGCCGGTCCAACGGAATTCGTTCAGCGCGCCGGACAGCACCGTCAGCGCGCCCAGCGAATTGCCGTGGTCGTGCAGGTCGGTGGGATGCCCGGGCGCCCAGCTGATCAACCACACGTCGAGGTCGTCGTCGGAGTGCAGCCGGGTGAACCAGCGGTCGTCGACGGGCACCCCGCCGGGCGGCAACAGGTGGTCGTAGTGGCCGTCGAGGAAGTCGGCGGCGGCACGGTCGGTGGCCGCCAGTAGATCGGGCAGCCGCAGCCGCGGCGAATCCGAGACATGGGGATAGGTGGGCAGTACAGCGGTAGACACGGAGGAACTCCTGAAGAAGACGAAACGGGAAAGGGGACGGTCAGCGGGACCGACAACACATCCGATTCGTCATGACAGCCACCATGGCAGGCCCGGGCGGGAAGCGCACGACTTAACCTCACGATGATTCTTCGCGCCCGCGTCGCACTACATTGGTCCAATGCGCAGGTATCACGCCCCGGTCGGGCTCGCGGTGCTGGCGGTCGCGGCGACGCTGAGTGCGGGCTGTTCCTCGGAGGAATCGGCCGCGCCCCCCGAACCGGCGCCGTCGACGTCGTTGTCCGAGACGTCGACCTCCGAACTGCCGGCACCGCCGGCCGAGCCGGTGCCCCCGGGTGCCGTCGGGGTCTCCCCCGCCGGGATCACCACTCGGGTCGACGTGCCGTCGGTCGCGACGGAATCCCAGTACGGCCAGGCCTGCCTGGCGGCCACCCGGTGGATCGAGGCTCAGGGCGGCGACCCGATGGCCCAGGTCGAGCCCTACCTGAAGGTGCTGCAGGAGCCCGGCTTCGCCGATGCGGGCAACTTCCACACCCCCTGGGCGGAGCTGACCCCGGCCCAGCAGGCCGGCGTCATCCTGGCGGTCAACGCCGCGGCCGACGGCCAGTGCGGATAGCAAGATCATGCGGGTAGCTCTGGCGCTGGGCAGTGGCGGTGCGCGCGGCTACGCCCACATCGGGGTCATCCACGAACTGCTCGAGCGCGGACACGACATCGTCGGGGTGGCCGGATCCTCGATGGGCGCGCTGGTCGGCGGCCTGCACGCGGCGGGCAAGCTCGACGAATACACGCTGTGGGCAAGCTCTTTGACGCAGCGCACGGTGCTCCGCCTGCTCGACCCGTCGCTGAGCGCCGCGGGCGTGCTGCGCGCCGGGAAGATCCTCGACGCCGTGCGCGACATCCTCGGCGACGTCACCATCGAGGAACTGCCCATCCCCTACACGGCCGTGTGCACCGACCTGATCGCCGGCAAGTCGGTGTGGCTGCAGCACGGCGCGGTCGACGAGGCCATCCGGGCCTCGATCGCCATCCCGGGCGTCATCTCGCCGCATGTGCACGACGGGCGGCTGCTGGCCGACGGCGGCATCCTCAATCCCATCCCGATGGCGCCGATCGCCTCGGTCAACGCCGACATGACCATCGCCGTCGGCCTGTCCGGCGACGATCCGGAGTCCCGCCGGGCGGCCCGCGAGCGGCCCACCGCCGAGTGGCTCAAGGGCAAGTGGCGCAGCACGTCGTCGCTGCTGGAGTCCAAGGCCGCGCGGTCGTTGTTGGAGACGACGACGGGTCGAGCGGTGCTGGGCCGGTTCAGCACGGTCGACGACGACGGCCCCGAACCGGGCGACGACGTCGACCTGCCCGAGTCCGTCGAACCGGCGGTGCCCCGCCTCGGTGGTTTCGAGGTGATGAACCGCACGATCGACATCGCCCAGTCCGCGCTGGCGCGGCACACCCTGGCCGCCTATCCGCCGGATCTCTATATCGAGGTGCCGCGCACGGTGTGCCGCAGCCTGGACTTCCACCGCGCCGACGAGGTCATCGGCATCGGCCAGGAACTCGCGGCCGCCGCCCTGGACACCGTGGCGCCCCGCACGGAGGCGGACCCGGGCTCAGCGGGTTAGGAGCGTCGCGATCCGCGCGGCCTCCCGGTGCCCCTGGGCGCGCCCGGCCCGCGCCGACGGGATCCGGCACGCCGGGTCCAACGGGTTGCGGCCGAAGGCAGCCAACGCGTTCGCGTCGGCGAAAATACCCAGCGCGCTTCCGAATTCGGCGATCTCGTCGGCGGTGGACAGTCCCCACGGCGACGGGGTGTCTACCCCGGACGGCACCAGGACGACGGCGGTCTCGCAGTCCGCGGCGACGGCCATGTTCACGGTGCTCGCGACGCCGCCGTCCATGTAGCGGCGCGCGCCGATGGTCACCGGGGGCCACGCACCGGGCACGGCGCAGCTGGCCGCGACGGCGTCGATCAGCTCGACGCCGGAGCTGCGGTCGAAGGCCACGAGTTCCCCGCTGGCGATGTCGATCGCGGTGAGCCGCAGGTCCCGCTCGGGCCATCGGTGCTCGGGCAGCCGGTGCGCGATGACCTCACGGCGCACCGCCTCGCTGACGGTGTCGGTCTGCGCGGCCACCGCGCCGATCTTCTGCAGCTTCTCGGCCTTGGTGGCGCCCGGGGTGAGCATGGCGGCCAGGAACAGCTCGGCGATGTCGTCGATGGCCACGCCCGGGTCGATCTCGGCGGACTCGGCGGCCTGCTGGCGCTCAAAGAGCTCCTCGAGCCCGGTCGGGCCGGTGATCTGGGCGCCCACCGCTGATCCGGCCGAGGTTCCCACCACCACTTCCGCGTCCAGCAGCGCGCGGCCCACCTCCGGGGCCGCATCGCAGATCCCCAGCAGCACACCGGTTTCCCAGGCGATGCCGGCCAGCCCACCGCCGCCGAGCACCAACGCGAGGCGCTCAGCCACGGTCGACCGCCAGCCGGGGCGCCGCTTTCCCGGACAGCAGCGGCAGATCCAGATAGGTGGCGACGCCGGGAGCGGCCGCGCACACGGCGGGCACGGAGTTCACGCAGTGCGCCGCGGTGGCGACGATCCCGGTCTCCTCGGGGTCGCCGACCTCGCCCTGGAAGCCCTTGAGGCTCACGGTGAAGTCGGGGTTGCCCTTCACCTCGATCTCATAGCGTTGCCCCTCCGGTCCGAAAGTCCAGGCGGGGTCCAGGTTTTCCTCGCCCATCAGCCAGTTGACCGTGATCCGCACCACCGTCTCGTCGCCGACGACGGCCTCCCAGTGGAACTTTCGGGCCGCCACCTGTCCGGGTTCGATGACCCCCAGCGGCGAATCGATGGGCGCGGTGGCCACCGCGATCTCCTGGCGGGAGCCGATCTTGGGGTCGGCGGCGAACCCGACGGTGTCGACGACCATCTTCACGGCCTGGATGAATCCGCCGTCGAGCAGCTTCTGCATGGGACCGCTCAGCGCCTTGTCCGGGGTGTCCCCGAATCCCATCACGTGCCGCAGCACGTCGGGGGCGTCGTAGGTGCGTAGGTCGGAGAACTCTTCGGCCCGAACGTAAGTCACCGCCGTCGACAGCGCCGAGAGCACCAGCGGGAACTTCTCGCTGATGCCGCCGGGGGCGATGCCGGTGCCGTGCAGCGTGACCCCGCCCGCGCGGGCGGCCTCGACCAGCGGCGCGGCCTGACGCTCGCCGGGATAGACCCAGCCGACCGGGGTCACCACGTTCTTGCCGGAGCGCAGCAGCGCGGCCACCTCGCCGGGGTCGGGCAGCAGCGGCGCGTAGACGACGGCGTCGGCGTCCAGCGCCAGGATCTCCTCGACGCTGTTGGTCGCGGTCACCCCCAGCGGCGCGGTGCCGATCAGTTCGCCGACGTCCTTGCCGTTCTTGTCCGGCGAATGCACCCAGCAGCCGGCCAGTTCGAGCTCGGGATGCTCCAGGATGGCCCGGATCGCGGCGACGCCCACGCCGCCGGTGGCCCATTGCACGACCTTCAACGCCACGCGGCGCCTCCTTATCTTCGACGAGCAGACGTCAGCTGAGCTTCTGGACCTCGTAGGCACCCTCGGCGTGGCGGGACCGGATGGTCTTCTTGTCGTACTTGCCGACGCTGGTGCGCGGAACCTCGTCGATGAACGTCCAGCGCTCGGGCAGCCACCACCGAACCACCTTGTCGGACAGGAATTCCCGCAGCTCCTCGGCGCTGACCTCGGCGCCCTCCTTGAGCACCACCGCCGCCAGCGGCCGCTCCTCCCACCGGTCGTCGGGCACCCCGACGACCGCGGCGTCGAGCACCGCCGGATGCGCGATGAGCTGGTTCTCCAGTTCCACCGAGGAGATCCACTCGCCGCCGGACTTGATCACGTCCTTGGCCCGGTCGGTCAGCGTGACGTAGCCCTGGGTGTCGATGCGTCCGACGTCGCCGGTGCGCAGCCAGCCCGCGACGAACTTCGACGGGTCGGTGTTGCGGTAGTACGAGCTGGTGATCCACGGCCCGCGGACCTCGAGTTCGCCCACCGACTCGTCGTCGTTGGGCAGCTGATTGCCCTCGTCGTCGACGATGCGGGCCTCGACCCCGCACAGCGGCCGGCCCTGCGAGCCGCGCAGTTCCCACTGCTTGTCCTCGGGCGTACCCGGCGGCGGCCAGGCCACGGTGGCGATCGGCGAGGTCTCGGTCATCCCCCACGCCTGCCGGATGGGGACCCCGAACTTGTCCTCGAAGGTCTGCATCAAAGACACCGGGACCGCCGAGCCCCCGCAGGCCACCAGCCGCAGCGACGAGATGTCGTGGCCGGGGTTGTCCAGCAGGTAGTTCATCACGTCGTTCCAGATGGTCGGGACCGCACCGGCCACCGTCGGCTGCTGCGTCTCGATCAGGTCGACCATCGACACGGCGTCCATGTGCCGGTCCGGCATCACCAGGTCGGCGCCGGCCATCAGCGCCGCGTACGGCATGCCCCAGGCGTTGGCGTGGAACATCGGGACGATCGGCAGCGCCCGGTCGGAGAAGCTCAGACCCATCGCGTTGCCGCCGCAGACGGCCATCGAATGCAGGTAGTTGGACCGGTGGCTGTACACCACACCCTTGGGGTGGCCAGTGGTGCCGCTGGTGTAACACATTGCGGCGGCGGAGTTTTCGTCGACATCCGGCCAGTCGAACTCGTCGGGCTGCTCGGCGAGCAGGTCGTGGTAACGCAGCACCGTCTTGCCGGCGTCCTCCAGCGGCGCCAGGTCGCCCTCGCCGACGGCGATCACGGTGTGCACGGTTTCCAGCGAGCGCAGCACGCGCCCCAGCACCGGGGCCACCGACAGGTCGACGATGATCACCTGGTCCTCGGCCTCGTAGGCGACGAACTCGATCTGTTCGGGGAACAGCCGGATGTTCAGGGTGTGCAGGACCGCGCCCATCGACGGGATCGCCATGTAGGCCACCAGGTGTTCGGCGTTGTTCCACATGAACGTGCCGACCCGCTGGTCCCCGGTGATGCCGAGCGCCCGCAGCGCATTGGCCAGTTGCGCGGCCTCGCGCCCCACCTGCTGGTAGGTGGTGTGCCGGTAGCCACCTTGACCCGTCGCCGTGGTGACCGTGCGGTCCCCGTGCACGCCGGTCGCGTAGCGCAGGATCCCGCCGACGGTCAACGGGAACGGTTCGATGGTGCTCTGCATCGTTGCTTCAGCCCTTCGCGTCAGGGGCCGTTGATCGGCCGGTGCCCTACGCTATCGCCGGTGACGGTCGGCAAGTCGGTTTTGTTGTTTGTGGTCGCGGCGCTGTTCGAAATCGGCGGGGCCTGGCTGGTGTGGCAGGGCATGCGCGAGGACCGCGGCTGGTGGTGGGCCGGGCTGGGCGCGATCGCGCTGGGCGCCTACGGATTTGTCGCCACGCTGCAGCCCGACGCGAACTTCGGCCGCATCCTGGCCGCCTACGGCGGTGTGTTCGTGGCCGGTTCCTTGGCCTGGGGCATGCTGCTCGACGGCTTCCGGCCCGACCGTTGGGACCTCACCGGCGCGCTGATCTGTCTGCTCGGCGTGGGCGTCATCATGTATGCGCCGCGGACCGGCTGAGGAGTGCTCTACTGGTAGTACGACGAAAGGCGAGACCATGCGGATCCTGAGCGCGACGGCGGCGACGATCGTCGGCCTGTCCGCGGCCCTGTTGTCGGCGCCGGCGGCCGGGGCCGACGAGTCGGCCGCGGACGTGATCGCCGATCTGCGCGGGCAGGGCTACAACGTGGTCGTCGACCGGATGGGCACGGGCTCGCTCGATCGGTGCGTGGTCACCGACGTCCGCAACCCGACCCAGATTGAGCGGATGCGCATCGACATCGACGACGACGCGCCCACCCCGACCCGGCAGACCATCACCGTGTCGCTGAACTGCACCGGCTGATCAGACGGCGGCGGCCTCGAGTTCGTGCATCGGCACGTCGATGACGTCGGCGTCGAAGATCTCCGCCAGGGCGTCCTTGCCGGCCTTGGTGACCGCCAGGGATGCCACGCGGCCGTCGTAGTCGGTGACGAACAGCAGCGATCCGTCGCGGCTCTCGACCGCGGCGACCGGATCGGTGCCGGTCACGATGCGGTCGACGATGCGCCGCGTGGACGTACACAGGACCGTGATGTGGCTGCCGCTCACGACGTAGACCCGCTCACCGTCGGCGCTGACCGACACCTGACCGACGGCGGCGCCGATCTCGATGGTGCCGGTGATCTGCAGCGTGGTCGCGTCGAGGAGATCGATCACGCCGCCGAACTCGTCGTCGTCGCTGATCGCGAACAGGGTCGCGCCGTCGCGGCTGACCGCGATGTCGCGGACCATCGACGGGATGGGCTCGACGCGCAGCACCCGGCCGCCCTGGACCGCCAGGACCACACCGGAGCTGTCGTCGACCGCCGCGACGTACACGACGTCGGAGGTCGGGCTGACGGCCACCGCCGTCGGCACGGTGTGCGGTCCGGCGACCAGCTCGACGGTGCTCACGTCGTGGGTGTCGGTGTCGATGACGCCGAGCGACATCGCGGTCTCCGAGGACTGCAGGGCGTAGACGCGCCGACCGTCGCGGCCGGCGGCGATGCCCCGAATGTTGCCGTGCACCGGGATCCGGGCGATGACGGCCGCGCGCTCGAGCACGGTCACCGTGTCGTAGGCCGGTTCCACCGAGGCCACGTAGGCGCGGCGGCCGGCGATCGCGATCGCGGACGGCTCGTAGATGTCGCCGACGGAGGTCACGTGGCCCAGCGTGTGGGCGGCACGAACCGAGACGGTGTCGGCGGCGTAGTCGGCGGTCAGTAGGCAGCCGTCGAGTTCGGCAAGCGCGGTGATCGGGCCGACGGTGACGGTCGCGGCACGGGCCGGCGCGAAGGACGGCGCATCCTGGACCAACGCAGCGGTCAGGGCAACCGGGGCGACATTGGCCGGGGCGCGGTTGGCGAGTGCCACCCCACCGACAGCACTGGTCACTTGCTCCACATTGGCCACTCTGTTGTTTGCCATACTCGTCTTTTTCCTCCCTCTGGCGCATGCCTCGCCACCGTGCGGGTAGCGAGATCGACGCCAGGATCGGCATCAGCCATGGTCGAGTCTAGCGACCGAATACGACATCAAATCCGTTCGCGGAGCCTCGGCCGAACGCTGCGGCGAATTTGTCTAAGCATGCGCTCAGCCCGCGTCGTTACCAAATCGTGTTGTTTGCTGGCAGCAAGACCCTACAAGTCGTCAGCCTGCTCCGTTTCAAGATCTGGCTAATTGCCATTTACGAATTCTTCGACTTCTCTTAATAAGACTTTCTCAACTGACGCCTCCGAAAATGAGTGGCAAATCACACTCTGCATTTCGGCCGTGTTACGCGGCGTCGCCCCGGAACCCCGCCCGGCCGACGCCGGCGGCGCCGCCGCCGGCCGCGAGACAAGCCACAGCGACGCGGCGATGTTCGCTGGCTAACAGCCGGACCCGGCTTCGAGCAGCAGGCTGACCTCACAGGAGCCCGCCTGCGGGTCGGGCTGCACGCTCACCCGGTAGCCGCCGCCGAGCGTTTCGGTATTGCTGTCCACGACTTCCTGGATGAGGCCCTGCTGGATGCCGCGGACCACCTCGGGGGCGTCGACGGCGATCTCGGCCAGCGGGCACGTGCAGATTCCGACGGTGACGGCGCCGAACGCCTCCACCACCGCGCGGGTCTGGAATCCGAGTTCGTCGAGCGCGTCGACCACCAGGTCGGTCACCGAGTCGGCGGTCCGCCCCGCGGTCAGCCGCGTCCGGCGGGCCAGATCGGCGCCGATGCGCACGGCCCGCTGCTCGCGCTCTTCGGCCGTCCCGCCGAGGTGGGTCGCGAACAGCGCGACGATGTCGGCATAGTCCAGCCGGGGAGCCAGCTCATAGGTCAGCCGGGGGCGGCCCGCCCCGCCGCTGCGGGTGCCCGCGCCGCGACGAATCGCCCCCTGGGCCTCCAGCGTGGTCAGGTGGAACCGCGCCGTGGTGACGTGGATGTTCAGGGCGTCGGCCACCTGGCGGGCGTCGACGGGCGCACCGGAGCTGCGCATGAGGCCCAACACCCGTCGGCGCTGTTGGCCGGCCGCCCGCTCCGAGCGGCCCGAGGAGAGGTCCTCGTGGCCACCCGGAGTCAGCGTGTCGTGCGGTGTCATCGTGATGCGGCGCCGGTCAGTTGGCGGCGCCGGCCTTCCCTTCGGGCACCTGAGCCACGATCGCGACCGCGGTCAGATCCTTGCCGTACTTGGTGAAGGTGTTGCGCATCCCCAGCACCCGCTTGCGCGCAGGCGGATTGGTGAGCACGTTGCCCACGATGCGCAGGGCGCCGAGCAGACCCTCGTCGTCGATCACGCGCTTGGGGCGCAGCAGGGCCATCGGCGCCTGGTCGACGGACTTGACCTCGAAGCCGGACTCGGTGAGCAGCGCCGACCACTCCGCGATGGTCAACGGCCGGGCGTTGACCTTGATCGAGCGGGCCAGGTCGCGACGGACCGCGTCCTTGGTGTCCTGCGGAAGGTTGTCGGGCTTGAGCCCCAGTTCGTGGATCGCGTAGCGACCGCCGGGGCGCAGCACCCGGAACGCCTCGTCGACGATCGCCTTCTTGGCCTTGTCCCCCTGCATGGTCAGCATGGCCTCGCCGACGACGACGTCGGCGCTGCTGTCCGCCAGGCCGGTTTCGGAGGCATCCGCGGTCACGGTGCGGCCTCCGGTGGCGTCGACGACCTCCTGCACCATCGCCGAGGCGGCACCGCTGTCGTCGACCCCGACGTAGGAGGACGGCCGCAGCGCGCCGATGTCCTTGGCCGTGCGTCCCAGACCGGGACCCAGTTCGACCACGTCGGCGCCGGTGATCCCGGCGGCGGCCAACAGGCGGGTGGTCAGCTCGAGGCCACCCGGACGCAGCACGCGCTTGCCCAGGCGGGCGAGCAGCCAGTGCCCGGGCAGGTCGTCCCAAGAACGTTGGGCCAGCGGCAGCTGGTTCTTCTCCGTCATCTCCGGTCCCTTCGAGCGAGCCCTATTTAGAGGAAATCTCTGCGCTTAACTGTAGAAGTTTGGTTAGCCTAAGGCAAGCGCGGTCGCTGGGACCGAAGATGTGCGGAAATTACTCCCCGAACGGCTGGTAACTGCGCGCCGCGAGGTACTCCGGCCGGGGTGTTTGGGCGGCGAACGGCGCAGCGAGTTCGTTCTCCACGGAGTTGAAGACCAGGAACACGTTGGACCGCGGGAACGGCGTGATGTTCGAACCCGAGCCGTGCAACAGGTTGGCGTCGAACCACAGCGCCGTGCCGGCCGGGCCGACGAACTGATCGATGCCGTACTGCTCGGCCGCCTTGGTCAGGGTGTCGCGATCGGGCACCCCGATCTCCTGGGACACCAGCGAGGTCGCGTGGTTGTCCTCGGGTGTGGCGCCCACGCACGGGTAGAACGTCTGATGCGAACCCGGCATGACCATCAGTGACCCGTTGAACGGGTAGTTCTCGGTCATGGCGATCGAGCAGGAGACGGCCCGGATGGCCGGCATCCCGTCCTCGGCGTGCCAGGTCTCGAAGTCCGAGTGCCAGTAGAACCCGCTGCCGGTGAAGCCCGGCATCATGTTGATCCGCGCCTGGTGGATGTAGACGTCGCTGCGCAACAGCTGACGCGCGATCGGCAGGACGGTGTCCAGGCTGATCACCTCGGCGACGATGTCGCTGAGCAGATGCGGTTCGAACACCGACCGGATGCCGCCCCCGGGCTCACGGATCACCCGGGGGTCATCGGCCTCCAGCTCGGCTCCGAGCCGCTCGAGCTCCTGGCGCAGTGGCGGAAGCCACTGTTCGTCAAGGGTATTCGGACGAATCAGGTAGCCACGCTCGGCGTACGCGTCCAGCTCGGCCTGGCCGAGCGGGCCGTGCGCGTGATCGCCCCAGACCGCGGGATCCACCCGCGGCACCGGCGCGATCGCGTGGTCGAGTCGGGTCGGGTAGTTATCGTGCGCGACTGTCATTCGATCGGCCTCGCTATTCCAAGATTGAAGGCGGGTACGTCCCTGTCTCGTCGTGGACCTCTTTACCCGTGACCGGCGGGTTGAACACACACATCATGCGCAATTGCTCATGACAGGTGACCCGGTGCTTCTCGTGGCCGTCCAGCAGGTACATGGTGCCGGGTTCCAGCTTGAACTCGTCACCGTTCTCGAGGTTGGTCAGCACCCCCGACCCCTCGACCACCCACACGGCCTCGACGTGGTGGCGGTACTGGAACTCGCTCACCGAGTTGGCGTTGATGGTCGTCTCGTGGAACGAGAAGCCCACGCCGTCGCCGGCCAGGATGATGCGCTTGGAGCGCCACGCGGCGTCGGCGACGTCGCGTTCGGTATCGGTGATTTCGGCGGTGGTCCGCACAATCATGACTTCAAACTCCTTCTAGCGGTGTCTTTTCGCCTCAGGCGAGGGTAGCGGCCACCGCTTCGGCCAGGATGTCCAATCCGGCGTCCAGGTCGGCGTTCGAGGTGGTCAATGGCGGGAGGAGCTTCACCACCTCGTCGGAGGGGCCACTGGTCTCGGCGAGCAGGCCCCGCTCGAAGGCCACGCCACACACCGCGTTGGCGGCCGGCGCGTCCTCGAACTTTAGCGCCTGGACCATGCCGCGGCCACGGGCGCTGACGCCCTCGTGGCTGCCGGCGATGCTGTCCAGCCGGGTGCGGACAAACTCACCCTTGCTCATCGTTTCCTTGTTGAATTCGTCGGTGCGCCAGTAGGTTTCCAACGCCTTGGTCGCGGTCACGAAGGCTGGGTTGTGGCCGCGGAAGGTGCCGTTGTGCTCACCGGGGGCCCAGACGTCGAGTTCCGAGCGGAACAGTGTGAGCGCCATCGGCAGGCCGTAACCACTGATCGACTTCGATAACGTGACGATATCCGGCTTGATACCGGCCACCTCGAAGCTGAAGAACGGTCCGGTACGGCCGCAGCCCATCTGCACGTCGTCGACGATCAGCAGGATGTCGCGGGTGCGGCACAGCGCAGCCAGGGCCTGCAGCCACTCGACACGGGCCACGTTCACCCCGCCTTCGCCCTGCACGGTCTCCACGATCACCGCGGCGGGGCGGTTCAGGCCGCCGCCCGAGTCGTCCAGGACGCGCTCAAACCAGTGGAAGTCCTCGGTGACGCCGTCGAAGTAGTTGTCGTAGGGCATCGGGGTGGCGTGCACCAGCGGGATACCCGCACCGGCCCGCTTCATCGAGTTACCGGTGACCGACAGCGCGCCCAGGGTCATCCCGTGGAATGCGTTGGTGAAGTTGATGATCGACTCGCGGCCGGTCACCTTGCGGGCCAGCTTGAGGGCGGCCTCGACGGCGTTCGCGCCGGTGGGCCCGGGGAACTGCACCTTGTAGTCCAGACCACGCGGCTTGAGGATCAACTCCTCGAAGGTGGTGAGGAAGTCGGTCTTGGCGGCGGTGGCGATGTCCAGCGAGTGCACGATGCGGTCGTTGGTCAGATAGTCGATCAACGCCGACTTGAGCACCGGGTTGTTGTGGCCGTAGTTCAGCGCACCGGCACCGGCGAAGAAGTCCAGGTACTGCCGCCCGTCCACGTCGGTGATGTGCGATCCCTGCGCGTGGTCCATCACCGTGGGCCAGCCGCGGCAGTAGCTTCGGACCTCGGACTCGACGGACTGATAAACCTCGGGCAAATCAGTTTCAGACGGGCTGAGGATGGGTGCTGACGTCATGACGTCCTTCCGGGTTGATGAGGGTTAGTAGTTGAGTTCGGCGGTGACTGGACCAATGCGCAGCAGCGGCTCCTCTTCGTGGGCCAAGTCTGCGTCCAGGAGTTCAGCTCCGTACCAGGGCAATTCGACGACCGGCACGCCGTGTCGACGGGCAAAGCCACCGAACAGCGCGCGTGACGCCGAATTGCTGGGCGCCACAGTGGCTTCCAGGGTGAGTGGGTGTCCGTGCCGATCGCGGCGCACGCGTTCGACCAGGGTGTCGAGCATCGTGCCGCCCAAGCCGGATCCGCGGGCCGCAGCGGCGACCACCACCTGCCAGACGAACAACGCTTCGGGGCGCGACGGCGGGTGATAACCCATGACGAAGCCGTGCAGTTCGCCGTCGCGATCGGCCACGATCGAGGAGTCGGCAAATTCCGTCGCCATCAACAGGTAGGCATACGTGGAGTTCTCGTCGAGAACCTTGCTCTCGACCACCAGGCGATGCATGTCGAGTGCATCGCGGCCTTCAGGACGTCGCAGGACGCCGTCCCAGGGTCGCGCCACCTGCAGTTGGCCAGATCCATCGGATGCGGCCAAAGGGGCTTGAAGTTCCCTATCAGAAGCGAACATATCTAGTTAGCTGTCACCACCGAACAAGTCATCGATCTAGGTTCAAGTCTCAGTCATCGGTGTGTTTGAACGTATGCAACCCCGGCGCAGTTATCAAACGGTCGACACCCGGTTCGGACAGCCTCGTCACGCTTATGGTCGGCGAATGACCGGCAAAACCCCTGCTCTGCGCCCTGCCGTCGCCGTTACCAAATCGTTACCAAACTCTGCGGGGCCGCTCAGGTGATACGGCGACGGTTTCCTACAGCACCTTGGAGAGGAACTCCCGCAAACGTGGATGCTTGGGATTGCCGAAAACCTCGTCCGGGGTGTCGTCTTCGACGATGTTGCCGTCGGCCATGAAGATCACCCGCGAGGCCACCTCGCGGGCGAATCCCATCTCGTGGGTGACCACCACCATCGTCATGCCCTCCCGGGCCAGCCGGCGCAACACCTCGAGGACGTCGCCGACCATCTCCGGATCCAGTGCGCTGGTGGCTTCGTCGAACAGCATGATCGATGGGTTCATGGCCAACGCCCGCGCGATCGCCACCCGCTGCTTCTGGCCACCGGACAGCGTCGCCGGCTTGACGTGGGCCTTCTCGGCCAGTCCGACCTGGTCGAGCAGGTCCAGCGCGCGCTTCTCGGCGGTCTCCTTGTCCATCTTCTTCGTCAGAAGCGGTGCGAGCGTGATGTTTTGCAACACCGTCATGTGCGGGAACAGGTTGAAGTGCTGGAACACCATGCCGATGTGTTGGCGCACCTTGTCCAGGTCGACCTTCTTGTCGGTGAGGTCGAACTCGTCGACGACCACCTTGCCGCCGGTGATGTCCTCGAGCTTGTTCAGACAGCGCAGGAAAGTCGACTTGCCCGACCCCGAAGGTCCGATGACACAGACGACTTCACCCTCGCTGATGGTCGTGTCGATGCCGTCGAGCACCACCAGATCGCCGAAGGACTTGCGGAGTCCCTCGATGCGGATCTTGACGTTCCCATCGGGTCCGGCCGCGGCGGTTTCGGGTGCCAGCTGGTTCATTGCACGAGCCTTTTCTCGAGTCGGTCCGAGAGTTTGGTCAGCGCCATGATGACGATGAAGTAGACGATGCCGATGATCAACCACATGTTGAACGACTGGAAGTTGCGGGCAATGATGATGCGGCCCGTCTGGGTCAGTTCGGCGATGCCGATCACCGACAGGATCGAGGTATCCTTCAGGGTGATCACGAACTGGTTGATATAGGACGGGATCATGGTCCGGATCGCCTGCGGCAGAATTACTTTACGCATCGTGGGCAGGTAGCCCACGCCCAGGCTGCGGGCCGCTTCCATCTGTCCCTTGTCCACCGACTGGATGCCGCCGCGGACGATCTCGGTCATGTAGGCGCCGGCGTTCAGCGACAGCGTGATGATCCCCGCGGTCATCGCGGTCATCTGGAAACCCATCGCGGCCGGGATGCCGAAGTAGATGAAGAAAGCCTGCACCAAAAGCGGAGTGCCACGGAAGATGTCGACGTAGGTGGTGCCGATCGCGCGCAACCACAGCGAGCGGGAGACCCGCATCAGACCGAAGATGACGCCGAGCAGCAGCGCGACGGCAATCGAGACCACGGTCAGGATCATCGTCATCTTCAGGCCCGCCATCAGCAGCGGGAAGGTGCTCTTCAGCAGGCCCAGGAAGGAATTGTCCGAGACCGCCGCGCCCTCACCGAGATAGCTGTCGATGATCTCGTCGTAGCGGCCGGAATCCCGCAGGTTCTGCAACCCGGCGTTGAACATGGTCAGCAGTTCCGCGTTCTGGCCCTTGTTCACCGCGAACCCGTAGTTGGCGCCCTGTTCCTTCGGCGTCACGGTCTTGAATCCATTGCCCTGGGCAATGCCGTAGTTCAGCACCGGGTAGTCGTCGAAGATGGCCACGGAGTTGCCGGTGCGGACCTCGTCGTACATCGAGGCCGAATCGGCGAAATAGACCGTGCTGAAACCGTATTCATCCTTGATGGATTCGGCGAACTCGGCACCCTCGGTGCCGTTCTTCACCGCGACGCGCTGGCCGCGCAGGTCCTCGTAGGAGGTGATGGTCTCGTTGGTGTCCAGCACGGCCATCTGGACGCCGGATTCGAAATAGGGGTCGGAGAAGTCGAAGACGGCCTTGCGTTCGTCGGTGATGGACATCCCCGCGATCACGGCGTCGACCTGGTTGGCCTGCACCGCCTGCAGCGCGGCGTCGAAACCGAGGGGCTTGAACGTGACGCTGAACCCTTGGTCCGCGGCGATCTCGTTCAGCAGGTCGATATCGATCCCGACGAAATTGCCTTGTTCATCCTGGAATTCGAACGGGGCGAAGGTGATGTCGGTGGCGACCACGTAGTGCTCGCCCTGTGCGGCGGCCGTCGGCGCGAACATCCCGGCGCCGAGCCCGCCGATCAGCAGCGCAATGAGCAGATATGCAAGCCGTATTCGTCTGCCCGTGGTCTCGACGCGTGGGGGTGATCCGGCTCGCATGGTGCGCCTCCTCTGCGGTGCTGCGGACGTCTCACGCTAGCGGTCGGAACCGTGTTACGCGGGTATTCCACGCCCGGGACTTGCGCTGGCAAGCGGCCGGATCTGTGCGAGTATCGGCGGGTGAGTTTGCAGGATGACCCGGAAGCCCGGATCCAGGACCTGGAACGGTCGCTGGCCGATTCCGCCCGCACCGCAGAATCGAACACGCTGCCCTACGACGCGACGCCCCACGACGCGACCTACCCGCCGCCCACCGCGTCGTGGTCGTATGACGCCCCCGTCCCGCCGCGGCCACCGCGCCGGGGTCTGTGGGCCGCCGTCGTCGTCGCGGCGGTCACCGGGGTGGGGGTCGCGATCTACCTGGCCGTCGGCAGCACCTCGACCACGCCGGGTCGGCCCACCTTTTCCGGTGGCGGCGGCGGCTTTCCCAACACCACCGCGGCGGCGCCCACCCCGGCCCTGCCGACGCCCACGCCCACCCCCACCGTCGAACCGGGCGAGACGCTGACGGTGACGGGTATCGACGGCAACGAACCGCTGCACTGCGACAACAACGTCGTCAGCGTCAGCGGTATCGACAACATCGTCACCGTGACGGGTCACTGCGCCGAGGTCGTCGTCTCCGGGGTCCGCAATGTGATCGTCGTGGACTCCACCGACGTGATCAATGTTTCCGGCATCGAGAACCGGGTCACCTACCGCTTCGGCGCGCCGGAGGTGAACCGCTCCGGCATCGACAACTCCGTCGAGCAGGGCGAAGGCTGAGTCGCTGCGGGCCGGACGCAACGCTGCCACACTGGCTACATGGCCGCACAGGACTACCCGGCCGAGGCCGCCGAGCGCGGCCGCGTCGAACCCTGCCCGCGTCGGGTCCGCGGCTACCTGGGCACCGATCTGGTCTTCGACACCACGCGGGCGCGCTACGTGTGGGAAGTGCCCTACTACCCACAGTACTACATTCCGCTCGCCGATGTGCGCGCGGACTTCCTGCGCGACGAGAACCATCCGCAGCGAGTGCAGTTCGGGGCCTCCCGGCTGCACGCGCTGGCGGGCGGAGGTCAGACCTTCGCCGGGGCGGCACGGGTGTTCGACGCCGATACGGACAGTCCCGTCGCCGGACTGGTGCGCTTCGACTGGGCCGCGCTGAGTTGGTTCGAAGAGGATGAACCCATCTACGGCCACCCGCGCAATCCGTACGCCCGCGTCGATGCCCTGCGGTCACACCGCCGGGTGACGGTGACGCTGGAGGGCACGGTGCTGGCCGATACCACGAGCCCCGTCATGCTGTTCGAAACCAGCCTCCCGACAAGGTATTACATCGATCGCGCCGACGTGCGCTTCGAGCACCTGGTGCCCACCGAGACGCAGACGCTGTGCCCGTACAAGGGGGTGACCTCCGGCTACTGGTCGGTGCGAATCGGCGATGCGGTGCACGCCGACCTGGCGTGGACCTACCACTACCCGCTGCCGGCCGTCGCGCCGATCGCGGGGTTGGTGGCGTTCTACAACGAGAAGGTCGACATCGCCGTCGACGATGTCGCGATCGAGCGTCCGCGGACGCACTTCAGCTGACGGCGCCGCCGACCATCACCCCTCGAGCGGTGGGCCCGCCTGCCCACACGATGGCCGGCACGGTGAGCCACCCGGCCAGTAGCGCACCGGGTGGCTCACCGAGCGTCGCGAATCAGCCTCAGGCGTCGCCCATCCCGTCGACGGGTTCGGGCACGCCGCCGGCCCGCACGGCCTTCTCGATGCGCGCACCCAGATCGGCGTCGACGTTGCGCCAGTACTGGAATGCGCGATCGAGCACCTCACCGGAAACCCCGCCCAGCAAGGCGCCGGAGATGGTTTCGACGGCCTCGCTGCGCTGCGCGTCGTTCCACACGTCGCGCACCATGGTGCCGGGCTGACCGAAGTCGTCGTCCTCGGAGTGCAGGCTGTAGGCCGCGCGCAACAGTTCGCCGTCGGTCTCCCAGCCGTCCTCGGCCGGGCCGGTGACGTCGGCCCACGGCCGCCCGGTGCTGTTCGGTGCGTACACCGCCGCGTTGCCGGCGTGGTGATAGGTCATGTGCCCGTCGAACATGTACGAGTTCACCTCGACGCCGTCGCGGGGCTGGTTGACCGGCAACTGGTGGAAGTTGGTGCCGATCCGGTTGCGCTGGGCGTCGTTATAGGCGAACGCCCGGCCGAGTAGCATCTTGTCCGGCGACAGCCCGATGCCCGGCACCGTGTTACCCGGCGAGAACGCGGCCTGCTCGATCTCGGCGAAGAAGTTCTCCGGGTTGCGGTTCAGCGTGTAGGTACCCACCGGGATCAGCGGGTAGTCCGCGTGCGACCAGGTCTTGGTCAGGTCGAACGGGTTGAACCGGTAGTCGGCGGCCTCGGCGTACGGCATCACCTGCACCGAGAGCCGCCAGCTGGGATGCTCCCCGCGCGCGATGGCGTCGAACAGGTCGCGGCGGTGGAAGTCGGCGTCATCACCGGCCATGGCCGCGGCGTCGGCGTTGCTGAGGAACTCCATGCCCTGCTCGGTGTGGAAGTGGTACTTGACCCAGAACTTCTCGCCGCCGGCGTTGACCCACATGAAGGTGTGCGACCCGTAGCCGTTCATGTGCCGCCAGGTGCGGGGCAGCCCGCGCTGTCCCATCAGGTAGGTAACCTGGTGTGCCGATTCGGGATTGAGCGTCCAGAAGTCCCACTGCATCTGGGCCGACCGCAGCCCGGAATCCGGCAACCGCTTCTGGCTGCGGATGAAGTGCGGGAACTTCATCGGGTCGCGCACGAAGAAGATCGGGGTGTTGTTGCCGACGAGGTCGTAGTTGCCCTCGGAGGTGTAGAACTTCATCGAGTAGCCGCGGACGTCGCGCCAGGTGTCGGGGCTGCCCTGTTCACCGGCGACCGTCGAAAACCTGATCAGCAGGTCGGTCTCGGTGCCCTTCTGGAACAGCGCGGCCTTGGTGAACTGCGAGACGTCCTCGGTGACCTTCAGGACGCCGAACGCGCCCGAACCCTTGGCATGCGGGCTGCGTTCGGGAACTCGTTCCCGGTTGAAGTGCGCCATCTGTTCCAGGAAGTGCACATCGTGCAGGACGATCGGACCGTTGCTGCCGACGGTCAGCGAGTTGCGGTCACTGGCGGCCGGCGCGCCGGTCCCCATCGTCGAACCGGTGTGGGGTGTGGTCATGTCGATCTCCAATCACTTCGGGCTGGTTACGGGCTGACAGTCAGGGCATATACCCCAAAAAGTGACTTCCGCTTCATCGATCCGGAAGCCGGCGTCGTCGGAGGTGTGCAGGCACGGTGCGGTTCCGGTGGCGCAGTGCGCATCGACGATGGAGCCGCAGGATCGGCACACCAGGTGATGGTGGTTGTCGCCGGTTTCGAGTTCGAAGCGCACCGGGGAACCCGCCGGTTCGATCCGCCGCAGCAGGCCGGCGTCGGTCAGGGCGTAGAGCACGTCGTAAACGGCTTGGGTGGACAGCGATCCGAGGCGCTTCCGGGCGCCGGTGGCGATGGAGTCGACGTCGCCGTGCGGTTGCGCTTGCACCTCGGCCAGCACCGCGAGACGGGGCTGAGTCACGCGCAGCCCCACTCGGCGCAATTCCTTGTGCCAGAGGGTCACAGCTGCCGCCTTCCAATTGGAACGCTTCCAGACCCCACCATGCCCCCGAATGTTGCGGAAAGCAAGTGTTGCGTAGTGCAATAATCGACGCATGGACGAAACAAGGATCGCCACGGCCCTGCTGTCCGGCCCGGACGCGATCATGGCCGCGGACCGAAATGGCTTGATCACCTTCTGGAATGGCGGCGCCGAGCGCCTCTTCGGCTTCTCCGCCGAGCAGGCCGTCGGCGAGTCGCTGGACCTGATCATCCCCAAGCGCCTGCGCGCCCGGCACTGGGCCGGGTGGCACCGGGTCATGGAGACCGGTCAGAGCAGCTACGGCGACGGGGACATGCTCGGCGTGCCGGCCGTCCGGGCCGACGGCTCGACCATCTCGGTGGAGTTCGTCATCCATCCCGTGACCGACACGCAAGGACAACTCCTCGGTGTGGCGGCCACCCTGCGCGACGTCACCGCACGCTTCGAGGAGACCCGCGAACTACGGCGCCAACTTGCCGAACGCTAGGCGTGGGAAACTGCCGAGGTGAGCACGGGAAAGACGGAGATGACGACGGCCCCGGTCGACGAGTTGCGCGCGTTCGAGCTGGCGACCCGCGACCTGGTCGGGGTGGCGCTGCGCAGCCTCGAAGACCTCGAGGTGTCCCTGCCCCAGTTCCGGCTGCTCGCCCTGCTGCAGGAGCAGGGTCGGTCCACCTCGACGCACTGCGCGAAGGTGCTCGGCGTGGCCGGGTCGTCGGTCACCCGGTTGGCCGACCGGTTGCACGCCTCGGGACATCTGGCGCGGGTCGCCGACCCGTCGAACCGCCGCATCGTGGCCCTGGAACTCACCCCGCAGGGCCGAAAGCTCGTCCAGAAGGCCGCCGCCCGCCGCCGCCGGGAGCTGGGTCAGGTGCTGGATCAGATCCACCCGGAGCAGCGGGCCATCTGCGCGACAGTGCTCGCCACGCTGCACGAACGGTTCCTGGACCGCTCGCTGGAGCCGTCCCGGAGAGTGCCGCTGTAAGGGCCGCACCCGGGTGCCGACGGCTCGGTACTGTCGCAGAGTGCCTGTCACCATCCGCTCCCTGCTGCACCGCTGGGACGCGAGCACACGGCTGATCGTGCCCGCCCAGGACGAGACCGAACCGTCGATCGATGTCCCGGTGACCTGGGTGCACAGTTCCGAGCTACCCGACCCCACCCCCTTCCTCGACGCGGGACATCTGCTGTTGACCGACGGCTCCCAGTTCCCCCGTCGCTCGCGCGACCGGGATCCCTACGGCTCCTATGTGGCGCGACTGTCCGAGCGCGGCGTCGTCGGGCTGGGCTTCGGCACACCGCTGATCCATCGGCAGCTGCCCGATGCGCTCGAATCGGCCTGCCGACGGCAGGGGTTGCCACTGTTCCTGGTCACCGACCTGACCCCGTTCCTGGCCATCGCGCGCTATGTCGCCGATGAGTTGGCCAACGAACAACAGGCGCGGATCCGGTGGTCGCTGCAGGCCCAGCGGGCGGTGGCACGCGCCGCCCAGCGACCCGACGGGTTGATTTCGATCCTGGCCGAGCTGGAAAACCAGTTGGACTGTTCGGCAATGCTTTTCGATGCGGCGGGGGCCCGGATCCGGTCCCCCGGCGACCCGCCCGACCTGGACACCCCGATCCACGACGCCGTGCGCGCCGCGTTGGAGCAGGGCGTCCGCTCGTCGTCGCGGATCGTCATCGACGGGCAGGAGTTCACCGTCCAGACCATCGGCCACAGCAACCGTCTGGACGGCGCGCTCGTGCTCGGCGGTCTGGACTGGGCCGACCCGGCGGCTGCGGACCTGGCCCACAGCGTCATCGGGCTGGCCAGTCTGGCACTCACCCAGAAGCGCAGTCTGGAGAAGGCGCATCACCATCTGCGCGCGGGCCTGTTCGAGCAACTCCTCAAGGGCGATCGTGTGTTGGCCACCCGCACAGCGACATCCGTCTGGGGCGGGTTGCCCTCGGCGCCGTTGACGGTGCTGGTTGCGCGCCGACCCCACCACAGCGATTTCATCCTCGACGCGTTGGAACGCGAGGCCGAGGAACGTGGCGGCCGGGTGTTCTTCACCGAACGCGAGAACCGCATCCTCGTACTCACCGAAACCCCATCTCCCGCAGAGTTTTTGCAATTGTTCTCGCGCCACTCCATCCCGGTCGGAACTGCGGACGCCATTCCGTTCGAGGCGTTGTCCCGCGGGGTGGCCGAGGCCGAACGCGCGCTGCTGCATGCCATCCAGACCGGGCAGCCCAACGTCGCCTTCCGAGAGTTCCTGGACCGGGGAATGCTCGGGTTACTGCGCGCGCAACAGGTGGGCACGGTGGCGCGCGGCATCCTGTGCGTGCTGCACGACCACGACGTGGACAGGGGCGCCGAACTGCTCACGACCGTGCGCGTGTGGGTGCAGAACGAATGCGCGTGGGACGCCACGGCCCGCGAACTCGGCATTCACCGCCACACGCTGCGCAACCGCGTTCAACTGGCAGGGCGGCTACTCGGCCTGGACCTCGACCTGCTGCGGGACCGCCTCGAACTGTGGACCGCCGTGCAGCTGATGACCGAGGACTAACTACCGCGGTTGAGCTGCCCCGCCATGATGCTGATGAACTCGTAGGCGAGGTTGGCCGCGGCCACCGAGGTGATCGCCGCGTGGTCGTAGGCCGGCGAGACCTCGACGATGTCGGCGGCGACGATCGGCAGGTCGCGTAGCCCGCGGATGATGCCGAGCAGCTCACGGCTGGTCATGCCGCCGGCCTCCGGTGTGCCGGTGCCCGGCGCCATCGAAGGGTCCAGGACGTCGATGTCCACCGAGATGTACAGCGGCGCATCGCCGACCCGCTGGCGGACCCGGGCCAGCACCCCGTCGATGCCCAGTGAGTCGATCTCGCGGCAGTGCACGATGGTGAAGCCCAGCCGCTCATCGTCGACGAAATCGTTCTCGTCGTACAGCGATCCGCGGATGCCCACGTGGGCGGAGCGGTCCTTTCGGATCAGCCCTTCCTCGGAGGCGCGCCGGAACGGCGAACCGTGGGTGACCGGTTCACCGAAGTAGGTGTCCCAGGTGTCCAGGTGGGCGTCGAAATGGACGAGGGCCACCGGTCCGTGCAGCGCGTGCACCGCGCGCAGGGCCGGTAGCGCGACAGTGTGGTCGCCGCCGAGGATCACCGCCGGCCGGCTGCCCTCCATCAGGGCGGTGAACCCGAGTTCCATGCTGTCCAACGCCTCGGGAATGTTGAACGGATTGGCGTCGATGTCCCCCGCATCGACCACCTGGGCCACCTTGAACGGCGCGATCCCGACGGCCGGGTTGTAGGGCCGCAGCAGCCGCGAGGCCTCCCGGATCGCCGAGGGGCCGAACCGGGCGCCAGGACGGAACGTCACGCCGGCGTCGAACGGGACACCCACCACCGCGACGTCGAAACTGCCGACATCCTCGGCGCGGGGCAGACGCGCGAACGTCGTCAGGCCGGCGTAACGGGGCGATACCTGGCCGTCGGCGGGCCCCACGATTCCCGTCATGCTGAGAGTCCTTTCGTTGACGCGTGGCGGTCGTATACCTGGCGCCCGCCCACCCAGGTGGCCTCGACGTCGACGTCGACCAAACTCTCGATGTCGGTGTGCAGTGGATCCTGGTCCAGCACAACGAAATCGGCGAACTTCCCGGCCTCCAGCGACCCGATGGCGTGTTCGCGGTGCACCGACGCGGCGGCATGGAGAGTGTGGGCCTGCCAGGCCTCCACGAGGGTGAGGCACTGCGGGCCCGCGCCGAGGCGCTCGCCCGTCAGGGTGCGACGGTCGACGGCGGCGGTCACGGCCTCCAGCGGCCGCGGCGGGCAGACGGGCGCGTCCGAGGACAACACCACCGGGGCGCCGGCATCGCGGATCTCGCCCAGCGGTGTCAGTCGCTGGGCGCGGTCGCCGAGCACGCCGGCCAGTTCGTCGCCGTAGCGCAGCAGGTACTGCGGTTGGGTGATGGGCCACAGTCCCAGTTCGCGGCACTGGGCCACCTGTCCCGGCGTGGGCGCGCCGAAATGTTCGATCCGGTGGCGGGCATCCGCCCGGCTCCCGAGGCTCTGATGCGCGTCGAGGACCAGCTGGATGGCGGCGTCGCCTTGCGCGTGGGTGGCCGCCTGGAGCCCGAGGGTGGCGACACGGCTGATGAGTTCGGCGAGTTCACCATTCGGGTGGTAGAGGTAGCCGAAGTCGTCGACGCTGCAGCAGTACGGCCGGGAGAAGCGCGCGGTCCCGGCGGTCAGCGCGCCGTCGGCGTAGAGCTTCACCCCGGCGATCGCCAGCTGATCGTCGCCGAAACGGCCGCAGATTCCGAGGTTCTCGAGCTCGGTGAGCAGGCTCGAGATCACCAGCATCTCAGCGCGCATGGTCAGCGTGCCGGCCTGCTTGGTCCGCAGGTAGGCGCCGAACTCACGACCCGTCACCTGCGCGTCGACGATGGTGGTGATGCCGTGCGCGTGCAACTCCGCCTGCGCGGCGCACAGTTGCGCGTCAAGCGTCGCGGGGTCGTCAGGCAGGTGGAAGTTCGGGCCGTTGTTGGTGATCTTCACCCCGTGGTGGCCGGTGAGCCAGT
>Ga0265293_10002306_pt1 | contig 38830 bp, 58 predicted proteins | sample Munlanlewell138R_FD_192505 | JGI IMG/M metagenome (GOLD analysis project Ga0265293, IMG submission 192505) | Leachate microbial communities from a municipal landfill in Southern Ontario, Canada - Leachate well 138R | ecosystem: Engineered > Solid waste > Landfill > Unclassified | place: Canada... | reverse complement strand
AGATCACCACCGATTCACCGAGGCTGACTAGACGAGCCAGATAGCCTTCGGCGGCATGAAAGGGGATGCCAGCCATGGGGATAGCGCTGCCCGCCGACTGTCCGCGCGACGTGAGGGTGATATCCAGTAATTGCGACGCTTTTTTTGCATCGTCATAGAACAACTCATAAAAGTCACCCATGCGATAAAACATAATCTGATTAGGGTGCTGGTTTTTTAACCGCCAATACTGCTGCATCATCGGCGTATGGGATAAAGTCTTTGTCATTCAATGCCTTAGCGTTGGCTGTCTATTTGAAAATACTAGATTGTCTAATACTATTTATTAAAATCAGACATCGATGGTGGCTGTGCGATGTCGATTTCACGCGCCCTGATGTATCGCGCCGTCATTCTTGCGTCAGTGTGGCCGCTTAGTTTTTGAGCATCTAGCCCTTGTCGTTTTGCGTCAGTTAAAGACTTGGCGCGGATGTCGTGTATCGTAACATCTTCAACACCTGCCAGCTTGCGAGCCGTGGCAAAGGCTTCTTTTACTGTTGTGTAGGCAATTGGCCTGCCCGCTCTTGTTGATGCAAAAAGGCGATCGTATTCTGATTTAGGCCTGCTATCCATGATGCTCTGGACCAGCTGCAGCACGTCATCAGTTGGCGCGACAATTAGCCGTGCACCTGTTTTTTCCTGTGTGAAAAATATACCTTTGTCGGTTACATCCGACAGATTGATTGCAAGCACGTCACCAATACGCTGGCCAGTCAGGTATGACATTAAGAATATGTTGCGCGTGTGCGGCTTGCATTGCGAAAGTATTGCGCTGAACTCATCGTCAGTTATGTACCTTTCGCGCGCATGCTCAGTATATCTGCGTATACCCTGGCACGGGTTGGCGTCTACCAGCTGCCACTCAAGAGCGTATCTAAACACCTCGCGCAAAAATGAGATAATCCGATTAGCCATGCTGGGCGTTTTCGACATTGACACTTTGTACGCAGCGATGTGTTTTGGCATTACCTGGCTTGGCTCAAACTCTGCAAACACTTCTTTGCAGCGCTGGGCGGCTTGCGCATACTGTTCCAGCGTGTTCTTTTTTAGCGTCTTGCGCATTTCTACCATCACTCGATCAATTAGATCTGGCATTCCGCTGTCTGTGCCGCCTATTGTTATTTTTGCGTAAGCAAGCAGGGCTGTTTGAAAGTCTGGGTCGAGCCTGCGCCATTTGTTCGCTTTAACGTAGTAATAGCATCCGTGCTTTAAGTACATGCAAGCAGGCAAGTGCCTGTTTTTCTTTCTGGGTCGCATGTTAAACCTCCTTAGATCACGCCAGCCTTAATGCCGGCTCGCCTCTTTTCCTTGAGTGCTCACCTCCTAGCCTGCCAACAACCACGGCGCGCAGCACTTTAGGCGCACCACTCGACGATACAACAAAACCAAATCGCTCTGCTGTTAACCAGCGTATCTGAGCGTTGTGCTTTGTGTAGCCTGTCATGTCCGCAACTTCGTCCGCAGTTAAAAACATTGGTAACCTCTTTATGTTCACGCAATCGACACGACCGCTTAATGTGTCGATTTATTGCTGTTTTATCGACATTGCTTAATCAGTTTGTTTATCGCTGAGCGGATCGCTGGCCATTCTTCTGGGTTGATGCTGATTATGTGGTCACCGTGGCGCTCATCTGTGCTTTGCGTTATCGTCACAAACTCACCTGCAGCTTCATCACGAATATGGATGTGTGTTGCGCCCAGCTCGAATAGCGAGCAGTTGTTTGGTGTTACGCTTAGCTTTGTTGTGCGCGCTTTCATTCGTTTGTGCTCGCAAGCTCATCGAGGTGGCTCTGCAGTCGCTCTGCTCTTGCAATCTCATTGCAGTGCGACATAGCCACAATCTTTGCACCGATGCGAGGCGTTTCTTCAGCCATATCGCAAGCCATAGTTTTTATTTTGTGTCTAAATTCATCGTAATCAGTGATTTCATAAACCACTGTAAAAAACCTATTCATTACTTTCACCGCTTACCTCCTAGGGTATTGGCGCCATACCACTGCGCTATGATCTCGTTTGCTTTTTCTAGTAGGTCGTCACGCACAAACTCGATGTGTATGTTTCCGTTTTTAAAGCCGCGCGCTTTGTATAGCTCGCATTCGTGCAAGTTATTGTTGTCATGCCATGACGTGCCAAGCGCGTTGATGAGGTCGTGTGGTTTGAATTTATCGCCAGCTAGGGTTTTAAAGATTCGATCGATGTCGTCTAGACGGCTGTATGCGTTGTGATTGACTACCAGTCTTCCGCCAGCCCAGTGGGCGGTGGCGTACTCAACGATGATCTTTTTAGGTACGCGGAAAACCGTATCTTTGTGCCGTCGGTACTTTTTATCAAAAGCTCTGAATACGTTAACCAGTCCGCGTGCGAACATGGTTTCTGATTCCTGCATTTGCTGTAGCAGGGTCCCGCGAATGTTCTCTTCCGTGAATGCTGGCGCTTTGCTGTGCAGCTCCTTTTCAAATGCTTCGAGCGCCTGGGTGTCCATGATCTGCTTGAGCCCAGTCATGTCCATTAGTTTGATCCATGCGTCACGCCTCATGCGCTCAATTGCGGCTTCTGGATGGAAGTGCTGGCGGTTGTGGACGTTGGCCTTTACGTTGATCTTGTGCGTATTTGCGATCTGTTCGGCGCTGTCTAGAAGTCTGTATGCCTCGTTAACCATAAGCTCTACGCGCTCAAAGTCGTTTATGACGTCTTGAATTGAGCGCTGGACGGCGACTTGCTGGAAATAATGGGTGCTCATTCATCACCTGGCGGCAGTGAATTGTAGTGCGTTATGTCGAATTGGAATTTGCCACCTTCTCGCCAAACCCAATTCCAGTCTTCAGCCGGCCTAGGGCTGTTAATTGTTCCGCTGCGCAGTTTAACTGCCACTATTGATTTTGGGTTTGTTGGGCAGCCGGTACCGTCATACTCTATCCACGACTGATCTTCATCGTAATGAGCCCCATCATTTCCATTTTGAAATATAGGTACCATGCGATCATCTGCAGAGGCTGGCCAGTTCTCTGCTACTTGCTTTGGCGGGTCAAGTTTGCGCAGGTGCAGCTCAAGCACCGCAAGCGCGTTCCAAGCCTCATGCGCCAAGTGCGTTGCGCCAAGCAGTAGATGCCGGCCCTTTGCATCACGATAGCGCTTCAGGGCATCGTCAACTATCAGCCAATTGTCGTCATCGTATTTTTCGGCTCCCATGGCTGCAACTTTTGAAACCTCAAGCAGTGCACGGGCCATAGCGATAAATATAAGATCTGGCCGAGGTTTACCGTGATCGTGTTTAATGCCTTTTGTTTGCATATTTTGACCTTGAATATTTGAACGTGACGCGAGCGCGTGACGCTTGATTAGTTTTTTCTGGCTATTTTTCTGCACTCATAAATAAGCCAAAACATTAACAGCAAAGTAAAAATTGCTTGTATTGGCTTGGCTTGCGCGATGTGAACGAAAAACATCGCGCAAAACATCCCGGCCATAAACATGGTTGGTTTTTCTGTTCCAAGCCACACCCAAAACCTCTTTAATTTATTCATTCGGTTCTCACCGCGTAGTGTCGACTAAGAAAAGATTGCTTGTTTCTGCTCTTCACTCAAGAACTTTGCGCCATGAATTAGCCGCGTTATCAGGTCCTGAGGCTCATCGATGCCGGTCTCAATCAAGAGTCGATCAAGAGTTTCGCTGGTGCTGTGGAATAGCTGCAGCTTAATGGTCTTGGCAAGCAAGGCATCAAGCCGCTTTTCCTCATCCAGTTTTTTACGCTGGCGGTATTCTCGCGCACGCTCTGCGCCTGTTTTGGCGTGGCTAGTCATATTCTTAAAATCCTCATAACCTCATCATCCGTAAAGTCACGCTCAAACGGCGTAGCAATCCAGCCAGCCTGCTTTTCGTGCTTTGGATTGATCGTGGCTAAAAGCCTTTCATGCTCCTGGTTGAAATATTCAACAGTCGCAGTATGAAAGCGCGGCTCAGTTAGAGCATGAATCTCTTGCTTAACGTATTTACTACCGCTTGGCTCGACTCCGACGGCAACTAAAAGCATGTTCCAGCGATGTTGCATTTTATCGATGGCGTGAAAGTGAAAGTCATTCGCCTGCACGCCTATCAATTTAACCGTGTCAAATAAATGCACAGCACCTACTTCACTCGACCAGACTAGACCAGTTGTGCGCATGGCTGCTAGAGCCACGCGGTTAGTTCGCTTGATCATTTTGGCGCGCCCCAGAAAAAGTCGTTTCCGATGCGGTGGATCTGTTTGGTGTAACGATTATTCGTGCGCGTAACTTCGTCTTTGAGGTATGTGCAGCCACCCCACCCGTAATGCGTCCTTGCATTAACTGTCCAGTTTTTTGAATTATGCACATCAACGCCAGCAGCTATAAACGCCAGCGCGCACTCGCGGCTGATATCAGCACACCACCACCCGCCAGCTTTCAGCTCGTCAGCCGTCAGCGCTGCTTTAGTCTCTTCGCGAGGTTCAGGCTTGATCGCGGCGTCGATCTTTAGCGAGCAGTGATCTATTTCGTGAGTCTCAAGCTTAACAAATGGATTGTGCCAGTCTGTATTTAAAATCTCATTGCCGGCAGGGTCTGTTAGCCATATACGATCAACTTTAAAAATGGTCTTTTCAGTCGCTTGCAGACCGCGATCAGCAAGCAGATCAACAATCTTTTGATTGTCTTCTGTAAGGGTGTTCATCGTTGCGTTGTTTTCGCCTAGCCGCTTGCGCAGCTCGTCACTGTTAAGGTTTTGCACTGGTAACCACCTTAGCTTTGCTGCTCTTTGCTGCGATCCGGTTTATGGTTTTTTCTATGGCGTCAGCATCTTTATTAATTTCTGCAAGACGCTGACGGTAGTAGCGGATTGAGCGCTCAGGAATGTTTAGCTTTTTCGCGATATCTTTAACTAGCTCCCCGGTACCAAGCAGCTTGCCAACTTCCTGCATGCGTTCGTTTGCTCGAGTAACATTTGGGTGGCTGATGGTTTCCCTCTTGGCTTTTTCGATGTTTCCGGCAGCAGCTGTGGCAGGCTGACTCTCGTCAGGTGGTTTTCTAGCTCCGGATTTTTCCCAGTAATCTGCTGAAAGTTCCTTTCTGACAGTATCAGTCGTTTTAATTCGACCGTTTTGCTGCTCCCACTCCATTGTTCTTTGCTCGATCAACGCTCGCAGTGAGTCGCGCTCACTATCTGTGCTGGTAGCTGTTTGCGGCGGCATTATTGATGACTCCAAACTTAATGCGCTGTATTTCAATGTCTATATGAACGCGCTATTTAACTAGGCTGATGCCGATTCCTTTAGCGATACGCTGGACTGACTGCGCGCGCATCTTATATCCGCGTGTGCGCATGATTTTAGCCACCTCGTATGCGGATCTAATAAGCGTTACGCCATCAATCTCAATAAACGAAAGCTCTTTTATTGTGCTTTCGAGGCGCTCCTTTTCTGCTGCAACGTGTGCGCGCTTGTTCGGCACTACGGCAATTATTGAATTAAATGTCAGTGCCTTTTCAGATATTCCAGTTGTTCTGGTGCTGAGTACAGTGATGCTGTTTCTTTCCAGAAACTCACTGACTTTGCGCGCTATATCGTTGCGAAATGGTTCGCGCATTAATATTTCAGATGAGTTTATTGATGTGCTGCCTGCCTGCATGTCTATCCCTCTCTACCTATGCCGCGCGCTCGCTACTGCGCTTTGATTTGTATGCGTTAACCCATACGCCTTTTTGCATTGCGCTCCTGTGTGGCCACTCATGGCCAAGGCGCGCAGCCAGCGCTAGGACTTCCCGCAGACTTTTGCCCGCGATTTCTTCAATTCCGTTTTTTGCTGTGATAGTTGTGAAGGTCATATAAGTTCCTTTTGTTTGAAATTTAGGCAGCTGCACACGCCGATGCTGCGGGATCGGTTGAATGGGGCATTACGTTAGAATGCTGCAGGTGTGCTCTGCGGTATTAGCCAGGGTGGCTAATATGGCGCGTCAAGCAGGATTTGAACCTGCGGCCTCACCCTTAGGAGGGGCGCGCTCTATCCGTCTGAGCTATTGGCGCTGAATAAATACCCGCGCGCTCGTAACGTGAGCGGGCGAATGCATATGAACGTAGGTCTCGACCAATACCTCACTGCATTAATAATGGCCCTCAGCCTAGACTTTAGAGCCCAATCCAACACCCTAAGCAAAGGCCATTATTAATGGATAGCTGCTTACGCCAGCTAGTCGTTCACTCTGTCGCCGAGCGCGTGACTACGCTACTGTGATGTGTCATGCGGCTTGATGCTTATTGTTCTTAGTGTGCGCTGCCTGCTAATAGCACAAGCTGGGCTAGGATAACCCGCTGACACACTGAGCTGACTCCTTCAGGCGAACATCTGCGCCGCTCCATTACTTGCCTTCTTTGATGCTCTTTTCTTGCTGGATTCGCTGGTAAATTTCTTGGCGGTGGACGCCTATCTCCTTTGGAGCGCAGATACCTAGCTTTACATGGCCGCCAGCAACACTTAAAACGGTTACTGTGATGTTATCGCCTATGCAGATTGTCTCTTCGATACGTCTTGTCAGTATTAGCATTGGTTGGCCTCCAGCCAGTTGTGTGTAACTTCAATGTAGAACGTTATTTTCAGTTGTCTTTTTTAATGACGTATCAAGCGCTCTACCAATACTTGCCAATGCTTTCTCGTAGCTATCAAACACTTCACTGTCAGGCAGTATGTATTTGTCGAGTGTGATGTAGTCGAGTATCCCGATCATCACACCTACATGCGTTTCGAATACCTTGAGCTTTTCTATTGGACTGTGGCCTTTGGACGACCATAGCGACCATGCCGCTGCAAATTGTTCTGAACTGCTTGTCATGACTGGCTCCTATTTATCTGTGCGTTAGGACAGCTTATCGATAATGCTTTTAAGTGTTTTTTTGCCGCCAATCGCCGTAGCTATCCGCTTAACTTCTTTATTTTGCCTTCCTGCTTGCTCTATCGAGCAAGATATTGATTTGATTATGCTAGAGCTGCTCTCTGTCAGCATTACTTCTGCTGCCTCTTCCATTGCTGAGTTTACGTATGACTCTTTTATGCGCTCTATAATGTCCAGGCACCTAGCTATCTCTGACTTGTCTCTGGCGAAGTCCTGCGCTCCTTGAAGGGTTTCAGTTTCGCTTGGCAAGGTTGCGCATATAGCAAGCTCGCTTACCGTGCTAGTTAGAATCATGAGCTTTTTTTGTAGCGCTGCAATAGCTCTACTCTGCTTTATAAGTGGCTGCGCGCGCTTAATAGATTCTTGATGAAGATCTTCAAATACTCTCTCAGTCAGCATTACTCGAGCAGTCAGTAAGAATGGGTTGAGCGTAACCTTGCTGCTTCTTTCGGCTTTTCTGAGAGCATTAACATAAGAAAGCTGCTGGTTTATCTTGATTTTATTCGCTATCAGGCTATCTCTCGATCCTTGTCCAGCTTTTAGTGCTTTCTCGATTTTACTTTCTGAATCTATAAGTGTTTTTCTTATGTCATCAATCGACAAGCAGGGGATCTCAAAGTTTTTAGCTGATTTAGGCATAACGTCAACGCGACCATTACCAAAAGGAAATGTTGAGAAGCTTCCTGTTCTTGATAGAAAGTGCTCTCCATTTATATGTGCTTTAGAGAAAGACATATCACTCACCTGTTTGATTTGTTTGTTTTCAAAAGCGCACTACTGTGTAAGCTAATGCGCTTTAAAAAATCTTCCCAATCTAAACCGCTGGGTGACGGGGCGCTAAGCGTTTCGGGTCATTCGCCAGTTAAGTCAACACATCGTCAGCCGTTACGGTTATCCGTTACGTTGGTAGCCGCATGGCTATCTGATCGCTGGTCACCAAAAGAGGCTTAGCGGTCTATTTCTCGGTTTACTGACCTCCCACCGAGCAAGCGGGGAGTGACCTAGGCCATTAACTGGTAATGGGTTAGTCGTTCATCGCGCAGCTTGTTAAAGAGCGTGTTGCTTGGCATTAAATATAGGCATTCCTTTATAGGCTGTCAACAGGCATTCCTTTTATTTTATTAAATAATCAGTAAGTGCATAAGCACCGCTTGCGATAAAGTAAAATAATATATGTGTTTGGCGGTGTATTTAGCGGAAAGAAACCAGTTGCACCGTATTTCATGCCTAGACTGAATTACAGGCACAAAAAAACCGCCAAAAGGCGGCTTAATATCGTATCTAGTTAGCTTGTAGGCTAATCCATGTTCCCACCGCGCCACCGTACGCGCCCTAAAAATGGTAACTCATGAATAGATTCAGCGCTTATGCGCTCGTCCTCATAGTCAGGATTATCGCTCTTGACGATCCAGTCTCCATTTAGCTGCTGTACTAGCCGCTTGATACTCAGACTGCAATCAGGCCGGCGTATGACGTATACCTGCCGGTGTTTTGGATCAATATCGGACATATCGAACAGAACAGAGTCGCCATCGAATATGTAGGGCTCCATGCTATCGCCAACGGCGAGCAAGATGGCGGCATTCTCAGGCTTTATTCCACGCTTTGCGAGTCCTGCTAGGTTGAATGCCTGGCTGCCATTTATCTCTACGTGATCATTGATATAGCCATTTCCACAGCCGCCGATAGCTGAGTATATAGGGATCATGGCGTAGTCGGATTCTGCTGGAGCGCTGATGGCAGCGTATTTTGGCTTGATCATTTCGCCAGATCCGGTCTCAAGCCAAACGGGCTCTATACCGCAGGCTTCCGCGATACTGGCGCTGAAAGAGCTTGATTGAGACTTGCCAGTCTCAAGATCAGAAATTGACGCCTGCTTAACGCCGACAAACTTAGCTAGTTGGCCTTGAGTCAGCTTTGCATGCTTTCTTGCTCTCTTTATTCGGTCTTTGTAATCCATGTCTACTTTATAAAGGATAACCTTTACAGTTGCAAACAGGTATTCCTATGTTATATTTACAGGTATTCCTATAACGGTTTAAGAAATGAATATTTATAAACAGCTTGTTGCTCACCTAGGTGGGCAGGTATCGACCGCCGAGAAGCTAAACGTAAAACAAGGGACAGTTTCGGGTTGGTGCAGGGAGCTTCACGGTATGGGCCCAGAGGCCGCAATCATTGCTGAGATTAAAACTGGCGGGAAGTTTAAAGCCTCTGATCTGTGCAAATCGCTATCAGGATTATCTAGCGTAACGACTATACGTAACGGCAACAAGGCAGCAAGCAATAACGCCTAATTTTAGGCATAAAAAAGCCCCGACAGACGCGAATCAGTACGGGGCTATACACATGTAACCAAGGTGGTAATTATGCGTACAAATGAATTATTAAGCAAGACTGCGAATAATGCAACTATGAGCAGCCAGCAGATAGCTGAGCTTGTAGGGTCCCGACACGATAGCGTAAAGCGCGCCATTGAGCGACTTGGCACGCAGAGAAAATTAAAACAGCCGCCTGTAATTCAACTACCACCATTGGTGGAAGTTAAAAACCACCTAGGCCAGACGGTACTTGAGTATATTTTTTCAGGTCAGCAAGGGGAGCGTGACAGTTATGTTGTTGTTGCTCAGTTATCGCCAGAGTTTACGGCAAAGCTGGTTGATGAATGGAAGCGTCTTAAAAATGGTAACTCGATCCCGCAGACCTACGCAACGGCACTGCTTGAAGCTGGCCGTCTTGCGCAGCTAGCAGAGCAGCAAGCGGCGCAATTAGCTTTGGCAGCACCAAAGGTTGAGTTCGTTGATAAGTATGTTGCAGCAGACTCAGGCAGTAAAGGGTTTCGCCAAGTAGCAAAACTGCTAAAAGCAAGCGAGCGCGATTTTAGAGAGTTCTTAAACACCAAGAAAGTCATGTACAAGCTCGGCGGTGAATGGATGCCATACCAGCACCACACCGAAGCAGGCCGCTTTGAGGTCAAGGCCGGAGTGGCTGGTGAGCATGCTTTCAATCAGGCCATGTTCACAGCCAAGGGTGTCAGCTGGATTGCAGGCCTGTGGGCGCAGCACCAGCTGGAGGTTGCGGCATGAGCAATACAATAACGATGGAAGGCGGCAACTTTTCAACCATACCGAACGAGCTGCTGAACAACGCCAATATAAGCCTTTCAGCTAAAGGGATGTATGTATTCATGCGCGGCAAACCAGCAGCGTGGAACTTCACTATCCGCTCTATGGCCAAGCAGCTCAAGGAAGGCGAAACAGCTATCAGCAACGCCCTGAACGAGCTTAAAAAATGCGGTTGGGTTTCCTACACAAAGCTCAGTAATGGCAAAGGCGTATACCATTTATTTTGGACTGCAAACACTGAAACACAAGAAGACCCTAATCAGGGAAACCATGATAAGGCTGATCCTAAACCTGAAAAGCCTAATCAGGGTTATCCCATGAAGGGGAAACCCCAACGTATTAGTAAGAAAGAACCAATAGTAAAACAGATTGATAAAGAGCCTTTGTCGAGCAAGCACGACATTGCAGCAAAAGTGATTCAGCACCTGAACGACAAAACAGGCAGAAGCTTCAAAGTCGCAACAACGAACACAAGACTGATCAACGCTCGATTGAAAGAAGGCGCAACGCCGATGGAGCTTATCGGTGTGATCAACCGTAAGTGTGATGAGTGGCTAAACGATCCAGCAATGGCGCAGTACCTACGCCCAGCAACGCTATTCAACGCTGAGAAGTTCAATGGCTACGTCGGTCAGTTGGGCTCTCCTATGCCAGCAAAGCGCTCAACACAGGCAAACGGTAGCGATATTGATTTTGACTCAACGGGGTGGATGCGATGAAACACGTCAGCACGCTTGATATGCACAATATCGACTTTACAAAGGCTTTCGCGCCGCAAGTGTTTACTGCTGAGTTCAAAACTCAAACCGAGCCGCTAATCAACAAGCTGTTTGCTGAGTTACGCTCAATCTGCTCAGCATGGCGTGCCGCTTGGCCAGACCAAAAAACCTATGACCTAGCAAAAGACAATTGGATCAAAGCGTTTGTGGATGCTGGCATCACGTCATGGGATCGAGTTGAGTACGGGCTGAGAAAGCAGCGCCAGGTAGGCAAGCCGTTCATTCCAGCGGTGGGCGAGTTTATCAATCTGTGTACGCCCGATCCTGAAGAAATAGGACTGCCAGGCATTGAGCGCGCCTTTGCGATGGCTGCTGTGATTGCGCACCCAGCAGCAGACCGCTCTAAGTGTCTGCAAGTGGTCTATCACGCTGCATGCGAAACGGGTTTTCACGTAATCAGCTCTGAGGCAGCGGAAAAGACCTACCGTCTATTTAAAAAACATTACCTGAGCGCTGTAGAGATTATGGCGTCCGGCGGCAAGCTGCGTGATATGCCAGCGCCACCTGAGCGCATGATTGCTGCAATACCAACTGAGCAAGCAAAAAACAAAGGGCGCGCTGCTCTTGAAGCGCTAAAAAGTATCAACAAGGGCACAGCATGACGATTACACAACAGATTTTTTTGTTTGCACTGGTTTTTGTTGCGGTGGTTATTTTTGAAATGGCCATTGAGCGAAACAAAAAAACTAGACGAGATGGCAAATGAAAATGGCCGTCAGGTGGTTAAAAAAAGCAGGCTTCGTGGTGACCGGTACAACAGCGGATGTGCCCGCACTGCGATATATGGCAATCAGAGCGTGGCTGGTATGTGCCTCGCGCTCAATGCCCACCGCTGAGAAACCCAACAGAACCTCCGGAGAATGATTGATGAGAAAGTGCGAGAAGTGCGGAAAGACTGATTTTGATGATGCTGATGGGTGTCTAGATGCTGGCACCTATAGCGCTGCAGTGGGTGATTGGACGTGCGTAGCCGGAAGCAAGAGCGTACCAATTAAGCTTGCTTGGCAATCGCCCGAAACAGCGCCCCGTGATAAGCCGTTTATTGCGTATTTTGATGGGTACCCGTGGGCGCTGGTTGCCGTATACAGCCCAGCGATGGAGCAGTTCGTTATTGCTGACCTTGAAGCATCGATGTACCAGGGTAAAGATGACCTTTATTTTACGACTGAGTGGTTCGGTACAGGTGAGCTGCTGGGCTGGATGGATATGCCGGAGTTGCCGGAGGTGTGTAAATCATGAGCGGCACTATTACCGTGACGGCATTGAGTGACGCTGAGATTAAACGCAACGCAGGAGAGGGCGGCCCGTATCGTATTCGGTGCGCTCGTAATAATGATCTGCGCTTCCAGTACGCAACCAGCGACCGCAGTCGTGGCAGTTGGTATCTACGCCACCAGTCCAAATGGCAGAAGTTTGCAGAGTGGCCGCAAATACCGTCACGGGTAGCGCTGCAATTACTACAAGAGGCGCGTGAGCGCTTGGCTGGCGGCAGTTCTGTTGCTGTTGATAGGTTTGTGACGGTGGGTGATCTGTTGCGCTGGTACGGTGATCGAGTGGCAAAGGATCGTAGCTTGACGGCTAAGCGTAAAAACGGCGTGCGCTCAATGATCGATGTGCAGCTGATGCCGCGCATTGCAGGTATGCGCGTGAGGGATGTCAGTCGAAATTCAATTGATGAGCAGCTTATGTGGCCGCTGCAGACTGGGCTTTCGGTGAGCTATGTTCATTCATGTATGCGCGTTCTGAAAATGGCATTCACTCAGGCAGCCAAGCTTGATCTTATGGATGAAAGCCCGATGGCTAACATGAAGTTTACAGACTTCGTGAAAACAAAGATCAAGCCTAAGGCGGCCAGTTTAAACATGCTTGATCTGCCCGGCTTGCTGGAAAAGTTAACACAGACATTTCACCAGAATAAAACAATCAACATGATCGCGCTAATGATGCTGGCCCACGGTACTCGTATCGGTGAAACACGGCAGGCGCAGTGGCGGCATGTATGCCTACAGCAAAAGGTTTGGGTTATACCTGCTGCAAATACTAAGACTCGCACTGAGCACGTGCTGCCACTGACTGATCGTGCGTGCGAGTTGCTGACTATCTACCGTGATGCACTAGGCAGCAGGTACAGCAAGAGCGGACCTATGTTTCTGCAGGGGTATACAGACAAGGCCATTACAGAGCATTCCGCATTTGCAGGGTTTCGTAGCCTTTCTGGCGGAGCCTGGAGTAGTCATGATCTTCGTAAGTTGGCGCGCACAGGCTGGGTTGAGCTTGGTGTCGACTACCTGATTGGCGAGATGTTGCTTAATCACGGCATGAATCTAATGGCAGAAACCTACATTAATACCAGCGCTGACGAGCTCAAGCTTGACGCGCTAACTCGATGGCATGAAAGACTGGATGGTTTCGGTATGGCCGCGTTAGGGAGCAATACAGGTGCGTAAAGATGAAGCCATACACATTCCAGTAATCACCAGTAATTGCGCGGACTGTAGCGCTTTTAACTATTCGTATAGATGGAGGCTTTAAAACAATGAAACTACCAGAAATGAAGAGCTTGAGGTTGTGCGACAGATGCCACGGGAGCGGTGAAGTCATGGGTGTGAGCATGCGTATCTTTTGCCCTAGCTGCTCTGGCCACCGGTACGTTTCTACTGTGCCGCGCCAACTGGTCAGTATGCGCGATCTATGCGAAGAGCTTTATCAGGCACGAAAGCAGCTTGCGGCTGCGCTTGAAGTTATTGAGCGGGCACCACTATCAACTGGCCCTAGCAGTGCTTACTACGGCAACAATGGCCGCGGCGCTGGCGGATCAAATTTCACTGGCGATTAATTAAGGGGTCGGCATGACTGGGTTGAAGTGGAAGCCGCAGGTTAATCGTGATGGCGACAAGGTGGCCAACTGCTGGCTGACTGAGTGTAGGTACAAGGTCGCTCGATGTTTTATTGGTAGCGCTGAGCGATACATGGTCACCGCACCAGGTGCGCGCGCAGCGTTTGCTTATGTTGGTAGTCGTGAAGAAGTTGTCGCTGTAATAAAAATTGATAAGGAGCTGCACATTGATCGTAGTTAATTTGCCATGGCCACCATCCCAGCTCAACCCTAACAAGCGATTGCATTGGTCGCGAAAGAGCCGCGCCGCCCGACTGTATCGCAATATGTGTTTTGTTCTGGCTAAGAGCGCTATCGAGTCGAGCGATTACCATTATGCCGGCGTCGGTAAAATGGTCCTATCTATTGAGTTCTGTCCGCCTGATAAGCGCCGTCGTGATGACGACAACATGCTGGCATCGTTTAAGTCTGGCCGCGACGGCGTGGCTGATGCGCTCGGCGTTGATGATAATAAGTTCGTGACCAGCTTCGAGGTGTGCAGTCCGGTGCCGGATGGCGCGGTTATAGTTACAATTCAGGAGCGCGCCGAATGATCTATCGTAATGTCTTGAGCGCCGTCGTGTCGGTACTGGCTGCTGAGTGTATTGATAATACGAGTAAGCAGGCATGGCAGCGGTTAGTCGGTGATGATGCGCGACCAGCTGGTGGTGGTATGAGCGCGGATGATAGGGCGTTGCTTGATTGTTGGGCGCATGCCCGACTGCATGCTCAGCTATCGCCCAGGCATTGGAATGTTTTAGTTGCTAAGTATTCGACGCACAAAGGCCGCAAGGTGCAGGCCGCGGGTAAACTGACTGCGATGGTGGTCACGCCAGCACCTAAGCTGTTCTTGTCGTATGCGGTTTATGCGTGGGCAATACCAAAGCTTAAAGGTGTTGAAGGTAAGCGTGATGATTCAGTGCTGGTGTTGCCTGATCGCTGCTATGACATGAATGCTTGGGATACAGAGGCAAGGCCGGAGCGTACGCGCAGGCGGTGGCGCGGCGATATCTTCAGAGCGCTAAGCGATATCGAGAATGAAGCGCTTGCCTGCGCTGAAGACATCCTCGGCAGCGAAGGGCTCTTACCGCTAACTCATGGCTATATGTATAGCAAAGCGGTAAGTGGTTGACATGAGTGGCCGCATGGCCGAATATATATCCATCATGCGATTTTTACGTGTGCATGAGACATACAGCAACCCCAGCCAAGCAATTGGTCTGGGGTTTTTTATTGCCTACTATTTGACCCGTGGGGTTGAGAGATGCGAACCATGCCTGATAAAGATCTGAGTTTCTGGGCTGGCATCGTCGCGACCCTGCGTGAACATGGGTTAATCATGATGATGACTTTTATTCTTTATTACATGCGTATCCAGTTGTACGGCAATGGCCGCACATGGAAGGCTGAGCTACTAGAAGCCACTATTGGCACCGTGCTTATCATGATGACAGCCAAGGGATTGCAGGCTATGGATATCAACGAGGGCTGGACGTGGGGCGCATCTATCTTCATTGGCCTTATTGGTATTGATAAGGCTCGAGAGTTTATTGAGCGCTGGGCTACGCGAAGGTTTAGCTAATGGCTCCCAGACCTAAAAAGCCATGCATTGCACTGGGCTGTAACGTCCTTACTCGTAACCCGCGCTATTGCGACAAGCATGCGCATGTTGCTGAGACTGCGGCCAAGGCTGTGGCTAGGCGTCACGACAGTCGGCGCGGTAGCAGTACACAAAGAGGCTACGGTTACGCATGGCAAAAGGCGCGCGCTGGTTATTTGCGCAGCCATCCGCTGTGTGTTCAATGCGAATCAAGCGGCATGACCACTGCCGCGACCAACGTCGATCACCGAGTGCCACATAAAGGTTGTCAAGAATTGTTCTGGGATAAGACGAACTGGCAGGCGCTGTGCGCGTCGTGTCACTCATCCAAGACCGCTAGTGAGGATGGTGGGTTCGGAAACTCGCCACGACGATCCTGACGCCGCTCTCGCTTGAAAAACAAGGGAGGGGGGAGTCAAAAAGTTTCAAGACACGCGCCTTACTAGACCGCGCCCTAACTATTTTTTCACAGCCGCGAATTTAAAAAATCGACTTCGCGTTTTTGGGGGTCAGAAATTGAGTGTAATTATTGCATCTGGCCGAGGCCGAAAACCTAAACCGACAGCCCAGAAAAAGCTGGCCGGCAATCCGGGAAAGCGCGCGCTGAATGCCGCTGAGCCCAAGTTTAGCGATGTTGTAAATATTGATGCACCGGGTTGGTTCGGCGCGCGCGCTAAGACGATGTGGGAAACGCTGGTCCCGGAACTGCTGCGCGAAAAGGTTCTGTGTATTACTGACATGCATAACGTCGAGGCATTTTGCGTTGCTTATGACAAGTGGCGGCTCGCCGAAGAAAGCGTCCGGGCTCTCGGCATTATTGTTGAGAGCGCTCAAGGTGGCCCGATGAAGAATCCAGCGCTCACAGCGGCTAATGAGGCAATGCGCCAGATGACTACATTCGGCAGCCTGCTTGGCCTAGATCCATCCTCACGAAGCCGTATTGTTGGAGGTGGCAAGGGTCAGGCGGACAACCCTTTCGCATCATTATTATCAGGTTAAAATATGACCCAAGCCCACGCAAGCGTCAGCATGGCGATGAAGTGGGCAAGGGACGTTTTAAAAGAAAAGCACCCCGCCTGCCTGTTCATTAAGCAGGCTATCGAGCGCCACTTTGATGATGTAAAGAAAAGCCGCAAGAAAGATTATCCGTTCAAGTTTTGCGCAAAAACCGCAGAGAAAAAACTAAGACTTATCCAGCTGCTGCCGCACACAAAAGGCGAGTGGGCATTTAAGCGCCTGCCGATCACGCTTGAGCCTTGGCAGCTGTTTGGTCTGGCCTGCACATATGGCTGGCTAAAAAAAGCAGACGGGTACAGGCGGTTCAGAGAGGGATATTGGGAGGTACCGCGCAAAAACGGCAAATCAGTTATTGCTGCAGGTGTCGGCATCGCCATGTTTGTTGCTGATAACGAATTTGGCGCAGAAGTTTACTCGGGTGCAACCACAGAAAAGCAGGCGTGGGAAGTTTTCAGGCCTGCGCGCCTGATGGTTAAGCGCAGCCCGGGGCTGATAAATGCGTGCGGCATCGAGGTTAACGCCTCGAATATGAACATTCCTGCGGATGCCAGCCGATTTGAGCCGATGATTGGCAACCCTGGCGATGGATCATCGCCCAGCTGCGCGATAGTTGACGAGTATCACGAACACCAAAGCGCATCGATGTACGAGACGATGCTGACTGGTATGGGTGCGCGGCGTCAGCCGTTGATGTTTATCATCACTACCGCAGGATCGAACATCGAGGGCCCTTGCTACGACAAGCGCCGCCAGTGTGTTGAAATGCTGAATGGCACAGTTCCGGACGATGAGTTGTTTGCATGGATCTGGACGATTGATGAAGGTGACGACTGGACTGACCCGCTGGTCCTGCAAAAAGCCAACCCAAACTACAATATCTCTGTCTATAAAGAGTACCTGATCAGTCAGCAGCAGCGCGCGATACGCTCCGCCCGCTTCGCTAACACATTCAAAACAAAGCATTTAAACGTCTGGACCTCTGCCAAGACTGGGTTTTTCAACCTGCAGTCATGGCAGGCGTGCGCAGACCCAAGCTTAACGCTAGAAAGTTTTGCAAACGAGAGTTGCATTCTCGCGTTCGACCTTGCCCGCAAGCTCGATATGAACTCAATGCCACGCCTCTTCACCCGTGAAATAGACGGCAGGAGACATTACTACAGTGTTTCGCCACGGTTTTACGTCCCTGAAAATGCAGTTTGGCACAATGATAATCAGCGTCTTGCTGAGCGATATCAGGCGTGGGTTAGTCAGGGCTTACTGGTTGAGACCGACGGCGCAGAGGTGGACTACCGCGAGATTCTTGCAGAGGCAGTTGAGGTTAACGAGCTCAACCCTGTCTTGTATTGCGCTATTGACCCACATGGTGCAACAGGCCTATCGCACCAGCTGGACGACGAGGGCATGACTCCGGTCATCATCACTCAGAACTACACAAACATGAGCACGCCTATGAAGGAGCTTGAGGCCGCGATTGAAAGCGGGCGATTCCATCATGACGGCAATCCGATCATGACGTGGTGTATCGGAAACGTTATCGGCAAATTTTTACCGGGTAACGATGACGTGGTACGACCAATTAAGCAGGGTGAGGACAATAAAATTGATGGGGCCGTCGCTCTAATAATGGCTGTAGGTATGGCATTGAGCCAGCTTGAGCCAGCTAAAGACGACCTATCCAAACACTTGGAACAGCACGGCATACGGACACTTTAATGATAAAACTACTTAAAAATATGTTCGGCTCGAAAAGTGGCGGGACTCCTGCTAGCTCAGGATCAAGCACCGGGGTCACCGTCCTTGAGCTTGCCGAGCTGATGAAAAGCAGATCTGACCCGATGCAGCTGACCGCTGTATTTAACTGCGTAAGGGTTTTATCTGAATCAGTCGGCATGCTGCCCTGTAATCTTTACAAGAAAACTGGCAACAAGCGCGTCGTTGCGGACGGCCACGGGCTGCAGCGCCTGCTAAGCATTGCGCCAAACAGCTACATGACAGCCCAAGAGTTTTGGGAGCTACTTGTTGCCTGTCTTTGCCTGCGCGGTAATTTTTACGCATACAAAGTTAAGACGCTGGGCAACGTAAACGAGCTGCTGCCAATTAGCCCGGACCTAGTAAAGCCAAAGCTAAAGGACGACTGGACTGTTGAGTATGAAGTTGCGTTTAAGTCCGGTACCAAGACGCTCACTCAGGATGAGATATGGCACGTCAGGCTTTTTACCCTAGACGGATTGAACGGCCTGAACCCTGTCGCATACGCTCGCCAAGCGCTGAACCTTGGGCAGACCATGGAGCAGCACGCCAGCAAGCTGTTTGAGAACGGGGCCGTTACAAGCGGTGTTCTAAAGACCAGCGAGCAGCTTACCGATGATGCCTTTAAGCGACTAAAAACACAGTTCCAAGATGAGCACATGGGCGCGGCCAACGCGCACAAACCGATGATTTTAGAGATGGGTCTCGACTGGAAGCCGATCAGTTTAAACGCGCAGGACACCCAGTTCATTGAATCGCGAAAAATGACAGAGGCGCAGATTTGCGGACTGTTCCGCGTGCCTCCGCACCTAGTCGCGAACATGGAAAAGATGACGCTAAACAATATTGAACACATGGGTATGAGCTTTGTTAACTACTCGCTAGTGCCGTACCTGACCCGCATCGAGCACCGAGTGCAAGTCGGGCTGCTCAGAGAAGGCGAACAGCTTTCTCACTATGCAAAATTCAATGCCGGCGCGCTTATGCGCGGCGACCTAAAAGGCCGATACGACTCCTACGCTAAAGGCATCAACTGGGGAATATTGAGCCCCAATGATTGCCGCGCGCTTGAGGATATGAATCCGCGCGACGGTGGCGATGCGTATCTAACGCCTTTAAATATGACCAGCAAACCAGAGGGCAGCGACGATGACGCTAATGACTAAACAACGGCTTGATCTAGCCCTGACAATCAAATCTGTTTCGGATTCTGGTGAGTTTGAGGGTTATGGATCGGTATTCGGAACGATCGACAGCTATAGCGATATGGTTGTTAAAGGTGCGTTCGAGAAGTCGCTTGCAAAGTGGGCAGAGAAAGGCAGGCTGCCGGCGATGTTGTGGCAGCACGACACGAGAGAGCCTATAGGTATTTACACAGAGATGCGTGAAGACGATGTGGGCCTCTACGTTAAAGGCCGCCTGCTCATTGAGGATGACCCGCTCGCTAAGCGCGCGCACGGACATATGAAGCTTGGAAGCCTGTCTGGTATGTCGATTGGCTACATGGAGATTGACAGCGACTACAACAGCAACCGAGGCATATGGGAAGTAAAAGAGATTGATCTGTGGGAGGTGTCATTGGTTACATTTCCTGCGAATGATGAAGCGCGAATTTCAGCAGTAAAAAATGCGCTTGGTCGCGGAGAAACGCCACGGCCCAGCGATGTTGAGAAAGCCCTGCGCGATGTAGGATTTTCACACACTCAGTCCAAGGCTTTTATGGCTAAGGGCTATAGCGCGATTGCGCCGCGAGATGCGGAAGTAGTAGACGCTTTTGACTCACTTAAAAACTTACTTAAGCAAATTGGGGTATAAATCATGGCTGTAGAAGCTAAAGACGTAAAACAGGTAGCAGACGAACTCGGCGCTCGATTCACTGAGTTCACCGAAAAGAACGACAAACGCATTGACGCCATCGAATCAGAAAAAGCGAAGCTGTCTGGCACGGTTGATACGTTAAACGAAAAGCTCGGTGAGCTCGATATGCTGAAGAGCGATCTTGAAAAAGAGCTGCTTGCAATCAAGCGTCCAGGTGGTGCCGGCGGATCGAAAGATATCGATCAGCACAAACAGGCGTTTATGAGCTTTGTGCGCAAAGGCAAGGACGATGGTTTAGCCGAGTTGCAAGCTAAAGCCTTGCAGACAACCGTTGATTCAGACGGCGGATTTGCAGTACCAGAAGAGCTTGATCGGAGCATTTTAGAGCTGTTGCGCAATGAGTCGCCAATGCGCAGCGTTTGTAATCAAATCACCATTGGTACGGCGGACTACAAGCGCTTAGTTAACCTCGGCGGTGCTGCAAGCGGCTGGGTTGGTGAGACGGATGCGCGCCCTGCAACCGGTACGCCTACGCTTGCACAGCTGACTGCGTTCATGGGTGAGATTTACGCAAACCCGCAGGCCACGCAGACCAGCCTGGACGATATTTTCTTTGACGCCGAGGCATGGTTGTCTGGGGAAGTCGCTCGTGAGTTTGCAGAAAAAGAAGGCAATGCATTTTTATTGGGTAATGGTGTTAGCAAGCCCAAAGGCCTACTGGCTTACGCCATGGCTTTAACTGCTGACGGAACCCGCGCGTTCGGTACGCTACAAAACCTTAAGTCTGGTACCTCTGCTGATTTCACGGCTGATAAGCTGACCGAGCTTATCTATGCCTTGAAGAAAGGCTACCGATCAAACGCCAGCTTCATGATTAATACGGACACATTGTTCAAGGTTCGCACCATGAAGAACATTGACGGCGATTACCTGTGGCGTCCAGGCCTAGAGATGGGCCAGCCTTCCAGTTTGCTGGGCTACGGGATCACCGAAAACGAAGACATGCCAAGCGTTGCAGCAGACGCGAACGCTGTGCTGTTCGGCGACTTCAAGCGTGCTTACACCGTGGTTGACCGCATCGGCACTCGCGTCTTGCGCGACCCGTACACCAACAAGCCAAACGTAGGCTTTTACACCACCAAGCGCGTTGGCGGCATGCTGACTGACTCGCAAGCGGTCAAAGTGCTGACCTTGTCAGCCTAATTTACTAACTAAAAGCTCAACCCTGCGGGATGCAGGGTTTAGCGAATTGTGAGGTTTAACATGCCGATTATTATTGTTGATGAGTCGTTTAAATTCGCAATAGGTGGAAATGAGGTTGTTGAGTACTGCCCAGGTGCGCACGAGGTAAGTGATCGATGCGCTCATGTTGCGGTCAATGACCTAAAAGTTGCGGCGTACGCTGATGATAATGATGATGTCAGTTTGGACGCCTACGAGCCAGATACAGAGCTAGAGCCTGAGCCGGAAAGAAAAGCACCACAAAAACGCAAAACAGCAAATAGAGAATAACCATGATCGAGCTCCCGTTAGTTAAACAGCATTTACGTATTGATCACGACTACGATGATTTATTGCTGGGCAGCTACATCGGCGCAGCTGTATCAGCATTTGAAACATTCACCAATCGAACCCTGATCGCGCCTGACGAGCCAACACCGACCCCATCGGTCCGCGATATACATTTCAGCAAATCAATCCAGCAAGGCGCTCTTTTACTGATCGGTCACTGGTACTCAAATCGAGAGTCGGTGGTTATCGGAGCTACCGCAAACAGCGTGCCCATGGCTACAACTGCGCTCTGGATGCCGCATCGGTGGGCCTGCATATGAGAGCCGGAGCATTAAGGCACAGAGCCATGCTGCAAGAAGAGCGACGTATTAACGACGGCCTCGGCGGGCACGTCACTAGATGGGTTGATATTCGGCCCCTATGGGCTGAGATCACGCTGCCAACTGGCAGGATATCAAACGTTGCTGAGCAGCTAACAGCTGCTGTCACTGCAGAGATCCGAGTCAGGCCATCGAGTGATTTTTTAGCCGGACGGCGCATAGTCAGCGCGGGAACTGCTTATTTAATCGAAGCGGCGCTGCCAAATAATAACGGCAGCATGACGCGATTGCTCTGCTCTAGTGTTGTCAGTCCGTAGGAGATACCCATGATAATCAAAGTTAACGCAAACTTAAGCGGCGCTGTAACGGCAAAAAAGAATCAAGAAGTCACAGTGTCGCGACAGCAGGGGATGGCCCTTATTGATCGAGGTTTAGCCGTCGAAGTCAAGGCCGCTCGAGCCAATAAGTCAGAGCAGTCTGATGAGAAGGAGCCTCAGGATGGCGACGCGCAGGCGTAGTTCGATAAAAGGCGACTTCAAGTTGCGCGGTGTACTGCGTCGCATCGGTAATCAGATGGATTCTGATGTGCGCCCAGCGATGCAAAAAGCGGCTGATCTGGTTCTACAAACTCAGAAATCACTAATACCGGTTGATACTGGCGCCGGACGTGACGCGTTAACTGCGTTTGTCTCAAAAGCCGGACTCGATGCGCAGATTGGCATGCGCGGCAAGAAGAACAATAAAAAGTTTTTCTACCTCAGGTTTATTGAGTACGGCACAAAAGGCTCAAAAGACAGCGCGCGCGGACCGGTTAAAAACAAATCTGACGGACAAGACTTCTTTGGCTATTCGCCAGACGTTCCGGCTCGGCCGGCACATCCATTTATCCGGCCGTCTTACGATACAAACAAGGACGCAATCCGCGAGCTCATAAAAGAGGCCATTGATTCCACACTGGCTAAGGCCGCTGGCAGCGCTAGCGATAGCACGAGCTAAAGATTGCTTAGAGGTGCCTATGATTTACACAGTAGAGAACACGGTTTTAGCGGGAAAAACGGCGCGCGTATTCGTAAATGGCAACGAAGTGTTTTTCGTGATTAGAGCTGATACAGCGAAAGGCGTCGTGATATATATGCCGCAACCTGCTCGAGTAAAGAAAAACAGCGACTATATCTACACTCGCAAGCTGCGCGGGCTGGTGACGGTTGAATTATCTAGCGCTGCTAAAATTCAGGATAATAGATACCCTGAAAGGCTGGAAAAATGAGCGACCCGTCAATTGCGCTGCAAGCCGCGCTCTATGATCGACTCAGTTCTGAGCTGAGCGTGCCAGTATATGATTCGGTGCCTATGGGCACCGGTTATCCTTACGTGACGATTGATAGCGAGCAGATCAAAAATATCAGCCCAATATCGGGCAGGAAGCGCGCAAAACGATACATCTATCTGTCAGTCTGGTCGGACTACAAAGGCCGCGCAGAGGTCAGGCGCATTAGCTCTGAAATCGAAGCCGCTCTTGATGAAAGGCCATTAGATTTAACATCCCATATTCAGCTGCTTGTTGAACCCGGCGAAGTGCCATTTGTCACTGCAGACGGAATGGAAATGAGCATGTCTATTCTGCCGGCAGGACAAACAGTCGGCCGCGCTGTATCTGTTCGAGTTGAGAGCATGTCCAGCCGCCGCGACGCTGACGGCGTGACATATCAAGGCAGCGTAACGCTCAGAGTTATAACCCAGCAATAACCTGTAAAACTTGCCGCCCTGCGGCTTTACCTAATGTCCCAGGAGGACTAACTATGCCTGTAAATACCGCAGCCGGCTCAAAATTGAGCATCGGCACAAAAGCAGTCGCCACCGACGCTACATCATACGCAGCAGATACTTATGCTGAAATCGGTGAGATTGAAAACATCGGCGAGTTTGGCGACGAAGTCTCTAGCGCATCATTTGTCGCGCTCGCTGATCGTCGCGCCCGAAAATTCAAAGGCACGTACGATGCCGGTGAGTTGCAGATCACCGTGGGATTTGATTCTGGCGACTCTGGCCAGACAGCACTCAATGCAGCGCTGAAGGATGAAGGCAGCGCCGACTATAACTTTAAGGTCGAGTTTGAGGATGGCGACATTTTCTATTTCTCGGGGAAAGTCATGAGTCGCCGTATCTCGGTCGGTGCCGCTGACGACGTCGTAAAGGCAAATATTAATATCGCGATCAGCACTGCGGTACTGGAAGTCCCAGCGGCCTAACTCGCACCCGTGCGCGGCCATAGCGGCCGCGTATCGCACTAATTTGGAGTCACTATGACAAGCAAAACCCTTTACGGAAAAACCACAGTAATCGTTGGCGAGTTTGAGTTTGAGCTGGAGCCAACGCTGGATGCTGTGCGCAAGATTGAGCAGCGATTCGGCGGCCTGCGCCCCGCGCTCGACGCCTTAAGCGCTCTGAGTATTGAGGCGGCCAGCCACGCGATTATTGCGGGCGCTAATCTAACGCCAAAAGAAGCAAAAGAAGTCCCAGAAGCGGTTTTCGCTGCTGGCATCGCCGATGTTACATCACAGGTCGTGCCGTATATTGCAGCACTTTTAAATCCAGCTGATGCAAAAGTGCAGGACGAGTCGGGAAACGTAAAAAAGACCCGAGCAAAGCCAGCGCAGTAAAAGACGGCAGCTACGTTGACCACCTTTACAGCCTCGCCACGGGATGGCTGGGCTGGTCACCAGCAGTAGCATGGTCTACGCCGATCCCTGAGATCCTGTTGGCGTATGAAGCTAAGATTGATTTTTTACAGGTTACTAACCCGTTCGGCGGCGGGAATAAAGACAGCAAGAAACAAGGCGCGAGCAAGCCGGAGCAAATGAAAGCGATGCTTCGAGGCGCTGGAAAATAACGCCTCCTGTGGTAGATTTAAATATCATCATGAGGGGGTTGTTACATGTCAAAAGAAAAGAGAAAGACAGGGTGGTTCACTTGGCTGCTAACAATTGCGTTTATTATTTTTGCAATTGCTTTTTGCGCGGCAGACAAAACGGGGGTAGGGCTAGTAACTGATCATAAAGCTAAGACCCCTGAAGAAAAAAATATTGAAAAAGCAGAAGCCATGTGCTCAGACCGTGGCTACGCATGGATAATGGCTGGTAATTTTGTAAAAAGAAAATTGCTGTCGCCGTCTTCTGCTAAGTTTCCTAGCAGTCCTGATTCTTACGGCTACCTTGGTGACTGCCGGCACTCAGTCGCTGGTACTGTCACAGCACAAAACGCATTAGGCGTCATGATTCGCAATAATTTCACTGTCACAATGATTTATCTAAAAACCGAGGGAAAGTGGCGCGCTGAGGATCTCAATATTTACTGATATTAAAAAATAACAAGCCCGCTTTTGCGGGTTTTTTTATGCCTGGAGAAAAGTATGAGTCAAGAAGTCGCAGGTATGCTCGTGCGTATTGAGGCCACCACAGCGCAGTTGCGAAGAGAGCTGGACAATGGAGAAAAGTCTGTTGGCATGTTTTCCCGCAAAGCAGATACCCATTTAAAAAACGTTGACTCTGCGTTTGATCGTGCGGGCAGCAGCGCTCGATCCGCTATGGGTATCATGCAAAAAGCTATAGCAATAGCAGCTGGAGCCGGCGCCCTAGGGTCGATCATTAAGCAGGCTGACGCTTATGGTGAAATGGCGAGCCGAATCAAGATGGTAACGGCCGACACTGATGAGTATTACGCCGTCCAGCGCCGACTAATGGAGATCAGCGATAGGACGTATAAGCCTTTAAAGGAACAACAAGAGCTCCTTGTTCGCTCGGCCAGCTCAATGAAGGAGCTTGGGTACTCGCTATCTGACACAATCGACTTTATTGACAGTACGTCCAGCTCGTTAACGATTAACGCGGCAAGCGCCCAGTCGGGAGAGCGCGCAATTGCAGCGCTTTCAAAGTCAATGGTTACAGGAACGCTGCGCGGGCAAGAGTGGAACGCTATTCTTGAGGTGACGCCAACAGCGGTATCTGACATCGCGAAGCATCTTGGTCAAACTGAGACTGCGGTAAAGCAGATGGCGCTGGCCGGAAAGCTTTCAATGAGCACTTTCGTAGATGCAACCATTGCCGCGAAAGACGCGAATGCTCTTCTCGCAGAAAACATGCCTACAACTGTTGGTGATGCCTTAGTTAGGCTGGGCAATCATTTTTCAACAGTCGTCGGTGAGATTAATGAGGCGCAGGGAGCCACGTCAGCACTAGCTGGTTTGATTGACAGCTTTAGCGACAAGATATCTGATGGCGAGTTTGTTGCGGGAGCTATTGAAGGCTTTGCAAACTGGACCACATCCATAAGTTACATCAGCAAAGAGATTTCATCTTTGGCTGACCAGGTTAATATATTTACTAGCGATGTTACGGGGCACTCGTTTTCACTGGGCGCCGCATTCGCTGAAATGCCAGTTAACCTGCGCGCATCAATCCAGATCGCGGTGGTTGAAATTGCAAACTTTATTGATGGCGTTATTAACAAGGCCGAGGCGGCGGCTGCATACTTAAGAGCGCTGCCGAGTGGTCTGGCTGCTGCATCAAACGCCTATGACTCAGTACGCGCAAGCATGGCATCAAATGACGCTGCGCGCGCCGACAGCATTGATTTTATTTTAGCTGAGCGTGATGCGATTCTTGAGACTGGTCGCGCCGCCGGCGATGCGTATCGCACCCAGCATAACGCCAACACAAAGATTAGCACTGAGCGCTCAGAGGCAGTCAAGCAGCTTACAAAAGAACAGGAGCAAGCAGCTAAAGCAGCCGCGGCGGCGTCAAAAAAGATAATAGATGCCCAGCTCAAGGCGCTGGACGATCTGATTGCAAAATACAATCCCGCTCAGAAAGCACAGGCCGATTACGAAAAAGCCATCAAGATGGCTGATGCGGCACTTCTTAAAAACAAATTAACCACAGAGCAGTATCAAAATATCGTTCAGGGGCTTTTTAAAGACCTGAACAAGCCGATGTGGGACAAGCACAATAAGGCGGCAAAAGAGGCAGCTGAAGCGGTCAAAAAGATTGACGATCAGCTCAATGCTGTGCGCGATCGCTTTGATCCGCTGCGCGCAGCAACTCGCCAGCTGACGGAAGAAAAAAAGCTTTTCAAGGACGCTCTTGATGATAACAATATATCGCTTGAAGAATACCAGCTTCGACTCGCTCAGCTTGATCACGAGTACGCTCAAAACGCACGCGCTACATCAGACTGGGCGAAATGGACCGACTCAGCGCTTGAGCGTGTGGATGGCGCATTTGCTGATGCGTGGCGCAACATTGGCGAAGGGTTTAGCGGGTTTCGCAGCGGCTTAACAAATGCATTTAAGCAGATGTTAGCTGAGCTGGCGCACATGGCTATCACTCGGCCAATCATCATGCAGATCGGCGCTGCAATAGGTATTGGTGGTGGCGCTGGACAGGTCGCCGCATCTTTGGGTGGTGGTGGCGGGATTGGCGGCATCGCGAATATGGCCAGCTCTGCGTACAGCGCTCTAACGGGCTGGGGCAAGGCGGCTTATACCGGGTACCAAGGCGGCGGCTTTTCAGGTGCGCTTAATGGTATTGGTAGCTATTACGGCGGCATGTTTTCTGGTGGATTAGGAGGATTTCAGGCTGGCGTACAGGGCGCTTATCTTGCGCCTGGCTTAGCTGGCCCGACCACGGCCGGCGCAGGCGGATTGATGGGCGCCGGCTCAATGGTCGGAACAGTCGCGGCTTACGCGCCATGGCTTAGCGGGCTTGGCGGTGCGTTCATGGGTTATCAAAACTCTGGGCTTAAGGGTGCAGCGGCAGGTGGTCTAGGTGGATTCGCTGGCGCTAAAGCTGGCGCGGCACTTGGTTCTTTCTTGCCTGGTGCTGGTACAGCTATCGGCGCAATCATTGGCGGTGCGCTCGGCGCCCTCGGCGGCTCCAAGCTGTTTGGAGGCAAATGGCAAACAAAAGACGGCGGCTACGCCCTAGGTGTTAGCGATGGCGACTTCTCTGGCCAGCAATACGAGTACCAAAAAAAGAAGGGTGGGCTGTTCCGCTCAAACAAAAAAAGGACGCTTTACAGCGATCTAGATCCAGAATTAGAGGCATCTCTGCGCAATGCGTACGAGATGACAGAGAGCGGCGTAACATCACTGTTCGAATCGCTAGGGTTTGGCGTAGAAGAAGGCGCGCTGGCTGGCCTGCAGCTGGCCAAGCATCAAATCAGCACCCAAGGTAAAACAGCGGAAGAAATTAGCGCCGCATTTGGCGAGTGGTTCGGCACAGTCGCTGACGCAATGAGTAGCGAGCTGAATACGTTGCTGGGCACGGGGCTTGATTATAACTTCGAGGAGCTTGAGGCATTTGTCAGCAACCTGCTCGGCGTCAACGAAGTGCTGCGCTATCTGAATGTTGATATTTACGATGCGAGCGTTGCAGGTGGGCGGCTTGCTGAAAGCTTAACCGCTGCAGCAGGCGGATTTGATGTGCTGGCTGCAAATACAGCCACGTACTACGACCAGTTTTTCACTGAGACTGAAAAAGCCGAAGACGTTATTGATGCTGTCACTCGCGCCTTTGCTGACGCTGGAGTCGAGCTGACCAGTAGCAGAGAGAGTTACCGCGCGATGGTCGAGGATATCGATCTGACAACGGAAGCTGGGCAGAAAATGTTTGCGACGATGATGTCGCTCGCGGGAGCAGCGTCGCAGTATTTCTCAATCGTTGAACAGCAGGCAGCGCAGGCAATCGCGGCCGCGAATCAGCAAGCAGCACAAGCGACATCCACGGCGATGACGGCGGCGGGCGCAGCGTACAACACGTTGCAGCGTTCAGTGCAGGCCGAGCGCAACAGACTAACCCAAGAGTTTCAGAAAAGCGCGCAGCAGGAGCAGGCTCGCGCCAGTCAAATTGCCAGTCAGCAATCGGCAAGCGCGGCGGCTTATGCGAGTCAACTGCAAAGTCTGGCGGGCGCATCGCAGGCGCTGGTCACTGCGCTTGCAGGAATAAACAATGCAATGTCGTCAGCGCTCGACCGGCTGCGCGATACATCGAGCAATGTTGTTGCGTTCAGGCGTGATCAGTCTGTCGATCTGCTGCGCTCGGCGCTTGTTCAGGCTCAGGCTGGAGCGTCACTCAGCACGATTGATGGAATAGAAGCGGCACTCGATACGGCGTCAATGCTCGATAGCGACACATACAGATCGATGGAGGATTTCAAGCGCGAGCAGGGACGTACATCAAACCTGATTTCTGAGCTGCAAACCCTGAACGGCAAGCAACTTACGATTGAAGAGCAGCTACTGGAGCAGCTAAAGCTGCGCGCAGAATCTGCAAAATCATCCGCATCACAAATATCCGCTGGCGTCAGCGGCGTGAGCTATCAGCTGCAGGCGAAATACGACGCAGACATGGCCGCGCTTGACGAGGAGCTGGCAGCAGCAGCGCTGCAAATGGATGCGATGAACGGAATCGACAACACGATCCTAACTGTCGGCATGGCTATTGATCAGATGAGCGCCGCTGTCGTCGCTGCAATCAACGCACAGCAGCGTGAAATATCAATCGTAACCGGTTCCCCTCAGCCTGCTCCTGAGGCGAGCAGCCCGGCGGCGACGATCGACAGGCTATACAAATCAATTGTTGGCTACGGGGCTGATGCGCAAGGCATTAAGTTTTGGTCTGAGCAGTTAGCGTCGGGTGGCACTTACGCTGACCTCATCAGCGCACTCGGGAGCGCCGCAAAGGGCGCGGCAGTGCCGGCGTTCGCTGCCGGAGGCTCGCACTCTGGAGGATTAAGACTTGTCGGTGAGAATGGCCCAGAGCTGGAAGTGACTGGTCCGTCTCGCATACATAGCGCAAGCCAAACAGCCGCGCTACTCGGCGGCGGTGGCGATACAGCTGCAGCGGTTCACGAGCTGCGCCAGTCGGTTGAATCACAAGCGGATGCGCTGCGCTCGATAGCCAAGCACACACAACAAACCGCCAAGCGCGTCGAGTTTATCGAGCGATGGGATTACGACGGCATGCCCAAAGAGAGGTCTGCAACATGAAAATAATCGAGCCCGTAAGCGTTGTGCCGGGCAGCATCCTATATGCGGATTTTTTATTGCAGCCTGACTCACAGCAGCTGCTCGTAGAAGAGGCAAAGCGCTTTCAGGTCAGCTTGGTAGCTACCAACGTGGACGAGGATGACTATCCAGAATGGAGCGCTGCCGAGGCATACGAAATCGGCGACAGGGTCGTACGGGCCTCGCATTGCTGGGAATGTCTGGCTGATCACTCAGGATCAGATCCAGCGGCAGTGCATGCAGAGCCGCCAAAGTGGCTCGATCTAGGACTGACAAATAGGTGGCGCGCATTTGATGAAAAGGTGGGCACGTTCACGGCGAACGCTGAATTTATTAGCATGAGTCTCGCGCTCAGTACCGGTATCGACTCGATAGGGTTTTTCGGTGTTGATGCTGCGTCGGTCAGCGTGCGCGTAGTCGATCCGTTCCGCGGCGTTGTTTTCGAGCAAACAGAGGTTCCGGTAAAAACTGATGGGATCAGCAACTGGTACGAGTATTTTTTCAACGAGGTTGAATCGCGCGAGGATTTCGTAATGCTCGACATCCCTCGTAGCCCCTCAGGAGCGCTCGAGATAACGCTACGCAAGCCAGCAGGTATCGCAAAAATCGGATCGTTGATTGTCGGTCGCGTAGCGGATCTAGGCACCGCTGTTTACGGTACCAAAATCGGCATTGTCGATTTCTCTAGAAAAGACCGCGACATGTTCGGCAACACAATTATCGTTCAGCGCGATTTCAGTAAACGTGCCGAATTTGATATTCGCATAAATACCAGCCGCGTCGGATTCGTGCAGCGCGCTTTAGCGAAATGGCGCGCGCGACCTGTGGTCTGGATTGGAGAGCAGAGCATCGAATCAACAATTATTCTCGGCTATTACCGAGATTTCGATATATCAATTTCTGGACCGTCAATATCAGACGGAACCATCACAGTAGAGGGCGTTAACTGATGACAGCACCCAGAATACCAGTACTCCCAACGCCGCCCAGCCTAACCACGGCGGCGGGTGAGTTCGCGGAGCGCGCAGACGGGTTTCTTGCGGCGCTTCCCGAGTTCGGATCAAAAATGAACGATCTTGGTATTTATACCGAGCAGCGAGCGAGCGAGGTTGATACTGCAAAGACAGCGGCTGAGACGGCACGAACGCAGGCATCAAGCAGCGCATCAGCGTCTGCATCAGCGGCCTCTGCTGCGTCTCAACAACGACAGCAAGCCGAGATTGCTGCGTCTGCTGCTCGATCGTCGGCAGGGCTGCCAGCAATTGCTGGAAATGCGCGCAAGCGCCTATCAGTCAACGCAGCAGGAAATGGGGTTGAGTGGATCTCTGCCAGCGCAATGGCTGATGTGTTTGACGTGAGCGGAACATTTACAAAAAGCCCTGACGATCAGATGTATCACGTAGAGCTGTGGGGCGGCGGCGGTGGCGGCGCTTCAGCGCGCTCGAATAGCGCGGGCGGCGGCAGTGGTGGTGAGTATTTATCGCTATGGATTAGAGCGGAAGACGTTCCCGCTAGTGTGGCGGTGACCGTTGGCGCGGGCGGGGCAGGCCGCGCGGAAGCGTCTGATGGTGGCGGGTATGCGGGCGGATCGACATCATTCGGAGATATTTTGGTTGCGCTAGGAGGTAATGCCGGTGCGTACGGCGGGTATTTTTCAACACCACCACGATCGGCGACTGCTACCGCACCAGCAAGCACCCCGATGATGTATTTCTCCGCATCATCGGGGTACGGCAGCTACGGCTCAGTGCCAGGCGGGAACGCAAAAGACGGCGGCGCGGGCGGTGGCGGTGCATACGTAAATAGTCAAGAGCATGCTGGCGGAACGTCGGCACGAGCAGGGAATGGTGGTCGCGGCAGCAGGGCGTTTCGTGTTGCTGCGGCCGACGGCGGCGTCCCTGCCGGTGGCGGCGGTGGCGGCGGATATTACGGCGCTGGCGGAGCGGGCGGGCACGGCCGCGCAATCATCACGCGATTAAAATTCTAAGAGGTGGCTCATGTCATATCAATCATCGCACTCGGGTGTAGCAATCGACTCAGCTGTTGAGCAGCTCAGTCAAATCACTGTTATTCGACAAGAGGTCCAGACCTCGTTAACCGAGGTCAGAGATAAGACTTTGCAGGCGGATAACAGCGCGTCATCAGCAGCTGCAAGCGCGGGCACTGCAAGCAATGATGCGCTTGTTGCTGTAGATCAGGCTAATCGCGCAGCGCTCAGCGCAGAGGCCGCGGAGACGGCAGAACAGGGTGCTGCTCAGGCTGCAAACACTGCCAGCATTAAAGCTGACGAGATAGTTCAAGCCGCAGCAGCTTCGACCGCTGCCGCAGCTGCAGCAGCAGGCTCCGAGCTTGCAGCCGCAGATTCAGAGGCGCTCGCAACAGTCGCAGCGGAAATGGCTGTCAGTAGCGCGGGCGATATATCCGTATCAGTAACAGCCGCCGCTGCTAGCGCAGCAACTGCAGCGCTCGAGCGCAGTAACACCAGTACCGCTGCTGCGGCCGCGGCGGCTAGTCGATCGGCGGCAGCATCGAGCGCTCAGGCAGCAAATACAGCGCTGCTCGCTCTCGCGAACGCCCTTGCAAACGGGGTCGGGGCAATGCAGGTCGATGAAAACGGCGATCTTATTGTTAGCTACAACAGCCCCACTGTTTCAAATATGACCATAAATGCTGGCGGCGACCTCGTCGTAACTTATTAAGGAATACTTATGACAACTGTAAATCTCGGGCGTGTAAAACCAATTCATCGCGGCGAATACAGCGCGGCTTATCAATATCAGGCGTTGGATTTTGTTCAGTACGGCGCTGCGACGTATGTCTGCACCGCTCCAAGCAAGGGCAACGTACCGACAAACACCGCATTCTTTCAGCCCATCGCGGCAACCGGTCAGGTTGATCCATCACCTAATGCAATTCCGCGCGCGAACGAGCAGGGCGTTGTTAATCTGAATTGGCTAGGCGCAGATATCGCAGCGCGAATCATGATGGCCGCACCACAGGTCAATAATATCGGTGTGCCTGGCACGTTTGGTTTTGGCGTGGGTATCTGCCCGCTTGACTATCCTGGCATGCAACCACTTGCAGGAACATTCACAAAAGGCGACGAGTACGGCAACTATCAGTACACGGACGGCTCTGTCATGGCGTGGGTGCCAGCGTACTTCTATCGTTACGCCCATCCAGATAACCCGACATATGCAGCCTACGGCGTGAACTCTATTCACGTATTGCCTCGCAGCGCATACCCAACAGTGCTAGCTGCAGCGGTAGCAGGTTATGCATTCCATCGCGCATTCTATGATGACGGAGTAGAGCAACCAGGTTTTTTCCACGACAAATACCTTTGCTCAAACAACGGTGGTATTGCATCGTCACTCAAAAACGGCAAGGCACTTACATCGTCTTCAGCACACTATCCGTTCAGCGGCCTAACAGGATCGCCGTCAAATACTTTCGCGGGCGTAATTTCTGCAGCAAAAACACGTGGCGCTGATTACTTCCCGAGCGCTTCGTTTATTTTCGACGCACTAGCAAAGCTATCACTCGCACACGCACAGGCAGCAACGAGCTCAGCAGCATGCGCATGGTATAACTCGACGGGAGTCAGCAACTTCCCCAAAGGGTGCAACAACAACGCGCTGGGCGATACAAACGATTCGACTGTTGTGTATGAGTCAACCGGTCACCCGACCTACGACAAGACAGGGCTAACAGGATCTGCGCAGCCATTTAACAAAACTACGCACAACGGTCAAGCGTGCGGTATCGCTGACTTGAACGGTCTTCTGTGGGAGATCTTAGTAGGCGTCACTATTCTTGACGGCAGTTATTACATACTCAAAAAAGAAGCGCGCATGGCAGATCTGACTGCGGGCGTGACTTTAGATACAGACGCATGGGGCGCTGTCGGTCTAGCTAAAAACTACACTGAGCTCGGGCCAACTTTTGGAGCGCTTGGCACAAAATCTGACCGCGCAATCGGCTCAGCAAGCCAAGTATTTTCAAGCGAAACTGAAGGCTTAGAGTGGGAAGCTGCTTGCTCAGGTATTCCGCTTGCTGACGGCATGGGCGGCACTAATCTTTTCGGTAATGACCGGCTTTATGACACCAACATGCCCGAACACCTGTGCTTTGCCGCCGGCGGGGACTGGAACTACTCTGTGGGCGCCGGTGTTTGGGCTCGTTACTGCTACCATTCGCGGGCGTACTCGAGCTACTACTACGGCTTTCGGTCGGCCTTGTACCTTGTAAGAAGGAGCGATAGCGAGTGAGCTCTTGCTCTGCAAATAAATCAAGAACCATTATGGCGCGCAAATATCTAAGCTTGATACAGCTTCTAAATAAGCGGCTCAATCATTTTCCTGCGCATGAGCAAAAGGGACTTGCTCTTGTGATTAGGCAGAAAGCTTACTCGCTTTGCGATTTTATGATTGAAACGCAGAAGCGCCACCACAAGATGACGCCGATCAATAACCTTGATATTGCCCATGAGCAGCTGCGTATGCATTTGTTTATGGCGCGTCAGCAATGCTACTTCGGTCACCCAATATCAAAGGATGGCAGCAAATCAAAAGAAGAATTAAACAAAGACCGCTATGACTCACTAACAATTCTCGTTGACGAGTTTGGAAAAATGATCGGCGGCTGGAAGGAGAAGATAATCGAAGAAGAAAAATCTAGAAAAAAATAATCAAAATTAACCAGAGAGCAACAAAGGGATTCGTCTTGACATGTGCATTGCCGCCGGCGGGAACTGGAACAACTCTGTGAACGCCGGTGTTTGGGCTCGTAACTGCAACAATTCGCGGGCGAACTCGAACAACAACTACGGCTTTCGGTCGGACTCGGCACCCATCAGAAACGATCTATGTGCAAACTCACATAACGATACTGGTGCCAAGGGAGGCGCTTTCCTGCTTTAAGCGAAATCGGAATACTGCTGTCTTTCTAGTAGCGCAAGCGACCGCCAGGCAGCAGGCTCTAAGGAGTCACCATAAAAAGAAAAGGCAATTTATACGGCCTGGTCATCACAAAAGAAGCGCTGAGAAAAGGTTTCTACGATGCAAGAAGAAGCAAATTAGAAAACTATGCGTGTCTCGAGTTTGAGCTCAGTATAGGCACAGAAATAGACGCTTTACATAAGGAGCTTTCAACCGGCGCATATAAGCCTCGGCCTTACATAAAATTCAAAGTGAGCGAGCCGAAAGAAAGGATTATCTATGCACCAGCATTCCGCGACTGCGTCGTGCAACACGCCGTTTACACTGTTATCCAGCCCATATTTGAGCGCACGTTTATTGATGCGTCGTTTGCATGCAGGATAGGTAAGGGCACGCACAAAGCGGCTGATTATGCGCAGCAGGCACTGATAAGGTCGCCCGATGACAGTTACATACTGCAGCTCGATATACAGAAGTTTTTCTACAGTATTCACAGAGATATTCTCTGCGAGCTTTTCAAGCTAAAAATTAAAGACCCGCAGATGATTGAGCTGATGATGCTCTTCACTGTGTATGAAAACCCACTCGGAATCCCGATCGGAAATCTACTATCACAGATATACGCGCTGATTTACATGAATCAGGTCGATCATTTTGTCGTAAGACAGTTAAAGCCTCGGTCTGGATATGTGCGGTACGTTGACGATTTTATTTTGTTCGGGTTAACACGTGATGAGGCGCTGGAATACCGATCAATTATAGAGATGTATCTGCACGAAAAACTGCGGCTCAGGCTTTCAAGGTCAACGATTGCGCATACGAGGCGCGGCACAAACTTTGTAGGCTACAGGACGTGGCGCAGTAAAAGATTTATTCGCAAGCACAGCATGTACAAGGCTAAAAAATCGGTGCGAGAGAATCGACTTGATTCTTTTATTTCGCACCTGGCTCACGCCAGCAAAACCCACTCAATGCAACACCTACTTAACTATGCTCAGGAGCATAACCATGACCTATATTCTCAGCTACCGGAAAAGTATCACGCGGGACACTACAAAAATGCTCAATGCGCCTGATGGATCTACAGAGCTGTGCACTATCGACGGCGTGACATACGTATGCATTCCAGATGGCGCAGCTATTGACGAGGGCCAGCACGAAGAGGTCGTCGGCACGATGAGCGTTGTCGATCCTGATTTAGAGCTGCGCGAGCAGATTAAGGCCGCGTCACCGCACGTAGCGCTGATCCAGAAGCGCGTCCGCGAGAAAATATCAGAGCTGTACTCTGTTTACGATGAGATCAAATTGCTGCGCACTGCACCAAGCGCTGAGTTTGATGCGTACAACGAGCATACAGAGCTATGCCGGCAGTGGGGCCGCGACAGAAAAGCAGAGCTTGGCCTATGAAAATCTTTATTGTGATTGCGTTGATGATGCTCACTCTGGCGGGGTGCGATAATAAGCACCCCCTTGAGGGTCCAGCGCTATATAACGACGTAAACATACATCTAATGCTTGTTGATGAGCTGCCTGACCAGCCGCCGAATGCTGTAGGAGTTACAAACTGCTACCTATCATCATGCACGATCCGAATATTAAAATCCCACTACGCAGAGTGCGGCATGCATGAGCTTGGGCATACAACGCACAGAGATTGGCATCCGGACCGACCTGAGCACTGCAGGTTCGGAAGCAAGATTCTTTAGAGGTGCAGCAGCCCGCAGTTAGCGGGTTTTTTATTGCTTTAAAATAGGTGGCGTATGCCAGAGAAGCTAAATGACGTAGTTGAAAAAGCAATCAAGCCTGCGCTGGCTATGCTGCCTGCACGTATGCGTAGTCGCGAGTCTGTGGTGATGCTGCTTGCGATTGGTCTACAGGAGTCGCTGTTTATGTATCGGCGACAGATGGGCAATGGACCTGCACGTGGATGGTGGCAGTTTGAGAAAATGGGCGGCGTAGCGGGCGTAATGCAGCATCGATCAAGCCGCGACCTCGCTCAGGATATTTGTGTTGCGCGCGGTGTTGCAAGATTGCGATCCGAGGTTTTTATTAATACCGTCTATCAGAAGCTTGAATCTGATGATGTATTGGCTGCTGCTTTTGCGCGCCTGTTGCTATGGACTGATCCAAAGCCTCTGCCGGCACTGAATGATATTGACAACGCTTGGCAGCTGTATCTGCGCACATGGAGACCGGGAGCATATACGCGCGGGGCAGGCGAGCAAAAAGCAGAGCTGCGCAAGAAGTGGGGGCAGAGCTATGCGCAGGCAATGCAGGAGATCAGCAAATGCAGCGCTTAACTGTATACCTCGCCACGGCGCTTGCTGCTGCTGCGCTCACATGGTGGCTGGTGGCGCTGCCGCGCATTGAGCTTGCCAAGTTAAACCACGCCGCAGCGGCTGAAAAAGTTGCAGAGCTGCAGCGGCTCGACATTGAACGCGTTGAGCTTATCCAGTATCAGCAGCTACAGATCCTCGATATCACAGAAAAAGAACGCCGCAACCGCGAACTGCTGCAAACAATCGCGGGGCAGGGCAGAGCGCAATCACGCGCACTTGAGGAGCTAAAACGAAATGATGAAACTATTGCTGAGTATTTGCGCGCTCCTGTGCCTGTCGAGCTTGGCCGCTTGTACCAGCGTACCGCCACCGCCGACCCCAGTGCATATCGACAGCCGCCCGAGGTGCTCGCTGATCCCGTGCCATCTACCGGTAAGGCCAGCGCTGGTAAATAACGATGATTGGCGCAGGGCAGTGGATCAGCTAGAAGATGATCTGCTGATTTGCGCGGTGCAAGTGCAGGACTGCATTGAATTGCAGAAACAAAAAAGCCCCTGAGCAATCCCGCTTCAGGGGCTTTTGTTTATTCTGTAATGTTAAAAATATCAGCAAAAACCTGTCTAATACTCTGCTTGTCTTCCGCATGTTTCGCGGCCTTGCTGGCGCTTATCCGGCGCTAGAGTATTAGACAATTTATTTTTATGTGATTGAAAGTAAAAGGATTTTCAGTGTTTCAAACAATACTGCTGCATCATCGGCGTGTGTTTACTTAGATCTTTAGCACTCATAGTGAACTGACTCAATAGCGTTGCAAAAGCGCTAGTCTAGCGGATTGAGCAAAAAAATTATGCAGTACCGCGTTGAGTCGTAACAAAAGTCTTGGTTAGGCATGCTAAGTTAGTGCTGAGTAAGGTTCGCAGACGTATTGTGCTGTTAAGCAGAGGTATTTAAAATGAGTGATAAGGTTGAGCATTGTCAGATTGATGAATTCACCGATGACAGTCTTGCCTATGACAAAGCGCAAGCGGGTGTGCAGACTGATGATCCGCTGGCCGCGATTAAAAATATGCGCCTAGAGCAGCTGGCTGTGTGCCGACTGAAGACTGAAGAGGAAATGCAGGCCATGCGCGATGCGTCAGTGCGCAGTGCAGGCCAAGCTACGGATCAATAGCTGGCACGTTTCGTGTGAGTTTTCTGTCGTGTCTAAAGATGCTGGCTGTGCCAGTCAGTCGATCATGCTTACCAGCAATTGCAGCAGTGACAATAGTTTGAAGCCTTTAAGCGGCAAGGCGGGTTTAAGCAGCTTGTTGCGTAGTGCTTAAAGTTGAGCTGTTTGAGTTGATCCGCCCTGCAGTTAATGCTGTCTTGATTTAGGCCAGCAGCTGTGCAATCTCTTCCGGCTTAGCAACCTTGCCTTCAATAACGATTTCATCATCAATCGCCAGTGCTGGCGTGCGCATAATGCCCGCATCAATGATGGCATTGGCGTCGGTGATTTTCTCTATTTCATATTCAAGCCCTTTGGCCTTGGCCGCCTCTTCCGCGTTAGCTGTGAGTTGCGTGCACTTTGCGCAGCCGCTGCCATAAATAGTAAATTTCATTGTCTATCCTCTTTTTGTTACAGATTTAACTGATGTTATGACCACCAGTTACCATAAATAAATCCAGTGACAGTCGACATCAGCACCACTAATGAGCAATACACCAGCGTTTTTTGCGTGCCCAGTATGGTGCGAATCACTAGCATATTGGGTAAAGACAGTGCTGGGCCTGCTAAGAGCAAGGCCAATGCGGGTCCTTTACCCATGCCTGCACCCA
>Ga0265293_10002305_pt1 | contig 38854 bp, 37 predicted proteins | sample Munlanlewell138R_FD_192505 | JGI IMG/M metagenome (GOLD analysis project Ga0265293, IMG submission 192505) | Leachate microbial communities from a municipal landfill in Southern Ontario, Canada - Leachate well 138R | ecosystem: Engineered > Solid waste > Landfill > Unclassified | place: Canada... | reverse complement strand
TAGTTACGGTCACTTTGGTTTTGACTGGTCTTAATAATAACGTTATTGGACCGTTAACAGATGCCGTTAATGCAAATCCAAATATGCGAACCGAAGAAAAAAGAGCGATGATCAGCGCCAATATCACACCCGAAATGATTGCGGGATTAAGGGTCTCGATGCTTGTTGTTCCACTAATATTAATTTTATTGTCATATGGTATTTATCGTTGGAAGTATAAGATTGATAAAGAATTGTATCAAACAATCATCAATGACTTAAAAGAACGAGTAGAACAAGAATGATAATGAAAGAAAAACGCATTTTTGAATTTAAATGCGTTTTTTATAGAGGGATGAAACGGGTTGTTTTTCCTAAGGATTCTTTTTTGACAAGGATATATTCAATCTCTTTTAAAGCAGCTAAGTCTTCTTCATATAAGGCCAACTTGTAACTCACGGCTTCTAAAAAGGTTTTTTCGATAACTGTAATATTATTTTGCTCTAAATAATGATCAATTGTTTGAATATTATTATAGTTAAATAAGATATTATAAACCAAGACTGTTTTTTTATGATAATATTGAGCCAATTTTAAAACTTCAGCGGTTGCTTTTGTATAGGCGCGAACTAAACCACCGGCACCAAGTTTTATACCCCCATAATAGCGAACAACAACACATAATATGTTGGTTACATTTTGGTGCTTCAAAACTTCTAAAATAGGTACGCCAGCAGTTCTACTAGGCTCACCATCATCATTGGCAGTCGTGTATTCACCATTATTGCCAAAAACGGAAGCACTACAATAATGTGTGGCTTTTGGATAGTTCTTTTTGACATCTTTTAGGTGTTCAGTTAAATCATTTTTATCATTTAGAGGATAAATAACAGCGATAAATTCCGACTTGTCAATTGTTATACTAAAATGCCTTTTTTCCTGGATATAGTACATAAGATCACCAAAAATAGTATACCATATTCGAAAACATAAAAAGCTAAGTGGTGGTATAATAATAATGGTGAAGAAAAATGAGTACAATCAAAACAGGCAGAAAAGTCATTCAAATTTTAAAAAGAAACGGTTATGAAGCATATTTTGTTGGTGGCGTTGTACGTGACCATCTTTTAAAAATGCCGATTAATGACATCGATATTACAACCAACGCAAAACCCCACCAAGTAGCCAAACTGTTTGACACTAAACCAACAGGACTTAAATATGGAACGGTTACAGTTTTATTTAATGATGAAGCATTTGAAGTAACAACCTATCGGATTGATGGTATCTCTGATGATCATCGTCATCCAAACGAAGTCATTTTTAGTGAAACTGTCGAAGAAGATGTTAAAAGAAGAGATTTTCGAATTAACGGTCTTATTATGGACGAAAACAACGAAATATTCGATTACGTTGGCGGAAAAGCAGATATAAAAGCGAAAATGATTCAAACAATTGGTGATCCCAAAGAACGCTTTACTGAAGATGCCTTAAGAATCATGCGCGCTTTTTACTTTCAGTCAAAACTGGGTTTCCAAATTGTAAAGACAACTAGAGAAGCAATCGAGGAAAACAGGGAACTTCTAAAAGAAGTCGCAATGGAGCGGATCTTGCAAGAACTGATTAAGATTTTGAAAGGATCACATGTTGATAAAGCAATTCATTCAATTGTATCAACAAAAGTACATGAAGTTTTACCGGGATTAAAAGAAGGTATACTTTTTACCCAAAAAAATGATAGAATGCCATACGTTGATGCCTTTTTTACGCTATCTTTCGCACTTTATGGATCAGTTCCAAAAGAATGGCCATTTTCAAATGTAATCAGATATCGCTACCAAACTGCCAGTATGCTAGCAAACAAATACACCAAATTTGATAATTTAACACTCTATACATATGGTCTTGACCTTTGTTTACTAGCAAATAGAGTAAACTATTTACTAGGCAGGAGCAAAAATTATAAACAACAAATCGAACATGATTTCAGCCAATTGCCAATTCAAAGTGAACTAGACCTGAAACTAAGACCACAGGAAATGGTGCGACTAGCAAATAAAAAAGCGGGTGCTTGGATTCACAACACCCAGCAAAAAATGATTGAAGCAATTTTAAAACAAGAGCTTAAAAACGAAGAAGAAGCATTGATTGACTTTTTAATGGAAGAAATAAGGGGGTAGATAAAATGGAATTAGCAAAAGATCAAAAGTATGAAATAATCGGTAAAATTGAGAATATTAATCAAGGACAAAACTTTTCCAACACATCAATTACAGACAAGAATAAGGAACATTTTAACATCAAATTGGATTTTGAGCATCTCAAACAAATCGAGGTAGGTCGAGTTTATCGTTTTGAAACACAGGCTGTTTCAAAAAATGAAGAAGAGATTGTTTTAAAGTGTTTGAATATTGAACCAATTGAAACCCTTTTTAGTGGTCAAGAATTAATTGATATATATGATCAATTTTATCGTTTTGCCCCACTTCCAATTACCCAAATTAAGGATGGTGTTGAAGCGTATTTAAGTAAAATTGAAAACAGAGTCCTAAAGCAAATAACGGAAAATATTTATTTAAAAAACAAAGATCGTTTTTACAGCCATCCAGCAGCAACCAAATTCCACCACGCATATGTTGGCGGATTGAGTTATCACACATTATCAATGTTAAATTTAATTGAACCGTTTATAAAAGCTTATCCATACTTGAATCGTGATTTGCTATACGCAGGAACAATTCTTCATGATATGTCTAAAATCAATGAGATAAGCGGCGTTGATGGTGAATATACGACTGAAGGTCAATTGCTGGGACATTTAGTTATGCAAACAGCTGAAATTGAAAAAGTCGCAGACCAATTGGGAACTGCGAATACAGAAGAAGCTTTATTGTTAAAACATATGATTATCTCGCATCACGGAATTCCAAATTTTGGATCACCAAAGAAACCCCAAATTGGTGAAGCTTTATTGTTGTGGTATTTAGACACAATCGATTCTAAATTTACCGAATTGGAAACAGCCTTAGAGGAAACCAAAGAAGGACAGTTTACCACTCCCATCGCAGTTTTAGATAAAATGAAATTTTATAAGGCTTCAATAAAAAAATAAACATAAGGCATCCATTCTTTTGGATGCCTTATATAATCTCAAACACAAGGATATCATAAAAATTAGATACTTAGATTATTGTATGGTGAGCATATGATTTTGAAAAGACTATTCAGTATTATCCGACTGTTTTGAAAAAACCCAAGAAACATTACTTTAATCTTTTATATTGCGTTTTAATACTTTATGCAAACAAACAACTAGTATAAAGTATCCAAAAAGAAAATAAAACAATAAATGTGTAAATTTTATATTTTATCCAGTATATACTATAATCATGTAAAAGTCAAACTTTAAAAGGATATCAACAAGTATTGTCGTTAATAAGCGATTTTGTCCATTTTTATAATTTTTTCATCCACCTTAACTTAAGCATAGAACCAAAATAAAAAGGCTTAACTCAATCAAATTGGAGTTAAGCCTTTATAAGTGATAATAAAGGAAAACGAATATCTATTTTGCTTCTGCTTCAAGGATTGTAAACCAGTCCCCATACAATTCAACATACTTCGCATTGTTTAAGCGGTAATCATGGAATTGATTGCGGTTGATTTGACGAATAACTGTCAATCTAGCGGTTGCACTAGCATCAGTAAAGACTGCATTTTCTAATAATTTAAACATTAATTCGCGTTGCATATAGCCATTTTCATACTTAGTTATTACCGGAGTCAAGTAAGTAGTAATAGCAGTTTGAACAGAAGTCGGTACGTTAGGTCCAAGATCTGATTTCAACCCGTTTAAATAGAATTGGACTTGGTTCTTCAATAAATATGTTTGATCTTCATTGTAAGCACTAATTGTTGGATCATTTTCATCAACATATTGATTACTTGTATCGCTGTCCTGTGAATACTCAGCACTTACAGGTTTTGTCACTGTTGTTGCTAAAATCAAGTGCCAGCCAAATGATGATTCAATATTAACAATATCATCGCTGTCAATAAGGCCTCTTTGATCATAAAGATCCAAGTAAGGTAATTTAGAATCATCGTCTGCCTGTTCAGCTAAAATCTGATGAATTTCTAATGCTCGATCGTAGAATACTTTATCAAGTGTTCCAGGGAAGTTAGAAGTGTTAGTAATTGGTGAGGTAATTGATTCATACTTCATGTTAAAGCCGTATTGACGATATTCTGCCCAAGTTAATTCAAGAGTTGGATCAATTGGTGGAACAATGCTTCCAATTTGGATTCTACCTGTTTTGTTAAAGTCAGAAGAAATTGCAGTTAAAGCTTCAGGCATGTTCTTATAATTGCCAACTTTATCAAAGATTAAATCAATTAGTTCAATTAACTTAGCAAGTGTGTTATTGCGTTCAACTTCAGTTAGAGATTCTAAATATTCAGCTGGATCATCAGGTGTTTCATCACCGTTTTGATCGATATAGATTAATAGATGTGCAGTATTGATAGATAAATAATAATCATGTTGTAATTTAGCTAAATCAGCGAATTTTTCATAAATAGAATAATTCTCAAAATCATAGTGTGCATTAAGATCGTCTAAGAATTTGTCGCGTAGATTTGGATAAACATATGTTCTATTAATAGCGTCTTGGTTAGAAGTGGCACCCAAACCTAACAATAAGAATTTTTCACGACCCATTGTTGCTGGGAAGCCAGAACTTTCAAATTGGTTAGCTGAGAATTGTTCAATGATCTGGTTGAATTGATTGCGATAAGATGTATTTTCAGCACTTGAAACAGTGTATTTAGGACTTGTAGTCAAATATTTATTTACAACCAAGTCTAAAGCCATGTTGATACCATAGCTGATTTCCATTCTGTTGTATAATTGCTCAACTGTGATTTTGTTAGTCCCAAACTCTGCGACAACATCACCGGATTTATTTGTTTGCTTTCCGTTATAACCAAAATCATGTTCATAGAATGTACGAATAATGAAGTCGTAAATTGTGATTGTTTGATCATCATAAAACTCAGAAACAATATTAGTAATATAGTCAGAAGTTAGTTTTGATTCTTGTAGTTTTGCAAAAACTTCAGCTTTTTGAGCCTTAGCCTCTTCAGTATCTGCAAATATTTCACGTTCATCATCTTCTGGATCAGTAATTAAGATACCTTCTTCAGTTGCACTTTTATCATCAAGCTTAAAGACTAGGTAACGTCTATTGCCAAATGTTTGAACACGGCCAGAATAAGGTCTTGAAGCTTCGTTTTCTTCCTCATCATAGATCGTTTCAGCAGTTAGAGTCGTATAAACGTGGGATCTTAAACTAGAGTGAATATCAGTTAAATCATCATAGGTATAAGTGGTTTTAAATTCAGTACCACCAGCACCAACAATTTCGTCATCAACGATTTCGATTTGTTTGGCGGGATTTAACATATTATAAATATCAACGAAAACAGCTTTTACTTGATCAAGTGTTAAACTAATATCACTTAAACCATCAGTCCTGTCGGTACTAATACGATATTGGTTATAGTAGCGTTGATAGTCAGATAAGCTAATACTTTCGCGATCTGAATAGTCAATATCTAAATCATTTAAAATTGTTTTAACGTGAGCGTATCCATCTTCACCGGTTTTTTCGATATCGATGTAATTTGGATCATCCACATCAGAAATCCGGATATCCGGAATCAAATACCAAAGTCCACGTGAATCTTGTTTAATTGAAGCCTTATGCAAAGCAGCGTTCGCTTCATTAAGGTTAATAAAGCTTACGATTAAAACTTCAACATCATAACGACCTTTGATGTTTGATTTATAGTATGATACTTCAGCGTCTTCATTGATGTAATAATCAGAATCTTGATCTAAAACGGCTTCAGCTAATTTTTGTTTTGCATAATTACGTTGAGCTGCTCTAATTTCAAAGATTTTAAAAAGGGCATCATTTAGATAGTAATTTTCATAACCGTTTTGAAGTGTTGTTCTAATTGAGTCAATATCTAATGTGTTGTCACTTAAATAAAGCGAATCCACAAATTTTTCAATATTTCTATTCCAGACATCTGGAGACTCAGTCATTAACTTCTCTAAAGCTTCTTTTTCAAGTTTTTGACTTTGGGAAACTGCATGAACCTGACTATTGATTGTTTCATCAATAAAGTCTATTAAATCTTCGTCACCTTCGCTTGCCAATGTGCGAATTTTTTGAATTTCTTCAGCAAAGAAAATTTCATCGATCATTGATGAAAGTGTAGAAGAAGAATGCATTCTAAACTCATTATATAGTTCTTTTTTGGAAATGCTTATATCTTCGTTTAAGCGAAGATAAATCTGGTCATCACTGAGATTGCCATATGGAACACCCGAACTTCTATTACATGCAACTAATAATAAGACAGTTGCCATAACGATTGTTAAGATCAAAGTTTTCCGCAGTATTTTGATTTGATTCATATTGTATGTTCACTCCTTCGTTGTATTTCATACAAGCATATTCTAATATAGCATTTTTTGGGTTCTTATGCAACCACTTTCAATTTATTTGATAATATCACACATTTATGTGGTAAAATTAAAAAAGGTGATAGCATGAAGATTTTTGTTCTTGCAAGTGGATCAAAAGGTAACGCAATGTGCGTTGAGGTTGAAAACGAAACCATCTTGATTGATGTCGGAATCAGCTATATGAAAATTAAAGAAAAAGTTGAAACATTGAAGATCGATCTTGATAAAATAAAGGTTCTTTTTTTAACTCATGAGCACCATGATCACATAATGGGCCTAATGACATTCCTAAAGAAAAGTAAGATTGAAACAGTTTATTTAAGTAAGGGGACACTTGAATCGCTGCCGGAAAAAGTCAAAATAGAGATTTTGAAAAAAGAAATTGTCGTCATTAAAGCCGATGAAGTCTTTCATTTTGATAACACAAAAATTACCACAGTTGGTCTATCACATGATGCAAATGAACCACTTGGCTTTGTTTTTGAAAAAGAGGATAAAAAGTTTGTTCATCTAACCGATACCGGCTATGTAGATCATGCCTATTATGAACTTTTGGAAAATGCAAACATCTATTTTTTAGAAGCTAACCATGAACCAGAAATGCTTTTAAGATCTGCCCGTCCATTTGCGTTAAAAAAACGAATCTTAAGTGAGTTGGGGCATTTATCCAACGATGATGCTTCATGGCTCATAAATCGCGTTATTAAGCAAAAAGCTATTTGGGTTATCGCCCATATTTCTGAAGATTGTAATACACAAATAGCAATTGAAGAATCAATTATAAAACATGTTGAGGATCCAACCCTCTTAGAAGTATACTATGCGGATCAAACAAATCTATTGGTGTTTGAAATATGATTAAGATTATTTGCGTTGGAAAACTTACCCAACAATATTTAAAAACCGGAATTGAACACTATAATAAGCAGATAACACATAAAATTAACTGGATTGAAGTCAATGATGAAAATCAGTCAAATGGAATGCAAGTTGAAAAACAGCGAATCTTTGAAAGGTTAAATCCCGATGATTTTGTTGTTTCGCTTGCGATTGAAGGAAAACAATATTCCAGTGAAAAATTCGCAAGAGAATTTGATAAATGGTTAACATACCAACCACATGACGTTGTCTTTATTATTGGCGGCTCAAATGGGTTAGATGAAGAAGTAAAGAAACGGAGTCAAGTTCTGTTATCATTCTCCCCGCTAACTTTCCCCCATCAATTAATGCGGTTAATCTTAATTGAACAGATATATAGGGCTGCGATGATCCATAAAAATCATCCATACCATAAGTGAGGGCAACATGAAAATAATATTTTGGGACTTCAATGGTACAGTTTTAGATGATGTTGAACTATGTCATGATATTCTTAATGAAATGTTAATTGAAGAAGAGCGGCCGACTGTAACACTAGAGGATTATTTAATGATTTTTGAGTTTCCGGTCCGCAATTATTATGCCAAAGTTTATGACTTGGAAAAAACAAGTTTTGAAGTCTTGGCAGACAGATTTATTAGTAAATACCAACCGAGAAGCTTAAAGTTAAAACTACATGATGAAGTAATTGAAACAATTGCGTATTTTAAAACTAAAGGCTTTTTGAATATCTTATTATCAGCATCAGAAAAAGAAAATTTGATTGAGCAATTGAAACATTTTAATCTTGAAAATGTTTTTGATCATATTCTCGCAATTGATAACATTCATGCAAGAAGTAAGGTTCATATCGCCCAAGCTTTCGTTAAAAAGCACAATTTGGATTTATCCAATGCAATCCTAATTGGTGATACACTGCATGATGCTGAAGTTGCCGAAGCATTGAAGATTGATGTCGTTTTATATACAAAAGGGCATCAACATCCAAGCCGACTGCGAAAATATGAAAATTTTACACATTTTCGAGAATTAATTGGTAAAATAGAATAAAGGGAGTGTTGAAAATATGAATAAAGTAGCTGTATTAGTTTGTAGCAACGCAGGTCTAGATTATCTGGATTATCCAAAAGACATTCGAATTCTAAGATCAGTCATTCACTTTAAAGATGACGAAAAAGCATATAATGACTTTATTGATATGGATGCGGCAACATTTTATGATCGAATTACAAAAGATCCTAATGATATTCCAAAGACATCTTATGTATCGATGGGTAAAATGATTGAAACCTTTCATGAACTAACCGAAGAAGGTTATGAAGAAGCAATCGTCATTACGATTTCATCAGCCTTAAGCGGTCTTTATGATGCGGTCAAAAAAGTTGCTCAGGAAGAAGAAGTCAAATTAAAAATTCACGCTTTCGATTCACGTATTTTAGCATATTCAGAAGCATTTATGGCACTTGAAGCACATAGACTGCTAAAAGAAGGTAAATCAGTTCAGGAAACACTTGCATATCTAGAAAAACTACGTAATCAGGATAACTTATATTTTGCTGTTGACACACTGCTTTATCTTGTAAAAAATGGTCGTTTATCAAAACTACAGGGAACATTGGGAACAATGTTAAAATTAAAGCCATTACTTCAAATCGGCGACAACGGCAAAGTTGAAACAATTGAAAAAATTAGAACAACAGCCAAAGCACTAGATCGTGTTTTAGAAAAATATTTTGAAGAAACAAAAAATTTGGACGTTATAACATATATTTCTCATGCCCACAATGAATCAGCAGCTTCATTCTTAAAGAATAGAATTCAAAAAGAATATCCAACCCGTGAAGTGGTAATTGCTTACTTAACTCCTGTTGTAGGTGCACATACAGGACCAAGAGGAATTGGAATTGGTTATATCAATATGAAGGACCTAAGATAAGTGCTGGCGAAAGCTAGCATTTTTTTCTTTGCCTCTTAAAGTACCAAAGGGATTGATAGATGATCGGGCGTATAAAAATAAATAAATTTATTGGAATACATTGCACTATTCTTTACAATAATATATAATGGAATTAACATACAGAGGAGCGGTGTATTGGTAAATATATAGCGATAGGATTGGGAGAATCTTGTTATATATTGAAGGAGTACATTGCCGAAAGGTTAATATTCTCAATTTAACCTTGGGTAACAAAGATACACTTTGTTAACTGCCATTTTTATGGATGCGCTGTTTATCAGTTGCGTCTTTTTTTGTTAGGAGGAAATTAATTTGAATAAGTGGATTACAGAAAAAGAGTTTATTGGAAAATTAAAAGATGGTATGAGTTTTTTCATTGGTGGTTTTATGGCCTGTGGCACTGCTGAAAGACTTATTGATTTTGTTTTAGAATCAGGCGTTAAAGACTTAACGGTTATTTGTAATGATGCAGGTTATCCTGGTGCTGGAACAGCACGCTTGATTGAGCAAAACAGAGTTAAAAAGTTAATTGCTTCCCACATTGGATTAAATCCGGAAGCAGGAAGAAGAATGAGCAATGGCGAACTTGAAGTTGAGTTGGTTCCTCAAGGGACATTAGCCGAAAGAATTCGTGCCCATGGCTACGGTCTTGGTGGAGTATTAACACCAACTGGTGTCAATACAATCGTTGAAGCGAATAAAAAAACGATTACGATCAATGAGAAAAAGTATTTAATCGAAGAACCGCTGGGGGCTGATATCGCACTGATTAAAGCTCATAAAAGCGATAAACTGGGAAACTTAGTATTTAGGAAGACAGAAAGAAACTTTAATCCAGTTATGGCTACAGCTGCCAAAAACGTTTTTGTGTGGGTGGATGAAGTCGTTGAAGAATTAGATCCCGAGATTATTGTCACGCCACACGTATTTAGTCATTACTTGTTAACAGGAGGAGCAAAATGAACGATCCAAAAGTTATCATCGCTAAAAGGGTAGCAAAAGAATTAAAAGATGGTTATCTAGTGAATTTAGGAATCGGTCTACCGACGCTGGTTGCTGATTATGTTGATTCTAGCAAAACAGTTTTCTTTCAAAGTGAAAATGGTTTAATCGGTTTAGGTAAATCAGCAGAGGAGCATGAAATTGACCCATCAATCATTAATGCTGGCGGTCAACATGCAACAATTCAAAAGCACGGGATGTTCTTTGACTCAGCTACATCATTTGGAATTATTCGTGGTGGTCATGTTGATGTTACCGTTTTAGGTGCTTTAGAAGTCGATCAAGAAGGCTCGTTGGCTTCCTGGATCATTCCTGGAAAAATGGTTCCTGGAATGGGTGGAGCGATGGATTTAGTTGTTGGAGCCAAAAAAGTAATTATTGCGATGCAACACACTAATAAGGATGTCCCCAAAATCAAGAAAAAATGTCAATTACCATTAACCGCTTTTCAAGAAGTTGATCTTATTGTGACTGAGCTTGGTGTTATGGAAGTTAGAGAAGATGGTCTTTATTTAATCGAGAGACATCCAAGTGTCACAATTGAAGAAATAATTGCGCAAACAGATGCAAATTTAAAATATGATGAAGTTTTATTAATGGAGGTATAAAAAGGTGAAGATTGTTCAACGTCTACGTTTAAGCCAACAAGATGCTCATTATGGTGGAAACTTAGTTGATGGAGCTAAAGTTTTGGCTTTATTTGGTGATGTCGCCACAGAGTTGCTGATTCATAATGATGGTGATGAGGGCTTATTTAGGGCATACGAAAAAGTTGATTTTCTCCAACCGCTATATGCAGGAGACTTTATTGAAATTTCCGGTAGAATAATCAATCAAGGTAATACATCAAGAAAAATGGAATTTTGGTGTCATAAAGTTATCGCAGCAAGACCGGATATTGATAGTTCAGCAGCTGATGTCTTGACTGAAAAATTATTAGTAACACACGCAATTGGCACGTGCATTGTGTTAAAAGAAAAACAAAGGATAAAACATGGATAAGCTAATTATCACTTGTGCGATCAGTGGTGCGGAAGTTACAAAAAAAGATAATCCGTTTGTGCCATATACAGTGGAAGAAATGGCTGAAGAAGCGTATCGTGCCTATCGTGCTGGCGCAGCTGTGATCCATTTGCATGTTAGAAATGATGATGGAACACCGACACAAGCCAAAGAACGCTATCAGGAAGTAATGCAAGCAATTAGGAAAAGATGTCCCGATGTTATTATTCAACCATCAACTGGTGGAGCAGTTGGAATGAAAAGAGATGAACGCTTAAGTCCAATTGAATTGCCGATTGAAATGGCAACCCTTGATTGTGGAACGTTGAACTTTGGTGGCGATGAAATCTTTGTTAACACCGAAAATGATATTATTTATTTTGCCAAAAGAATGAAGAAAAAAGGTATTTTGCCAGAACTTGAATGTTTTGAAAAAGGACATTTAGACTCTGTTTACCGTCTTCATAAGAAGGGTTTCATTCATGAACCAATGCACTTCAGTTTTGTTCTGGGTGTAAATGGGGGAATGACGGGCGAAGCTAGAGATTTTCATTTTATGCGTGAAAGTCTGAAGAACAATGAAACCTTTAGTGTTGCAGGTATTGGACGATTTGAGTTTCCATTAGCCGAACTAGCCATTCAGCATGGTGGCCATGTTAGAGTCGGCTTAGAGGATAATATCTACCTTGAAAAAGGTGTTTTAGCCGAAGGCAATGAAGCTTTGGTTCAGAAGGTTGTTGAGTTAGCAAAGAAGCATAACCGTGCAATTGCAGATCCTGCCGAAGCTAGAAAAATCTTAGGTCTTAAGGAGTTTAGCCATGAAAGAATTATCTAAATATGGAATTCATCGTGTACTTGAGCCAATTGGATCAATGCCACAGGCAGCTTCAAAAATCGACTCAACGCCGGTTTGTTACGACAATGAACTGTTAATTGATGTTGATGTATTGAACATTGATTCAGCTTCATTTCATCAAATTAAAAATGCTTGTAACCATGACCCAAACAAAATGAAAGAAATGATTATGACAATTGTCAAAGAACACGGTAAAATGCAAAATCCGGTTACTAAAAGTGGCGGAATGCTAATTGGTAAAGTCTTAAAAATCGGAAAAGACTTTCACGATCAAACATTAAAAAAAGGTGATCATCTAGCAACGTTAGTTTCACTTTCATTAACGCCCCTAGTAATTGATGAAATTATTGATATCAATCTTGATAACGACCAAGTCACAATTAAGGGAAAAGCAGTTTTATTTGATTCGGGCATTTACGCAGTACTGCCAGAAGATCTTGATCAAAGACTGGCGTTAGCGGTTTTAGATGTCGCAGGAGCACCTGCACAAGTCTTGAAATTAGCTCAGCCTGGTCAAACGGTCCTAATTGTTGGTGCAGCTGGTAAAAGTGGTTTGTTGTGCTCTTATCAGGCGAAGATAAGTGTTGGTCGCAAAGGAAAAGTAATCGGACTTGTCATTAATGAAGCAGAAAGAAACTTATTGTTAGACAACAATCTTTGTGATGAAGTGTTTATTTCTGATGCGACAGACGCAATGGATGTCTATGAAAAGATTGTAGAACTAACAGAGGGTAAATTAGCGGATTTAACAATTAATGTAGTTAATGTCAGCAACACCGAGATGGGCTCAATCTTAGCAACTAAGGATGAGGGAATTGTTTATTTCTTTAGTATGGCAACTTCATTTACAAAAGCCGCCTTGGGTGCAGAAGGAATTGGCAAAGATGTAACGATGATTATTGGTAATGGATATACTTATAATCACAGCGAAATAGCTTTAAACATTATGCGAGAAAGTAAGTTTCTTAAACAGTTTTTTAGCAAAAAATATGTATAGTAGGAGAAAAAGATGAAACTAAATTTAAATGAGCGATATCTAGAAAGGCGAAAGAAATTCTTTCCCAATGTCTCTGATGAAGATTGGAGCGATTGGAAATGGCAGACATCAAATCGAATTCAAACCGCCAAGCAATTAAAACAATACATTGATTTAACGCTTGAAGAAGAAATCATCGTTAACAGTGTTCTTTCGAAATTAAGAATGGCAATTACGCCATACTATTTAACTTTAATTGATCCGGATAATGAGCAATGTCCAATTCGTCTGCAAGCAATTCCGTTTGGCAGTGAATTGATCATTGGCGAAAATGATATGCATGATCCACTTGCAGAAGATCATGACTCACCAGTTCCAGGCTTAACTCATCGTTATCCAGACCGTGTCTTGTTTTTGATTACGGATATGTGTGCAATGTATTGCCGTCACTGTACAAGAAGACGCTTTACCGGTACTAAAGATGCAGAATTAAAGCAAACACAAATTGATAGTGCAATTGAATACATTCGTAATCATCCGGAAATCAATGATGTTTTACTAAGCGGTGGAGACGCCTTTTTAGCAAGCGATCAAAGAATTGAATATATCCTTAAAAAGTTACGTGAAATTGATCATGTTCAAGTCATTCGGTTTGGCACTAGAACACCGGTCGTTATGCCACAAAGAATTACACCAAAACTAGTCGATATTTTAAAGAAATATCACCCAGTTTGGGTAAATACACATTTTAACCATGCGGATGAAATCACTTTAGAAAGCAAACAGGCAATTGACCTTCTAGTTGATGCAGGCATCAACGTTGGTAATCAGAGCGTTTTATTAAGAGGCGTAAATGATTGTGTTCACATTATGCGTAAACTAGTTAAAGGCTTAATCTCAATTAGAGTAAGGCCATATTATCTATATCAATGTGATTTATCAGTTGGGATTGAACACTTTCGGACAACCGTTTCAAAAGGAATTGAAATTATTGAAGGCTTAAGAGGCCATATTAGTGGTTTTGCTGTTCCAACCTTTGTTGTTGATGCTCCTGGTGGTGGGGGTAAAATTCCGGTAATGCCTAATTACTTAATTTCACAGGGACCAGGAAAAGTCGTCTTAAGAAACTATGAAGGCGTTATTACAACTTATAGTGAACCAACTAATTATGTTCCAATTTGTAATTGTGAAGCATGTAAGAATGATCAAGAAGGTGTAAGTGGCTTACTGGCTGGTAAGCAAATATCACTAGAGCCACAAGGCTTAAGAAGGAAAGAAAGAATTGCTAATGCAAAAAAAGCTTGATTCAATTAGGGTTTTAGGAATTATCGGTCTAGCAAAAAACACCGGTAAAACAACAACATTAAACGCAATAATTGATTTATATCCAAATTTAGTGCTGGGACTAACAAGTATCGGGTTAGATGGAGAAGCACTGGATCAAGTCAATTTTTTACCAAAGCCAAAGATCTATGTTAAACCGGGAATGATTGTTGCGACGACAGAAGAATGCCTAGAAACAGCTGAAGTAGAATATAGAATAATTGAAAAAACGAAACTACAAACAGCTTTGGGAAACGTTTTAATTGTTGAAATAATAACTCAGGGTCATTTAATTGTGGCTGGACCCACTTCAAATAAAGACTTGCAAGTCATTCTTGAAAAAGTAAAAAAAATAACAGATAAGGTATTAATTGACGGTGCTTTTAACCGAATGACTTTTGCAAATATTAAAACGATCGATGGAATTGTTTTGGCAAGTGGTGCCTCGTATCATCCAGTAATGGAAAAAACGATCACTAAAACAAAGCAAATCATCAAATGTTTTCAGTTTGCCAAAACAACGCTTTTTAAGGATGAACCAAAAGCAGCATTTGTCGTCAAGACAAGAGCACAAACAGTCGAGATAAAAGAAAAAAAGTTTGAAATTTTCAAACAGTTAGTTGACACATTTAAAACAGAAATAGAAGCATTTTACATTAAAGGTGCTCTGACAAATAGGATGGTCGATCTACTGATGCAAGCCAAAATCGAAAACATTACTTTAGTTTGTGATGATCCAACCAAACCGTTACTATCGGATTCACAGTTCCTTTATCTTGAAAAACTCAACATAAAGGTGGAAGTAATCCATCCCACTGAACTTTTGTTTGTCACAATCAACCCGTTTAGTCCAAGCGGTCAACACTATGATCAGGATTTAATGCTTACAAAAATGAAAGATGCAGTAGCGGTTCCGGTTTACAATGTCAAGTTAAGGAGTTAATAAAAGATGTCAAGATTAAATTTAAACAAAAACATAATTGAATCATGTCGAAAACTAGCGAAAGATGTTTTAATTGATGTACAAAGCTATATTGACAAACATACAACCAAAACGGTTGAACGAGCACAACTAAGATTATTAAGCATTGATGGTGTCAATGAATTCAATGTTCCCTTAGTAAATGTGATCGTTGATCATATCACTGAACAGGCAGATCTAAGTAAGGGTGTTCTTCATTACTTATCCTATGCTGTAAAGGAACATGCTTTATCGCCTCAGCAAATAGCAGAAAAAATTGTCAAAAAGCAAATTGATTTAGCGAAATATGAGGAAAAACCAAAAAGTCCATATCTTGACTTATTGATTCCTTATTTCAACAATATCTTAGAAAAAATTGATCAAATGAAAAAAGATCGCGCAGCCTTTATAGCGAAAACCGCAAAGAAAGAAACGCCTTCAAAATATGTCATTGTCGCAACCGGAAACATATATGAAGATATCGAACAGGCTGTATCTGCTGTTAGAAAGGGTGCGGAAATAATTGCAGTTATTCGCACAACAGGACAATCTTTACTTGATTATGTCCCCTATGGACCGACAACTGAAGGTTTTGGTGGAACTTATGCGACACAAGCTAATTTCAAACTAATGCGCAAAGCTTTGGATGAAGTTTCAAAAGAAGTAAATCGTTATGTCAAACTTGTCAACTACGCTTCAGGTTTGTGTATGCCAGAGATAGTTGCTATGGGCGCAATAGAGCGTTTAGACATGATGTTAAATGACTCGCTGTATGGTATCATTTTCCGCGATATTAATATGAAAAGAACATTTGTTGATCAGTATTTCTCAAGGGTTTTAAGTGCCTACTCAGACATTATAATCAATACGGGTGAGGACAATTATTTAACAACTTCTGATGCCTTTGAAAACGCACATACTGTTTTAGCATCTCAGTTTATTAATGAACAGTTTGCAAAAAATGCCGGAATGAAAGAAGAGTTGATGGGATTAGGTCATGCATATGAAATGAATCCTGAACTTGAAAATAGTTTCTTATATGAACTGGCACAGGCAGAAATGGCAAGAGAGATTTTTCCTAATGCCCCACTAAAATATATGCCACCGACAAAACACATGACAGGGGATATTTTTAAAGGGACAGTTCAAAATGCTTTGTTCAATATTGTTAGCGTTACTTCAAAGCAATCAATTCACCTATTGGGAATGATGACTGAAGCAATCCATACTCCCTTTATGAGCGATCGAGCATTAGCATTAGATAATGCCGCTTATATTGAGCGTGCCTTTAAGGATTTCGGTGAAGAAATAAGCTATAATCCAAACGGTAGAATTGTGAAAAGAGCTCAATTTGTTTTAGAAGAGGCACACACACTCTTAACAAAAATAAAGGAAGATGGATTATTTACCGCCTTGGAACAAGGAATATTCGCCAACGTCTCCAGATCTGAAAACGGCGGGAAAGGTCTGGATGGTGTGTATCCTAAACATGCCGATTATCAAGACTTCATTTTAACGTCTTTACTTAAGAAAATGAAGGAGGGTGACAATGAGTAAAAAAGAATTTTGGATTAGGCCGTATGGTGACACCTTAAACGATGGTAAAGTTCAGTTAAGTTTTTCGTTGCCGGTTTCACATAATGCGGTTGGCGAAGAAACAGCAAAACAATTCGCTTTAAAAATGGGAATCCATGATCCAGCTGTTGTTCATAGCGCTCCATTGAGTGAGGGGTTTAGTTTTTATATTGTATATGGAACAATTGAACATCAAGTTGATTTAAATTCGGTCAAAATTGTTGAAGTTGAATCAAAAGCGATGTCAATGGATCAATGTGAAGAATTTCTTTTAGAGAACTTTCGCGAACCAATCGTTTTTGTTGGTGCCTCAACCGGAACAGACGCCCATACTGTTGGGATTGATGCGATTATGAACATGAAAGGTTATAATGGTCATTATGGATTAGAGCGCTACAAAGGAATAAAAGCGATTAACCTTGGTGGTCAAGTTGACAATGAGATCTTACTAGAAAAAGCGCTTGAACATAACGCCGATGTAATTTTGATCAGTCAGACAGTTACCCAAAAAGACGTTCATATTCAAAACTTAACCCAATTTATTGAGTTATTAGAGGCTGAAAATTTACGCGATCGCTTTATTGTAATAATCGGAGGAGCAAGAATAAATCATGCCTTAGCCAAAGAGTTAGGCTATGATGCTGGCTTTGGCAGTAAAAAATATGCCTTTGATGTAGCAAGTTACGCAATTCAAGCTTTAAAAGTCAAAGGCATTAAGCAAAAATAGGATAACAAACGTTTCATTTTGAAGCGTTTTTATTTTATTAAAAAGGCGAAATAAATAGTATAATATTAGTGAATGCTATTGAAGGGGGTTGCGCTTTGAAAAAAACGAAAATTGTTGTTTTAATCTTAATCGTTGCTCTTTTTTTGGTAGCTTGTCGAAAAACAAAAAAGGAATCAGATCAAGACCGCTTTAATCGTGTTTATAATATGTTGGAGATCGGATACCAAGAGCTTGATAATAGCACTTCTGTAACTCAAAACATTCAATTAAGAACAATCATTGAAAGCGTTCAAATTACTTGGCAGACATCCGATCCTTCTGCAATTTCGAATCGAGGAATTGTGGCCCGAAAAATTGACGATATCGAAGTAACTTTAACCGCTCTTTTATCTTATAAGGGCATAAGCGATTCGAAAGTTTTTGTCTTAATGGTTCGAGCTAACTCAACTAGAAGTGATGTTGATCAAGCAAAAGCGGAGTTGGATATCATTTTTAGTGCTGGTGATTCAATTAATCATGTTACAAAAGATATTGTCCTTAGGACAAAAATCAGTGATGTTTCAATTGAATGGACATCAAGCCATCCAAGTGTAATCAGTCCAACCGGAACGGTTACACAGCAAAAAGAGCTGGTAAAAGTAACTTTGAATTCATTGATCCATAAGAACGGCTATCAACTTGAGAAAACCTTTATCTTGACCGTTATTGCCAAAGAAGAAACGGATGAAGAAAAAGTGAATGTAGTCTTTGATAAGCTGGAAATAATCTTTTTTGAAGATGATTCTTTAGCATCTGTTCAAAACGATCTTGTTTTAACAGCAGCAATCAATGGTGTCTCAATAACCTGGAGTTCATCAAATCTTTCCGTCATTACCAACGACGGATTGGTTTTCCAGCAAAAGGAAGATGCGCAAATCACTCTAACTGCTTCATTAACACTTGGGGCGGTTACGAAGACAAAGATCTTTAATGTAACAGTTATTAGAAGCGACAAATTGTATTATGAAGACTTCATCTTGCAACGTTTAGATGAAAACTTAATTGAGCTTAATGAGGGCGAAACTTTGGAGACAATTAAGCACTCACTCGTTCTAAAAGAGCAAACTGAAGAAATCGCCTTATCGTGGCAATCATCAAGAGCGGATATTTTATCTAATGAAGGTGTCGTTTATCAATATATTGTTGATACTGCGCTTAAATTAACGGTAACTGGGTCATACTTGGATTATACCGCCTCAAAGACGTTTGATTTAATTGTTTTATCAAATATCGTTACTGTTGAAAGCATTCTAACCAAACCAGATGGTGAAACGGTAGTTGTTTATCTAATGCTAGCAGAGGTTAGTCAAGACGGATTGATTGCATATGGGCAGGATGAGACCGGTTTTATGCAGATAAGAGCGGCGGAGTCTAATTTACTGTTTAAGGATCAGGCGGTTTATGTTAGAGGGATCCTTAACAGAGATGATGTTCAAGGTTGGATTGAGATTGAAGAATACTGGGAGGATGAACAAGGATCAAACTTGACGCCTAAACCGGTTGAAGAAGTAAAGTTAGAGGATCTTGATAAATGGATTCAAATTACTGGTAGTATGACGGTTGAAATGGTTATAATTAACGAACTGTATCAAGTAATGCTGGATGAAAATATCTTTTTCATTATGATTGAAGATGCATTAAGCCAGGCGTTGATTGATCAAATCGTTGAACAAATTGATTTGATTGATGACAGTTACACAACAACGATTACAAGCTACATCTTTTTAAGTGATGAACGTTTGTGTTTAAGAATAATCAATGTTGAGCAAATTGAACTTGAGCTGCTCTCTGAGTAATCATAAAATGTTGAAAGTATCAGCCTAATATGATACGCTATAACTACAATATAAAGCATAACTTAAAGTATTAAAGGTATTTTATGCAAGGATTTTTATAAGGTGAAGACATGATTGTAAAAATGAAACCAAAAACAACGGAAAAGCAAGTTGCTAAACTAATCAATTTCTTCAAAGAAAAAGAAATTGAATATTTAGATATTAGTAGTGATGAATATCACGCTTTCCGCTTAGAAAAAACACCATACTTAAAAGAAATTAGAGCCTTCGATGAAGTTGAGCTCGTTTTACCATTGACAAAAAGATTCTCACAGATTAGTCGTGAAAATCAAGCTGAAGATACAGTAATAAAGGTCAAAGGGAAAACAATCGACAGCAAAACTTTTTCAATAATTGCTGGTCCTTGTTCAATTGAGTCAGAAGAACAGCTAATAAAGATCGCTAAAACACTCAAAAAGAACAAGATTGGTTTTTTAAGAGGCGGAGCCTATAAGGCAAGAACATCACCTTATGATTTTCAAGGTTTGGAACTTGCAGGATTAATGATGTTGAATAGGATTGCGGCCGAATACGATTTAATTACTGTAAGTGAGATACCAAGTGCGGATTTGATACCATTGTTCGAAGAATATGTTGATATCATTCAAGTTGGTGCGAGAAACATGCAAAACTATCATTTATTAAAGGCTTTAGGAAAAGCAACGAAACCGATCTTATTAAAGCGTGGATTTGGTGCGACCATCGAAGAGTGGTTAATGGCAGCAGAATATCTCTTTGTCCATGGCAATCGAAATATTATTATGTGTGAAAGAGGAATTAGAACTTTTGAGACATATACACGAAACACACTAGATATAAGCAGTGTCTTAGCAATTAAAGAACTAACCCACCTGCCTGTGATTGTTGATCCGTCACACGCTTCTGGCCGCTATCAGATGGTTGAGCCATTATCGTTGGCAGCATTAGCGGTTGGCGCTGATGGTATCATGGTTGAAATTCATCCTGAACCAACGAAAGCCTTAAGCGATGGAGCGCAATCTTTAAAACCGAGTAAATTTACAACGATGATTGAAAAAATTGATCAACTTCTTCCCTTGTTTGACAAAAAGAGGTAACATAAAGTATGAATCTAACCTGTTTAAACACACAAATTTATTTTCAAAACGATAAACTGACTGAGATGAAAAAGATCATTCAGTCTTTTTATCATGAAGAAGAAGCATTTATCATTACTGATAAAAATGTCTACAGATTATATGGCGAGAAGCTAAAGGAAGCCCTTAGTGGCTATAAGCTTTACTTTATTGTTTTAAAGCCTGGTGAAAAAGCAAAATCAATTAAAACCTACAGCAGGATTATTAATAAGTTGATTGAGCAAAAAATAACGAGAAAACATTTATTGATTGCTTTAGGCGGGGGAGTAGTAGGGGATCTAACCGGTTTTGTTGCCGCAACCATCCTAAGAGGAATTAGTTATATCCAGATACCGACAACCTTACTTGCCCAGGTTGATAGTAGCATTGGTGGTAAAACAGGTATCAATATGCAAAAGGGAAAAAATTTAGTTGGATCTTTTTACGCACCTAAGCTTGTTATTGTTGACACGGTCTTTTTAAAGACTTTACCGGAAAATGTATATCAAGATGGTATTGTGGAAATGCTAAAAATAGCGTTATTAAAAGATCATGATTTGTGGATGAAACTAAAAGAAAATAAACAAGTGAATACAGCATTGGTTAATCAAGCAGTCAAAGCGAAGGTTTCTATTGTTGAACAGGATGAATATGATCAGGGATTACGCCAAACATTGAATTTCGGTCACACCTTTGGTCATGCGATTGAAAAATATTATAAATACAAAATATCGCACGGCAAAGCAATTGCCTATGGTATGTTGCTTGCGCTGGAGCTCGGTAAATCACCTGATAAGATCTATCAGGAACTAAAAGAAATATTGATACAAAGAAAAATAATTGCCAAACCATTTACTAAAATTTCACAAGTAGCAAAACTGCTTGAATATGATAAAAAAAGAATGCCAGAAGGTCTTTCTTTTATCATTTTGTTAGACTATCAAAAACCAAAACAGATTTGGTTAAAGGACTTGATTGAATGAAGCAAATTACAATCACGCCGAACAAATTAGCAGGTAGCATTTTAATCAAACCGTCAAAGTCATATTTGCATCGGCTTTTTTTAGCTGCAGGATTGACCAAGGGTAAAACCGAAATAGGTTATTCACCTAGCGATGATGTTGATACGACCCTTGAGGCACTTGCTAAATTGAATGTTACGTATGTTAATAACATAATTGAAGGTAAAGGGATTAAACTCTTAGATCAAATATTTAATATGCGCTCATCTGGTTCTTCGATGCGATTTTTAATTCCATTGTTGTTAAGTTTTAAAGAAGAGGTAAGAATAGTAGGCAATCCAGACTTGCTAAAAAGATCCTTGACAACCTATCAAAAAGCATTCGAAGGTAAAAACGTTGTTTTTGAAAAAAAAGAAGACGGCATTGTTTTAAAAGGAGCACTTAAAGGTGGAAATTTTGAAATTGAAGGACACCATAGTTCACAGTTTTTAACAGGTTTATTATATGCCTTGCCGCTTTTAAAAACGGATTCTACAATTAAGTTAACAACTCCACTCGTTTCAAAAGGCTACGTAGCAATGACGTTGGATGTCTTGAAGCAGTTTAAGATTGACATAAAAGAAGACGATGGAATCTATCATGTAAAAGGTAATCAAAGCTATGTATCACCAAACAAAGTCAGCGTTGAAGGCGATTATTCACAAGCGGCATTCTTTATTGTTGCAGGATTGATTGGCAAAAAAATTAGCATAGAAGGCTTAGCGGCAAAAAGTCTTCAGCCTGATTTTGAAATTATCAATATAGCCCAAAAAATGAATGGCAATCTTGCTTGGAGTGATGATGCCTTAATTGCTAAGCCAAGTGATATCAAAGCCACAGCAATTGATTTACTGGATTGTCCAGACTTGGGTCCGGCATTAATGATTTTAGCTAGTTTAGCAGAAGGAACATCAGTTTTTAGCAATATACACCGACTGATTGATAAAGAATCGAATCGCCTTTTAGCAATGCAGCAGGCATTGACAAAATTTGGTGTTGAGCATCAAGTTGTTGACAATCAGCTGTTTATTAAGGGGCAAGGAGTCTTAAATGGAGGTCAAACCTTTGACACCTTTAATGATCACAGAATCGCAATGGCGTTAGCAATCGCTTCAATAAAAACAAATGACAGAATCACTTTAGATAATAAAGAGGTTGTCAATAAATCATATCCAGAATTCTTTGCCCTATTTAAAAAACTAGGAGGAATAGTAAATGATGCTTAAACAATATCGAGATCAACTCGATCAAATTGATGATAAAATGAAAGAATTGTTTATTAAAAGAATGGAAATCGTTAAAAAGATCGGCAGTCTTAAAAAAGAGAGCAAACTACCTGTATTTGATGCAGCAAGAGAAAGCGAAATGCTTGAAAAACATCGTGCTAGTTTTTCTGATTTGGTCCTATGGAACTATTATGAGCGGTTTCTAAAAAATATGATTGAGATTGCAAAGGAAATGCAATTATGAAAAAATTCGGTTTATTAGGACAAAACATTAAAAACAGCCTTTCTCCCAAACTGCACGGTAACCTTGCACAAAATTATAATCTTGAGTTAACCTATGACTTATTGGAATGTGAAGAAGAAGATCTGGCAAGATATTTAACCTTACTTAAAAAAGAAGTTTACCAAGGTTATAATATAACAAAGCCATTTAAAGAAAAGATTATTCCCCTATTAGATGAACTGACACCTAGAGCAAAAAAAATTCAAGCCGTTAACACCGTTTATTACGAAAATAAACGATTGATTGGCGACAACACAGATTATCAAGGCTTTATGGGACTTTTGTTTTACTATAAAGTTGATGTCAAAAATAAACATGTTTATATATTGGGGAATGGTGGTGCCTCAAGGGCCGTCTTTCAAGTCTTGCTAGATTTACAAGCATATCCAATTATTGTTTATCGTAAAGACTCAAGCAAGAATTTGTTTACTAACCAAGCCATCAGCTATGAAAATTTCAAACCCTACCTAGCGGATTTAATAATTCACGCAACAAGCGAAAGAACGAGAAGTGTAGTTAAAGAAAACATTTCTGATAAAACATTGATTGATTTAAATTACTACCCAGCATCAACACCAATTATGCAAAAAGCCAAAAAAGCCTATAACGGCTTAATAATGCTTTATATACAGGCTTTGGAAAGTCAATCAATCTGGCACAAACAAGAATTAGTGTTTAGTCTAGAAAAATATAATCAGTTTAAGGAGTACTATGATGAATCACTTCGGAAATAAATTTAGAATAAGTTTTTATGGTCTTTCTCATGATGAAGAAATGGGATTAATTATCGAAGGTGTTCCAGCCGGATTAAAACTGGATCGAATGAAGATTGAACAAGACCTTCTTCAAAGAAGACCAGATAAAACAGGTGAAACGAGCCGGAAAGAACAAGACCTTTTTAAAATTACAACAGGGCTTTATCAAGGTTATGCAACCGGACAGGCAATTCATATCGTTTTAGCTAATAAAGACATAAAGTCAGATGATTATGTTCAGTTTAAAAATCATCCAAGGCCGGGACACGCAGATTATGTTGCCAATCTTAAGTATAAAGGATTTCAAGACCCGCGAGGTGGCGGAATCTTTTCCGGCAGAATAACGGCTTTATTGGTTATCGCCGGCAGTATTGCCAAAATGCTAGTGCCATTTAGCTTTGAACATGAAGTAAAGCAAATTGGTACTCTAACTGATTTGGGTAGACAGGAAGATTATCTTGAACAAGTAAAATCAAAAAAAGATTCAGTTGGAGGAATGGTTAAGGTTCGCATAAGTAAAATGATTGCTGGATTAGGTGACCCGTTTTTTAACAAACTGGATTCAAAGATAGCACAAATGCTATTTTCAATTCCCGCCATTAAGGGTGTATACTTTGGCGAAGATTTAAATGATGTATTTAAAAATGGTAGCGAGTATAATGATTTAATCGTTGATGAATCTGGCAAAACAAAAACAAATCACGCTGGTGGAATTCAAGGTGGGATCTCAAATGGCAATGATGTAAACATTCAAGTGTATTTCCGTCCCCCCTCAAGCATCGGTATTGAGCAGCAAACATTTGATTTTGGCAGTAAGACAATTAAACCATTAAGGATTGCAGGGCGACATGATACAACCTTCATCAATCGTGTTGGAATTGTCTTGGAAAATGCTGTCGCAATCGTCTTAGCTGATTTTTATTTAAATAGAGGTTGAAAATGGAAATAAAGTTAAAGGATATTAAAGGAGTTGGCGAAAAGCTAACCCAGACATTTAGAAAAGAAAACATCTGGTCAACCTATGACCTTGTTTTAAGATATCCAAAGCTTTATGAAAACTATTCAATCTCTTCACTATATGATGTAAAAGACAAAGAAAAAATAACGGTAACCGGTGTAATAGTCTCACAAATATCTTTTGAGCCATACAAGAAAAACATGGTACGTTTTGACGCGAAGATATTTAACCAAAAGTTAAATATCATTGTTTTTGGCAGAAAGTATTTAGCACAACAATTGAATATGGCCGATGAGGTTGTCATTAAAGGAGTCTACAATCTTTATCAAAAAACGATCGTGGCAAGCCATGTCATTAAAAAAGAAAAGCATCAGGAGTTTAAACCCAGCTATCAAATACCGAATGTTTATGATCAAACGGTATCGAATTTATTAAAGACAATCTTTGCAAATAAGCAAGTATCAGTTTATGAAACAATTCCAGAAGAGTTTATCAAAAGATATCATCTACCCAGTCGCCTAAGGGCATTTGAGATGCTACATTTCCCAAAAACTGAAGCGGATATACAACAAGCGAGAAGAAGATTTAAATATGAAGAAGCCTTTTTCTTGCAGCTGCGACTAATGTCAAAAAACAAAGATGAAATAAAAAGACCAGAAAAAGCGCTCCATGAAATCGAAGTTGCTGACAAGATTAAGAAATTGCCCTTTTCATTAACGAATGACCAACTAAAAGCCTTGGATGATATTTATCAAGACTTTAGTAAACCACATGTTTCATATCGTTTAATTCAAGGTGATGTTGGTTCAGGAAAAACAATTGTTGCCTTTTTAGCGATGTATGTTGTTGTCTTAAACAACGAGCAAGCGGTCTTAATGGCACCGACAGAAATCTTAGCCCAGCAGCATTATCAAAACTTTGTTCGCCTTTTTCCGGAATTAAGAACAGTGCTTCTAACTAGAAAAACAGCTAATAAAGATAAAATTAAAACCGCAATTGCTAATCATGAATATGATGTTATTATTGGTACTCACGCCTTAATTGAAAATGATGTTGAGTTTGCAAAACTTTCCTTAACGGTCATTGATGAACAGCATAAGTTTGGTGTTCAAACACGCGAGGAATTAATCAATAAAGCGCATTATAAAGACATTTTATACTTAACTGCAACACCAATACCAAGATCACTTGCCTTAATTGCATATGGAAAATCAAGAGTAAGCAGTATAAAAGAAAAACCAGCATCAAGAAAAAAAACAAAAACAATTTACATAGATGTAAATCAACAGGATAAATTAGAACAGGCAATTCAGAAAGCACTTAAGCAAAACCAGCATGTATATGTTGTTGTTCCGGCGATTGATTCAACAAAAATTGCAGAAAATATTATAACAACCTATGAACAACTAAAACAAAAGTTTAAGGCGCCAATTTTTGTTCTACACGGAAAACTAGCTGAATCTGAAAAAGAAAACGTTATGCAAGATTTTATTGAGACGAAAGGAAGCATTCTATTAGCAACGACCGTTATTGAAGTCGGTGTAGATGTTAAATCAGCAACCTTGATGGTCATCTATGGTGCTGAATACTTTGGCTTAGCACAATTGCATCAACTAAGAGGAAGAGTTGGCCGTGGTTCTGATCAGAGTACTTGTTATTTAGTTTCACAAAAGAGTGATGTTGAAAGACTTAATTTACTTGAACAAATCGATGATGGATTTAAGTTAAGCCAATACGATCTTCAAACTAGAGGACCGGGTGACTTCATTGGAACGCTTCAAAGCGGATACTTAAATTTTGCTTTTTTAAATTTGATTGAAGATGAAAAAATACTGCTTGAAGCACATAAAAATGTTCAAGAGCTATTCAATTTAGAATCATTTGAAAAAGATAAGCGCTATAAACATTTGCATAAATTCATCAAAGATGACTTGAAAATATGATATAATAATGCAGAAAGAAGGGATACAATGATTCGTTTAGCAGTCGATGGAATGGGTGGAGACTTCGCTCCGGAACCAATTGTACAAGGAGTTTTTTTAGCATTAAAAAAATATCCAAATTTGTATATAACTCTTTTTGGCGATGAAACAAAAATGGCGCCATATTTAAGTTCACATGAAAGATTATCGGTTGTGCATACACCACATTATTTAGATATGGGTGAAAAAGATCCGATTAAAGAGTATCGAACCAATAAAGGAGCATCAATATTTATGGCCCTTCAGGCTTTGAAGGATGGTAAAGTTGATGGTGTTGTTAGTGCCGGACCAACGCAAGCTTTAGTTGTTGGCGGACACTTTATCTTAAGAAGAATGCCAGGCATGAGACGGATTGCGATTGCACCTGTAATTCCTTCATATGATGGTCGAGGGAAGATTTTACTTGACTCTGGCGCAAATGTTGATTTTAAGCCGGAGCATTTACATGATTTTGCTGTTTACGGAAGTATTGTGGCTGAGAAACTTTTAAAAAGAGAAAAGCCAACGGTTGCGTTAATCAATATTGGAACAGAAGAAAGCAAAGGAAGAGAACAAGACAAAGAAACATATGCTCTTTTTCAAGCCAGTAAAGAAATCAATTTTTATGGGAACTTAGAGCCCAAGGATATTTTTACAACTACTGCAGATGTCTTGATCAATGACGGCTTTACTTGCAATATTGTGATGAAAACAATGGAGGGTACAGCGACTGGTTTAGGCATGATTTTAAAAAGAGAAATTAAAGCTTCATTTTGGTCGAAAATTGGTGCACTCTTTATGAGAAAAGCGTTAAAGCAGTTTAAAAAATCCTTAGATGCTTCTGAAATCGGTGGAGCTCTACTTATGGGATTAAACGGAGTTGTTATTAAGGCGCATGGCTCTTCAAACGATTTTGCCTTCTTTAATGGCATACGACAGGCAAAAGAAATGGTTGAAGCAGATATAATTGCAAAAGTATCACTGGTTTTGCAACCAAAGGAATAAAACATGAAAGCATTATTAAAAAAAGTTGGCATTAAACCTAATAATATTGATTTATATGAACAAGCAATGACACATTCATCATATGGTCATGAAAATCAAACTACCGACAATGAAAGACTTGAGTTTTTAGGTGATGCAGTAATTGAAGTTTTGACAAGTGACTATTTGTTTCATAATCTAAACGCAAGCGAAGGTCAAATGACTAAAATGAGAGCCCAAGCCGTCTGCGAAGAAGCACTTGTTACTTATGCCAATCATTTAAATCTATCTGAATACATCAAACTAGGAAAAGGTGAAGTCAACAAGGGAGCAAACGATGCAATTCTTGCTGATGCTTTTGAAGCGCTTTTTGGAGCAATCTATGCCGATCAAGGCATTGAAGAAGCAAGGCGTGTATTTAATGAAAGGATTGAACCATATTTAGGCTTGGTATTTGAAATTAAGGATTATAAGAGTTTACTGCAAGAATATATTCAAAGCGGCGACAAAAGAAACATTAGTTATCATATTATTCACGAAAGTGGACCGTCACATGCAAAAGAGTTTCATGCCGTAGTAAAACTTGATAAAGAAATCATATTGGGAACCGGGATTGGGAAAACAAAAAAAGAAGCAGAACAAAACGCTGCTCAAGATGCATTGGGGAAAGGTAATTATGATCTTAAAACGACTGATTGAAGAATATAACTTCAATGTAGAAACGATATTGCTAAGAGAATCTAAAAGATTGAAACTATCGCTAACGGAACTACATGTATTGTTGGCACTTTTTTCAATCGCAAAGAAAAGAAAAACATTTTCTGTTAGTGCGATCTCTAGAAGAATTGATTTTAATCAAAATGAAATAGGTTCAGCTGTTGATTCTTTAATTGAAAAAGAATACATCATTATAAAACTAGAAAGAAAGGATCAAAAGGAAAGAGAAGTTTTCGATTTAGATCCGATCTTAGAACAGATTGAAAACCTATTTAAAGAAGATCACTTAGAAACTGTTCGACAACAAAATGAAGCTTTGGTCATGATTGCGATTACGCAATTAGAAGAAAGGATTGGCAGACCACTTAAGAGTCTTGAACTTGATGCAATTCGTTCTTGGTATGAAGAAAACTTATATGAACACAGCAATATCTTGACTGCAATTGAGCAATCTGGTGATAGACCAAGTGTTAAGTTTGTTGAACGAATCTTAAACCAGATGATGCCAGAACCAGTTGAATTAGATCAGGAAGTTGAAGATGTGCTAGACAACATCTATAAGCAGATGCGATGACAAAAAAAGCACAACTTATCCTTGATGTTCTTGAAGCGATGTATCCAGATGCAAAAGCTGAGTTAACATTTACTAATCATTTTGAGTTATTGGTTGCTGTTGTCTTAAGTGCTCAAACAACCGATATTGCTGTCAATAATGTAACACCCCAGTTATTTAAAGATTTTCCAACACCGGCCAAAATGGCTGCCACAACACCGCTTGCATTGGAATCATACTTAAGAACAATTGGGCTTTACCGCAATAAAGCAAAGCATATCCATGAACTAGCAAATCAGTTGGTTAACGACTTTCAGGGGACTGTCCCCAATAATCGAAAAGATTTAGAATCATTGCGAGGTGTTGGCAGAAAAACAGCTAACGTTGTCATAAGTAATGCTTTTGGTATCCCAGCAATTGCAGTTGATACTCATGTTGAAAGGGTCTCAAAGAGATTAGGAATAGCAAAATCGGAGGATTCCGTTTTGATCGTTGAACATAACCTAATGAAATTGTTTCCAAAAGAGCAGTGGCTAAAATTGCATCATCAACTTATTTTCTTCGGAAGATATCATTGTCTAGCGAAAAAACCAAAGTGTGGTGCTTGTAAACTTTATGATGTTTGTCAATTTAAGAATAAAAGATTATTTCTTTAAAGATAGCAGTTCTGTTATCTTTTTTTTAACCGCATACAACTTAGACATAACGAAAAATTGAAAAAATATATTTGGATTTATTTTTTGATTAATTAATATTGTGCGTTAAAAAGAAGGGGAAGAACATGCAGTTTAATTTTTTGTATGTACAAAGGCAAGTTAAAAAAAGGCAGGGAGAAAAAGCATTTATAAAACCGCCTTTTGGTTCAGCAATAAAGTTTCAAAGAAATAAAATGAAGATGACACTTGAGGAAGCATCAGAAGGGATTTGCAGCGTATCATATTTATCGAAACTAGAAAACAATTTAATTGAAGCAAGTGATAGATTCATTGAGCCATTAAAGAAAAGATTTAATTTAGAAATTGAAGATATTGAACTCCACAAAACATACGAAGAAGATTTCGAAGAGATGATTCAAACATATTTTTGGCAAGATAAGGATAGACTTATCAGTATCGATCATTATTATAAGAAGCCTGATTATCAAAGCCAATTAATGCACATCTTTTTTTATACCTTTTTAGGATCAGACCAAACCGTTTTAAAACATTACAATAATGTCAAAAGTCAAATAACAAGTTTTTCAAACAATGAATTGGCCCTGTTTCTTATTTGCATGTCTTTGAATTTGTTTCATCAATCATTTTATGAACAGGCCTATTCGACTTTAGAAATGGTGCCTAAAGAAGAAGTACATCCGTACTTAGATGTTTTGAAACAATACTATTTAATTAAAGCAGCTTTTAAAATGTTAAAATTCAGAGGTGTGTTTCAATCCTATCAAACATTTGTTGATCATTGTATATATTATCATGCGTATCATTTTGTAAAGGAAATAAAGCTATTACAATTAGCTTTTGAATCAGCATATTATCCCCTATACTATATTGAAGCATCAATCAATGATCTAAGTCCCAATTTTAGTAAGCAAAAAGATTGGCTGCTAGTGAAATCATTGTTTCACCATCAAAAGTATGAACAGGTAATCGAACTGTCCAATCCATATTATAAAGATAACCCTGAGTGGTTAATCCTCTTTTTGATTGCCCTTGATAAGCAAAACAAAAGCGAAGAAATCATTCAGATAGTATCATTTCCTTTTCATTTTACAAGATTGCAAAAGGAAGTCCATTTGATAACTCAACATTTATGGTATAAGTACACCAAAAGCAAAGATCAGGTTTTGCAATACTTAAGATCAAAAATTTTAGGTGCTCAATTTTTAACGGACTATCATTTTTTACTAGAGTATTTATATTTTGATGCTCAGAAACTATTCAAATCGAGTTACTACTATAAAGAGGCAATGCAGTTAGCAGAACAGTTCTACATAAGATCGAAACAATTAACCAAATAGGGCATCTGCCTAGACCTAGAATTAAAAACTGTTACAATAGGTTTAAGGAGATGATCAAAATGAAAGAAATAAATATGCAAACCAAGTTAGACGCTTTTACAGAAGCATTTAAATCAGTCGTTTTATCAACAGTTTCAAAAGAGGGAACTCCATATGCTTCATACACACCGTTCATTAAACACGAATCCGCTTATTATCTGTTAATGGCTTCTCAAGCAACCCACTATCAAAACGTGATTTCAAATCAAAAAGTAAGTCTGTTGTTTATTGAGGATGAATCGAAAGCAAAGAGCATTTTCTTTCGTGAAAGACTTATTTACACAGCAACAGCAGAAGAAGTTGAGATAAGTCCTCCACTTAGAGAAAAATTAAGCAAAGAACTCGGACAAATGATTGATCAACTAATTCAAATGCATTTTGTTTTAGTAAAGACAACAATCATTCAAGGTCAATTCATTATTGGTCCTGGAGCCGCTTATCTTGTTGATGAACAGCAAAAAATAGCCACGCAAATGACTGGCGGACATAAATCTAAATAAAAGCACCCCCAAAAAAGTTGAATAGTCATCAAATTGCAAAAAATTTGGTTGACTATTTTTATATTCTAAATTATACTTAGTTAGGAGCTACTAAGGAGTGAGGTCATGAGAGTTTTAAGATTATATAGTCTAGCAAAAGGCTTCTTAGTGTTGTTCATAAGTGCAATAGCTTTAACTGTTTTGCATCAATATACGTATTCAAACGTGCCATTATTTACGCAATATTTAATTAAAGTCTTAGGCGCAGGAACAGTCAACGAGGTCAATCTTCCAGGCTTTTTAATTAAGTTTTTTGAATCCGGTTTGGCAATCGGCGTTATGAACGCTGTTTTTAGAATTGCCGGAGCATTGCTAGTATTACAAGTATTTCGCTTTTTTATGAGATTTATCGAAATGGTTGTCAAGGGCAATCTAAGAGAAAAGGTTGCTGAAAAATTACGAAATAGATTGTATCGACACATTCAAGATTTGAGTTATGAGTTCCACAACAAATCTGATAGTGGCGATTTGATTCAGAGAGTTACAACCGATGTTGAAACAACTTCAAGTTTTGTTACTGACCGTACGATTGATGTTGTTTACTTATTGGTAACGTTATTTTTTGGTGCGTACCAATTGATTAATATTAATCCAACAATGGTTTGGGCAACATTGTCAATTCTTCCTTTAATTGGAGCAGCTTCAGTTATTTACTTTAGAAAAGTTGAAAAACTATTCAAGAAAGTTGAAGAAGATGAATCAGAAATGATGACTGTCATCCAAGAAAATTTATCAGGATCAAGAGTCGTTCGTGCTTTTGCAAATGAAGCTTTTGAAGTTGAAAAAATGGAAGAAAAAAACGTTAAACACGCAACATCAAGTAAAAAAGCAAATAAAGTAGTAGCCGTCTATTGGGGAATAATGGACTTCATCAGTATTAACCAATATCTGGTTATTATTGCAATTGGTGTTTATTATGTTCGACGTGGTGAAATGGATGCTGCAGCAATTATCGCATCACTTGCTTTAGTCGGAATGTTAATCTGGCCTATTCGTGGTCTTGGAAGATTAATTAACGACTTTGGTAAAGCACTTGTTGCATCTGATCGAATTCATGAAATTTTAGATCAAAAAAGTGAGTACTTAAATGACGGTAATCTTACACCGGATATCTATGGTAACATCGAGTTTAAAAATGTTTCATTTAAATTTAATGATACAAACGAACATTTATTAAAGAATATTAGTTTTAGTATTAAGCGCGGTGAAACTGTCGCGTTAATTGGCCGCACTGGTAGTGGTAAATCAACAATTGTGAATCTTTTAATGCGGATGTATGATTATCAAGAAGGCGATATTTTTGTTGATGGAAATCGTTTATTAGATATCCAAAAGCAGCACTTACGTAAAAACCTTGGCGTCGTTTTACAAGAACCGTTTTTGTTTTCTAAGACAGTTTATGATAATATCGCAATTTCAAACAAAAGAGCGGATCGGAATGAAATTTATCGAGCTGCTGAAACAGCTGCTTTAGCCAAAGATATTAAAACATTCCAACAAGGTTATGATACTTTAGTCGGCGAAAAAGGAACAACTTTGTCTGGCGGTCAAAAACAAAGAGTTGCGATCGCTAGAATTTTAATAGCTGATATGCCGATTTTAATTTTTGATGATGCACTTAGTGCGGTAGACACACAAACGGATTTGATGATTCGTGATGCCTTAAAAAATAAGGATAATAGACAAACAACAATCATCATTACCCATCGGATTACTACCGCTAAGGAAGCAGACAAAATCATCATTCTAAACGAAGGACAAATTGAAGCGATTGGTATCCATCAAGAATTAAGTGAAAAACCGGGTTTATATCAAAAACTTTGGAAAATTCAAGGCAGATTAGAACGAGAATTTGAAGAAATGATGAAAGCGGGTGGAGATAATGAATGAACAACGTGAAGATGTTTATAAGATCCGCTTAGGTACATGGAAAAAGATTTTTTCAATTATGAAAAAATCAAAGAAACATTTAATCCTATTGGCAATTTATGCTGGAATATTGGCCTTGCTCGAAGGAGCAATTCCATTATTAAACCGATATGCAATTGATAATTTCTTTATCGGTGGCGAATATAAAACTTGGCCATACTTTGTTGTTGCGAATATCCTTTTAGCACTCTTTTTTGCTGTTGCCGTTTGGGGTTTTATCCACGAAGCGGGTATTATTGAAGCTGAGACAAGTTATGAATTAAGAAGACAGGCATTTAAAAACCTCCAAAAATTGTCATATAGTTATTTTGATAAAACACCACAAGGCTGGGTTATGGCACGCATGACTTCAGATGCGAGAAGATTATCAATGATTATTTCTTGGGGTTTAGTCGACTTTGTCTGGGCAGGTTTAACGATGATAGTTATCCTTACCATTCTGTTAGTTACGAATGCTAAACTAGCTTTATTCATTATTATTGGAATTCCGATTATGTTTGTTATCGCCTATGTGTTTAGATTAAGAGTCTTAAAGCATCACAGAACCGCAAGACGACACAACTCACAGTTAACGGCTCAATATAGCGAAGGGTTTTTAGGAGCTAAAACAACAAAAAGTTTAAGCATTGAAGAAAACAACTTTATTGAGTTTTCTCATACTGCTTATAACTTAAGAAAATACAGTATTAAAGCAGTTATTAATTCAGCGATGTTTTCATCAATCATTTTAATAATTGCATATGTTGCCGTAGCTTTAACGATGATTGAAGGAAGTAGAATGGTCATTTCACCAATCGATGTGATGAAAATCGGAACATTGCAAATGTTTTTATCTTACATCGTCAGTTTTTTTGAACCAATTATGGCTATTTCTAGAATCTTATCTGACCTCCAAAACGCACAGGCTTCAGCAGAAAGAATTGTTGAATTGATTGAAACAAAACCAGCAATTACTGATACAAAAGAAGTTGAAGAAAAATATGGAACATTGTTTCTTGATAAAAAAGAAAATTGGGAAGATCTGAAGGGTAAGATTGAATTTAAGGATGTAATCTTTAGTTACAAAGATGGAGAAGTCATTTTGGAAAACTTCAACTTAAAAGTTGAAGAAGGGCAAACTGTTGCCTTAGTTGGACATACCGGATCAGGTAAAACAACAATTGTTAACCTTTTGGCCCGTTTTTATGAACCACAAAAAGGTAATATCTTAATCGATGATGTCGATTATCGTAATCGAAGCATGCATTGGCTTCATAGTCGATTAGGATATGTAATCCAAACACCGCACTTATTTAGTGATACCGTTATAGAGAACATTCGTTACGGTAAATTGGATGCGACTGATGAAGAAGTAATTTATGCAGCCAAAATGGCTGGTGTTGATCGCTTTGTTGAAAAGTTAGATGATAAGTATCAAACACATGTTGGTGAAGGTGGGAACCTTTTATCAATCGGCCAAAAACAGTTGATTTCATTTGCTAGAGCAATTTTGGCAAATCCGAGAATCTTGATCCTTGATGAAGCAACCTCATCAATTGACTCTGAGTCTGAGCAAATTATTCAAGCAGCAACGGAGAAGCTTCTAACTGGAAGAACAAGTTTTGTTGTGGCACACCGTCTATCAACGATTGTTAATGCTGATATTATTGTTATGTTGGAAATGGGTAAAATAATTGAGATGGGCAACCATCAAGAGTTACTAGCAAAACGTGGTGCATACTATGAACTTTACCGAAATCAGTTTTTCCGTGAAAAAGAAAGAATGCTTACGTTTGACTAAACAGTAAAACAAATATAAGCACTGCAGAAAGGTGTGGTGCTTTTTTATTTTTATAACCAAAGCATAATATCAAGAATAAAAAAGCGTATGATATAATAAGGGTGGTGATTAGATGGTAAAAATTATTGGTGCGGGTTTAGCAGGATGCGAAGCAGCCTACTATTTAGCAAACAAAGGAATCAAAGTGAAACTTTATGAAATGCGGCCTAAGAAAATGACTAAAGCACATCAAACAGGTCGGTTTGCTGAACTTGTTTGCTCGAATTCATTGAGATCAAATGATCCCTACAATGCAGTGGGTTTATTAAAAGAAGAGATGCGTATGTTTAACTCAATCATTATTGAAGCAGCCGAAAATACAAGTGTTCCAGCTGGGTCAAGTCTAGCGGTTGACAGAACACTTTTTTCAAACTATATCGAAGCAAAAATTAAAAACCATCCCAATATAGTGTTTATTAATGAAGAGGTGGCAGAGATTGACCCCAATGAACTTACATTAATCGCAACCGGGCCACTTACAAGTGATTTGCTGTCAAAAAATATTCAAAGCATGCTTAATCAAGACCACTTGCATTTTTTTGATGCGATTGCACCAATTATTGCTAAGGATTCAATTGACTTATCGGTTTGCTATCTAAAGAACCGCTATGACAAGGGCGAAGAAGCGTATTTAAACTGTCCAATGGATAAAGAAACCTATGAGCGGTTTTACACAGAACTGATCAATGCGAAAACAGTTGAGCAAAAAGATTTTGAAAAAAATGCATTTGAAGGCTGTATGCCAGTTGAGATAATGGCCAAAAGAGGAAAGGAAACGCTTCTTTTTGGACCCTTAAAGCCAGTTGGTCTAGAACTAGAAAACCAAGAAAGACCACATGCAGTAATTCAGTTAAGACAAGATGATGCCAGTCAAACAATGTACAATATTGTTGGCTTTCAGACGCACTTAACCTGGCCAGAACAAAAGCGAATCATTCAAATGATTCCGGGCTTAGAAAAGGCGCATATTTTAAGATACGGAGTCATGCATCGAAACACGTATTTAGAGTCGCCCCAAACCTTAAACAACGGTTATCAGGCAATTAACTACCCCAATCTTTTTATTGCTGGTCAAATCAGCGGTGTAGAAGGATATGTTGAAAGTGCGGCCTCCGGTCTAAATGCCGCTATTCAAATTGAATCATGGATTAATAATCGCACAATTAAGCCGTTACCAAGAGAAACAATGATTGGATCAATGGCAGCATATATCTCAACTCCAAACAAACAGTTCGCCCCAATGAATGCGAATCTGGGTTTATTGCCAAGCCTTGAATTCAAGCATCAAAAGAAAATGCGAAAAGAGCTCTACAATAAGAGAGCATTAGAAGCATTAGCTATGTTTAAGGAGGCATTAAAATGAATCCGATTGAACGATTCAGTGAGTTTTTAAGATACGAAAAAAATTATTCTGAGAATACGGTTAAGAGCTATGTTCGCGATCTACATGATTTCGAAAACTTCATTTTGCGCGAAGAGCTGGAATTAAATCTTCTACATGTTACAAGAGAACGTCTCGGCAGGCACTTTATAGTACACTTGGAAAACAGTGGATATAGTGATAAAACAAAGGCAAGAAAGATTTCGGCTTTAAGATCCTTTTATCAATACTTAATGGATAACAAGTTGATTGAGGTAAACATATTTACGCAAATTCAAACACCCAAAATTGCTAGGAAAATCCCTAAAATATTAGAAGTTGAAGAGATTGATTTATTATTTAAGTCAATTGATAGATTAGATTCGCTTGGTTTTAGAAATCATCTTCTTTTAGACATGCTTTTTAGTTTGGGATTAAGAGCAAGCGAAATTACTAATGTGGAAATTAAAGACTTAAGTCTAAATCAAAGACGAATTTTGGTTCACGGAAAAGGATCAAAAGACCGTTATCTACCACTGCATCAAAATCTAATTAATGATTTGAAACATTATATGACTTACGTTAGGCCTGTCTTATTGGCTAAGGGATCAGACACGCAAGAAACAAAGCTTTTTATCAATTATAAAGGAACCGCACTAACAGTGAGGGGGCTACAAAAGATATTAAAAACGGTAATTCAAAAATCAGGGGAAACATATAGAATCAATCCTCATATGCTAAGACATGCTTTCGCAACTACTCTTTTGGACAATGGAGCGGATTTAAGAGTTGTGCAAGAATTACTTGGACATCAAAACTTAAAGACAACACAGATATACACACATGTCTCGACTAAATCATTAAAAGAAAAATATGATAAGACACACCCAAGGATGATCAAAAAATGAAACTGATTGCACCAAGAATAATTGAACCAGGAACTGAAGAAACACAAACTGATCAAAAAGTAAGAACAACTGTTCGAGCAGTTTTTTTAAATGGCAAAAAAGAAACTTTAATGGTGTATTCCTTTTTATTTAATGACTATACCTTTGCTGGTGGTGGAGTTAAAGACGATGAAACGCACCAGGAAGCGCTTAAACGTGAGTTAAAGGAAGAACTTGGAGTTGATGAATTTGACGTTGTAAAGCCACTTGGAGCAATCGAAGAGCTTCGGTTTGGAATTAACGGAAGTGATAGTATTTATTTACAGACATCGTATTATTACTTATGTGAAATAATAAAAATTGGCGCAGCAAAACCCAACAAACGCGAGCAAAAACATGGGATGACACCAAAGTGGATTAAGATAGACGATGCGATTGCAAGAAACAGTTCGGTCCTAAACGATGATAATCATCAGAAAAAAGGATTAAAAACGGTATTGATTCGTGAAAATAAAATGTTGGAGTACTTAAAAAAAGGAGATTCAAATAATGAGGAAGTTTGAAGTAGTAGCAAGATATAAAGATGCTAAAATTGAAATACCAGCCAGAGCAACCACCCAAAGCGCAGGCTATGATTTAGCTTCTGCTACGGATATTATTATTCCTAAGAATGAAGTTAAACTTATTCCAACCGGATTGAAGGTAAAAATACCTAGCAACGAAGCGCTCTTTGTTTTTGCCAGATCATCACTTGCGTTGAAAAAACACCTTATGATGAGCAATGGTGTTGGCGTTGTTGATGCGGATTATTACAACAATCCCAATAATGAGGGGGAAATATTTATCCCTTTATACAATTTTTCCAGCAAAGACATTGAAATTAAAAAAGGTGAAAGAATTGCTCAAGGAATATTTCTAAGCTATCAAAGAACAGATGGCGATGATTCAGATGGAATTGTAAGACTAGGTGGATTTGGAAGCAGCGACAATTTATTAAAATAAACGACTTAATTTACTTGCATAAATGTACTAAATATGATATATTTAAATAGGCTATAAAATACACATGCACTGATATTACCAATC
>Ga0265293_10002304_pt1 | contig 38875 bp, 58 predicted proteins | sample Munlanlewell138R_FD_192505 | JGI IMG/M metagenome (GOLD analysis project Ga0265293, IMG submission 192505) | Leachate microbial communities from a municipal landfill in Southern Ontario, Canada - Leachate well 138R | ecosystem: Engineered > Solid waste > Landfill > Unclassified | place: Canada... | reverse complement strand
GATAACTTCTGATATACACTGATATTATTCCAGTTAACTTTATCGACATGTTTTTCGATGAAAGATTCAGATAACTTCTGATATTCACTGATATAATACCAGTTAACTTTATCGACATGTTTCTCGATGAACGATTCTGATAACTTCTGATATTCACTGATATACTTCCAGTTAACTTTATCAGCATGTTTCTCGATGAAAGATTCTGATAACTTCTGATATGCACTGATATTATCCCAATTCACTTTATCGGCATGTTTCTCGATGAAAGATTCGGATAACTTCTGATATGCACTGATACGAGTCCAATCAACTTTATCAGGCGTTGTGTTCATTAATTCACATAATTCTTCTAATGTATGTATCATATAAATCTCCTGTGTATCAAATATCGAATACTTGTCTATAGATTCGGATAACTGCTGATATGCACTGATATTATACCATTTAACTTTATCGGCATGTTTCTCAATGAAAGATTCGGATAACTGCTGATATGCACTGATATTATCCCAATCAACTGTATCAGCATGTTTCTTGATGAAAGATTCGGATAACTTCTGATATTCACTGATACGAGTCCAATCAACTTTATCAGCATGTGTCTCGATGAAAGATTCGGATAACTGCTGATATGCACTGATATTATACCATTTAACTTTATCGGCATGTTTCTCAATGAAAGATTCGGATAACTGCTGATATACACTGATACGAGTCCAATCAACTTTATCAGGCGTTGTGTTCATTAATTCACATAATTCTTCTAATGTATGTATCATATAAATCTCCTGTGTATCAAATATCGAATACTTGTCTATTAATTTGAAAGTTTCTCGATTTCATTAGCTTTCATCCAGCTTTTGGACTTGTTCTTCATATTTCGAGCACCCAGATAAAATACTCCGCCGTATTCGAAAATGAACTGGTTCAGTCCTTTTTCAGTAGCTTTTTCGATCAGTGCCGTATAGTGATTGAAAAACGCAGTCGTGGTAGAACCCTTCAATCCATTGCACCGTTCGCACATGGGCAGGTAATTGGCCTGTACATCCCCGCCACCATCGGACTTTGCATGCACATGATCCTTGGTAAGGTAGAACTCTTCACCATCGATTTCCACGATGAAATTGAAGTGGGCACGATTCTCACCAGTTTCGCACAGGTACACTTTCTTCGCAGTGGCACCGCACTTATAACACGTGCAGCCTTTCTCCTTGAACAACACATAGCGTTGGGAATTGGAATATACCGAGTACGGGCCGTGTTCGGTATTCATTTCAATGGATTCTTCCTTTTCACCAACTCCATCGATAACGAACCCATCGAATACATATTCGGGGGTGAGTTCAGCAACAACTTTCAAATTCTTGGGTAGCATATTACTCCTATTAGAGCGGCAGCTCGGTTTGTTTCGGCTCAGCTTCCTTTGCCTCAACGGTTTTCATGTACTCATCGTCCCGAAGTAACTGGCCTTTACGTCCGACTGCACACAACGCATCCACACGTTCATTGAATACATGCCCAGCATGAGCTTTCACCCACACGAATTTTGGACTGTACTTATCAACTAATGTGGATAGTTGTTTCCACAGATCCAAATTGAGAAGCGTACCGTTTTTCCAGTTGTTCCTCTTCCACGACACGATCCATTTCTGGTTGAATGCATTCACAACATACTGCGAATCGGCGTAAATGGTGACAGAGGCAACATTATCCGGTTTCAGTGAGTTCAAGGCTTCAATCACAGCCATCAACTCCATTCTGTTGTTGGTCGTATGCTCATATCCGCCATACAATTCAGTTTCACGAGCAATTTTTTCACACCTTAAGATCGCACCCCATCCACCGATTCCGGGGTTTTTTGGGGCTGCACCACCATCAGTGTAAATATCGACATCAAATTTAGCCATAGTTTCTCCAGTTTCAATATGGGAATATAGAAAACTATTGGGATTTGTCAAGTAGAAAGGATATACAATATTCCCTTGGACAGACTGGGGACTTCAGTGGGAAGCATGGACCACAGTTGATGCTACCAATGGCTCAGTGATACCGTCAGTCCCTTGGTACAAGAAACTCTGGAGATTCATTGCGAAGCTGTTTGGCTTCTAATGACTCAGTCATAAAATATTTACCCAATGACCTCTTATCGGAGGTCATTATTGTATAACCACGTTTCACAAGAGAATCGAATAAAAAGCCACGTAGTATCGTTTCGACATACACATATCGATTGTACTTTATAGCGAGTAATTCGATCTCATTTATGAACTGAGTGAAATAGCCTTTTCCTTGACATTCTTTGTCTACTTCGACCGTAGCAATATCAATCGAGTCAACCATTTTACCATCAAGGTATCTGGTGGTAACTCGAAAATACAGATCCAAATGATATCGATCAATTCGAACCCATTTTCTATGTCGCTGACCTGTGCGAAGACACTCTTCGATTTGATGCATGTTACTCGGACACGGGAACGACTTCAGATTCACCCTTGGTCGCATCCTTCTTCTCTTTGTGAACAGGAACCAGAAGAATCACATTACGATTGGGTGTCTGTGAAGGTTTTCCCTCGATGCTTCCGTTTTCGATATGGGTCATAACCATTTCAGTCATCTTGGCAGACAACTCAGGGATACGACCTTTTTCACGACCACGAAACTCCATAACGATCTGGACTCGGTTACCCTGTGAAAGAAACTTGTCGGCTTCCTTCATCTTACGAACAGCATCGTTTTCAGCAATGTTGGGACGCAGATGGATTTCCTTCAACTGGGTAGTCTTGCTACCCTTTTTCTTTTCTTTTTCTTTCTTCTTGAGTTCGTAGACATATTTGTCTGCGTTCCCAATGAAACACACGGGAGGAGTAGCATTAGCTGCCAGCTCAATAAGGTCCAATCCGGCTTCTTTCGCCTTGATATTGGCCTCTTTGCTGCTCATGATACCGATGAACTGACGATCCTTATCCAATAGACGCACTTTGGGATGCGTAATGTCGTAGTTGGTATTCACCAACTTTTCAACAGGCTTGTTGTTACGGGACCGAGTGTTCTTATTCATGTTCATGTGTATTCCTCGTAGGGTTGCGGGTTAAGCAGAAATATAGAAAAAGTTTTTGTTTTGTCACTCACTTATTCTACCATTTCTTTAATCAACAGATAAGCCCCTACAGCATCCCAATTAGGGAACGTATCAGAACCAAACTTAATCAATTCACCCTCAAATCCATCCTGACCATTTCCGAAAGGTCGGTCATCGATCAGATAGTCTCCATGAAACAGAGACTTGTTGGGAGATAGAATAAGCTTCTCGACTACTTCCATTCCGAATTTGTCTTCCACCCACAATCGTTTTTCCATATAGCACATTGGATTGTAAACGGAAGGGGCAGTCAAAATGTATACATCGAGATTGGGATGATTGAACAATTCCATAAACCACTTGATCGCACCCGAAAGAGGGTCGAGCTTTCGGAAAAAATCCACTTGGGATTGAGGCCACTTAATTTCAGGAGTCCGCTTTAATGCAGCATGGTATGCTCCACTGAAATCACATAACACATCATCCATGTCAACGTATACAATTTTCTTCTTCATGATAATCCTAAAAAGGGTGCTGAAGCACCCATTGTTATAGTGTTACGAGCGTAACAGATGCTTCGTCTGGAACTTCGTCAACGAGTGGCTTTCGGTCAAACGTCAGTGTTGATGTCCCATCGGTGCCGTAGTTGTCGCCGTTGATCTTTTCGATGACATAGTGTTCACCATAAAATTCAACAGTGCTTCCTTCCTTAATCTCAGAGCCATTCTTATCGTAGAACATGAGTTACCTCGATATTGGTTACAGTGTTTCCAGTGTTTTACGCAATTCAGCTTCGGGCATAACGCCACTATGCTTCTTTACCAATACACCATTCTTATAGAACACGAGTGTGGGAACAGACATGATTCCCTCTGCCGCAGTCAATTCCATTTCTTGGTCGATATCGACATGAACAACTTTAACAGCGGGGTTTTCAGTAGCCACTCGATCCATGATAGGGGTCATCATCTTACAAGGACCACACCAGATAGCGGAATACTTAACTACTGTGATTCCTTCTTTGCTAAGTTCATCTTCAAGTTTCATTCACTTTTCTCCGTAGGTTTTCGTTTGAAACTACTTTGTACATTCCATATGGAACCGCCCATATAGGAAATGTAACAAACAACAACATATATCCCCAAGCCTTTACAACGTTGTTAATCATAAAGACCATAACCAATATGAACATTCAGATTGTCATCCCAATACCCATTGAAAGTCGGAATCTCTTCGCTATCAGCAAGTTTTTCCCACTCGAATTCAGGAAGTGACTGTTTGATAAACCACATGAGCAGTGCAACCAGTCCATCCTCATTAACGCAGAATCGTCCGCCATCTTCTTCACACAGTTGGCGGCTCTCAGGATCACCGTAGTCCTCCGATACCTCACATAGAAATTCATCGGTCATACCATGTTCTTTCATGATCTCGATGACTTCAATCGAAATGTATGGTTCTTCATACTCGGTGCAAATGTGATATTTTCGATCTTCTTCATAACTGCGTTTTAGTCCAGTGAAGTCATCGTTATGATTGAATGAGAAGCCAAACTTCTTACATGATGCTTTGTATGCATCCTGCATAGCTTTTTTGGATACATTCACCTTGATAGGATACTTCTCGGTTTTTCCATGACCATCATCCGACCAGTCACCGAGTACAATATCAATCCTTTCCATTGTCATTCTCCGTTGTGTAATGTACAGTTGGGGCAACACCAGTTGCGTTTTTGGGATGATCTTTCAACAAAACTATCAGGCCCTGTGCAAAATCATTTGCGTCCTTGAATTTCATTTCCATCATCATACGCTGGACTTTACGTCTGAGTAGATTCTGAGCTGTGCCGCTATTCCATTTACCAGAACGCACCCAAGCGATATCAGAATCGGATTCCATAGTCATTGCACTATCACGGTCATGGTCATTTGTATAACCACCCTTGGTAGGGAAATCGAATTCGTTGTTACGAGGTTCGTCAAACATGTGATATACAGTGACTTCAATGTCATGGTATTTCTGTTGAAGAGAATAGAGATAGCTTTGTGCCATCTGATCCACACCATAATAGTCACCTACCACAAATTTGCTTTTGGGGTCACGTAGCACAATGTTCATGATTTCTTTGGCATAATGCCTCTGAAATTCTTTATTGGCTATGTCTCGATGACCAGATATGAAAAACGTACTCATTGTTACTCCTTAATAAACAATCTTCCAAATATCAGACTCAAGTTCAATTTGGCTCCGATTTGCATGCATCTCACCTGTAATTCTATCAGACACGTGACTCGCCTTAAGTTTAACCAGACCTATGTTATCGCTCATAGTTTCAACCGTCACATTCAAGTAGATTGCTGTATGTGAATAGACTCTGGTTAATGGAAACCCACGGGTATAACTTTCAAACAATATACTATGAATACGATCCTTCTCATTGTCTCCTATAGAGGGAACATCGAATGCATTTCTAGCCGACGAGAAAAATATGTCAATACTTTTCTCAAACACGAAATGTTGTATCCATAGTTTCAGCATTACTTGATATTCAATCTTTCACTGTCGCAGTGACTTGCGAAGAATCCCTTAGGCATTTTGAGAAGTGACAGTTCGCCAAAATCGCCTTTGAATCCGATGGATGCAAGTGCAGTAGGGACTTCACGTTCAACCCAATCAGGTTCATGGAACATGGAGTTCTTGATTCCCCAGTCAGTAAGACGCTTCTGCCATGTGAGAAGCTCAGCTTCATCTTTCACGGCCAGATAAATCAAGGTTCCGTTACCCCAAGTGAAAAGCTGAGCAAGATGTTCATCTGAATACAAAGTATCGGCTTCAATCGACAACGGAGTCACCCAATTACGAATTCGATCACGATTGTGGCAATCTCGATTGAAAGGGACTGTAAGCGGCTGGCTCATCACATACTGCAAAGCAGCATGACCAGCCTGAACCGCCTGATGTTCGTAAGGGATATCGGTTCTCACCAGAACAAACAGTCTGATGAAATCACCCGGATTGGAATTGTTATCTAGTACTGGATATGCCATTACTTACCACCATTGAGTAAAGTTGATTTGTAATCGGTGAATGCTTTGTACACATATTTCAGTTCATCATAAATGATGAATGATTCACCTTTCTGTTTGAGGTCATCGGGAATTCCGTAGAGTGCCTCTGCAATCGATCCAACGATAGCACCTACAGTATCACTATCCGCATAGGGAATGGTGACAGCCTTGAACACCGCATCATGGAAATTATTAGTTGTCATGAGACAATGCATAACCAGACGCATAGTTTCAGGACATACCGCATCGAAATGATCGTACTGTTCGATTGGTTCGTAGTACAACCAATTGCTTTTCAGGTTCCCGATAATGCTCTTGAGATTCCATCCAGTACGAGCAAGATAGATCATCAACGCAGTCGCCTGTGCACCCTTGATACCTTCAGGGTGATTATGGGTAGGAATAGCTGAATAGTACGCCAGTTCCAACGCTTCATCCAGAGAGGTTGCGAAATACGCAACAGGTGAAACTCGCATCGCACTTCCGTTACCACAGCTATTGTATGGACCAGCATTTTTATCGGAGGCCCATGCACGGAATCCAGCACCGAATCCACCGATAGGATCTTTGTATCGATCTGCGAATTCTTTGTAATACTTATTGAAATAATCTTCCGGTCTGAACCCGTCAATGGGAGAGAACTTCAACTGCATACATGCACGAGCAGTTGCCAAGCTGAGAAGAGAATCATCTGTCATACCATAATTGATGACAGTACCTAGCAGTCCTTCGTGTTCAGGAATGTCCTTATGATTCGGCAATAGACCGAGTTCAGGATTCTTATTGGTCTTTCTGAATTCACGAAATGAACCAGCAACGTCTCCAATTATAGCACCTAACATATGATCTCCTAGAAAGGCTGAGCTTCGTCAGATTGTGTCTGCTTCAGACTGAACGATTTTGCGGGTGCAGTCGATACATGTGTGGGTGCAGGAGTAGTGGTCGCAGTACTGATAGTCTGCTTCCGTTCTTTGCGGTCTTTCCACGAAACATGCTTGAGAGCATTCTCTTCAGATTCAGCTTTACGAGCAGCCCAGCTCTTATGTTCACGAGGGGCGACTTCAAGTTCAACCGATACCTTATTCTGGACCTTACCACAATCCAAACAGTAAATAACTTTTTGGGTGGTCTTGTTTTTCAGCGTAATCTCACTGACTCCCATATTGGGAGATTTGCAATCACAGCAATTCATGGTTACTCCGGGGATTGAGTTAGTTGAGGTTGAATAGTGGATACGGAATCCACCGACTGTGCAGGATAATAGTCAGATTCCGGTGATAAGCAAAGCCTTTTTCATTCATTTACCTCAATTGTGTTACTGGGACGTTTGAATCCATATGCGTCCATAGGTCGCTCGGAGGTAATAGGAATAACAACTTGACCACAATTAGGGCAAGTGAATTCAGTTCCATAATATACCACCGAATCATTGTATACAACTGGCACTGAGGTGTCAGTGCATCGCATAGGGGTGCCACATGCACCACATACAACTCGTTCAAGCAACATTGGATTCTCCGTTTGTGGAAAATATAGAAAAAAATTGAATTTTGTTAACCAAATTCAATAATAATCCACTTCTTTTTTAACTTATTACAGCGAATCCCACCACCTAGATCAAAATGCCTTGTACTCGGATCAGTAGAAAACATCCGTTCGCAAGCCTCATACGAGAGTCCTCGCCCAGTAAAAAACTTACTCACATAGAAATGGAACAGCATGTCGGGTTCCAGATCTTTTGAGATCCATAATCTGTTATGCTCATCAAAAAAAATTTTCCCCGCATACAATTCAGTCGCCATCGACATCAATCGAGGCAGTAATCTTTGCATTGTATCTACAATCATACCAATTGTTTTCGTCATTGGTTTTGTGTCGTATGAATGACGAAACCAATTTCGCAGGAAAGTAGTGTCTGTATTGGTAGAATCCTCTCGATATGGAATATCAAGACGTTTACATTCATCGTAAATTTCATCTTTACTCCAATCGAGAAGGGGCCGGAATAGCACACCATCGTCTCGATGGATACAGGACATTCCCTGCAACCCAGTTCCCCGCAACATTCGCATAAGAAATGTTTCGGACTGGTCATCTGCATTATGAGCAGTAACAATATGATTTAAGTCATAGAAATCCATGACTCGATTGAACATTCTGTATCTAGCGTCACGAGCAGCGGCTTCAAAGTTACCAGATGAATCTAGCGTAACACGTTTGGTATGGCAGGAGATTTCATATCGTTCACAATATTCTCTAACCAATAATTCATCTTGGTCTGAATCCGATCTCACCCCATAGTTCAAATGCACTACCTGAATGTTTTTCGCATGTCGGTAGTGATGAAGAAGGAACATAGAATCGGCACCACCAGATACACCAAGTACACAATTTGATCTTACTTCAATCGGTTTCATGCCATTCAATATAGAAAAAAAACTCAAATTTGGTAAGTGTAAAAACCAAGATTTGAGTTTCAATGTAGTTTTAGAGGTAAGTTGTATTTCTCATGTAATAGGCTTATAAACTATAAATAAGCGTTATTACAAGGCACTTCCATGAGCGACGAAGCAATCAAATACATCATTGATAGAATCAAAAAAAGCACAAGCGATTCACAGACTCGGAAGACTTGTTACCTTTACGTGAAAAAAATCAAAGATCGACTAGATAAAATCAAGGACAGAACTTAAAAAAGCCCTTTGGCAGGGCTAATTTCATTATTCGTAATCGTATCCTTCGGTTTCCCACTCCTGATATTCCTGTTCGTCAGCACGTCTCAGTTTATCAAAACATTCCTCACATACATATCGATCTTCATATGGTAGGAGATCATCATCAGATGACATATTATGTTCGCATTCGGAACACATTAATCTGCAATCATATACATTTTCTTCATTCATTGTTTACTCCATGAGTTAGTAAATTACACCAAGTGTTTATTCGTTTCATGGTATCACAATGATTTCAATGTCAATTATAAAACTAAAGCCACCCGATTAAAGGTGGCTTTTTCTTTCATAGGCAGGAGTTAGATGATGGTTTTAGGCGATACTGTAGGTCTCCTCGACGATTCCTGTACACACAGTGTTCCGCAGTGGGATGAACATATATATCAAAGTCTGCTGTGTCCCTGTGTGCTTTTCTAGCTATCCTAAGACTGTCCTCTACAGCCTTGACGGAATCAGCATATGCCCTGCCTTCACTCACAACTTCATTGTATTTCTTGTGTGCATAATCCACTGTGTATTTGGTATCACAACCAAGCAACATAACCGATAATGCAATACCTAATATAATTTTCATGTTATCTCCTTTTCAAATTGTGAATTTACGTTGAACGCCACAAACCATTTCCCTGTCTAACATATTCCTCGATAATTCGAGTTGCAATTGTTTGAAGTTTCTTTTCCGAAAACTTTTCAGGAAACACACAGAATTCTTTGTCAACGCCAATCGTAGCATTGTTGTCTGAGAATGTACCCATCATACGAAGGATAACGTCCTCAGGAACTCCATGTGCGTTGCGTTCCACATGCTTATCATAGTCATCTGGATAGAAAACTACCGCAACCACTGCGGAACCGTTGTCACGAGCAGCTTTCACATAGGGATTGTATTCACGCTGCCTAAGGTTGGTATTATCGCAGATAACGATATCAACACCATCCATGAGAGACTTTGTGAATGCACCCTTATTCAGGCCATGAAAATAACCAAGCTTTTTCTGCTCGAACTTGTATTCACCATCGACCATGAAATACTCATCAGTCGAGTGACACGCAACCGTAAACCCTGCTTCTTCCGCAACAGCTTTGAGAATACGATTGAACGTACTCTTTCCAGATCCCGATATTCCTCGGTTAATCACAGCAATCGTCATAACATTTCCTTTTTCCACCAAATATAGAAAAATCTTCTTATCTGTCAATCAGATTATTCGATGATGGGGAAAGCTTCTGGATGGGCACCATTCACACGCCAAATAAGCTTTGTACATGGTTCGTCCTTACGCCAATAGTTCCACGATTTGATTACCAATGCAACTCGGTAGTCAATTTTGAGACTGGACTGTTCAGTGGCGTTTCCAAAAATCTGCTTCAACTGATATAGAGCACTCCACTTGTTTCGCTGTTCAGGTGCGAAATCTTCGATATCCGTACCCAAAAGTTTCACGAACTCAATGGCCAATTTAGCATCCTTTCGCTTGGCGATATGATAGAATGCTGCCAGCTTAGAATGTGGGATGCCAGACTTTGCGTAATACTTAGCAGTATCATTGAAAGAGTCAATGATGTCCATGTTCTTATCGAGATATCGTTTCAACGTGATATTGTCAACCGATCTATTATCACGGAACATGTTTTCACATCCGATATCATTCAGATACACCAATTTAATAGCGGCTCCCAGAGGATTAGGATTTTTATAACCCATACTATGTAGAATGCTATAGAAACTCAGCTTTTTCTTGAGGTCGATATTTTCATCACGGTCAATATCAATCAAGAATGCAGGAAGAGTAAAGTTTGCATTCGCAGCACTGGTAAGACGATGTTGACCATCCTTATTCTTACCATCAGGATTCATGCAAATACTATCACCGTTGAAATACCAATGACCATCTTCCATCAACTTCGTAAAATTACGAACCTGAACAGTGGAAAGCTTGCGATAGTTACCATTATCCTGTTCAATCCATTCACGTGCGACATCAGGTGAAATGTGGGCTGCATCGTCAATAGTCAATGCGTTTACTTGTTTACCAGCAATTGTAATCGTTTTCATTATGCATCTCCATGTTCACTAATCATAAACAATTTCGGTTCTTCATTGGGAAGGCGAAGTCTCTTAACAGATTTTCCGGTTTTGAGATAGTTGTACGCTACAATCATCAATGCAACCTGCTTGTCACCCTTCAGATTGGACTTCGACTTGTACAACCCATTATGCAAAATTTGGCGAAGTGCATACACAGGATGTTCGACATTGGCGGCTCTTTGATTCGACAGTACTTCCAGAAATTCATCAGCGATTTCAGGCTTATTGTCAATATATCGGGTAAGATAGTCAAGAACGATGAGATGGTTCAGTGCAGTAGTGAGGAAAATACCATCTTGTGATTTGATACGATCAACCGATTTAATAAGATTCGGATGAGCCGAAATGGTATCCATGATGGATTTATGGGTAATACGATCTCGCACATTACCAATAATTCCTTCCTTAGAACCAGTAGTAGTTTCCATACGATGAAGAATCTTGGCGGCTGCACTGAGTGAACGAGGATGTCTGTATTCGTGTTTATCCAGATATTGGACAATATTACGAGGACGACCTGTATCTTTCGTTAGTTTACCTTCTTCAGTAACTCCCCATACAATGAAAGTTCTGAATGGAACGTTTGCTTCAACACACGCAGCCAGTCGCAGTCTGCCATCGATCAAACGACCGTTGCTGTCCAATACGATAGTGGCACCATTGAAATCGAATGTACCCCCTTTCAATTCAGATACAAGCAATGCAAGTTCCTTGGAATCGAGGGGTTTGGGACATTTGTGATTGGTAAGTAATTCAGATGCCATTTCAGGCGTAATGAGGACAGAATCCTCAATCGTATACCGTGGATGGCCATACTTGTCGTAGTACATACGAACTCCTTTATAAGCGTTTAACTTTCTGTACCGAAGCTTTAGAATCTTCGGGGATGGTAGGAAATATAGAAAAACATTCCGTTTTGACATATATTTTTTATGGAAAGAGGAAATTTAAGATGTACGAACCAAATTTTAACAGTGAGTTTTATGAAGACGAGGGTGATCCACTTGCAGCGTTCCGCAAACAATATAGAGGTGCTGTAGTTGGAAAGAATGGGGTAGATCCATTCAAAGATGATCCCGATGTAATTCAATCTGGACGTGAAGAAAAACTAAGAGAATCTGAGAAAAACAGCGGATTTGGACAATAAAACTTCTCGCTTCCCAAATTGTAAGTAGATACAATTCTAATGCACCGATTCATTCGGTGTATTCTACTTTATCCATGTTCTCGATTCCGAGCAAAAAATGATTATATAAATGGGTTTTTATAAACTGTAATAAACACCCTGTTTAATCAAAAGGTAATATCATGGATAGAAAAACATTTTTGCTTGAAGGAATGAAAGTATGGGATGCTTACCAGAAGGCTAAGCCGTATCTCATGTTCGGTAACTTCATTGAAAGTCTTAAAAGAGAAGACAATACAGCTTTGATCGAATCGATTCAGGCTGGTGTAATGGCAGTACTGGAAGGTAAGATTTACAACTCAATCGACCCCGATGGAAGTCTGATGAAGCATTCTCAGCAGATTATGAGTGACCCGAAAAAAGCACTCGCTGCTGCTTCTGGTAAAGACAAACAAGGTTTGCAGCTCATCATCTATCCTATGTTGGCAAACAAAGCAGAAGATCTCGCTAAAGGTCTCAGCTCCAACAAGGTAAAGAAAAAGGCCGAATCTGAAATTAATGAAGGTGATATCACCAGTGGTGAAATGATTTTCACCAAATTGCTCAACGCTGCATTCGATAAACTGGATCAGCTTGATGCAAGCTATTTGGAAAAAGCTCTTGCTGAAAATCCTTCCGAAAAAACAATCAGCAACTTCTTCTGGAACTTTGTTGATAATTTCGTTGTACCCGAAGTTAGAACTTCCCTAAGACGCAAACTGGAAAAGAACTTTGTTCCTAATGAAGGTAATGTACAGGGCAAGTATGCCATGTATACCAAAGAATATAAGAGGGAACATGGTGAGAAGAACAAGAGTGGAAACTATGATGTAGCACCAGAAAAGCAGTTCGGTACCGTAGTTCAAGACAACGGTGAAACATTGACAATCAAGTGGAAGGGTGTTAAAAAGCCTCACACTAATAAGTTCATTATCGCTCCATTTACCGAAGAAGTTCCTCGTGCTGATGTTGATGTATACGATATGGTTGATCCATCCAAGTTCGGTGACAGCTCTAGACTCGATCTGGATCAGGGTGATGGTGACGCACATGAAAAAACGGTCGATACGAATGCATCTGTACCCGGAGAAGAAGACGAAACTCCTACCGCTGAACGTGGTAGCAAAGTAGTTAACGCTGTATACGACATCATTAAATCACTGGGTCTTAAGGAACCTGTGGAAAAAGCACTTGAAGCGTATGTTCAAGGTACTATGAGCTATGACAAAACTGCGTATGAACAAGCCAACACCAAACTCAAGAATCTGAGACGTGATGTTGCAAATGGTCGTATTGACCCCGAAGAAGGTAAGCAACGTATTGCAGAAGCTGAGAAGGAATTCGAAGCAACTAAAAATAAGACTGGTCTGATTGGACTTGCTAACCAGTTCGGTGTATCCAGAGATGATGTTAACAACGCACTCAGAAAGCTGTACAAAGCAGTATCCGAGAGCGATTATCTCAAGGCTGAAAACGAACGCTCTAAAAAACTTATCGCCAAGGGTGGAAATCCGTTCGAGGCATAAGATACTATCCATGAACAAAAAGGCACCTTTGGTGCCTTTTTTATTTGGGATTTTTACTGATGCTATGATCGTAGTAGTCAGGAGCTTTCTTATTAACCCACTTGATAAACTTAGCAATATCAGGATGTTGCTGCAATGATTCGATATTGTTGTACACTGCTGCCAAATCTGCTTCCGTAAACACAGAATGAATCTTGATATGACACACACGATGAATAATTGCAATAGGGCCTTTGGCACCACCTTTCATTTTAGGAATTAGGTGATGCTTGCTTTCCTCACTTCGTGGCAATTCACGTCCGCATAACGGACATGTGACAATATCACTCATCGTCTACATCACCTTCATCATCTACATCGCCTTGATCGTACAGTCTATCGATGATCTGCTGCATACGCTGACGACCAACAGGATTCGCACTCACAATACGAATTTCAGTGGTGGGTAGGAAGTAACGGTTCTCTTCCAACCAACACAGAATATCGTACCCAGTGTACTCTCTGCCGTCATCATCGAAACAACCGAGGTCATGATCGATCAGTAGGACATCCCACTCTTCTTCTTGGAGAGCAGCAATGCCATCTACGTAGGTTCGTGCGACTCGATCAGCCTTGAGGTTACGCACATCATCGATAAGAAGTGTCTTAATCATTTTACTTTCCTGTCCAATTTGTGAACTTGTTGAATGGGATTATGCGAACGTTGTCCTTTCCTGTCCAGATGTAAAATCCCCGATATTTGAAATGCTTACCAGCAAAATATACCGGATATTTCCACACAGCACATATTTTCCTCATATGATGGGCAGCAAATAAATATACATAATTTGTGCCTGATTTGTGAAAAATATGATTACGGTTACAGAAGCTCAAGCTTCCCAGTAATCGGATCAATCTCCTCGCTATATGCAGGTCCAATGGCAATACAAGTATTGGTCGGCTGTCCGTTGAACTCAGTCAGACCAGCATCGGTAATGAGAGCACAGGGGAGACCAGATTTCTTGGCCTGTTGATATAGAGCCAACAGTTCTTCCTCAGTTTCCACACTCGCACATACCTTAGTAAACCGCCCACCCAGCCATTCTCGTAGCACTTTTCCAAGGAAAATAAACCACAGGAACTTGGTCGGCTTGAATACCATCGACAACACTGCTGCCATAGATGCGTGAGCACCCTGAGCAACCATTTTTCCAGTACGAAGCTTCCGATTGACAATCTGTCCTTTTTCTTCAATCGGGAACTTCTTTCGCATTACGATAACTTGTTTCACATTAGTCATTTTTACCAAACCAGTTTAATTGTGCATTCTTGCAGTCCTCAGATTCAATGTACTTGAGTACACTCATCGAAATCTGCTCTTTTTTCGGATTACCCTTCTTCATGACGATCCCGTAATCCTGAAGATCGAACATCCCACCAACCGTATTTTCTTCATAGCGACTCCTTTCCATTAAGGTTTCTGATGAATATAGAAAATTATTTTCTTTTGTCAAATAAAAAAGGACGATATTTCTATCGTCCTTTGATGTATCAACATTTGAGGGAATTATGCACCTCGGCTACCACAGTTGGGAGCACGATCACATCCAGTATCCTTTGATTGCACATCAGCTTCGGTGAATACCTTTTCTACTACCAGTTCCAGACGACCTTCGTCATACCAGAGTGCAGTAGGTTCGGAGAACTCATCCTTGGGCTTTGCGGTCACCAGATACTGATTGCATCCAGTAAGGTAGAAGGCGGTGCCCGTGATAGTACCAGTAAATCCAGTAATTTTTTCACGAACCTTGCTTCCATTTTCGAACTTGAATTCACGTTGGATCATAGTGCAGTTCCTTACAGAGAAGCCAGAATGTCATCGTTGGCGGAGTTGCCCATCGCCTTCTCGATTTCAGCGTCCAGAGTGTCACCACCGGACTGTGCTTCGTTCAGGGCGTTCGCTTCGTCCAGACGCATCTGCATCTTGGTCTTGCGGTCCTTGAACTTGGCCAGAGAACTTTCGGTGTTCGCAGTGTTGACGGTAGCCAGAGCTTCGGTAGACTTGGTCACCTGCTCCATCGCCTTCATCGAACGCAGATCACGTTCAGCTTCTTCCTTGCCCTTACGCAGCTTCTCGACATTTTCTTCCTGCTGCTTCAGGTGAGTCTGGGTCTGCTTCAGACTGGCCTTCAGAGGTTCGAGTTCATCACCGATGGACTTGATGTCTTCCACAACCTTCATCAGAAGGGCTTGCTTGGACTTGTCCCCGCCTTCGACAGCGGCCTTCAGATCGGAACCAACGGTACGTCTGGCCTTCAGCTTGTCTTCCAGTTCCTTGATTTCACGCTTCACCTGCATCTCGGTGGCCTTCATCTTGGCAACGTTGCCCTGAGCGGTGGCCAGATCAGCCCGAATGTTCTTCAGGTCATCTTCAGCGTAGCCGATGGGGTTGGAATCTTCGATGGCCTGAGCTGCCTGATCAGCCTTGATGTCAGCAGACTTCTTCACAGTTTTGAACAGATTGAAAAATCCCATTGTTATTCTCCTTCTTCGTTGGAAAGTTGTTCAAGCATAATGAAGCTCTGAATGAATACAGACTTCACCGATGCTTCCAGTTCGTTCAGATCCAGATTCTCGACTTCGAGGGTGCTCTTGAACACCAGCTTGTGATCGGGAGTCAGAACGAATGCACCGTGCACGGCACCGTTGTTGGCACGGAGGAGCTTTTCAGCCAGTCCGTTCGGCAGACCGTTGGGGTAGGTTTCGATTTCGATCATGGAAATGACCGTGTCATCTTCCACATCGACCACCACATCCAGACCAGTTTCAGCTTCACTTACGATGAAGAGGTCGGGACGATTGATTTCGGTCTGCTGAGTAGCAGCCAGCCAACCAATCTGAGACAGCAGTTCTGCTACCTTTTCAGCATTGGCGATTTCTTTTTCACTTACTTCGTAGGACATTGTACCTTCCTTTGTTAGAGAGTTTCACCAGCGAAGAATTTCACTTCGAAGGGCTGAACAGGAGATCCCATCCAAAATTCAACCCAACCATCTTCTGCATCACCTTTCCAGTCCATGAACCCATGAGGATTTTCACCGCAAGGATCATCAGTCTGATATTCGCAGATCGTTGTGATTCCAGTGTTATCGGGATCAGTGAATTCGATGCCGAAGAAGGAACCAGCAGCTTTCTTTGTCCAGTTCACCGGATGGGATTCACCATTGCTGAACGGGATATCGATACAGAACTGAGGAACGAGATCTTGCCCATCGTCAGTCAGAACCATTTCACGAGCCTCGACAATGCTACCATCGTTGTTCAGGTAGTAGAGCATGAGGTCGAAGTCTGCATCAACCTGACGGATCAGGAACATGTAAGTCATATCGTCACGATTCTGGGGCTTGCACAGATACCCAGTGTAGGTAAACATGCCGTTGGGTTCGTGATAGACCCGTGTTTCGATGATAATCATTTCGAGTTCGAACTCGTTATGATCGGTCATGGTCTGACCAGTGGAAAGGGAGATGATATCTCCTTTCTTCTTTCCGAGAAATTCAGAAACCTTGCTCATCAATTAGTTCTCCTTGAAAATCAGCCACCCGATGACACCAACAACAGCACAGCCAACCAGAACCCACATGAAAATTGCGAATCCAGACGTTCCTTCGTGATGTACTACGGTATGCTGGGCAGGAACAGGTGCAACGTATGGCTGATGATAGACAGGACGACCGTAGGCATCGTAGTCACCATAACCATACGCATTCATCCGAGCAGCATCTGCAATCATATGAGCGGTAGTCAAAGTAACGAAAGCGTTAGTCATAGGGTCCATGTAACCGTAGCCATAACCGCCACCGGGGAGTGCATGATAGGTAACATTCACATTGCGACCACCAGTGGATACAGTCTGAGGAATGTAGTCAGGGCGGGTTGCAGGGGGAGTCGAGGATGTATAAGTATTCTGGGATGCCATCTTCTGGCGGTATGCGGTTTCCGCAGCGGCCTTGGTGCCATACTTCTTACCAGCTTCGTTGTTCTGCGATAACAGGGCATTTTTCTTGGCCAGCTTCTGGTCAAGTGCAGTCTTCGGGGTAGTAGATGTAGCAGGTGTAGTAGCAGTTGTCTTTGCAGGAGCAAACCCCGTAGTGGCCTTGGTAGTAGTTGCATTGGTTGCAGGTGCGACCGTAGTCGTGGTCGGCTTCACCACCGAGGTAGTAGGGGCAGGAGTGGGCTTCACAGTGGCGACCGACTTTGTAGGGGCAGGAGTGGGCTTCACAGTGGCGACCGACTTTGCAGGGGCAGGAGCGGGTTTGGACGAGAGCCAGCCGCTAGTGGACTTGGAGGTACTTCCGTAGGACTTGGAGCTACTTCCCCACGAGGACTTCGATCCCCTGCCGAAAGATTTGGAACCATGGGACTTCGCTGCGACATCAGTTGCGATGAAAAGCAGCAGGGCGGTCAGCAGGGTAAATAGTTTTTTCATCGAGTCTCCTTTTTGATGATGAAGTATCTCTTCAATGAGGATAATTATAGAAAAAATTTCCTATTTGTCAATCAAGAAAATAAAAAAGATCCCCGTGAGGAGATCTTTAAGATAGAAAGAAACAATCAGTTGTCAATTAGTATGTTCGAGTACGGCCTCGTGCCATCTCATGGACTCGATTTACATTGATACCAGTCGGAATTTCATCATTGTAATTTCTAACGTTATCACTCCAGTATCCATGAGATTTGATTAAATCAGCCATCTTCGCTACATAGGGTTGTGAGCAGTAGTGTAAAAACTGTGTAAAACTAATTAAATCTATGCAAATGTATGCAAAATCCATTGACTTTTCGATGGATTTTTCTTTTTGTGTATGGAAAATATTTTTATTTACGAACTTTTATAAACAATATGTAAATCATTCAACCAATGTGGTTTACAATGAACAAAAAAGAAAATGCAGTGAATATTAGAATATCAGATCCTATGATGGAAGGATTGATGCGATTGGCAAGATCAAAAGGAATGACCAATTCTGAATATTTCAGATACCTTTTACAATGTGCGATTGATAACGAAGATAAGTAAATGATCCGAATGCGTAGTTACAGGATTGAGTTGAAACTCAATGATGACCAGAGAAGACTCTGTACTCGAAGTGCAGGTACTTCTCGCTACGCATATAACTGGATGCTCGAAAATCTCATAGCTGATTACGAAGCCAATAAAGCACTAGCTACCATGTACGACCTACCAAAGGTTCCATCTACGATGGGAACCGCTATCGATTGGCATAAACAGTGGTGTAAGTTAAAGAAACTACCTGAATTCAAATGGATCTACGAAACGAGCAAATGCACTGGACAGGAAGCACTTCGTGATTTACAGGTTGCGTTCAAAAAATTCTTCGGTAAAACAGGTGGTTATCCGAAGAAGAAACGTAAAAGCGTAAACGATTCTTTCCGTTTGACAGGTTCCATCAAGGTAGGATATGATTGGGTTCAACTACCTGCTATCGGAATCGTCAAATTGAAAGAAAAAGGATACGCTGCTGGTAAGGATGAGAAGGTTGATCTGCCACAGATCACGGTGTCCAGACAAGCTGACCGTTGGTTCGTATCGTTTCTACTTCGTGAAGAAGCACCTGATATACAAAAACCAACGTGGGATGAAATCACTGAGGATGAGTATGATGTTATCGGGGTTGACCTCGGTATAAAGGATTTGGCTATTACTTCATATGGTGAAACATTCTACAACCCGAAAGCATACAAACAGAAATTGATGAGACTGAAACGCTATCAGCGTATGGTGTCTCGTAAGAAGAAAGAATCGAATAATAAAAAGAAGGCGATATTAAAACTCTCTCGCATTCACAAGCAAGTTGCGGATATACGCAATGATGCTTGTCATAAAATGACTACTTCCGTGGTGAAAATCAAACCAAAGGTCATAGTCATTGAGAGTTTGAAACCAAAGAACATGAGCAAGAACAGAAAATTAGCAAGTTCTATATTGGATTCTGCATTTGGTAAAATCAAAATGCAGTTCCAGTACAAGACCGACTGGAATGGCATACACTTGGTGCAAGTACCTACATTCTACGCATCTAGCAAGTTTTGTTCATCATGTGGATACAAGAAAGAAGATTTGAAACTGGAAGACAGAGAATGGACGTGTCCTCATTGTGGTGAACATCATGATCGTGATGTGAACGCTGCACTGAACCTCCGTTTCTTCGGACTCTGGTTACTTGATTTATTGCCCGTGAGTTCCACGGGGTCAGCCTGTCCGAATGACGAATGTTATTCGGGTGAGGGTGGCGACTTGTCGCCACCTCATAGAGATGGGAGGTTGCAGTTCTTCACAGAACAGTGCCTATCGATGAAGCAGGAATTCAAATTTAAGCAATTTGCACTCAGTGCATAGTTTTGCTTACTTTTGTTAGAACGGTTCATATTCGGAATAATCTTCTTCTGGCTCTTCTTCACCATAGAAAGCACGTTCAATATCATCTGGATGTTCTAGATCACTGAGATCATCGTCATCGTGAAGAAGATGGAATCCTTCGATTATTGTATCAATGGCAGAAGAATTGACATCAGTTCTTAGAGCTTCAAGAAGTCCGATAAACTTTGCATCACGGGATTCACCCATAGCAACAGCACCATCGCCGCTACCCGCTGGCATTGTCATTTCACCCGCACCACCCACTGTGCTGCTCATTGTATTCTTCATGGCTGGATCGAATACAGGACCCCAACCACGTTTTGTCCATGCTCCACTAAAATTGCGTTTCTTTTTCTTGTCTTTCTCAGCATAGGGCATCTGGAAGGTAGAATTGAATGTACTGCCAGTGTCACCATTGGCATTGAAAATATCACTGAATGTTCGTCTTTTTGCGATCTGCATATTCATACCATAAATTCGCTTTGATAATAGTTTATAACATCCAGATTCTGCGAATAAAATGGTACATGAAAGTGCAATAAAATATATTATCTTTATAAAAAATGGAATATATTCATGCGGCAAATTAAAGTATTGATAGCAATGCCCATTTATAAGCGGGAATTACTTGCTCTCAATTCAATTAGATCATTAATCGACACTACCGAACCAGACGAACGAATCAATCTTAAGATTGCATTTGGTGTCAATGAGATGAATACTGAACTTGAGAGATACTTAACCGATCTTCAAGAAAATCCCGGTAAATTTCAACTAGCCATTCATAACTTCCATACCAATCTCGGTAAAGCACGAGCGGTCAATAAAATCGCAGCACTTGAGAATTATGATTTCGATTACATCGTAAGCATTGATAGCGACATGGTGTGTATCGATCCCAAATGGTTGAGCAAAATGGTAACCGTTTATCTCAACTACAATAAAAAACCTGAAATCATAAGTAGTAAAGGCCCTGTTAGACTTGGAAGCCTATGCACAAATCAACTCGGATACAACGTCCATATGTGCACGAATCCGATCCGAGTGAAAGTAGGTCCATATACAATCATATCTTCCGCTGGTAACTACGGAGTTGCGGGTGGTGTGTTGATGAGTGACGTACAGACATGGAAACAACTCAAAGGATATCGAGCAACTAAAGTATATGGAACAGATGATGGTCACTACAATGGTGACTGTGCCACCAATAATAAACTGGCTGGTTATCTGAATGAAGTGAGCTTCTATCATCCATATGAATTCAATGATGTATATCGCCAATGGAAAAACTCCATTGTAGCACAGAGAGAAACAGGAACTATGAACACACTATTCTATAAAAACGGAAACGCAGAAGCAACAGCATTTGCAAATCAGATTAAACGAACCGGAATTGATATCCGTATTCGAGCTACTGATATGCACGACAAATATCAGTTTGTTGACAGCAACAATGTGATCTATCAGAACGATGAAGCATACCGAAAAGTGCAAACCTTGATCCCAACGAATGGTAATACCATAGAACCACGGGGTCGCATTCATATCCTCTGGGCAACGACTCGTCCAGAAATGTTCAAAGCTACTCACAAAGAGTGGATTGAGAACGCAGCCTACAAATACAAAATTACAACAAAAGTAGCGGTGGACAAAGAAGCCGATGCAATGCAACTTTCGGGGTATGATGTCATGGTGACTAACAACACCAAACCCGGAGTTTGCTATCCTTCGTATTGTTTGAGTAGCACTCTTGAAGGAAATGACGAAGATATCGTTATATTCGCATCGGATGACTTCTATCCTCCGGTGGGTTGGGATTCTTTCCTTGCCGCACAGATGAATAATGAGTCTGATAAAGTTCTTGTTGTCAACGATGGCATTCAGATGTTCCCAAATAAAGTAGTGACCATTCCTATCATGCACTACGGTGCTCTGAGAAAGATGAACAAGGTTATCTATCATCCCGCATATACTCACATGCACTCCGATGTTGAGTTGTATACGACTGCGGAACGAATGGGATTGATTAAAGATATCCGCCGATCTACATCTACTGAATTTCAACATAGACATTACTCGGTAAACCTGCGTGAGATTGACGAATCTGACACTAAATTGAATCCATCTTACGTAATTGATAGTGACTTGAATAAAGCTCGTGTGCGGCTTCCGATATCTGAATTACTTAAGGTTGACAAATCTATTGATAAAGAAGTAGCCAAAGTTGTGAAAAAGAACAAAATGAATAACGTTGATTTGTCCATTCTTGTATGTACAACAACCGAACGTAGACACTTCCTCAATAGATTCATAGATGCAATTACTCCTCAGTTAAACTATCGGGTCGAACTTCTGGTTGAATCAGATAATGGAACAATGGCAATAGGCCGAAAGCGGAACATACTACTCGATAAAGCTAAAGGAAAATACATTTGTTACTTCGATGACGATGATCTTCCATCCGATGACTACGTTGAAAAAATATTGAAAGCAATTGAATCGAATCCCGATTGCTGTAGCCTAGAAGGTCTCTATACAGTAGATGGTAATAATCCTACCCTCTTCAGACACTCCCTCGATTATAAACAATGGGAAACTGCAAATGAGAATGGGAAGACTGTCTATTACCGTTGTCCCAATCACTTGAATGCAGTTAAGCGAGATATTGCACTAAAAGTCAGATTTGACGATAAACGATCAAATGGGGAAGATCGAGACTACTCAGATCGCATCCGACCTCACTTGAAATCCGAGAGTAAAATCGAAGGCGTTATTTATCACTATCTGTTCTTGAATGTAAAAAAAGGATACTAAAATATGAGTAACATGGTAACAATTGCCATTCCGATTTACAAAGAAATTCCTAATCCCAGTGAAATTGCATCATACAATCAATGTCTGCGTATATTAGGTAACTATCCAATAGTCCTATTTGTTCCTAAAGGACTGAGTATGGCCAATTATGATACATCCAATAAAAATGTATCAGTTATGGAAGTACCTAAAGAATATTTAAGCACACGTGAACGTTATAGTGCATTTATGCTTACACAGAAATTCTATGAGCAATTCACCGATAGTGAATACATATTGATATACCAACTTGATGCATGGATATTTCGTGATGAATTATTATATTGGTGTAAACAAGGGTATCACTACATTGGTGCTCCTTGGGCACATAGAGATAAAAATGGAAATCTAGCTGTCGGTGGTGTTGGTAATGGTGGATTCTCTCTTAGACATGTAAAAAAATCAATTGAAGTTCTCGATGCAGCTAAATTGTATCGTGACAATCCTGATCTAAAGGAAAAAGAATTCGATCCACGTCCTCATTCTCATAATAAAATTCTCGCAAATTCTCTCATATTGAACGATCCAACTAAAGATAGCTCGATTGGGTCATTTTATCAGGCTACCGAGACTAGATATTTACATGCAGAAGATGGATACTGGGCAGGTGCATCTCGTGTACTTGTATCCGATTTCAAAATTCCGGTTAACTCAATTGCATATAAATTTTCGATGGAAGGCGAAGCCGCTGCTCTATATAGATTGAATAATAATACATTGCCATTCGGTTGTCATGCATGGCAAGCTAGAGATAAAAAATTCTGGTCCGAACATATTAAGTATGACAATGAACCAATTATCCGTACTTCACAAATAAAAGATACCAATGTAACTTCGATATTTTATAAAAGCGGAAAAGACTCATTGAAAGGTAAAATAGCCGCAATTATTAGCATATATCCAAAAATTCGTGTACGTGAAATTGACATGGGTGATGATTATCAAATTGTTACCACCGATAATAACGTAGTACAGGGTCAAGATGCACATGCAATTGTGAACACATTAGTGACTCCGATTACAGCTAGAGCAATCACACGATGTCACATGAAAATATTTGACCCAACGCCTCAATCACAGGACAATATGATCAATATACTAATGCGTACATCAAATCGACCGAACGGGTTCAAACGAATGATTGATAGCATCCGATCCCAGACATACAAAAATTATCGGATAATTGTATCAGTTGATAATGATGAAACCGAATCATATGTTAAAAAATATGATGATGTCGAATATATTCGTGTTAATCGAATTAATCGCCGAGATTCATCACATTTCCCATACAATTTATATTTCAATCAGTTAATCAACGAAGTAAAAACCGGATGGGTTTTCTTTGTAGATGACGATGATACTTTGTATGACACAGAAAGTTTACACACAATAGCCAATGTTATCCGAAATCCCGATCTACTTTACGTATTCAAATTGCAATACATTGGACGAGTAATTCCCAATCGAAGTTTCGGTAAAGGAATTACATCATGTGATATTTCTACACAGAATATTGTTGTACATTCAAGCCATGCATCAGATTCCCAATGGCCCGATAAACGAATGGGTGATTATCACTACATATCGAAATTAGCAGATGCAATGGGGAACAAAATTGAATGGGTTGATAAACTAATATACAGAATAACAAATGCCGGAGTCGGACAACAGAAGGATATTTAACAACAGGATATTTATGAATCACGATGGTATGAAATTACATGTGCATGTATGCACACATAATGAAGAATTGATGTTGCCTCATTTTTTGAAATTCTATAAAAAATATACTGACTATATATTTGTACATGACCAACATTCTACCGACAGAACACTGGAAATTGCCCATAGTTTTGATTGCATTGTTGATACATTCGGAAACGATTTTTTCGATACAGCAGTAAAACAGAATACATTGATGGAAGGATATAAAAAATCTATTGACTGCGATTATGTTATCATTGTTGACTGCGATGAATTCATGGTGCATGATAATTTGATTGAGAAACTCAAATGGTGTAAACAGCAGAAAATACTAGTTCCTAAATGTATCGGATATGAAATGTATCATGATAATTTCGATTTCGTTAATGGGAACATAGATTCCATCACACATGGAGTACTCGGAAGTAGAGAGTTTGGTCAAAAACAATGTATTGTGAAATCAAATGAAACAATCAATTACAGTATAGGATGTCACCATATATATTCCCCAACACAACGTCCATATCCAGATCAAACCCCAATTAAATATTGTCATATGAAGTACATCAATACTGAATATATCAAAGAACGACACGCATATTTTCATAACAGACGTTCAGATGAAAATAAAAAGAAAGGCTATGGTGTTCATTACAGTAAACAAATACAACCTGTAATTGACCGATTAAAAACACAATCAACAAAAATTCGATAAAGGAGATATCAGTATGACACAATTAGGCGGATGGTCAGTCGATGTAGAAATAATCAATGCAATCAAAGAACTAATACCACAGGGTAGCACCATTGTAGAACTAGGAAGTGGACACGGAAGTACTAGTGTATTGCCATCTATGTACACATTATACTCAATTGAACATAATAAAAAATTTATAGGACTCTACAATAGTAATTACATACACGCACCATTGGTAAATGATTTTTGGTATGATAGAAATATTGTAACAACTAATTTACCAGATACGTATGATCTATTACTGGTAGACGGACCCATTGCTCATAGAAGACGTGGATTCATTGATAACTATGATTTGTTTGATCATAATGTACCTATTATATTAGACGATACAAATAGACCAGTTGAACAACAAATGTTGAAAGATTTAGTTGCGAAATTTAATAAAAAAATACTAACCCGTAAGCGTACAACAAGTAACAAAGAATTTGCTGTTATTATGCCAGCGTAATGAGATTTGTATGAACAACACGAAATTACATGTAATAATCTGTTCATGGAATCGTATCAACGGAATAGTAAATTTGATGCGATATCTTAATGCACAGACATACCGAGATTTCCGAGTAACTATTGTGAATAATAATTACAAATTGCGTGAAAAACTCAAGACTGAAATCAGTAAACTTAATCTCACATTTCACTTGGATATAGTTAATAATAACGAAAATGTAGGCGGTCGAGGTCGATTCATTGAAGCCGTGAAAACAACATCCAAATATTGTGTATTTTTAGATGATGACCAAATAGTTGATGAGAACTTACTCGCACTAATGGAATCAACCGCTTCGGAACAAACCATATGTTCGTGGTGGGCATGGAAATTTACTGATAGTTATTGGAATCGGACCCGTAGCGTTGATGGACATGATGCCACTTACTGTGGAACCGGAGGAATGATAGTTGATTCAACGCTGTTCTTAGATAATAAGTTTTGGGATGGATGGAATCCGAAGTATTACTTTGTGGAAGATCTATATGCATCACTATATGCAAGATCAATTGGATGGTCACTAAAAGGTCACAAATATCCAATACAATTCGATGAAACATTAGCGGATGATTCGAATTCACTTTATCTCAAATCGGATGTGAATGCTCGGAAACAAGAATTGATTACTGAATTTAATAACAAAATGAATAGCATGGAAGATAAATTTTCTGAACAATACTGGGAACGCCGATACAAATCAGGGGGGAACTCCGGTGGTGGTTCATATGGAAATGGATTAGTTAATAAAGTTGAATTGATAACAGACTTAATGGAGAAATATGATATCAAATCAATCGCAGATGTTGGATGCGGAGATTGTACTATTGTACCAAAATTACCGCATCTGGAATCGTATGTTGGTTATGATATAAGTTCTACAATAATTGACCGACATAATAGTAAAAATACAAACCCATCATATAAATACAAATTGATCTCGGAACTTGAATCACTTGGATTAGACTTGAGTCTTTCACTCGAAGTGATTTTTCATCAAGTAAACGACGAGGAATATATAGAATATATGGATAATTTAGTAAAAACTGATTCATTTTATATTTTGATATTAACGATGAATGATAGTATATTAGATACACATCATGTCAAAGCTGCTCATATAAAATATCGAGATGTTGTAAATAAAATGTCTCAATATCCTAACTACGAACTCATCGGTACATTTCCATTCACCGTAACTACATCTAGTTATTATCTATATAAAAAACTATAATTAATAGTAACAGGTATTCTAGGTGAATAATGAAGATACTAGTAACAGCATTATACGTTCGTGGAATCGTCTCTGAAGGCGGGTCCAGTTTCTATATGAAGTGCATAATCGACAACCTCCGAGAGATGGGGCATCAGGTTCATGTTACTGATTGCCCTTCGATGACACCACTCAGATCATACGATTTAATCATATGCAGTCACAACGAAATTCTCAGGCAATTGTCTCGATTCAATGTTCCAAAAGTATGTATATCACAGGGTATCCTCAAACAAGAAGAGCTACATGCAGGTGCCGATATCTATTACTCGGTCAGCGAGGAAGCACGAGATCACAATAGGACATTGGGAATTGAAAGTAGCGTGATTGGACAGCCAGTTAATTTACAGTCGATTGTTCCAGTGAACGAATCACTGGAAAACATATTAATTATTCGCAATAATGGAACTCTGAATGGAGATGATCCATTCGCATGTCTGACAAACAAATACACAGTCAGAAACAGCGATCCGACTATACCTATTGAAGATCAAATGAAATGGGCAGATGTATGTGTTACTCTGGGGCGTGGTGCTGTATCTGCTATGTCTTTAGGTCGCCCAGTACTGGTAGCCGACAACAGATTTTATCAGGGTAAAGTAGGTGATGGATATACCAACCGAAATACACTACATGAAATTGCTAAACATAATTTCTCTGGAAGACGTTACCGATATCCTGTGACTGAAGACTGGCTACTGTCCGAGTTGGAAAAATATGATCCATCCGACTCTAAAATGGTATATGATTATGTGTGTGAGAATCACGATATGAAAAGAGCCATCACTAGAATATTAAGTGATGTATCGAATCTCACCGGAAAAGGAATTAAATAATGACCCAACAAGAATTCGTAGATCGATATCCACATATCGCATTCAATGATGATCCTCGTAAACGAAACAAGGATCATTACTTGTTCCTACTTGACACAGCTTCAATCAGTCCTGCGGGATATGACCCTAAGGTGATTCGATTGTACAAGGGAGTCATCACATGGAATCCGAAGGTATTCTCCCAGCTAAGCTCATGGGGAGCCAATGTATTCAAGATCGGTGAGTATCCTCGCTTCGAAGATTACGGAACGATTGATGAGTACCCCGCATTTGCCCAGAAAGAGGGTATAGCGGTCGTTCAACATAAAGTTCGACACGATATGTCCACCAAACAATCTGAGGTATTCATGGACATCACAGGCTTCCCTCATTATGCATATGGGACTGGTGATTTCGGAGGCCGACATCATAAAGGTGAACTGCGAACCAAAGCTGATAAAATCGATGCACTCAGTCGCCATAAATTTGTGGTATGTTTCGAGAATGTGTATCATCCGTTGTGGTCACACAACTATTTGAGTGAGAATATTTTTGATTGCTTCCGTGCGAAAACGATTCCGATCTATTTTGGTGCATACAATATCGATGAACTGATTCCTCCCAATTTCTTCATTAACTATAATGATTTCAAAAATGCAGAAGAATTGTCCGAATATTTGCTATCTTTCGATGAGGATGTCTATTCCGAAATTATCGAGAAATCTTATCAGTGGGCAATCGATAATCAGTGGAATCCAACTCGACTGGTCACCGCATTCAATAAATTATGAGGAGCTTTGATGAACCTATACACAGCACCTGAACCATTTCCTACCGATGATGGTAAACTTAGTATCTTCCTTGCTGGAAGTATCGAAAACGGAAAAACAATGGATTGGCAGTCCATTCTTATTGAGAAGCTAAAACCTTACGACATCAATGTGTTCAATCCCAGACGTGAGAACTGGGATGCAACTATCACTCAGACCAAAGATGATCCGATTCTAAATGAGCAAGTGAATTGGGAGCTAGATGCGTTGGAGACAGCAGTATTAATTGTGATGTACCTAGATCCAAATACGAAATCCCCAATATCTCTTATGGAGTTGGGATTGTTTGCAGCTAAGCCAAAAATGGTAGTATGCTGCCCAGAAGGATTTTACCGAAAAGGTAATGTCGATATCGTATGTGATCGCCACGGAATTCCATATACCAATGACTTATCTACATTTATTGATAAAATAGTGGAGTTCGTTGACACAGAGATGAAAAACGATACACCACCAAAGAAAAGTAAAAAAGAAAAGGCTCCTGAGTAGGAGCCTTTCTTTTTATTCAGCAGTCTTCTTGTCCTGAATATCCACTCGGATATCCTGAGCCTTGGCTTTAATATCCTGACATAGCTTACGGGCACGTGTGCCAGCCGACTTATTTCCACCTTCGAACTTAGTGAGTTCGGTTTCGAGGGCGAGTACGAGTGATTTCATTTCTTCGATCATGATTGATCTCCTTTCTGTTTCAAGTTAAATATAGCTCATTTATTCGAAAAAGTCCATATTAAATGCACGATAACCATTTTCCCCAACTTCTCGCCACTTATCACCATCCAGAAGATCCACAATTTTATCGTAAAGGTGCTCTGGGTGCACTTCAAGGATTGCGTCACCGAAATGGTTAAATTGACTGGGTTCACTGAGAACACATTTCTTGTTGGAAAGCAGGAATGCAATGCGTTCTTGTTCCTGTCGGTGCCACGGTTCGAATGCATGGATGTTGAGGATGATCTTGCTATTTGCAATGAAATGTTCATTCAACGCAGCATTACATCCAGCCGCTGTGACAACGCTGAAACGGTCATATGATTTGAAGCGAATGTCAGTGATTAACCGACTCCGGCGTTCGTTTATGAGGCCATAGAACAGGACATCAATCTTTGGATCGGGTACAGGTTCAATGCGTTCAAATGCCGGAACATACTCAATGGGTTGGACACGATCAACCTCGATATTATGATACAGTCTCATGTATTCACGATTGAGATAATCATAATCCCATAGTTCATCTGCTCCCATCAGATTTTTGCAATATAGTTCAACATTCAACCATTGGTTTCCACCGCATAGTTGTTCCCAATTGTACATGACTACATGTTTTCCTTTATGGATTTCTTTGTAGTATGTACATGGATTCACTGCCGCAGTAGAAAGTAAGAAAACAAATCCATGATAGTCAGGATTGTCAAACTTATAGCGAACGAATTCCACTAGATTAGTGAAATACTTGTTGGGGGGAGTTTCCACAATGATGTGGTCAAATTCAAATGTCATCTAATCCTCTTTAGATGTTCGAATCCATAGAACCCTGTTTTAACGCCTCTCCGTCTCAGATTGGGAGATAGGATCAACTCATCAGATTGATATGTATTCAACACTTCAACGGTTGCGAGACCGCATATATAGCAGCTCTTATTGTCATAGTGAAATATATTAATTATTTCGGGATAATGGCTGCTTTTTCGAACAAGAGGGAATTTTCCGTATTCCACGGTTTTGATTCCCAACCGACTTCCGATTCCAATGAGATCAGGATAGTCGTAAACATTAGAATCCCCAATCGACCAGTCGATGAACTTCTTTTCCAGATAGATTTCCAGAGCTAGTTCACCCATGATACCTGTGAGGATTCTTTTGGTAGCCTGTCCACCGTCTTTTACCCAGTGGGCTTCGGACTGTTTGGCCTGAGTCATCATGTCAGACCATTCACACGCTTTCGCAATAAGATCATCGGGTATCCGTATCTTTACGAAATTACGTGCAAATGGATTTACATGAGTTTCATAATTCGGTGTCATCACACCTCGGCCTTATCAATCAGATTTTCCATCCTCACAATAGCATCCTCCATCTGTTCGAGTAATGCTTTCAACGTAGGAATCGTCTCGGCTCGAAGTTCGGTAATCATGTCCATATCGGTGACACCAAGTGCTTCCCATACCTTGTCGTTCTCCAGCATTACAATCGATTTTTCGACTTTGCTGGTAACGAGTTGACGGTATTCGGCCTTCCATGCAGCTCTAAATTCGTCCTTTACAGACTCCGGCTGATCTTTCATCATCACCGAAATGAACGCATTCAACTTGGATGTAACCAAGCCAACGGAATTTCCATCCACCAAAATTTCATAATCTTTGATGGTAGATCCGAATTCGGGAAGAAGATTGAGGATTTTCTGCATCTGTTCCGTATTGACCATAAGTAAGCCCTTTGATAAAGTTAAAAATTACCTATCAACTAATATAGAAAAAGATTGCTATATGTCAAATGATAATGGTCATTTATCCAGAAATTCTCGGATCATTTCCCGCACTTCGATGCTATAATCATGACACTTGAAAATCTGATATGTATCATTATCTTCATTGAACCACGTTAGGTAGCAATCGCCGATCTCCAGATTGGTATTCTTCTGGATGATGTGCTTGTACAAACTCAACTGGAGTGAATAGATGTCGAGTTTCGCATTGCTAATGTGATCGACAGGAGCTTGAAGTTTGTAGCGGCTTTCAGTGTCGATCTTCTCGTTGGTTTTCCAGTCCCAAAGTTCCAGTTTACCAGATTTTTTGTTGTAGAAAATTTGGTCAATCATTCCACACAAACCGTACTCGATATCACCCACCACGAATTCGGATCGAACTGGTATCATCTTACCCCTGATATCATCATAGAACTTATGTACCAGTGGGATGATCTTGTTATACTTCTGGCGTACTGGATCTTGTCCTTCGAAAATCGGACGAATGTGGCTTGCTGGGTATGGGAATACTTTGTTACTCAAATAATTCTCAACATACGCATGGACGGCAGTTCCCTTCTCGCATGCAACATTGGCTTTATACTTCCACTGAGCCTTGATTTCTTCTGCGGTAACTCCCTGTTCGTCGGCTTTTTTCTGTGCCCAATAATCGGAATCGAATGGTTTCTCAGCCATTCCGATCAGCTTAGTGACCGAAATAGCTTTTACACCGTTCATGTAATAAATATGCGGCTCGTCATGATATACAATGTGGTTGAACTTATCCAGCTCTTCAAATACTTCAAACATAATAACACTTTAATTCGTTTATTATCAATATATTTTAATCGAATTAAGGATTTTGAAGAAAATAATCACTTGGAATGTTTCATAGTCAACGTTATTCCAATGCCCACCAGAACAAATGTCATCATTACTCCTCTAGCACCTTCACTCCAACTCATATGATCAATCGAACCTAATACGAATGCAAATACTAGCATCATTCCTATGAACCAAGAGAATGCAATCACTAGGTCTTCAATCAATACTTTCTTCTGATATGGTGTCATTTTGTTACCGGAACCCTATCGTGTTTTAGATGTCCATCACCGCATTCAGAACATACGCAGTGATTTCGGTCTTTATATGATGCAGTATCGCTCATGTTTACTATATATCCCATATAAGTAGAACTGTATCCAGTGTTTCCACACTTAGGACATGCAGCATGTAGACGCTCATACTCGTCCACGAACACGAACTCTTTATATTTCTTATGGGACTCTTCCAGTCGAATACGATCAATGATAGTATTGTTCGATTTGTCAGTATTATTTGGATAGGAAGCGATGGTCACAAATTCTTTATGTGAATATCTATACCGCATACCACGCACTTCTTCTTCGATAATATCTTTCAGAACACCATCGATATGAGGCTTACATAGTTCCAGCAGCATTGTTAGTCGCTTCGCATCGGTCTGCTCTTCATTCAATCTGCGTTGCAATTTCTTATACCGATTTTTCAATACTCGGATTGCTTTATGTTCTTCATTCATTGTAGAATCCTCAACAGTTTACTTGCACGGGTGAAAGCAGTGTATTTAAGTTTGTTTCGAATGGTATTGTTCCATGTGAGTCGGTTCAGATCACGTTCGATAACATAGACTCTTTCAATTGTAGAACCTTGACTGCGATGCGTAGTCATAGCATAGGAATATTTCAGCCAACTGAATTCATTTTTGAATTTATAAAATCCTTTCCATGCCTCTCCTTTATTATACAGGAAACGTTCTTTACCATTTCGATCAACGGTTTTTTGGGAGACTTTATCTTTTGCTTCGATTGCGAGTTCATTCAATGTAGCTCGATATAGATCGAAATCATCTTGATGGACAACCTTAATCTTATGGTGTTTGGGTTTCTTATCTTCATAGTTAACCACGCTAAGATCCCATACTCTAAATCCATATTCAGGATCTTGTATAATAGTGGCCGATTTAACTCGAAGCCGTTCACCCACTGTGAATAGTACATCAGTGACATACTTATTGATTTTCACCATAACCGGAGTCGAAACAATTAGATTCTCACCTACCATGAACTGATCTAGATCATTAGTATCAAAAATCCGTTTACGGATATGCAAATTCAGTGCATCGACTGCTTTATTGGTGTATGCGATGGCTCTCACATAGTTACTATTCTTCTTATATTCATCCGATATAAAATCCTCATACATTAGTTCCATGAATTTGTCACGGTTATCGTGGAATTCTACACCAACGTTTACTTCAGGTGTATTCGTTATTCTATCAAAATGATCTGATGCGGAATCGATGTTATTTCGAATCGGAGTCACCACATTAATGATAGGATTATCCTTACTGACACGCTGGACTTCACGAAGTTCGACTTTGTTTTTTAATTGAAATACTTTCGATTCAACGCATTCGATTTGATTTCCCTTATCATCCTCTTCGGTGTTCACGGGTGGAAGTTGGGCATCGTCACCAACGTAGATCATTTTTATATTTGGATGTAACATCAATTGTTTTTCGATCAACCCAAGAAGTTGTTCTCCTATCATAGATGCTTCATCCAGAATAACTATGTCATATTCTTCTAATTTCGGAGTTCCATTTTGTTTAATTGTCGGTTTCTTTCCTTCCTCTTCAATAAGAACTAAGCCAAGTAGGGAAAAAATGGTTTTATCGTATTCTTTTCCTGATGTAACACTCAATACACGAACCGCTTCATTCGTGGGTGCTGTACATGTAGTGGTACACCACTTACGCACTTTACTCAATTCATCTAAAAATACATTGACTAATGTTGTTTTACCAGACCCCGCATGTCCCACTAAAATCATCTGTCTGGCTGAACCAACAGCAAAATCCAGCATATGCTGGAGAGCACGTTCTTGTTCTTCGGATAAATCTTTTCTTGTAATCATACGCTCAAATATAGCAAAAACAGAGCAATTAGTAAGTTATTATCTGCGAATATCAGAAATTATAAACTAAGAGTAATCACAGTGACCATATTGGAGTAAAATATGCCAATCGATGCAAGAAAAAGCCACGAGGATATCGTATCCGAACTAATCAAAGAATATAAGGATTCCGGTAAGATAGGAAATACCGAACCTAGAGATATGGCACATGCCCAGTCAATAGCTAATGCCATCGCTTATAGCGAAAAAGAAAAGGGCAAGAAGAAAGCAAAGGTGGAAGCACTCGAAAAGCATATCAAGTCCCTTATTCGTCCCGAAAACCAATCGTTCTTGGAAGGTGTTGTTCTGGAAGGATTCAAAGCATGCTTCGAAGGTATCAGTAACGGTCTAGATGATACTCCAGTTCGCAGAATGGGACGCACATTCTTCTATGATAACGCTGAAGGTAAATACTACGAACCTGCGTCCGATAGGTATATCGAAACTGAAGATTTCGAAGCATTGGATAGAGCTGATACCAATGCCCAGCAGCAATATGTAGCTCGTATTCAGAAAGGTATCGATAATACTCAATCTCCTAAAGAACTCAACAAATTGATGCAAGCAAAACATTTGTATTGGGATCAGGACTCAGCAAGAGAAGCGGAAGCGTTCGCAATGAAACTCTCCGGTGATATGCCAATGATGGAAGCTGATGATCTCGAATCCGATGACATCGTTCGTATGGATACTAATGCCATGACTTCTGACGAAATCGACGTGGTTCAGACTCAATTAGATGAACTGAAAGTCGAGAAAGCTGACCTTGAAAAGAAGGAAGAAGCACTGAAGAATTCAGCCGCTGCATTCTCTCTCAACGATGATACGTTGACCGAATCGAAATCAGTGGCTGCATCCAAAGTACTTCAACTGATGGATAAAGATTATAGTTATCAAAAAGCTCTCAGTAAAGTATTGGCTGATAATCCAGCCCTAGATAAAACTAAGCTAGAACAAGAGCTGGATGCGTACATTTAATATGATTCAGAAAGATAAGTTCATAGGGTTCTTGAAAAGACTGGATGTCGATGACAGTCTTTTTGAGGCTATTATGACAGGTTATGGATTAATATATGAATCGATTGATTCAATCCCTAGAATAGATAAGGTCCCTCAATATCTATATCACGCAACCTATGAGCCAGCCCTTAACTCGATTGCGAAACATCAGTTAGGTGCATCATCAGCAAACAAATTATGGGCATGGGATAATGACGAAAAACAGACCGACCATGTATATTTACATGCCGATCCAGACTCGGCTATTTCATATGCAGAGACATCCGATAATGTTCCTGAAGAATGGCTTGACCAAATCGTTTTGCTTCAAGTCAATACTAAGGATCTAAATCTGGATAATCTTAAAAGTGACCCAAATTTAGACATACCGGATGGAAGTTTTGTGTATTATGGAACCATTCCACAGAAGCAATTAGCTATCGTAGAAGCCATCAATTCATGGAACCCTAACGTATCCCCTATCACTCCATATACGAACCCTGTGGGGGAACCTATGGGGGATTACAAGAACATCATGAAGCAGCTCCCTAGTCAGGTTGGTGCTTTGGGTGCTGGTGGTAGTTCTGCTGGTGGAAATGGAACATATAAGTATGAACCATCTCTTGCGAATCCTACCCGAAATATCGGAGAGGAAACTAAGGAACAATGGGAAGATGCTCCCCATTTTCCTAAGTACACAAAGAGATCGGATCAGACTACAAGACGATTGATGAAGAAGGCCCAAGAACACATGCCAATTGCGGCAATGACCACTCCAGATCAGATTGCATACTATACCAACATGGATCACATGGGGATGTATGATATGGACTACACCAAAGCAGGAGCTTCGGTTCCATCTCCGGGGCCTTAACCAGTAAACAGTTCGATGAACTGGCTCTTGGTGATAACTCCTTGTTTGATCCACATCCAGATAAGATTTAATTGCTCTTCCTTCGTAGGGAGAGCTTTTATTTTTTCCTTCCGTCTTTCAAACTCGTAGTCAGTCATGGCTCAATCGGTCTCCAATAGTGAACATCCTTGATGGGAGCTTTGTCTGCATATGGAGTATTGCTGCTCAGAGTACGAGTATAATGGAACATGTCATCATCCATCAATTTACCATTCCATGCACTCCATGTAAAGATCTCGACATCAACTCCGATTTCAGGAAGCCGATCTTTAGTAGAAATCCAACCAGTGGGCAGTTCACCTTCATCGGCGGATACCATCTGCATATCTACTTCAACTGCTTCAAGATGCTGTTCAAGCTCATCGTGGATGTGATAACCACGTATCAACTCCATCCGGTAGAATCCAGATGTCTTGAATGCACCTACGGCACGACCTTTCGTGCTGTATGTCAAGATACGCTTGATATCGTGTTCATCGGATACAGGAACTAGATATCGATCTCTCACATTGCCCTTTGCAATGAGAGTACGATCTTTGCTCATGATGACCCAGACTTTCTTACTTGATATAATCATTTCTGAACTTCAATCCTTTACAGTCGATTTCAAAGTCACTGAAGGTGTATCCAATCGGACTGAGAGCTGCTTCAGCTTCTCCCTTCGATATAAAATGCACATCTTCAACTGCTACCGAGACCGCAGAAATTAAGGTGAAATTAGATAGGTTAATCACATTGATGTACTTATCTCCAGTTCTCACAAAAAGCCAACGTTCACCCGGACCACCTTTAATAATGGAACCAACACCAACGTGTTTTTCATTCATTTCAGTGATTCCAGAACCTCTAAACATTTTACTCCTCATCGTACTCATCCGAGTAATCATCTGCGTATTCGTCTTCTTCCTCTTCTTCTTCGAAATCGTAATTGAAACCGTCTTCTTCCTCTTCACATTCGAATTCGAAGTCATCACTACTGGGAGATGGGACAAAACTAGGACCTTGATATTCACCCCAATCATTAGCTTCCAGCAATTTCTGAATAGTTTCCAGATCGGGTAATTCAGGAGTGAATTTGCCGAAAAAAATGTTTTCCATTTCTCGATCTTTGATACCAAGCTTTCGAATGACAGAAGCTACCCCAGAACTGTGAATGCCTATATCATGATCGAATCCATCATCTTTGTAGCCACGTTCAGTGTTACTCAGACCCAACATGTAATCAGCGTCATCTCCGCCGAAAATTTCAGGTATTGTGGTGCTCAACTCGAAATAATATTTCATATACAGCTCCTTTTATGAATTATGCGAATGAGGGGGTTCGAACCCATGATGGACTTGTTACAGTCAAGAGATTTAGAGTCTCCCGCCTTCGACCGCTCGGCCACATCCGCTTAGTATGGAGTAATATAGAAAAAAATTAGTACTTGTCAAACAATAAAAAGCCCTCAATCGAGGGCTTTTTTGTTATTTGGTTTCTTCCAGTGCTGATATCAATTTGTGGATAACCTCATCGGCAAATTCTCTTGCTTCAGTACCATCTACAAAGTGATATTCACGGGGACAGCAACCATGTCGGCAGCCGTTGTCGTGTTCGATCTCGAATCTACTATCATCGATAGCTTCTACAATCGTCTCACGGAGAAGATCTAGAAACAATTCATCGGTATTGACAGGGGAAGCCATTATACAACCTCCACCGAATACATGAGATCTCGATTGATCTTACCTGTGGCAGCATCGAACGAGTCAGCCAGTTCCTTAGATCCTGTATACGATTCGATAAAAGACTTTACCAAATTCATATTGAGGTCTTCATTGGAACGCTGCTCAATCTGATCGATTGACCGACCCTTCAAAAGGGCGTAGGCAACATGCATATGTCTGCGTACATAGGTTTTATCCCATACACTAACAACCTGAGGAATTTTTTGAGTTGCTTCCCATTTATTCACAAACGCAACTAGTGCATTTGCATTCTGGGGATAGTAAGGATCGCTGCGTTGAGCATCTTTGAATACCTTGTTGTATTCTTTGGTGTATTCAGCGATGAGCTTGATGTCGCTCTTGAAATTTTCGATTTCAGTGTGTTTCGTATTCATTTTTATTTTCTCCTTAATTAGTTCGAAACATTTTGATTGAAATAGTGTGTAACCGTCAATCAGACTAATTTAAGGAGGTCGTGCGTGGTATACCTAGTAACTCATGGTATTTCCTTTTGTTAAAATTTCGTGTTCTTCAATACCTAATATAGTTGACGGTCCCACGAACCTAAAGGTTCGGGGATTCTGAAGTCCTTGCGGAACATTCTTTCTGCCCAGCAGATACCTCATCCGAACCCACGTTCCTAGACTTTCTCTGCTTGTCCTTGCATCTTACGGTGCAAGCTGACAGACTTAAATTTCCCACCGCCCGTGGGTATTAATTGTTTTTTTAGAATCAGCTTGGTTATCGTTGATTCATAATTCAAATATACATTATTATTTGTTCAAAAAACAAGTGATTTTAACAATTATTTTCGCTCTCATCCCCTCCCCTAAAGGGAAGGGGTTTTCTCGCTCCAATAGATAAACCGTTCTGATAGTAATCTTATTGCTTCAACGATCCGCACCGTTTGTCCGTTAGGGCAAAGTGTAACCTCGAATCTCTGGGCTTGATTCGTTAGAATCAAGCTTCCCAGCCGTTAAGCTAGGG
>Ga0265293_10002303_pt1 | contig 38878 bp, 39 predicted proteins | sample Munlanlewell138R_FD_192505 | JGI IMG/M metagenome (GOLD analysis project Ga0265293, IMG submission 192505) | Leachate microbial communities from a municipal landfill in Southern Ontario, Canada - Leachate well 138R | ecosystem: Engineered > Solid waste > Landfill > Unclassified | place: Canada... | reverse complement strand
CCCACGGAGACTCGAACTCCGGTAACATGGATGAAAACCATGGATCCTAACCGCTAGACGATGGGGCCTTGACAACTTAATGGACGAAATTATAGTAGGTTGGCACTTAAATTACTCTTAAATAGGCAGATATGATACATAAATTTTACAAAATATTACCGGTACTTCTGGTTTTGATCCTGGCAGGGTGTGGCATAAAGCAACCAATACAGCAAAAAAGTGCGTTTATACTCCTCAAGACTCCCGAGATAAGATATGCCGATATGGGCTTTGTCTCTGAGTATGCGGGCAGCTTAAAAGTACAAATATATAGCAATGCTCAGCCTGTGGTCTCTTTGGATATCTATCAAGATCGTATCTGTATGAGTCTGTTTGAATGTATGAACAAAAGCGATTTTTACCGTAAAGTATTTCATACTTCATATCCTGAAGATACTTTAGAGCATGTGTTTTTGGCAAAGCCTATTTTTGATGGGACAAATTTGATAAAAACAAGTAACGGTTTTACACAAAATATAACCAAACCTGATCAATACTCCATTTCGTATGAAATTTCAGACGTAGATGTTAGGTTTCATGATAAAATCAATCAAATTATTATCAAGGTACAACAACAATGAAATTCGTAGGGGCACATGTCAGTGTCGCAGGAGGAGTGCAAAATGCTCCGCTTAATGCCATGAAGATAGGTGCAAAAGCATTTGGATTATTTACTAAAAATCAAAGACAATGGGTAGGTAAACCGTTATCAATACAAGATATAGATGAATTCAAGATAAATCTTGAAACTAGTGGAATTTTGCCAAAACATATTTTGCCTCATGATAGTTATCTTATAAATCTTGGACATCATGAAGCCGACAAATTGGCGCAATCAAGAGAGGCATTTTTGGACGAGGTGAACAGATGTGACCAGCTTGGTCTTGAAATGCTGAATTTTCACCCAGGAAGCCATTTGGAAAAATTCTCTAAAAAAGAAAAAGAAGACCCTGGGTATATTCAAGAAGTTGAAAATATATGCCTAGATGTGATAGCTGAATCTTTGAATATTACAATCGAACAAACTCCAAACAGCAAAGTAAAACTTATTATTGAAAATACCGCAGGGCAAGGAAGTAATTTAGGTTATAAATTCGAACACTTAGCTTATTTAATAGAACGCGTAAAAGATAAAAGCAGAGTAGGGGTTTGTTTAGATACTTGCCATACGTTCACCGCAGGTTATGATCTTAGAACAACTGAAGCATACAATAAAACCATGGATGAATTTGAGAAAATTGTAGGATTTAAATATCTATGCGGTATGCATATAAATGATTCCAAACCGCCTCTTGGCTCACGCGTGGATAGACATGCATCGCTTGGAAAAGGTGAGCTTGACTGGGAATCATTTAGATTGATAATGAACGATAAGAGAATGGATGATATACCTCTTATATTAGAAACAGTAGACGAAACCATTTGGAGCGAGGAGATAGCACAATTATACGCTTTGGTGGAGACATAAAAAAACCCAGGGGGCAACATGAAAAAAAGTATCGTTTTGGGCATAGCTGCCTCGGCTATGGCTATGGCAAGCGGATATAAAATTCCGGAACAGTCTATTAATTCAACAGCACTTAACGCAGCATACACAGCATATACTATGGGTGCTGATGCTGCATATTTCAATCCGGCAGCTATGAGTTTTATGGAGGATAAGAGTTATATAGAAGCGGGGCTTACTTTGGCTCATTTGCCGTCCATTGAATATACAAGCGATGTAAGTGCTGGATATAACGGCGAGTCCAAGGTGGAAAATATACCTATACCGTTTGGCCATTTTGTGGCCAAGCCAAACGGCGATTGGAGATGGGGTGCTAGCTTAACTGCTCCAGGAGGTCTTAGCAAGAGATGGGATACTCCCGCTCAAAAAGCATACGCACAGGAGTTTACACTCAGGATAGTAGAGTTTGGCCCATCATTGTCATATAAAGTAAATGACCAATTCAGCCTTGGTGGCGGTGTTAGATTGCTATATAGCGACGGGGTGGTCAAGAGTGATGCCGGAACAATTGCCAGAGACATGGAAGGCGATACGCTGGCAGCTGGGTATAATTTGGCTTTATTATATAAACCTACAAGTGATATAAATCTAGCAGCTACTTATCGCTCTAAAGTCGATCTAAATGAAAAAGGAGATGCCCGATTGTATTACAATGGTGCTCTAGCTTATGATGGCGGAGCAAGTGTAGAGATTCCCCTTCCGGCTACTTTGGTTTTGGGAGTCAGCAAGACATGGGATGACAGGTTGACTCTTGAACTTGATTGGGAGAGAGCATTTTGGTCAGCATATAAAGAGCTTGATTTTAAATACGACTCTGCTATACCTGCTCCCCTTGTACCGTATTTTGATGATCCGATAGCAAAGAATTGGAAGGATGCAGATACATATAGACTAGGAATTAGCTATAAGATGGATAACGGTGTCACTGCTATGGCGGGATATGCCAGAGGAGAATCTCCGGCTCCTATGAGGACCATAGGATTTGAGCTTCCTGAAAGCGATGCCAATAATTATTCTATAGGTTTTAGATATAGACAAAACGAAAATATATCTTGGGGTGCAGCAATATTATACTCAGATAAAGACAGTTTGCATATACCAGCAGGAGTAGCGGATAATCAGGTCATAAACGGCGGAGGTACATTTGATAAAGGCGGAGCTGTCCTAGCAACGATAGGTGTAGCATATGAGTTCTAAGTTAAATTATCCTTTTGAGACATTTTATGAAGTAATATTCCATCATGCCAATGGGCGTGGAAGCAAAACAGCACTTTTTTTAGATAAAGAAAAAGTCTCTTATAGCCAATTGTTAATAATGGCAGATAGTTTAGCCGGATATCTCTATCATCGCGGTATTAGACAAGGAGACAGGGTAGCTCTATTTTTACGCAATAGTATAGAGTTTGTAGTGTCCTTGATAGCAATATCCAAAATAGGTGCCATTGCAGTACCTATCAACACTTTTCTAAAAGAAGACGAGTTAAACTATATACTTGAAGACAGTGGAGCCCAATTTATCATAGCATCCTTAATTCATGAAAAAGTAGTCCGTTCAGGATGCGGCAAGGAGCTTTTGGGGAATATTATTTGGGAAGGAGATCCGCAAAATAGTGATTCAAATAATGTGCGTTTTGATGATATATTAAATATGGGATACGAAATAGAATCGGCAAAACAATCTGTGCATGACACGGCAGTGCTTATTTATACCTCCGGAACTACAGGCAAGCCAAAGGGGGCTATGCTCAGCTATAAAAATATCTTTTCAAACTCCAAATCAGGAAGTGCCCGCGTGTATGTCACTGATAAAGACAGATCTATAGTCTTTTTACCGATGTTCCACTCTTTTACTCTTTCTATCGGAGTAGTATTGCTGCTTTATGTCGGTGGTTCTATAGTGATCATTAAATCTCTTCAGCCGTTTTCAAATATCTTCAAGCAAACACTGCTTAAAAGAGTAACCCTCTTTTTTGCTATTCCTGATGTTTATAATGCACTTGTGAGGGCGAAATTGCCTTGGTATTTCATGTGGTTCAACTCTATCCGTGCATTTATCTCAGGCGCAGCTGCACTTCAAGAAAAGACCTTGGTAGCTATGGACCAAAAATTCAAACGCGCAAAATTACTCGAAGGTTATGGGCTTAGCGAATCAGGCCCTGCAGTCTGTATAAATCCGCCTGAAAAAACAAAGGTCAAATCAGTCGGTTCGGCATTGCCAGACTACGAGATCAAGATAGTAGATGACAATCTTGTTGAAATGCCTAGAGGCGAGATCGGCGACATTATATGCTATGGCGATAATATAATGCAAGGCTACTGGGAGAGGCCTGAAGCCACAGAAGAAACTATTATAAACGGTTGGCTGCTTACCGGAGATATGGGATATATGGATGAAGACGGTTATCTGTATATAGTGGACCGCAAAAAAGATCTCATTATATCCAAGGGTATCAATATTTATCCAAGGGAAATAGAAGAGCTTATAGACATATTTGATGGAGTCAAAGTAAGTGTGGTAGTTGGTACATTTGACGAGCAGTGCGGAGAGATACCGGTAGCATATATCGAACTCGAAGACGGAGTAAAGAGTATCGATAAAGGCAAGCTCAAAAAATATCTCAAAGAACATTTGGCAAATTATAAATTGCCAAAACAGATATACACTATCGACGAATTACCAAAAAATGCTACCGGTAAAGTTTTAAAAAGAGTTTTAAAACAACAGCTTCTTGAAACTTCTGGAGCAAATCCTTGTTAAGCGCTATTATCAATGCCAAGATCATTCTAGGAGATAGAATATTAGAAGATCACGTTGTGATCTTTGATCAAAGCATTAAAGATGTGGTCCATAAAAACGAATCGGGTAAATATGAAAATTGCCATATAGTTGATGCAAAAGGAGCATATTTGAGTTCCGGTTTTATAGATCTGCATATACATGGAAGCGGCGGGGCAGATACCATGGATGCATCACCGGATGCATTAAAAACTATCAGCGATACTGTACTTCAAACCGGCACAACCTCGTTTTTAGCAACTACGATGACAATGTCAAAGGGCGATATTGTAAATGCACTTGTTAATATCAGAGATAATGCAAAGCTTGTAAGCGGCGCATTGATACTTGGTGTACATATGGAAGGGCCTTTTATTAATTCCGCCCAATGCGGAGCCCAAGATGCAGAGTTTATTCAAAAGCCGTCCATGGAGATCATCGATGAATTTGCATCTTATATAAAGATGATCACACTTGCCCCTGAAGTAGCGGGAGGTATGAAATTTGTTGAAAAAATCAATATCAAATATCCACATATCATACTCAGTATCGGCCATAGTAATGCTTCGTATGAAGAGGCACAAGATGGTTTTGAAGCAGGAATTTCGCATGCAACACATTTGGGCAATGCAATGAGCGGTTTTCATCATCGCTTGCCTGGGGTATTGGGAGCAGTTCTAGATAGCCATATTACCTGCGATATCATAGCCGATGGTATCCATACTCATCAAGCATCTTTGCGTATTTTTTGGGAACAAAAAAAAGACAAACTCATACTCATAACCGACGCTATGAGAGCTGGATGTATGAAATGCGGAGCGTATAACTTGGGCGGACAAGCAGTCAATGTAAGCGAGGGAAAGGCGACATTGGCTGACGGCAGGCTTGCGGGAAGCGTGCTGAAAATGAATGACGCACTTGCCAATATGATCAAGTTTACAGATATGACACTAGTAGAGGTAATTTATAGCGTCACGGTAGCCCCCGCAAAAAAACTTGGAATAAAAAAGGGTGCTATAGAAGTAGGCTATGATGCAGATATGGTGCTTTTTGATGAAAAATTAGATATTCTTACGACTATAGTTGGCGGCAAGATAAAATATACAAAGGGGTAAAATGTTTGGATGGTTAAAAAGCAAGAAAACAGATATCTATGCACCGGTAGCTGGAGAGATTGTAGAACTAAGCAGTGTGCCCGACGAGGTATTTTCGGCCAAAATGGCAGGAGAGGGGATAGCCATAAAGCCTTCGGAAGATATTTTTCGTTCTCCAATCGATGGAGTGATAACTAAAATTTTCCCTACCAATCATGCGTTTGTGGTCTCAAGCAACGGGATGGATGTAATAGTGCATATAGGCATTGATACAGTTGAATTAAAAGGAGAGGGATTTACTAGGCTGATCAAAGAGGGGGAAAGGGTAAAAGCAGGGGATCCGGTCATTCAAGCGGATTTGCCGCTAATCTCTTCAAGGGCAAAGTCAATAGTGACCCCGATTGTTATAAATAGCACCAAAATATCAATTTGCTCTCAACATAATGTGCATAGTCGTGATTTAATAATGGAGGTAAACTAATGGAAAATTCTATAGAAAATATATACTCTTATATAGCGTATGTGGCAATTTTGATTATAGTTTTTTTAGTGCTTAAAAGTCCTAAAAAGAAGTAGAGGATTTTGATGGAATATGGGATTATATCTATCGTAATACCATTTTTTACTATCATTGCTGCCATAATCACTAGAGATGTGGTGATATCTCTTTTGGGTGGCGCGTTTTTCGGACTTTTGGTTTTAAACGACTATAGCGCAGCTAGTGCTTTTATAGCTCTTTTTGACGGGATAATTGCACTGTTTACAGAAGGCTGGATAGTCAAGACCATATTGTTTGTCGTGCTAGTAGGCTCTATTATGGAGATGCTTAATCGCAGCGGAGCAGTAGATGAGTTTGTTGAATTTTTATCGCAAAAAGCTCAGAAAATTGATTCACCAACAGGAGCCATGCTATTGGCATATATTATAGGATTAGTAATATTTATAGAATCATCTATAACTGTAATGGTAGCTTCTATAGTAGCAAAACCATTGTGTGATAAAAATGGGGTAAGCAGAGAAAAACTAGCCTATATTTGCGACTCTACATCTGCTCCTGTCTGTACCATGATACCGCTTAACGGCTGGGGCGCATTACTGCTTGGATTAATCACGTCATCTATCGCTTCAGGTGTTATTCAAGGTGATGCAATAAGTATTTTGCTTCAAGCTATCCTTTTTAATTTTTATGCCATTTTTGCTATTGTAATAGTATTTTTAGTTATTGTAAAAGATATAAATATTGGGCCAATGAGACAGGCTAAGTCTAGAACATATACTCCGATACCGCGTGATCTAGAATCTGGTACAAGTCCATGGAGTATGGTTTTGCCTTTAATAGTTCTTGTGGGTGCTGTATTTGTGGGATTGTATCTGACTGGCAATGGCGACATATTAAAAGGCAGCGGTTCGACTTCTGTATATTATGCGGTCATCTCTACTCTTATTTTTTTATATATCTATTTTGTACCAGCTAAACGAATTACACACAAGGGCTATTTTGAAGCACTATACAAAGGCCTTAGCGATATGATACCAATAGCCATAGTGGTAATATTGGCATTTTTGATAGGCAAAGTAATAAGTGAACTCGGTACTGCAGCGTATATAGCTTCGATGCTGGACGGTACAATTTCTCCTGTTTTTATTCCTGTGCTGGTTTTTTTGTTGTCAGGCATTATGGCGTTTGCGACAGGTACAAGCTGGGGGACATTTTCTGTGATGATGCCAATAGCTTTAGCACTAGGCGGAGTTATGGATATTTCATCAGCGCTAATGGCAGCTACGGTAATTTCAGGAGGAGTGTTCGGCGATCATACCTCTCCGATATCAGATACTACTATAATTTCTTCTATGGCGGCAGGATGCGAAAATATGGACCACGTTCGCACGCAGCTTCCATATGCTATTATAGCTGCTCTTTTGGCTTCAATAGCATTTTTGATAGCCGGTTTTGTTCAATCATAATTAGTAAGTCAGCACAATTGTTGGGCTTGATAATTGTAAAGATTTTTTAATAGATAATCTATCATACATCTTAAGTATATTTATATAATCTTGATGAAGCGTCGTGTCTATAAGATAACTATTGCCTTTTATTATATCAAGCGCATGAAGAACCCTTTTTTTGCCAAAAATAGCAAACAGTCCATCTTTGTGCTCATCAAAAGATAGATCTTGCTCTTCCATCATGATAAGTTCTGCAACTATCCCCATGGCACTATTTGTTTCAAAACTCAAAAGCGCAAGGGCATTTTCCTTGTCACCCAAAAGCAGATATATTTGAGCTTTAAATTGCGCCATCGTAAAATTATTCTGAAATATAACACCTATGTAATTTTCCATATCCAAAGATTCATCTAGCGATTCTACGGCATCAAGTATCTCTTCGGGGTCATAGTCTGTAAAGTTTAGGATCAAATCCCTGATTTGTTTGCCGCTATTTTTATTGTTATAAACAAGGTCTTCAATAGGATAAATTTCCGAAAAACTCGGGACTATGATCTGACAACCGTAAAAGCCCAGATAGTCATACTCTCTTATGTAAACTTCTTTTTCCAGTTTGCTAAAAATATTTAATAGGTAATTTAGTTCATCTTCCGTATTTGTGCCATTGTATTCCCATGAAGAATATTTAAAACTTTTTTTACTGCATAAAAACCCAAAACCAAGTTTTCCGTTAGAATCTATGAAATGCGATTCTAGATTAAAATTGCCTGCAACTATACTCATGTCAAACGTAGGTATTTCAAAGTTGTCAAGGCTGTCCATGTCGCGGCCTTGCATAAGCTCTGTCATGGTACGCTCTAAAGATACTTGCAATATAGGATGTGACCCAAACGATACAAAAAGTGTACCATTTTTTGGATTGATAAGCGAAATGGCAGTTACGGGAAATTTTCCGCCTAATGATGCATCAAGAATATCTACTATGAATCCCTTATCTCTCAGGGTGTTTATGTCTTCATAAAACCTATCGTATCTTTGCAGTATCTCATCAGGATAAATGGGGAGGGCATAGCCATTTTTTATGATCTCTATCTTGGCATGACGCTCAAAAATCTCACTCATAGCTTGAACCTTAGCTTCGCTTGGCGTATTTCCTGACGCTAGGCCATTGCTTACATATAGATTGTTAAGTATATTGATGGGCATGTAAACCTTTTGTTTTGTAATATAATTTACAAAAGGCAGCGCTACAATTCTGTCTTGATGGTCGCTATTGTAGTCTACAAGATCTTCGTATTCAAGCTCGCTATGAGGATCGTAAATCGATAATAAAGTATCATTTAGATAGCCGCCGCCAAATTCAAAAGCTATCTCATCTGGATAGTGACTGCGGTTTGGAAGATAAAAATCACTAAAAAAATTATTAGTCTGCAGCCGTTCGATATATTCTCCTAAAGCGCTTGCCGTTGATGCTTCAGAGCAAATCCCTTTTCCATTGGAATAGATATGTTTGGGTGCCTCTTTGGAGGTTAGGTTGACAGAATAGCAATGGCTCAAAGGATGTTTCTGCATAGAAAATGTGATTTCACATCCTACGCTGCTCAAAACATTTTTCATTTTTTCAATCGATTGTTCTAGCGGGGCATTTTTGGATAAAAGATTCATACGTTCATATTCTTTGTATATATTTTTATTACCGATACGGTAATAATATCGGAGTATAGCCAAAAATAGGTGATTTATCATTTGAAATAAGTTGTGATATACTATTGATAATCAATCTAGGAGTTTTACTTGGGACTTTTGCCTACTTATAATCACATCATAAATCCAAAGTTAAAAAATATTTATCTGAGTTTCAATGCTAGAGGCGAGCTCGTCATCAAATCTCCAAAAGTGCCTATAGAACGTATAGAAAAACTTATCATATCAAAATCATCTTGGATAGAAAAAGCAAAACAGAGGCTTATGCAAAAAAAAGGACGAATAAATTTCCAAGAAAAACAATCTATATATTATCTTGGAGACCCATATATGTTTGTGTATAATTTACATGCTTCAAAAACAACATTGGTATTTGACGGGAGTTCATTTGTGCTATATCATAAGGTTTATGATGAAGCCGTCTTTGAGCGTAAAATTGACCAGTTTTATTTAGCAAGGGCAAAAGAATTTTTGCCGTCCTTGGTAGAATTGTGGGCAAATAAAATGCGGGTAAATCCATCGGATATCAAATTTCGCAAGACTAAAAGCCAATGGGGCAGCTGCAACAGCAAAAATATACTTAGCCTTAATACCATGATGATGAAATTGCCTCAGCATCTTATTGAATATATCATTGTTCATGAGCTTTGCCATATTGTGCATAAGCATCATAAAAAAAGTTTTTGGGAGATGGTAGAGAAATTTATGCCAAACTATAAAAGAGTTAGAATGGAACTAAAATCTTATATATAGTATGGAACTTTATGTTTGATAAGAATTCAAAGTTAACTTTATCAAAAAAGCATTATAATTCCAAATCTTACCAATGGACACTCTAGATGCTAAAAAGCACATTAAATACACTTGAGCCAAAATTAGTTACCTTCTTTAAAAAACATACCTATAGAAAATCTGATTTTGTCAAAGATATGCTAGCAGGGTTATCTGTTGCTATTGTGGCACTTCCTTTAGCTATGGCTATAGCAATTGCTTCGAATTTGCCGCCCGAGCGCGGACTTTTTACTGCTATTGTGGCCGGATTTTTAATATCAGCACTTGGGGGCAGCAGGTTCCAAATAGGCGGACCGACTGCCGCATTTATCGTAACTGTAGCAATGGTTGCTATGCACCATGGATATCAAGGGCTGGTGCTTGCTACCATGATAGCAGGAGTATTGCTCATAATTATGGCCTTAGTAAAAGCGGGAGAACTTATCAAATTCATACCATATCCTGTAGTTACCGGCTTTACGTCTGGAATTGCTCTTTTGATACTTTTTTCACAGCTAAAAGATTTTTTCGGGCTTCCTGTTGAAAATATGCCCCCTGATTTTATAGATAAATTAGTACTATATGTCCAAAATCTTCATCAGGCAAATCCAGTTGCCGTTGCCGTGGCTTTAATAAGTATCATTATTATATTTTTTATGAAAATCAATTATCCTAGGATACCAGGACCGATCGTCGTCGTCGTTCTCTCAGCAATTGCAGTTTATTTGTTTGATTTGCCCATTGAGACGATAGAAAGTCGCTTTGGAGCAATTCCGTCTATGCTTCCTAGCCCATCGCTGCCTGACATATCTTTTGAAAAAATAAGAGCCGTTTTCCCTGATGCTGTGACCATAGCGGTCCTTGCAGCTATAGAATCGTTGCTTTCAGCGGTTGTGGCTGATGGTATGGCGGAAACAAAACACAAGCCAAACACAGAGTTGTTCGCTCAAGGTGCAGCCAATATAGGATCGGCTATGTTTGGCGGATTGCCGGCAACCGGTGCAATAGCAAGAACTGCTACCAATGTCAAAGCTGGAGCTGTTTCCCCAATTTCAGGCATGCTGCATGCTGTTTGGCTGCTTGTATTTATGCTGCTATTGGCTCCATTTATAGTTAAAGTCCCATTAGCTGCTTTGAGCGGAATACTGATTGTCATTGCTTGGAATATGTCCGAAATCAAACATATTAAATCCATCTTAAAAGCACCAAGAGCTGACAGAGCAGTACTTTTTATAACTTTTTCTTTGACTGTACTTGTAGATTTGAACTTTGCCATTCAAACTGGTATATCTCTTGCAGCCATACTTTTTATCAATTCCATGATGAAATCGACAAAGATCAGATCATATGATGAAGAAGAAGAGACCGATGACCCCGATTCTATTAATAAGAAAGTTGTACCTGAAGGTGTAGAGGTTTACGAGATACAAGGACCGCTGTTTTTTGGTATAGCAGAAAAATTAGTTGACGCTTTGACAAACATGGAAGTCACTCCAAAAGCTTTTATCTTGAGGCTCAGACTTGTTCCTATGATAGATGCTGCAGGACTTCATGCAATAGATACTGTTTGTGAAAGACTCAAAAATAGAGGCTCTACGTTGATACTCTCAGGTGTCAATAAAAACGTTAATAAATATATTCACAAAGCAGAACTACACAAAAAAATCGGCGAAGAGAATATCTGTGACCATATAGATAAAGCTTTGAATAGAGCCTCTTTTATGATTGAAAGAACCCCAGAAGTCTAGCCACCTAAAAACACTTCATTTGTTTGAATTTTATAGAGATTTACACCTGTAAAACGCGAATATTTTATATATAAAAATAATATATATTAATTTTTGCATATATTATATTCTTATGATATAATTATCTTGGCGTGCATTTATGTACTCGGACATTATGCTGCTATTAGAGTAGAACAAAGCACCGGTTAGGTTTAAAAAATTATAAAATATTTTATTAAATAAATAATTTTATAATTTAATATGCGCTTAACAAACATGGAATAAAATTTGAGAGTGGGAATTTATTCCTTAACAATAAATCAAGCTTTAAAGGAGGATTTTATGGAAATGTTAGGGCTTTATCCAGTCTTTTATGTTCCAAATTACGGATCAGCATGGTTAATGGGACTGACGGGTACGATACACATACTTGCGTCACATACTTCTGTTGGTGCGGCTATGTTGTTTGTATTTTTGGCACACAAAGCATACAAGGAAGATAGATCTGATTTGTATGACTATATGAAACGATATGGTATGTTTTTGCTTATTTTTTCATATGTTATTGGTTCAATTACCGGACCTGGTATTTGGTATACTGCAACTGCGGCAAGTCCAAGAGGTATAAGCGCACTTATACATAATTTTGTGTGGGTGTGGGCTACTGAGTGGGTTTTCTTCATATATGAGGTAATCGGAGTATTTGCGCTTGTTTATTTCATTGACAAAATTGATCGTAAAACACATCTTAAGCTGACTTATACCTTTGCACTAGCTTCTGTGGGTACATTGGCACTAATCATTGGTATTATTAGTTTCATGATGTGGCCTGGCACTGACGCATTCTATGCTACTGGAAGTGCGAGTGATGCATTCTTTGGTATCAATACATTCCCTCATATGTTCTTAAGATTAGGATTTATGGTCATGATGTCTGGAATAATTGGTATGATCATCTCTAGCGCTATGAAGAAAGAAAATGCAGCACTATCAAAAGAATTAACTCAAAAAATGGGCGTAGTAGGATTACTCGGCGGTTTTGTAACAGTATTCTTCTTTATGTGGTATATGAGTACTTTGCCAGTAAATGCAAACTCAGTGCTTGCAATAACTATAAATTCAATTGTTCTAAATCGTATTATTCTTGCTGCATTGTTTTCTCTTTACTTTTTTATGGCTATCTTCAAACCGCAATGGATTACTAGATCACTAGCTATAGTAATGCTTTTTGTTATTGGTATTTCAGGGGTATGGCCGGGCGAAAAACTTAGAGAATCTATGCGTAAACCTTGGATAGCAGGACAATACATTTACAGTAATAATATCATAGGTAGAGATGTTCCGGGGAAAGGTATTAAAAATGAAGTTCCGCTTCTTGCAGAAAAAGGACTATTAAAAGTAGATCCATGGGTACCCGAAAATCTTCGCACTATTACTCCAGAGAACAAACTAGAAGTTGGTAAAATGCTTACGGTAAGAGCATGCTCAAACTGTCATTCATTAGAAAAATATGGTGCCTTTAGACCTATGATGGGATTGGTTGGCAAAATAGCACAAGATGAGGCTGGGATCAAAAGTTACATCAAAAATGTAATAGGCACAGGGTCAAGTCCTTATATGCCAAAAATAGCCCTTCCAGATGAAGAGTATGACGCGATGGCTGCTTGGATTGCCACGCAAGCAAAATAAAGGAGTTAGAATATGGATGCAACTTTCATAAATTTAATGAGAGATCCTGCTGGCGTACCGTTTTTTCCGGTCGTTTTTCAAGGACTCTATATATTGACATGGGCTCTACATGCAGCCTTTGTATTGTTGGCAATAGGAGCTTTGGGACTTTCAGTGTATGGAAGTACAAAACAAAAACATGATAACAATTGGAAACTTTTCAATTCACACCTTATCATGACAGGTAAATTCAGCGTTTCTATGTTGATCTTGCTTGGCATTGCACCTCTGCTGTTTACTCAGGTCATATATGATTCTGGCTGGTATGTGGCAAATACGCTTTCTGGTGCATGGGTATTTATCTTTATTTATGCACTTTTAGCCGGATATATGATGTTTTACTGGTACTCATATGCAAATAAAAAAGGCACATCGAGCAATACTATAATTGGACTTATCTCTTTTGCAATACTTGTTTTTTGTGGTATCTTGATGCATAACTTTGCAGTTGAGTCAATCTCTCCTACCAAATGGATGGAATGGTATGCACCAAATGGAGTTATTGATAATTCTGGATGGAACTTTCATATTGATATCATCAGACTCGCATTTATGGTGAGTTTAACTATCCCGGTAACCGGTATTTTTATGCAAAACTATAGTGACTTTTTGAGCACTAGAAAAGATTTTTCATCCGAATATCTCACGTTTGTAAAAAATCTTGGTACCAAATTGGCAGTTATTGGTTTACTTCTTAGTGCTGTATTGTTCGTTGTTTGGATGCTGCAAGCTGGTCTTCTTCTTCATCCGGTAGTATTGGCAACTATAGTTTCTGTTGTTATTTTGCTTCTTGCTGCTAAAAGTAATAAAAATAGCTATATTACAACTGCTATACTGGTAGTTGTGGCATTATTTATATCTGGTGTTAGAGAGCTTATAAGATATAATATCATGTCAGGTCTTGGATATGATCTTTATGGTTACCCTATGAATCTAGAGTGGGAAACTATTATTATGTTCTTGCTTACTTTTGTAATCCTTGGATTTACAGGCGTTGCATTTATCCTTACTATGGCATGGAAAGTCGGGAAAAGAGAAGGTGTATTTGATGCCAGCAAAGATGTTGCAGTAACAAGGCTTGCTAATGCTACATTGTCATTGTTTATAATATGGACAATGGTTTACTTTGCTTGGGGCATGTTTGCCTTGTTTAAAAATACTCTATAGTATTTTGGATAAATCCGCAGATTAAAATCTATTCTCACGGAAGCGTGAGAATAGATTCTCATATCGAATCAGAAGTTTATTGAATTTTCGAAGTTATTTTTATTTATAATTCAGCTCTTCTACATCAAAATAAAACCAATACGCAGTTTAGCTTTTTTCATTACGATTAAAATTTATAATTAGCAAAAACTCGTAGATTTTTCATATCATCGTATTGGTCATCTTCAATATCGCTATAAACTATGTTAAAGCCTAAATTATCACTATATTCATAACCCAAAGCATAATCTATTTCACTTGCATCAAGTAAGCCGGATCTGTTTAGTTTTGCATAATTTGCTTCTAGGCTTAGGCCGTCAATTATCTCATAACTAAGTCCGCCTTTTATGATGTCGCCTTTTCCTTCAAGCTCAGCTACTGTGTAGTTCTCCATACTTGTAACAAATGGGCCCCCGCCATATAGATTGTCAGCAACTCCATCATCGAAGTTTTTATTGTAAGCAAAATTAAACCCCAAAGGAATACTTTTTAATCCGAGCTCAAGTGCAGCTCCAAAAGTACTCGATTTTATTTCATCGTCATAGTCTTGCAGGGCATATTGAAGAGTTGCAGTATATTCAAACAAGTCTATTTCATTTTCAAAAGCAGCTTCAAGATAACCCACATTTATAAAATCTTTTGCTGTGAATCCAAACGCTTTGAGATCCAGATTTTCAATTCCCGTGTATTCTATCCCTGCCAACTGCATACCTTCATTGCCGTTAATACGGTTAAATTTACTTGGATCATCGCTATCAACACCGCTCCAGCTTCTAACATGAGCCAAAGTTATAGTAGTGTCTTTGATGTCTTTATTTGAAAATACTATTGCTTCAAATCTGTTGTCGATCAGCCCAAGCCCCTCGTCCGTGTCAACAAAAGGCAGATCAATAGCCTGTCTTCCTATAGTAAGTTCGCTGTTTCCAAATTGTCCTTTGATATATAATTCATCCATGATGCTGTATCCATTATTATTTGCATCAAAAAATGGTATACCGTAAGGTTCTTTTCCTTCGCCTGTGACAGCTGCTATTCTTGCGGCAAATACAAGATTATTCCAGCTGCTGCTTTCATATTTAATAGCCGCAAATAACCCAAATTCATCGGCTGTGTCGGTTGAATCATCGGTATATTGATATCCGCCCCTGATTTCACCTTTGAATGTTCCATTGATTGACTCGTTATTTTCATTCGCGCTTGCTGTAATAGTTATAAAAGCCAATAATGATAATTTTAGAGTTTTTTGTCCCATATATTTCCTCTTTTTATTTGTCGTAATTTTGAGTCGAGAATAATAACTATTATAAACTTTAATTTTACTTAAAATGATTGTCATTATCATAATAAAGAATTAAAAAGTCAGTATTGCTTCAAGATATTGACATATTTTCTCAAGCATAGTGATGCCATGAAATATTATCGTGATAAAGCAAAATCGAAGGGCTTGCCAATGGTTTACTGCGCTAGAAATATAGATTGTGTTAAAACAAATTTGTAAGAATATTATTGAACAACAGGCAGCAAAGTCTGCCTGATTTGTAGAGTTACAGGATAGTAACGTTTTCTGCTTGTGGACCTTTTTGGCCTTCACCTACAGTATAAGATACTTTTTGACCCTCTTCAAGAGATACACGGCCATAACCAGTGTTGTTTATTTGACGAAAATGTACAAATACATCTTTCCCGCCATTATCTTGTTGAATAAAACCAAAACCTTTTTCACTATTGAACCATTTCACTGTTCCGTTTAGAACTTCTGCCATTGTTTGCCTTTTTTTGTAGAAATACACCGTTTTAATGGTGGTCGAAAATATAAAATGGAGTAATCTTTAGGTATAACATATTGACAGAACAATAACACTTAACCAAAGATGACACTCTAAATCATCTTTCTTGATATAAATATACCAAAATAATATTAAATTTGGCAAGAAAATTATATATTTTTATAAAATATTTTAAAATTTTTTTATATATCCATGACAATATGGTGTTTTTTTCTGTTTTGTATAATAATTTTGATGATAATCTTCTGCTTCATAAAAAGGTTTAGCATCATATATTTTTGTAACTACTTTATAGCCTTTTTGTTTTAAAATATTTATGAGATTATTTATGATTTCTTTTTCTTTTTCATTGCTCGTAAATATGGCTGATTGATATTGTTCTCCAATGTCTGGTCCTTGTCCGTTAGCTTGGGTGGGATCATGTATCTCAAAAAATGCTTTTGCCAATGTTTCATAACTTATTTTAGCTGGATCATATATAACTTTTACTACCTCAAGATGCCCGCTTTTGCCACTGGATACATCTACATATGTGGGATTTTCTTTATCTCCTCCCATGTAGCCTGAAATGACATCTTTGACACCGTCTAGTTTTTCTAGATAATATTCAACGCCCCAAAAGCATCCTCCTGCAAAATATGCTTCTTTTTCATTTGGAGTGTGTGCATCTTGTTTGTCAAATTCGAGCGAAAGAGAGTTGATGCAATATCTTGTATTTTTAGTAGTCATTCCCTCTCCTCTAAATACATGCCCCAAATGCGCCCCACATTTAGCGCATACTATTTCTGTACGATTTCCGTCCTTGTCCTGAATTTCACCTACTGCTCTGTTTATGGCATCATCAAAGCTGGGCCATCCGCTATGGGATTCAAATTTTGATTTTGATGTAAACAGAGGCGAGCCGCAAAGTTTGCATTTATAAATACCTGTTTCTTTATTATATACCAATGCGCCGCTAAAAGGGCGCTCAGTGCCTTTGTCAATTAGTATATGTTTCTCTTCGGGTGTCAATTTTTCTATAGCATGATGCCATTTATATTCATTGATAAGCGTTGACATTATGATAACTCCCAATAGTATTTTCAATTTCATTTTAGACGATTAGTCCGGTTTTGCGGCATATTTTCCTGAGCCTAGCAAAACAATGCATATAGATCCAAACAGATAAAACATTTGTGTTTCCACTGCCCATGCTCCTGTGTTGGCCAAAATAAACATATCTTTTAAGTGTACCAAATATATTGCTACTACCATATTAAAAGCTACAATTCCGGCAGCTAATCTGCTTTTGAACCCTATTATCAGTAACATTGGAGCCAAAACCTCCCCTATGTATACACCAAAAGTCAAAAATTCCGGCAAGCCATTTCTGGCAATTATGCCTTTTATAAAATCAATACCATGGGACATCTTGGCTATTCCATGCAAAAACATCATGCCGCCTATCATTAATCTTAATATTAATTTCGCAATATTTGACTGCATTTTACATCCTTAGATAAAAAATAATTTCTAATTTATTATACTCCAAAAAAAAGAAAAAGATATATTTATTTATAAATTTTTTATTTTATAATTAACTCGAAATATATTTACCAATTTTTTTGAGTATCTTTATATAAAAGGTATGTTAATATGTTTGTAAAGTTTAATTAAAGGGTGTATGTTGAAAGCAGAAACAAAAAGAGGCAAAAAAAGAGAATCCATCATAAAAGCTGCGCTTACACTATTTTCTTTAAATGGATTTCATAAAACAACCATTCCTGATATTGCTCGAAGAATAGGCATGAGTACAGGAAATATTTATAATTATTTTGCATCAAAAGATATTTTGGCTCAAGAAATTATAAAGTATACATCCGAAGTATTAGGTGAGGAAATACGAAAAATAAATCAACAAGATACTCTCTCAACCCATGAAAAAATACACAAAATAGTTGAGGTTTATTTCACTATGGCGACTAAAAAACCAGAGATGATAGAATATTTTTTGCGTGTTTATCTTTCTCACAGAGAGGTGTTTGTCGGTGAATGTGACAAGATGATCTGCGTAGCCGGGTTTATAACTGAAATTATGATATTTTTTGCAGATGGGGTAGAATGTGGAGATCTTAGAGACCAAGATTTTTTCTCTGCTTTTGGATTATTCATGGGATATTTGGGCGGCATGGCATTTTTAAACGGCGAGGCTATATTGCCACGTGCGCTGGAAGATTATATAGATGATATTGCATACAATATATATAATGCACTAAAAGCATAAAAGATGGTAAAACCCACTAAATTAAAAATATTATGGCTTCAATCTATTACTTGCAATGGCAATGCACACTCATTTTTCTCTCATCCTGATTTTATGACGCTGATACAAAAATTTGAAGTGATCTATCATCCTATTTTGGATAGTGCGTATAGTTTGGATGATGTAATAAACAAAAAACTAGCATGTGATATTTTGGTGGTTGAAGGGGCTTTTAGAGAAACTGGTATGCAAAAAGCAAATCAAGAGATTTATGCAATAGCAAAAAGTTACGCCAAAAAAGCCAAACATATAATTACGGTTGGAAATTGTTCCACTTTCGGCGGGGTTTTTAGACTGTACGATACTGAATCTATCGGTGGATTTTGTTTCAATGATGAAACTCCAAATGAGTCCTATAAATTGTTTAAAAAAAAGCTTATCTCCCTTCCTGGATGTCCAGCACATCCTAGGTGGATAGGAAATTTATTATCAATGATTTTGAGCCAAAGACAAATATTATTAGATAATTTTCATAGACCCCTAGAGGTTTATGGCTATAATGCTCATGCAGGATGTCCTAGAAGTGAATACTTTGAATGGAAAGTAGATAGTAAAAATTATGGCTACAAAGAAGGATGTCTTTTTTATGAATACGGCTGCCAAGCACCATATACCCATGCCAATTGTAATAAAATTCTTTGGAATGAAGTAAGTTCAAAAACAAGGGTCGGTACGCCGTGTTTCGGGTGTACCGAGCCATATTTCCCAAAAAAAGATTTATGGCATACGAATACACTAATGGGCATACCCGCCACGATGCCTATAGGCGTGCCACGCAGAGCTTATCTGACTCTTACTGGTGTCGCAAAAAGTTTTTCGATAAAACGTCTTAATGAACCTATTATAAAGTACAAAAAATGAAAGTTAAATATCTTATAGAAAAAATAGAAGGCGAAGCAGAACTTGAATTTGATTTTAAAAATGGTCTAGTAGATAATGTCATCATATCCTTTCCGTTTTACAGAGGAATAGAAGAGATACTAAAAGATAGAGATGCTATGGATGCCCTAGTCATTACTCCTAGGGTTTGTGGGATTTGCAATCATGCTCATTTGATAGCTAGCGTAAGAGCTATAGAGAATGGACTAAACAAAGCCGGTATCAATATTAATCTTACTCAAAAAGCAATCTCTTTGCGCGAATTTACACTATCTTGTGAAATAGTTCATAGCCATTTTAAATGGTTTTATTTAGTTGCATTACCTCAATTACTAAATCTAGATGGAATAGAAAAGCCTGATAATTATATACTCAAAGCTTCATGGGCAAGTACAAATATAGTTAAAGCTTTGGCAATTTTTTCTGGGCAATGGCCGCATGCAAGCTATGCAGTTCCTGGCGGAGTAAGTTGCGATCCAACATATGAAGATATTATACAAGCCGAAGCATTAGTTGATGAAGTGACTAGATTTGTAGAGAACGAGCTTATTGGAATGAGCATTGACGAGTATCATAAAACAAAAGAAATATCAAACATAAAAGGCGATATGTCAACCATATTTGACATGATGTCCAAAAAAAACATTGAAGAAAAAGGCAAAAGTTATGATAGATTTATAGTGTTCGGAGAGCACCAGATATTCCAAACCGGACAATATAATAAAAAATATAGTAACGATATCAGTTTTGCACATATAAAAGAACAAATTCAACATAATTCAAAAGCAAAATCTGTAACTTATAAAGATATGTGCTATGAAGTTGGTCCACTAGCAAGGGCAATCATAGCAAAAAATGATTTTGTATTAAATCTACATAATAAATATAAAGATAGCACCTTAATAAGAGTGTATGCGAGACTAGATGAAACTTTACGGCTTTTGATGTATATGAAAAGTCTATTGGCAAATTTGAATGTCAAAGAGTTATCTTGCACACTGGCTAAGATGCCAAAAGCATTCGAAGCTAATGGAGTCGGCATGGTAGAAGCTGCTAGGGGTTCACTTATACATCAAAGTATTATAAAGGATGGAAAAATACAAAAATACAATATTATTACTCCTACCCAATGGAATCTTTCGAGCGGAACTCAAAAGGAAGCAGGAGTTGCCGCCCAAGCCATGAAAGGAAGTATTAGTGTTGAAGAAGCTACATTCGTATTTCGTACTTTTGATGTATGCTCTGTTTGCACAACCCATTAGATAACCTATAATTATTATTAAAAATAGTAATTAATAAAAAATATTTTTTTATTTATTTCAACTTTTATATTTCATTAAGGTAAATTCTCTTACAATATGAATGATTATTCATTTACTAAAAAGGAGTGTGATATGGGCAAAGATACTATGGAATCGGTAAAAAAACTTTTTACTACGCAAAGTGCTAAAGTCGATACGAATAGGGGCGGGGAATACTATACCGATCTTTATGAAACTTGCAGAAAAAGACTTGATGAGCTAAAAGCATTACCGGTTGTTAACAATAAGTTAGATTTTCAACAAACCATTATGGATGAGGGATTAGATAGAAGAGACTTTCTTAAGTGGGCATCTGCAACAACTGCTATGTTAATGCTGCCGGCATCTTTTACGCCGCTAGTAGCAGAAGCAGCCCAAGTGATGAATCGTGTACCGGTAATATGGATCGAGCTTTCAGATTGCGCTGGAAACTCAGAAGCATTGCTTCGCAGCGACGGACCAAAGATTGATAAAATTGTGCTTGACATTATCTCTTTGGAATTCCATGAGACGTTGCAAGCAGCCGCTGGCCATCAAGCAGAAAAACAGCTAGAAGAAGCCATAGAACACTTCAAGGGTAAATATTTATTGTTTGTAGAAGGTGCTGTACCGCTAGGAATGGATGGACAATACGGCACAATAGGAGCAAAAGCGGAAACTTTTAAAGATCACTTACTTCGTTTAGCCAGCGGAGCTGCTGCGGTTATCGCAGTAGGATCGTGTGCTACTTATGGCGGTATTCCGGCTGCTGCACCAAACCCTACGCAGTCAGTAGGGGTCATGGATGTAGTTTCCGGTAAGCCGATTATAAACATCCCTGCATGTCCTGCGAATCCTGCAAATATGGTGGGCGTGGTTTTGCATTATGTTCTTACCGGAAAAATCCCAGAGCTTGATTCATTGCTTAGACCTAAATTCGCTTTCGGGTATCGTATCCATGATAATTGCGAGAGAAGAGCTCACTTCGATGCAGGAGAATATGTCGAAGAGTGGGGCGATAATGGGGCCAAAAACAACTTCTGCCTTTACAAAATGGGATGTAAAGGTCCAATGACATTTAATAACTGTTCTATTGTTCGCTATAACGAAGCCGTCAACTGGCCGATTGGTGTAGGACGCGGATGCATCGGATGTAGTGAACCGGATTTTTGGGATAAATATGCTTATGAGCGACCAATGGCAAACGCCAATATCAAAGCTCCTACCGGCGGCGTAGAAAAAACTGTTGATGAGTTTGGACTAGCACTACTCACAGCAGCAGGCATTGGTATAGGAATTCATGCAGTTGCGAGTGCAGTTGCAGGCAAAAAAAATAGTGAAAAGGATGCATAATGAGCAAAAAACATATTATCGTTGACCCAATTACGCGCATCGAAGGACATTTGCGTATTGAGGCTGTAATTGATGAGAATAATACAATAGTAGATGCTTATAGCTCTTCTACTATGTTTCGTGGTATAGAGACTATTTTAAAAGGCAGAGATCCTAGAGATTGTGGTTTGATGACGATGCGTATCTGTGGCGTTTGTACAGGGACGCATTATCAAAGAAGCATTGAGGCTGTCGAAGATGCTTTTAATATAAATATTCCTAAAAATGCAAGATTGGTGCGTAATCTCATACAAGGTGCATTATATGTTCATGACCACACAGTTCATTTTTATCATTTGCATGCTTTGGATTTTGTAGATATAGTTTCTGCTACTACTGCAAACCCAGAATTGGCAGTAAAAGAGGCTGAGAAATGGGCTAATGTTGCCGGCGTAGTTCCATTTATAGCCGATGCGGCAAATTTCAAAGCGATCCAAGATCGTGTCATCAAATTTGTCAAAGAAGGAAGACTCGGAATTTTTGGTAACGGATATTGGGGGAATCCTCATTATAAATTGACTCCTGAGCAAAATCTTATAGGAGTAGCGCATTATCTTAAAGCTCTTGATCTGCAAAGAGATATGGCAAAAATGCATGCTATTTTTGGAGGTAAAAATCCACATCCACAATCTATAGTTGTCGGGGGTGTAACTTGTGTGCAAGATATTCAAGACCCTGCGCGTATCGGTCTATACAAACAACTTCTTGAAGAAGCTGCAGAGTTTGTCAAACGAGCATATCTTCCTGATGTTTATATGGCAGGAACTATGTATGCCGCAGAAGCAACTGACGCAAAAGCCACATATAAAGGCGCGGGCGGAACAGGCGGTGGACTCCTTAGCTATATGAGCTATGGCGACTTTAGATTGGACGATACCGGTTTTTATAAATCAAAACTTCTATTTCCTTCAGGAGTAGTACTAGACGGGGATATCACAAAAGCATATGAACTTGATCAGGATAAGATCGCCGAAGACGTTACTCATGCTTGGTATGAAGGCACAAAACCATTACATCCTTATGAAGGAGAAACCATCCCTAAATATACAGGGTTTAAAAAAGGTGCTGATGGATATGCGTATCTAAAAACAGATGAGAAATATTCATGGATCAAGTCTCCTACATATGATGGTAAAAAAGTAGAAGTGGGGCCACTAGCTAGAATGGTTGTTGGCTATGTCAAAGGCGATGAGAGAATCAAAAAATATGTAGATAACTTCCTCAAACGAGGCAATCTGCCTATAACAGTATTATTCTCTACTATAGGCAGAACCGCTGCTCGTGCTATTGAGACAGAGTTGATGTGCGACGTGATGATGGAATGGATCGATGAACTTGGTGTAAATGCACTAGGTGGAGATCTGTCAACATGGACAAAATTTGATTTTGATGAAGTAAGTGTAAATGCTAAAGGCATGGGTCTTGCTGAAGCACCAAGAGGAGCATTAGGCCACTGGGTAAGTATAGAAGAAGGAAAGGTTAAAAACTATCAAGCTGTCGTACCTTCAACTTGGAATGCTGGTCCTAGAGATGCCAAAGGGCAGCTTGGAGCATATGAAGCTAGTTTGATTGGTACAAAAGTTGCCAATCCAGATCAACCGCTAGAGTTATTAAGAACTATACATAGTTTTGACCCATGCCTCGCATGCGCTGTGCATGTTGTGGATACAAAAGGCAAAGAACTTGGAAGCTATAAAATAGATCCAACTTGTGTGTTTTAAGTGAGGTTTGCGATGAAACAAGAAACTTATAAAAAAGTGGAGAGAATGACCGTAGCAATGCGATCTATTCACTGGTTAAATGCTACATTTATGGTAGTAGCTGTTATTACAGGGCTGTATATAGGCGAACCATATTATCAAACACTTATAGCAGAACCGGCCGTACATAAATATGTGATGGCTTGGAATAGATGGTGGCATTTTATTGCCGCAATTATATTTGATGTTACATCCATCGTGATCGTTTATCTTTATTTCTTTTCGCGATTTGATAAACCATATAAAAAACTTATACCAACCGCTCATAATTTAAATGAATTTTGGGAGGTATTTTTAAACCTCATTACGCTAAATCGTAGAAAAACATTTGATTCATCACACAGTGATAGTTTCAATACGGTGTATTTTACGATTTTCCATCTTCTTTTGTTGTTTATGTTGTTTACTGGCCTACAAATATATGTTCATGGATTAGAATCTGGAATAAGCAGCATAGGAGCGTGGTGGCCATGGATATTGCACGTGGGAACTGATTGGACCATTCCAGTCACTGGCGGAAATCTTATGACTGTAAGAATAGCACATCATATTACTATGTGGCTCATCATAGTTTGGGTCGCGTTTCATATCTATTATCAGATATGGCGTACTATTTTTTGGGAAGAGGGCGATTTGGCTATCGTTGTCGGCGGTAGTAAATTTGTAAAAGACGAGAAGTAAGCATTGGAATCTGTAGAAAACGATAAAGTAGCCCTTATTGGGATTGGGAATATTATGTTTTGTGACGAGGGAGTGGGCCACTACCTCGTAGAATTTATAAAATCAAATTACGAACCACACTCCAAGTTGACATTAGTGGATGGAGGAGTGCTTGGGTTTACTTTAATGACATATTTTCAAACATATCCAAAAGTTGTTTTGGTTAGCACCAGTTCTAAAAAAGATAGTGTCGGCTTTATCTTTATAGATGATGCCAACGAAGTCATGAATCATGGCACTTCTCACAAAACCGCAAATGAAGCTGAGATAAATATGATGCTTGAAATTTGTGCTTTTGCTGATAAGATAGCAGATATTACTATGATCAGTATCATCCCAGATGATATCATAAGTGTCAACAATGGCATGAGCGACGCTATGTTTGCATCATTTCCAGAGCTACTAGATATTACACTATCATGTCTTAGCGGTTGTGGAATTGAGCTAAAGCCAAAAAAAGAGCAGACCTCTATCATATCTGTCGTAGAAAAATGTGCTAATCCCACACAAGAATACCTGCAATAAGGTATAATAACTTACAAAATTTACAGGTGGTACAAAATGTATTATATTGTTGTATTGCCTTTTTTGGCTACAAAAACATATATTACTACACTAATACGGGCTATTGCTATTAATGAAAATATGCCGTGCGAAGTCATTCAAGAAAAAGATCAGATACTAATAGTTTTTGATACTTCTTCTGCTCTTATAGATGAATTTTTATTGACACTTGAAAAAAATCTTCCAGCGTCAATATATCTAGGCAAAAGTAGCTACTATATGAGCGAAACAAAACCAAAGAGTGTATCGCAAAATTATAGATCAAGCATTCCAATTAATATAGCTCCTTGCCCATATTGCCAAAAAGAGATGTTTGATGTCTCTAGCAGATACTATTATTATCCATTTACAAGTTGTAATAATTGTGGCACCCAAACACCGTTTATGGATGGGTACCCATTTGTAAGAGCTAAAAGTTTTATGCGTTTTATAGTGCCATGTTCGGCATGTGAGGATGAACAAAAAACAAATATCATGAGAAAAGACTATCCTCTAGCTTCATGTGTAGAATGTGGTATAGCTTTGCGAATCAAAGACAGCAAGAGTGAACGTATAGCCAACGACAAAGGAACCTATCGTAAACTCTTTGAGGTAAGCGCCAAAGCAATTAATGAAGAAAAGCAAGTGCTCGCAAAAACTGCAAATGGATATCGTCTTTTTGCAAATTCTTACTCATCACTCAAATTAGAAAATCCTATTGTGATGATAACAAATTTCAATACTATAAATACGCATTTTATGCTCATACAAGAAGAATTTAATGCTCTTTTATCTATAGAACGACCTCTGATCAGACTTGCAACTAAAAGCGACGAAGCAAAGAAATTGTTTGGATCTAGCATTTGGGTCAAGTATCCAGACGACGGCATCAGCATGCTGTTGGCAAAAGAAGCTATGAATTTGGGATTGGATTATATAATTTATGACAACTCTAATGCCGATAAAGAAGCAGAGCTTGTCATAGATTTTGACATACCCGTTTTGCCTCAAATTGATAGTAAACTTTTTATCAATCAAGATACAAAAAAAATCATATCCGGAGAGAGGTTGACATTCCCTACTACAGATTTCACCGGAGATGATAGGATCATAGTAGCACACAACCTGGCTAGTGTAGTATTGGATGAAGTAAGAATCATAGATTCTATAGAAAAGTTCGATACCGTCCAAACCTCGAAATTTTACCAATTGGAGGGTGATGAGTTTGAAAGTGGCCATTCAAATGTAAAATATTTTACACAATGGCAAGCTAGCATACTGTCGATACTTGCAGAAAATGATAAGTTGTCAAACAAGGCTCTTGGTATATATTTTGATGAGAAAGCATTGCATTTTATATATTATAATGGAAAAGATGTCATAAATGCTGTTCCAGCAAGAGAATTTGATTCTGATTTACTGTTTGAGCGAATTTCGAATTTACGTGATGGTTCTGATAGGTTGGTTGAAAATTATCGTCTTCGTTTTCCTGACAGAATAGAAAAAATAGAAAATCTAACCGAAAAACTTGACGCATTTGGTATAGCCGCTATATTGATAGGCCTAGAGGATAAGAGTTTAAACGGCATAACTACTGAGGCATTAAGATTTCTGGGCAAGGGCGGCATACAGATAGATACACATATTAAAGACAATAGATTTGACTATGATGCACTTTTGGCCAGCATTATGAGCTATCAGCTTGGAGGTGTAGAATCTAGTCTGCTTTGCTACAGTCTTTATGAATCTTTCGGAGATTATATAGGTGAAGTTGTCAATCAATTGATAGAAAAAACTAAAACAAATGTCATAGCTCTATCTGGCGAAACCATAGCAAATCAGATTCTTTTTGGTAGAATAAAAAGAAATCTTGGTTCAAGAGAATTGTTTACCAACAAAAAATATCCAATGGGCAAGGAGAATGCGCTCCATGGAGCACTATACCTATAAAATCAATATCTATGGTGTTGTGCAAGGCGTAGGCTTTCGTCCCTTTGTCTATACGCTTGCCTCAAAATTTGGTTTCAAGGGAAGCGTGAGCAATGGAGCTAGCGGTGTAGAGATATATCTCAATGCTACCTCAGTCCAGCTAGAAGAGTTTTTGCAAGCACTAATCAGCAATCTCCCTCCTTTGGCTCAAATTGACAACATTGAATATATCAAAGTTGACAATAAAATATTTAACAGTTTTGATATAGAACAAAGTGATAACACAGGAGACAAAAGTGTCAAGATTCCTCCAGATATGTTTGTTTGCCAAGAGTGCCAAAAAGAACTTTTTGATCCTACAAATAGAAGATATAGATATGGGTTTATAAATTGCACACATTGTGGCGTCAGGTACTCCATCATTAAACATCTTCCATATGATAGACATAACACATCTATGAGTGATTTTAAGATGTGCAAAGCTTGTGAAAGTGAATATAATGACCCCGCAAATCGTCGTTATCATGCGCAACCTATAGGGTGTTTTGATTGCGGACCAAGACTCTCGTTTTATGCAAAAGAACAAAAGCTTGATCTCTCGCAAGAAGAGTGTATTAGGCATACTGTAAACTATATTTTGGAAGGAAAAATAGTAGCCATAAAGGGTGTTGGCGGATATCATTTGGTATGCGACGCAACTAATGACCAAGCAGTTATGGAGCTAAGAAAGAGAAAAAACCGCCCCTCAAAACCATTTGCCATAATGATATCAGATATAGATGAAGCTAATAAATTAGCATATATATCAGATACAGAAAAGAAATATCTTGTCTCTCCTCAAAGACCAATTGTCCTGCTTAGATCAAAAGAACAAATAGCTCCATCTATAGCACCAAATCTGTCACAGATCGGTATTTTTTTGGCTTATACGCCATTGCATCTTTTACTTCTTCAAATGCTAGACCGTCCCTTGATAGCTACAAGCGCCAATCTGAGTGATGAGCCATTATGTATAAATCTAGAATCATTAAAAAAACTAGAAACCGTCTATGATGCCGTACTTGATCACAATAGAGATATTGTAAATGGCTGTGATGACAGTGTCATTAAAATAGTAGCAGGTCATACACTCATACTTCGGCGTGCCAGAGGCTATGCGCCTGCTCATATCAAGCACCCATTTACTTTGCGCTGTCCAACTCTCGCACTTGGTGCCAATCAAAAAAGCACAGTTGCTATAGGATTTGGCAAAGATGTCATACTCTCGCCTCATATAGGTGACCTGGATAGTATCGGCTCTGTAGCTTATTTTGCATCTAATATCAATACTTTACGACAACTTTACGACTTTGTTCCAAAAGCAGTAGTGCATGATATGCATCCATTGTATGAATCGACAAAATATGCAAAAGAAAATTTTGATGATACTATAGCAGTACAGCATCATTATGCTCATATATTATCTGTCATGGTACAGCATAGTGTGACCACAAAAGTACTTGGGGTTGCCTTTGATGGCACTGGGTACGGAGATGATCGCTCACTTTGGGGCGGAGAGTTTATGATATGTGATTATGATGGATTTACAAGAGTTGCCAGTCTAAATCAATTTATGCTTTTGGGAGGGGAGAAGGCTATCAGAGAACCTAGAAGAGTGGCTTTGGGATTATTGTTTGATATTTATGGTAAGGAGGCATTCAAACTTGATAATCCCACTATAAAAGCTTTCAGTTTAACAGAGCTTGAGATACTTTATACAGCATGGACAAAACAGATAAATTCCCCGCTTACTTCTTCCATGGGTAGATTATTTGATGCTGTTGCTTCTTTGTGCGGAGTATGTCAAAGCGTGAGCTTCGAAGGAGAAAGCGGTATGTTACTTGAAGAGCTTTTTGACTCTGATATAAACGAAGCGTATCCTTTCAGTGTGATCGAAAACAAGATAATTTTTACAGACGTGATACAAGCTATCATAGAGGAAAAAGAGCCTAGAGTAGCTATATCAAAATTTTTCCAAACTATTGTGAAAATGATAGAATATATACGTGAACTATACCCCTCTTTGCCACTAGTTATAAGCGGCGGTGTATTTCAAAACGGAGTACTTTTGGAGTTGCTTTTTGAGAGATTTCCTGATTTGTTATTTGGAGAATCAGTACCGCCAAACGATGGAGGCATAGCTTTAGGACAGATCGCTGCAATGCTTTCTAACAAGGCTTAATAAAATCTCTTTTTGCTCTTCATAGGTATAATTAAAACGAAATTCGCCTTCTTTGAGATAATAGACAAAAGAGTCAGCGCTTACTCCTCGATATTTAGCAATAAATGTTTCGAAAAAATCCCAAAAAGCGGTAATTGTATTTGAGGCTTTACTGAGTTTGGCAATTTTATGAAAACGCAAAAATTGTTTTATTGATTTAGAATCTAGCGTTTCGCTATAACGCCCCAAATGTGGCATCATTATATTGTAAACTTTATCTTCAAAAGAAAATGTAAGAAAGTTGTGTGCTTTGGTAATATTTTGTGTGGATTTTCTAAGTCTATGTGGTATATAAAGAGATTCATCATATTCAGTTACTAGATGTTCATTTGCTGCATACATCTCATCGCTATATTTTGCAATAAGACCACGGAATTTCATATATAAACGATGGACTGTTAGATAATGGCATTGGTGTATTTTGGCTGCTTGTAAACTGCTATGTCCATGCAAAAAATCCATAAGTATTGCCAATTCCCTAGCTTGTTTTTGTGGGCTATATTTACGTTTACATCGTGGACATTTACATAGTCCATCAGACAGTTGGTAAGTACGAGAATAGTGACAATATATACATTCCATTTTAAATTATATCAATCTAGTCCTTAAAATATATAAGAAAACATCTTATTAATATTCTTTTTACACCAAAGTTAATACTATGTCAATAGATTAACATTCAAGAGTTTATACCTAAAAAAATATAAGGATACTCAATGCATATTCCAGATGGATTTATTTCACCATCGACATCTATTGTTGCGTTAGTTTTGGCGATACCGGCATGGCAATATGGAATAAAAAAAACAAAAGAACTTTTAGATAGCAATGAAGATGCAGTAACTTTTTTGTCATCTATGGCAGCCTTTTCGTTCTTAATAATGATGATCAATATTCCAATCCCCGGAGGTACCAGTGGTCATGCCGTAGGCATGGGGGTATTGGCTATTTTACTTGGTCCTTGGACGGCATTTATTGCGATTAGTGCAGTCTTGTTTTTTCAGGCAGTTTTGTTTGGCGATGGTGGAATATTAGCCATTGGGGCAAATTCACTTGCAATGGGGTTTGTTGGTTCATTTGGGTCATACTATTTTTATCGCTTACTTCATAATAGAGCTTCTGAGGGCATTACTCTTTTTGTATCCGGCTACGGAGGTATGGTCTTGTCAAGTATCGCGGTTGCGCTAATATTAGGGATTCAGCCTGTGCTGTTTATGGAAGATGGCAAGGCTATTTATTTTCCATTTGGTCTTAATGTCACCATTCCTGCTATAACAGGATCTCATATGTTGATATTTGGTGTGATTGAAGGTTTAGTGACCGTGGCTGTTGTGAGATTTTTTAAGAAGATAAAAAGGGTAGTAAGTGCGTAAGGAAACAATAATATTTTTGATAATAATGTTGGCATTGACACCATTTGGCCTTATTAGTGAATATCCTGCATGGGGGGAATGGGAGATAGAAAAGTTTCAAACGCTAGTTGGGTACATCCCAAAAGGGATGCAAAACGCTGGCATACAAGCACCTATCCCAGACTATGAAATTGGCAGCATGAACTCAGTTTTTGGTACACTCATTAGCGCTATGATTGGGATCGTAGCAAGCTTTGGGTTTTTCTTGGCTTTGAAACATATCAAAACCAAACAAAGATAGGTTGATCATGCAAAATCTATCAGATTATAATAAAAGCAAAATACTTTTAACAGCGTTGGTCATTTTGCTTATTTTTGGTTCGTCGACATCAAATATAAAAATTCTTGGTACATTGACAGTAGTTGCTTTTTTTATTTCCAAAGATAGATACTCTGTTCTAAAATTTTCATTTTTCGCAGTTTTTATATTTTCATTTTTATTGGTATTTACAAATAGTATTTTTACTTACTATTTAACAGGTCAAGTTGAAATAGCACATCAAATAGTTTTTGTTTGGCGTTCTTTTGTATTGACGTATGTGACGTTAGTATTTGTTAATAGATTTGGTGTAATAGGTGTGTTTGGGCTTACACCGGATATCAAACTTTTTATCATCTTGTTTTTGGCAAAAAAAGAACTTTTTGTTCGTATATTGCAAGAGAGTTATGAGGCAGCCAAGAGTAGGGGCATGAACACTGAAAGTTTTTCTGATACTCTAAGACTGATCGCGTCCTTGTCTGTTACATTGTTTCAAAAAGCACTTGAGTTGTCCAAAGAAAATAGTTATGCACTTAAATCAAGAGGGTATCATGGTTGAGTGTAAAAATATAGTTTTTAATCAAAATGATAATCTCATTTTAAACTCTTTGTCATTCAAGATCAATAGAGGTGAAAAAGTGGTGTTGTTGGGAGTGAACGGCAGCGGCAAGAGTACTTTATTGAAGTTATTGAATGGGTTGATATTTGCAGGATCAGGAGAATACAAATTTGATGATAATCTTATTGTTCCTAATTTTTTGAAAACAAAAGACAACTTCGTATCTTTTCGTAAAGAGTGTTCTTTGTTGTTTCAAAATATAGATGCGATGCTTTTTTGCGAAACTGTCAAAAAGGAGCTTTTATTTTCATTTGAGCTGCTAAATATCACTCCGAACGAAGAGTTGTTGGAATATATCGTTAATATTTTAGGTTTAGAGAATAAATTGAATTCCTTTCCTTTTATGCTAAGTGGAGGCGAGAAGCAAAAAGTTGCACTTGCTTGCGTATTGTTGGTTCAGCCATCGCTTTTGTTACTTGACGAGCCTACTAGCTCTTTGGATAATAAAACCAGCAAAAATCTAGTCAATTATATTCATAATCTTAAATGTACTTCTATCGTATCAACTCATTCTTTGGCTTTGGCCGAAGAGCTTGGGAGCAGAGCGATCGTGCTTAAAGAGGGGGAAATTATTTATGATGGAGAAATTGCCGGTTTTACACAAAATCATGATCTCTTACATAAAGCAGGTTTTTTGCATACGCATAGTATACAAAAATTAGGGGCATGGCATAGCCATAAACAATCACAGGGGGAACGTGGGGAAATAGCAATATAGCTTTTACAAAATTCAGGATAAAAATAAATATTCTATAACTATATTTCAAAAAGGAAACAAAATGTGTACAGATTGCGGATGCAGCATAAGAGGCAAAGATGGACATGATCATCATCACGACCATCATCATGGAAAGCACGGTCAAATTCTTGATAACCCTCATTTAAATGACCCAAAAACTATCACTGTCATTCAAAAGATTTTGGACAAAAATGATCACGAAGCGATGCACAACCGCGCACATTTAGATAGTCATAAAGTACTAGGTATCAACCTCATGAGCAGTCCTGGAAGCGGCAAAACAACTCTATTGGAACATTTAAAGGATGTGTGTGATTTTAACTACGGAGTCATTGAGGGTGATTTGGAGACAAACAAAGATGCGGATAGATTAAAAGCAAAAAACATTCAAGCTATTCAGATACAAACAGGTTCAGCATGTCACTTGGATGCTTTTATGGTGCACAATGGATTGCATGATTTGCCGCTTGATGATATAGATGTATGTTTCGTAGAAAATGTAGGCAACTTGGTATGCCCTGCCAGTTACGATGTGGGAACCCATCTTAATGTAGTACTGGTTTCAATTCCTGAGGGTGAAGATAAGATCGCAAAATATCCTGTGATGTTTAGAAAAGCAGATTTGATAATCTTTACAAAAGTTGATCTGCTTCCACATTTCACATATGACATCGAAAAAGAAAAAGCTGTGGCTAGATCTCTAAAACCAAATGTTGACATTTTGGAGATAAGCATAAAAGATGAAGACTCACTAAAGGCATTTGCGCAGTGGATAGATTTCAAAATAAAGATGAGAGGATAAAAAATGTGTTTATCAATTCCTAGTAAAGTAGTAAGTATCGACGAAGAAAAACAGATATGCACAGTCGATACTATGGGCATATCTAGAGATGCTAGCCTAGCAATGATGGCGCAAGGAGATGTAAAGATAGGTGATTTTGTACTTATACATATAGGATTTGTTATGAATAAAATAAGCGTCGAAGAAGCCGAAGCATCACTTGAAACTTATCGAGAAATTCTCTCTTTGATGGACGAAGATGAGCGAAGAAGATCTGTAGAGGAGGACGATAATTGTGTCAATAGAACTTAAAGATCTTTATGATGATTTTCGTGATGCGAACGTCATCAAGGCATATGCCAAGCAAATAGCCATAGATGCCAAAGGGTTGAATCGTCCAATTGGCATAATGGAAGTTTGCGGAGGGCATACTCATACCATCATGAAATATGGCTTGCCACAATTAATGCCTGCAAATATTCATTTTGTCCATGGTCCCGGATGTCCTGTGTGTATTATGCCAAAAGAGAGAATAGATCATGCATATACTCTTGCTATGCAAGAAAATGTGATATTGATAACCTTGGGCGATATGATAAAAGTTCCCGGTAGTAATGGTAGCTTGCAAGATGCAAGAGCCAAAGGTGCTGATGTAAGATTTGTATATTCTCCTATGGATGTACTTGAAATTGCAAAAACGAATCCAACAAAAAAAGTTATCTTTTTTGCTATAGGATTTGAGACAACCACGCCGATGACTGCTGCACTTTTAGAAAGTGTCATAACACAAAAAATTGACAATGTTTTATTTCACATAAATCATGTAACAGTACCAGAGGTGATGACAGTTCTTATGGCAGATGAAGAAAATCGTCCAGTTGAAAACAAAATCGATGCATTCTTGGGACCAAGCCATGTTAGTGTCATAGCAGGCAGTGATATATATCAGCCATTCGCATCTGTTTATAAAAGACCAGTGGTAGTTTCTGGATTTGAGCCGGTTGATGTTATGCAAAGTATCCATATGATACTAAGGCAAATGATAGAAGGCAGAAGTGAGGTAGAGATACAATATTCCAGAGCAGTTGATAAAAAAGGAAACGAAAAAGCCCAAGCACTTATAAGGAAATATTTTGAAAAAGCACCTTTTTTCTCATGGAGAGGACTTGGCAAAGTAGCCAATAGTTCTTGGAAGCTCAAAGAAGAGTTCTCATCATATGATGCAGAAAAGATATATAAGGATATATTGCCGACCAAGGAGTGCCAAGATCATAAACTTTGTCGTTGCGGGGACATACTAAAAGGGCTAGCTACACCACCAGAGTGTACAATTTTTGGTACTTTATGTAAACCCAGCAATCCTATAGGCAGCTGCATGGTAAGCAGCGAAGGTGCCTGTGCGGCATATTATAGATATGGGAATATGAAATGAAAAATGCAACGATTACTTTAGCACATGGAAATGGCGGCAGTGAAAGCAAAGAGTTAGTAGAGAGTCTTTTTTATAGCACGTTTGGCAATTCTATTTTAAATAATAGCGAAGATGCTGCTCTCATTGAAAATGGTAAATTGGCATTTACAACTGATAGCTTTACAGTAAGTCCTTTGAGTTTTTCGGGAGGCGATATAGGTAAATTGGCCATTTGTGGCACATGTAATGACTTAGCTATGATGGGAGCAAAACCAAAATACTTATCTATAGCGTTTATGATAGAAGAAGGATTTAGCTTTGAAGAGCTTAGGCATATTATAAAAAGCATGCATGACGAGCTTGAAAAAAATGATGCCATTATAGTTTGCGGTGACACAAAGGTGGTCCCAAAAGGAAATGTAGATAAACTTTTTATCAATACAACAGGTATTGGTGAAGTTTACTATAATGGTATTAGTGCTAGTCATTTAAAAGAGGGCATGTCGATTTTAGTTAGCCGCGACATAGGATCTCATGGTGCAGTTGTTTTCGCAGCTAGAGAGGGGATGGCTCTATCCTCTGAGCTTAAAAGTGATTGTGCTTCTTTATACCCACAGGTAAAATCATTAGTAGATGCGTCTATTTCCATAGTAGCTATGCGTGACGCGACAAGAGGCGGCTTGGCAGCAGTACTAAATGAATGGGCGAGTTCATCGGGCGTAACTATAGAGATCAATGAGGCCTCCATTCCTATATGTGAAGAAGTGCAGGGCATTTGTGAGCTTTTAGGATTTGAGGCAACAGCTCTTGCAAATGAAGGCACATTTGTCATTGCTGTACCAGTCGAAGAAGCAGAAAAAACGCTAGAAATATTGCGTCAAACAAATCAAAGCGCAGCTATTATAGGAACTGTGAATAATTCATACAAAGGCAAAGTAGTGCTCAAAAGCAGCTGGGGTACACAAAGATTTTTAGAATTGCCTACAGGCGAACTTTTACCTCGTATTTGTTAAGGAAACACGAATGCATGAATATAGCATAGTCCAAGCATTGCTTACGCAATGCGAAGATATAGCAACACAAAATGAAGCAACAAGCGTAAGCTCTATCGAGATAAAGATAGGAGCTATGAGTGGCGTAGAGTCTCACCTGCTCAAAATTGCATTTGATACATTCAAAGAAGGCACCATTTGTGATTTGGCAGAGTTGATAATACATAAACAACCTCTTAAAATTAAGTGTAATGAATGCGGCAATGAGATAGAGCTAAGCTCACCGCTTTATAAATGCACCAAGTGTGAAAGTCTTGATGTTAAAGTCATAGATGGAGAAGACATGTATCTTATGAGATTGGAAATGGAGTAAAAGATGGATGAACATTGGGAAATATATATGAAAACCATAGACGGTGCGATAGCCTCTGTGCAGTGCAATGTGGGCATCGTAAGAGACGAAGATGCAAAAGCTATGCATCCCTCTGTCGGATTTGTAAAGGTGATGCTTAAAAATCCCAAAGAAAATGGACTACTAGATGATGCAGAACAAGCAGAGATATCTTATCTCGAAGACAAAATAGAATCATCTCTTATAAAATTTCGTATCGGCAAATATGTTGGACGCATCATATCACAAGGAAGCGTGACCTTTATCTTTTATCTTCAGTTTACCTATAACTGGGAAGATTTTTTATCTTATGCGCTAGAAGAATTTGAAAGCTATGAAATCATTCATGGTTTTCAAGCCGATAATGAATGGAATTACTATCATCGTTTATTGTATCCTACAATTTACGAATGGCAGATCATGCATAACCACAAAGTATGTGACAATCTAAGGGCAAATGGAGATTTGCTCAAAGTCCCTAGAATGATAGAGCATAATTTTTATGTGACAAAAGATTCTAAATCTAATTTGCTAAAAGAAGAACTTATCAAAGATGGATTTACATTGCAAGAAGAATCAAAAAATCCAGAAAATAAAATAATATTTTATCGCAAAGATATCCCATTTTATTATGATATTGATGAGCTAACTTTGGATTTGATCAAGCTTGGAGAAAAACACGGGCTTGTCTATGACGGATGGGAAACCAGCGTCGTTAAATCATAAGGTTATGATGGAAAATTTACCTTTTGTATGATATCGGATAGTGCCACTTGATTTTCAAGCGTGGATGCATTAACACCCAAAGTTGAGAGATGATGCAAAACAGTACGGATATATCTATCAAAATGAGCTTCCAACTCTGCACTAAGAGCTATATCAAATGATACTCTATAGGGCACTATCCCTATAACGGTAGCTTTTGGCGTAGGTTTTCCTTGAAGCTCAAGCATGTCAAAACATTGTAATATCCCTATTTCATGAGCCCCGCCGCTGCTAAGTCCATATCCGCTTAACTCTTCGGCAGGAATAACATATATACTGCCTGTCTCATCATCTATCTCTATGGCATCTAAAATGATCATATGGTCAGTTTCGCTTAGCAAGTTAAGCAGCCCCATGCCCTCAACCCCTCCATTTATGCATTTAATAGCGGGGGCGAAAGTATAATTCTGCTCTAAATATGATATGGCATATACACCTATGCCATCATCTAATTGCAAAACGTTGCCTACCCCGACTATAGTGAGTTTGTTTTTTGATACACCATCCATAAAAATCCAATTTAAGCTTTATTGTTGTTACAAATAGTATATCTTAAGTTGTTAAAAAAAAGCTCAACGGGTACTATTTAGTATATTTTTAATACAATTGAGAAATCATTTAAAAAAGAGGGAACAATGAATGAGTTGATGGGCAAGATGCTTCGCAGGAAAGAGTATCATGTAAATGAAAGTAAATTTGAAAAAAAACTTGGTGCACTAACTTTGGTGATGCTCGGCGTTGGGGGAACTATTGGCTCTGGTATTTTTGTTCTTACCGGTACTACAGCAGCAACCGTAGCAGGGCCTGCCATAGTATTATCATTTATTTTTGCAGCTATTGCAGTTGGAATGTCAGCGCTAGTATACGCAGAGCTTGGCTCAAATATTCCAGTTTCTGGCGGAGCATATAGCTATACGTATACCTCAATTGGCGAATTTGCTGCATGGATCGTAGGATGGAATCTTATTTTGGAGTATGGACTCATAGTGCCGGCTGTTTCTACCGGGTGGGCTGGGTATTTTAGGGGATTTATAGAAAACGCTTTTGGATTTAGTTTCCCAGTTGCAATTACCGGTTCGTTTAATTTAGCAAAAGGTACTGTTGTGGATCTGTTTGCCCTGCTTATGACAGCAGCCATTTTTATGCTACTTACCCTTGGTATCAAAAAAAGTGCCAATACTAATACCGTGATCGTTTCTATTAAATTGGCAGTGCTTGCACTTTTTATATTCGTAGGTATTAAATATGTAGACTTTAATAATCTTAGTAATTTCACACCATTTGGCTGGAGTGGTGTTTGGGCTGCAACTTCTCTCATAGTTTTTGCTTATCTTGGGTTTGATGCGTTGGCTACTGTTGCTGAAGAGACTAAGGATGTTCAAAAAAATCTACCGATTGGATTGATAGGCTCACTCGCTTTAAGTACAGCACTGTATTTGGTTGTCAGCTTTGTACTTGTGTCGATCATCCCTTATAATAAACTAGATGTGCCAGATGCTTTGGCTTCAGCCATGTATCAACTAGGTGAGCCAACTATAGGTAGTATTATAGCTATCGGAGCAATTATAACGCTTACTTCGGTTCTTATAGTGATGGGCATTGGGCTTACTCGCGTTGTCTATGCATTATCTAGAGATGGACTACTTCCTCATGGCTTGGCGACTCTTCATCCAAAGACAAATACTCCATATAAGATTACTATCATCACAGGAGTGATCGCGACTTTTGTTGCAGGATTTGTACCATTTAAAGTCTTGGCAGAACTTATCAATATCGGAACTCTTTTTGCCTACTTTATGATAGGAGTTGCTGTTATCGTCATTCGTAAAAAAAATACCCATCAATTAGATAAAGGATTTAAGATACCTTATGGCAAAGTACTTTTACCATTAAATCTTATTTTATTAGGCATTGTTATGTTAGGTTTTTCTGCAGAAACTTGGCTTAGATTTGTCCTTTGGAGTTTGATCGGTGCGCTTATATATTTCTTTTATGGCATGAAAAATAGTGTGTTAAGTAAAGAGGAAAATCAATGATAACAACTATGCGTCAAGTACTTGCCCTCCCTGTAATCGTTATTGCTATGGGGTATTTTGTAGATATTTATGATCTTATTTTGTTCGGCGTTGTCAGAGTCCAGAGCCTTACGGAACTTGGA
>Ga0265293_10002302_pt1 | contig 38904 bp, 35 predicted proteins | sample Munlanlewell138R_FD_192505 | JGI IMG/M metagenome (GOLD analysis project Ga0265293, IMG submission 192505) | Leachate microbial communities from a municipal landfill in Southern Ontario, Canada - Leachate well 138R | ecosystem: Engineered > Solid waste > Landfill > Unclassified | place: Canada... | reverse complement strand
AGATAGAAAAAGTGGGTTGCACCAAAGTAGATTATAATTATTATAGAGTTCAGTGTGCTCTGTAATTAGTATAATTACTGTAATAACAACTCCTAAAAGAGAAACTAACAATAAAAAAACATTGTTAAGAATAGAGAATGTTTTACTCATACCTCTTCTATATTGCTTTATGGCCAAAAATAGCATACCTGCAAATAATAGAGAGAAGATAAAAAAAGGAGAGACAAGAAGTTTCCATAGTGTACTATCCCGGCCGCTTTTCTCAGACTTATAAAGGTAAATACCTTTGTTTGCTAAAGGAGATTCTCCATTTTGAACAAGAGCAACCCCCATGTACAAATTCTCTGGAAGAAACATACTCTCGTAACTATTTATTGTTTTATCTAAGCTTGATCCAAGAATAAGGTTAATTCCAAATTTTGCCCAACCTTCTATATATCCATTTAACAACTCTCTATAGGTAATAGCTGCACTATCCTCTTTAAACTCAGAAGTTGCATTTTCAATTAAAGGGAAAATAAGATCCCTCAATTCAGATGTACAGTTCTTATGCAAGAAACTATAAAAGTAATAACGATTCTGAGGAAGATATAAAAAAGAGAGCCTCTCTATTAATTCTGCAGTTTGTTCATCTGTTAAGTTAAGCCTCTGCTCTTTAACACTACGCCCTTCCCACTCAAATTGATGCATAAAATCTTCCATATATTGGATTCCAAGCATATACTTAAGCTTACCTCGTATAAATTTAGTGTAAAAATAGGGAGTGCTAAAATCAAACAGGCCAAAGTTAAAGACAATGTCTTTATCTTGTTGTGGATAATAAACTCTTAAAGCACTATGCCCAAAGGTTGAATAGAGTTCACTGCCTGCTTCACACGTTAGCAACGATACCTCTGCTCTATCATTTGCATTTAAATGAGTAGAATTATATATCAAAATAGAGAACAGAAGTATAAAAGAGAGTTTAATAACTATTTTATTCACAGGATAACTTTTAAATATTAACTACATTTATCAAAGACTACTTACCAGGCCTCCAGCGAGTTAGCAACGATTGGGTCTCAGGAAAAATCCCACGTTGCCTAGAGCGAACATCCTCGGCAACATAAAATACATTCACATCAAAAGAGGTAAAAATTTTATCTACTCTTTTAAGCATTTTTCTATCTACAACAGTCTCTATAATATCAATCTCTCCCAACGATCCCGTACCATGAATTAGCGTAGCACCAAAATTTTGCTTATTCAAAAGTGCAACTAGCTCTTTACCGTTTTTCATTGTATATACTCTACAGAGTATAATCCCAAAAGCTATTCTTTGCTCAATAAGAATTCCAACATAATTCCCAGCAGCATAGCCCCCTGCGTAAGATAGATAGGAGATCATATCATTCGCTCCAGAAAAAATTTCTGAGATTACAACAATCCAAATTAAAACTTCAAAAAAACCTATTATTGGGGCAAGATATTTTTCTCCTTTAGAAACAAAAATAATTCTAAGTGTACCTAAGGTAACATCCACTATTCTACCAAAAAATATTATAAAAGGTAGCAAATATGGGTAAGCTTCTAGTAGTTCATACATTTTTTAAGATTTATAATTGAAAAGTCAAATATAGGTAAAAGCGTAATCAATTCACACCCTAACCATTTAATGAAATTGAAATCAACTTATCTAAATCTTTTATAATAATTTTCTTACCAGAAATTTCAAGAATACCATCTCTATTAAATTCCGATAGAGTATTGATTATACTCTCTTTAGAGTAACCTAGAGCATTTGCCATCTCGGTTCTATTGAAAGGGAGAGTAAAAGAGTTTAAATTATATAGAGAGTATAGGTCTAACAAGATTGTTGCTATGGCTCCATTAACATTTTTATGTGTGAGTTTAATTAAGCTATGCACCACAGCATTTGTAAGCTCAGAGATTAACTTCACAATATAGAGAGCAAAATCACCATTTTCAATAATAATCTGTTCAAACACTTTTCTATCAAATAAAAAGACAGATGCGTCTGTAACAGAGATAGCAGAAAAATCTAATTTTTTATTTACAAAAGAGCACATAAGACCTATAAAGTTACCCCCTTGCATAATTTTGAATGTAGTGCTCTTCTTTCTGTTTTCTACATTTAATTTTATAATTCCTTTTTCTAAAAAAACTATATGTGACGCAGCAAAACCCTGCTTTACTATAGTTTCTCCCTCTGAATAGTTAATTCTTCCGCCAGAAGATGAGAGTAACTCCTTTTGACTTTCTGTTAAAAGAGAGAACCACTCTGTCTTCTCAATATTTATCATAGAGGGTATATATTCTTCAATTTTCATATAGCATTCACTTTATTAAGCTACTCCTAACTTTATAATGTCTCATTTTAACTCTCCCCTATTTAAAAATAGCACTTCAATACAATATTACATCTTTTTTCATTAAAAACAGCACACTCTAACAAGTAATATTGGTCTTGCAAAACCACAACTATAGCAAGCATAATCCCTAAATTTGTAAAACTAATATTTTTAATTAAATCAAGAAAAATGGCAGATATGAGAGTTAGGGTAAAAGCCCACAGCGAAAGTCCATCTAAAACGATGGTTAAAGCAAGAAAATTCAAGATTATTGTAGACGAGCCTCAAGATTTAGGGGGAACAGACGGCGGACCAAACCCAGTAGAATACGTATTAGCAGCATATGCAGGCTGTTTGAATGTTGTATCACACATGATTGCAAAAGAGATGGGTTTTGAACTCAGAGGGATTGAAATAGAACTTTATGGCGATCTAGATCCTGCTAGATTATTTGGCACTAGCTTTGATAACAGAGCGGGATATAAGCAGATAATTGTAAAAATAAAACCAGACTGCGATGCAGATGAAGAGACTCTAGCCAAATGGATAGAGAGTGTTGATAATCGCTGTCCTGTAAGTGACAATATCCAAAATACCACTCCAATAAAGATAGAGTTGAAGTAGTTTTTATTGTAGGTTAAATTATTGTTGAGTAACCTTTAAAAAAGCCTCCCCAATATAGTCTACAATATCGCTAGCTATTAGGGAGGTTTCTCCAATATTAGAAGCTGCAATATCTCCTGCTACACTATGTAAATAGACTCCTGCCAATGCAGCTTGCTTAGCATCATAACCTTGAGTTAAAAGCCCTAAAATAACTCCAGTTAAAACATCGCCACTTCCTGCTGTTGCCATTCCAGGATTCCCCGCAGAGTTTACCCACAACTCCCCGTCTGGAGTAGAGATAGAGCTATCTGCCCCCTTTAATACAATTATAACTTTCTTATTAATTGAAAGCTCAATTTGCAATTTTATTGCCTCTTTTCTACTAACGCTCTGCTTACCTACAATTTTACTAAACTCTTTTAGATGTGGGGTTAAAATTGAGTTTTCAGGAATGGAGCTTAGTAACTCTTTATTTACAGATATTATATTTAACGCATCGGCATCTAATATCATTGGAGTATCACAATCACGAATAAGTTTGGCTAATGCAACCACCGTTTCGGGAGCTTTTCCAATACCTGGGCCAACAGCTACACGCTTATATCTATTTAACTCGTCACTATTTAAACCAGAAAAAACAGTCTCCAAAGAATCTATAGAACAGATTGCTTCTGGAACAGAAATTTGAATAATATTATATATTTTTTGAGGTACATGAACTGTTAATAACCCCAACCCAGCTCTCAACGCTGCTTTAGCTGCAAGTACAGCTGCACCAGCCATTCCAAAAGAGCCAGCAACTAACAACCCATGTCCATAATCTCCTTTATGAGAAGGCCTCTCTCTCTTTCTAACGAAAGAGGCAATTAAACTCTTTTCTATTAATTTATAATTAACACTAGGTTGCATATTTACCATAACTTCTATTATTTGTAATTTAACATTTGTACTCCTTTATTTGTTTAGAGTATAACCTCAGACTATTGATATATAAACTAATGCAATATAATAAAAATAATACCAATTTAATCTCAGATTATAATTCATCTAAAATAATTATTTATGATGGCAAATGCATGTTATGCAGCAAGTCTATAGCTTTTATTACCCAGAGAGATAAAAAAGAGGAATTTGAGTACTTGTCATACAGAGGCACATATGCCCAAAAACTTTTAGACAAACATACTCTTGATTTTACGTCAACTCAATATATAGTTTATATCAATAAAGGTAAACACCACATAAAGTCAAGAGCTATACTAGAGATTTTAAGAGAGTTGGGCGGGATATGGAGTCTCCTTTACATATTTATAATAGTTCCACCTTTTATCCGTAATTTTATTTACGACATTATTGCTAAAAATAGAAATAGGTGGGTTATCTAGAGAGCACTATTACATCTAATAATACGAAGAAGAGGAATAAGAAGAAAAATATGAGTAATAATATGGATAAAGCAAAAATAAACAAAAGGGATAAAAACAAGATTGGAGCCAGTCTAGAGGAGAGTTTACACCATATGAGACAAGAGTACTCGCCTACTCCTCTAACTAAAGAAAACATGCATAGAGACCCGTTTATACAGTTTAACAACTGGTTCAAAGAGGCTTTAGAACATGAAGAATCTGAAGTGAACGCTATGGTCATAGCTACCTCAAATAAGAGTGGGGAGCCCTCGGCAAGAGTTGTCCTTCTAAAGAGCTACTCAAAAGATGGATTTATATTTTTCACCAATTACAATAGTAGAAAAGGAAAAGATATAAAGCAAAACAACAAAGTTTCTTTGCTTTTTTTCTGGACCAACACAATGAGACAAGTAAGAATAGAAGGGGTAGCAGCAAAAATAGCTCCTCAGGAATCAGACCAATATTTTAATAGCCGTCCCATTGCAAACCAAGCTTCTAGTGCACTATCTAAACAGAGCGAACCTCTACTAGAAACAGAAGAGTTTGAGAAAGCAGTTGCAAAGTTAGAGAATAGCAGTAATATTATTGAAAGGCCATCTTATTGGGGAGGCTACCTAGTTAAGCCTCACACTTTTGAGTTTTGGCAAGGAGGCTTAGGCCGCTCCCACGATAGATTCCTCTACACCCAACAAGCAACTGCAGATAGCAAACCTCAAGAGCAATCTAAAGATAGGTATAAAATTGAGAGATTATATCCATAACAGAGCACTACAATAAGACCTCTATCTTCTTGAAGAGTCCTATATGCAGCTGACAACATCTATTAACAGTAGAAAACATGTTACCGAGAGCAAGACTTGCCAGCTAAAGTTTCTCACCTAAGTCAATATCATAAAACTCACCTAGTTTTATTATCCATCAGATGAATTAGCATATTCTTGATTAGTAAGAAATTACAAAGTGCAAAAGTTGCAAAACAGCTATTTTTAGGAGTTTTGCCTTAGATATATATCTCATTTACAAGTAGTTGATAATTCATCTGATGGATAAATTTTAGTGTTGATGCTTTAGCTAACATAATAGTTTAGATTTTTTATAAGTAAAGTTGCCTTTGTCGCTTATTATTAAGAACTTATAAGGTGGGAAACTTCGCGACTCGTTAGGCATTTTTATAAATCTCACAAAATGAGATAGTTGGCTTTTTAAACACCGTGTTATTTGGCCTATTTAAAAACTTAACCCTCAAAATGGTAGCCTGTTACGACAATGCCTACCCACGCTAGGTCGGACTCTTGTTTGCCAAGCAAACTAGCAGGGCTGAGCCAATATTACTAGGAGACTATCACTCGTAAACTCCTAATAAACAAAGAATTAGTGCTTCAAGTTGCCTCAAAAAGCACTTAGTTCCAAAAGCTAACTACCATGTAATAAGCAGGTTATGACTAATCATCTCCCAGAAAAATTCCTCATTATGTTATGATGCTCATAATTTCATCAAAAGACTTGCTTCATACCATGGCTGTCTGATGGTTACAAGGTGGGAAACTTTATTAACAACAGTGTTTTTTAAAACACAACTAAAATATTGCATTTTAAAGAGGCAAAAAAAGTAGAATGTAGTTACTCCTTCGAAAGAGCGGCTCCTATTGCTGTTGCATACTCTGCATCTTCTGGAAACTCAAACCCTACATGGTAGAGTTTAGAGATCTCATTTAAAACATTTTGGCCTAATAAATTTTTGCTACCATTACCTGTAACTAAAATAGAATTTGCATCTCTACTTTTTGCTGCAAAAACGGCTATCATTCCTATTACCTGAAAAACCATATTAATAATAGCCAATGCAAAGTCTTCTTTGCCAGCAGTATCAGACATTTTACCAAAATTAGAAGCTGTAGCTTTAGGGTCTAAAAAACTAATCCCTCTGTCTGAAATGTCTTCAATAAGCAGGTCTACATGTTGTAAATCGCCCTTTTGAGCTAGTTTCAGAATATGATCGAAAGTTGTAGAATGTATAAGCTCTTTAGAGAGCCCCGTTATTGTTCCGCCTCCTACTCCTGTTCCACCTAAGTGTGTTATTTTATCTCTATTAGCTTCAATAATTGAAGTTCCTGTGCCAATATTCGCAATTACAACACTATCTCTTTTACAGAGATACATTCCACCCAACCCTATGGCCTCAATCTCATCTATTCTCTCTGTAGGAATCCCAAATATTTTATCTTTTATAAATAGAGACCCCACGCCCGTAACCACTATTTTCTCTACAGCACTAAAACTCAAATTACTCTCTACCAACATCTTTCCCAAGGCTCCTGTAGCAGAGGTTATTGCATCGTATGCACGGGTTTTAACAGTTCTAATAACAACTCCCTTTTTAATAGCAACGGCCTTTGTTGTTGTACTGCCAATATCAATTCCTATAATCATTTTAAGTTTAATTTAAAAGATAACAATCAAAGGTATTGAAATAAGTTTATCTCTAAAAAGTTTATTAACAATCTTATAGATTAAACATTAAATTAGTATCTGCAGAACAGTAAATTATATTATTTTTGTAAACAAGCAATGATCTACATTATGAAAAACAGAGTATTAAGTTTATCTAAGTTCTTAATGGCAATTTATTTAGCTGTTTTAGTACTCTCTTTAAGCTACTGTTCTAAAGAAGATGGTACATTAATCTATCTAGGTAAATGGGAGTATGAGAGTTCCAATCCAGAAGTAGATCTTTCATACAGATCTTCGTATATAGAAATTTTTGAAGACAAGTCATTTGTTATTTTTGACAGCTCTATAGACCGTCTTATCAAAAGCGGGGCAAATAGAGTTTCATCTACAGGTTTAGTTTTTACAGACCCACAAACTGGAGAGAGCGTAACTTTTTCACTTAAAGGGATAAAAGATAACCGCCTTACAATAAGTACAGATTACTTTGGAATTGAGACCAGAATGGTACTAAAAAGAACGTTACCACCTCCTGGAGCCTAACTCACCTACCAGCTAAAGTTTCCCACCTAGCTTTTCTTCCCATTGTATATTTTGATTGTTCACTACTTGCTGTCTGCTCAGCAGAGCAAAGCAAACATTGCCAGGAGATGATTACAAGTAAATACTTAGTAACCAGGAGTTTGATTTTTTTAAATAACCCCCAAAAGGGCTTATTTCCAAAAGCTAACTACCACTTAGTAAGTAGGTTATGAACAATCATCTCCTGGAAAATCGTCTCCCAGAAGTTGTGGGGTGGGAAACTTTAGCTACCATCTAGAATGTGATCTACTCATTTTCAAAACTGCAATAGAGGTCACCACAAAGCCTATTGCAATAAGAACAGTCAATTGCGGTAACATTTTAAGCAGTGGAGTACCTTTAAATACAATGTTTCTAGAGATCTCTAATATGTAGTAAAGAGGGTTTATTAGTGCTAGATTCTGAGCCCATATTGGCATACTACTCAATTGAGTAAACATTGTTCCTAATAAAATTAAATTCAAAAGAATAAATGTAAGCATGTAAACAGATTGAACTTGATTGCTAGAGAGTACTGCAATTAAAAACCCAATACTTAACATGGGAAACATAAAAATAGCTACAGATATAAATACCTCAAATATAGTACCAGTTATAGTTAGCTTATATACAAAAAAGCAAAAAAACAGGCATATAATTAACTCAAATAGAGAGAGAATTATAAAAAAAAGATATTTGCTAAAAATATAGAGATATCTATTAAGTAAAGTAGCATTAAACTGCTCTAAAATACCACTCTCCTTCTCATTTACTATATTTAAAGTCATAAGAGATGTGCCAACCAAAAGTATAACAAGTATAATAAGTGATAACAGAAAATAGTGTTTGTGACTCTGAGCTCTATTGAACAACTTATGAAAATGAATATTATATTCATTGCTCTCCAACAAACCAGAGATAACAGAAAAAATGCTTTTAGCCCTATATGGAGCTGTACCATCTAGTAGCATTAAAAGTTCTGGTTTCTGCTCTCTAACAGATAAATACTCAAAGTTAGAAGTAATAACCAATAACATCTCTATGTTTCCGTTGCTAAGATTAAGTTGAGCATCTTCTCTAGAGTTAAATAATATAACCTTTTGAAACAGCTCTATATTGTTCATTTGCGCTATTAACCCTCTACTTGCGCTAGATTCATCTTCATCTACTATGCCTGCCTTAATATTAACCTCGCCCTCTAAAGAGAAAGGGATTATAGCTAGAATTACAATTGGTGCAGCAAAAATAAAAAAAGCTAACACCCTATTGCGCATAAGCTGTAACCACTCTTTTTTTATTATAGCTAGAATAATTCTCATTTGCGGCCAAAGTTTTTAGCAAATCCTACTTTTGCAAAAAGATATATAATTACACTTTGAGCAAATAAGATTAAAAAATTAAAATAGGTAGAACTAGCTTGAGCATTACGAAAAAGAACATTTTTATAGGAGTCCAGAAAAAGTGTACTCGGCAAAAAAGAGGCAATACTCCTTGTAACTTCTGCCATAGTTTCTATAGGGTATATAAAGCTAGAAAAAAAGACATTAGGAATAAATAGAAATAACCAGCAACCTATAAGCAGCTCTACCTCAGACTTTACCCAGGCAGCAATAAGAAGTCCAAAACAGATAGAGTTAATTATAAAAAGCATACACATTGCAAAATAGTTAAACCCTGCCCCTTGCAATTCAATTCCATAAATCCATTTACTCACAAATAACACAGACAAGCTATGAAGTAGAGCAATAAAAATATAAGGAACAGATTTGCCAATAATTATTCCATCAATAGAGATTGGGGTTAAAATTAACAATCTAGATGTCCCTCTCTCCCTCTCTCTATTTACGCTTAAGCTAAGCATAACAGAAGAGATTATAATAAGTACAATCATTATTAACCCTGGAACAGACCTCACCTCGTTTTTTAACTCTGGGTTAAATTCATATGAATAATTTAAGAGATTACTTTTAGATAAAGATAGCTTTATTCTCTGTTCTACTGCTAGTGAGAAGAGTAAGTCAGATGCATCTACAAAAACATCTACTCTAGAGTTGTTAGACAAAATATCTTTCTCAAAACCTTTATGGAGAATAATAGCTATTTTAGCTTCTCCATTTTTTAACAAAGATTCTAACTCACTCTCTGTTGAGAGATAACCTGCAAAGTCAAACTCAGAACTAATATCTAAATTTTGTGCAAACTCTTTAGAAGCAGTACTATTATCGTAATCTAATAGATAAAACTTTGAATCTTCAAGTCCAAAACTTAGGACACCTCCTAAAATCGCAATAATAACTGCTGGCAGAGCTATGAGAATTATCATACTTAACTTGTCTCGCCAAATTAAGATAACCTCTTTCTTTGCAATAGTTATTATTCTCTTAATCATATTTAATTAAAACTTGTCTCACCTAATTGTCTCTATTTGGCCATCTTTCATTACAAGTTGCCTATCGCATAGCACTATTTCATTCATATAGTGTGAAGAGATAATAACTGTTGTGCCCAAATGTGATATGTTATAAATATGCTCCCATAAATCAATTCTCGACAGAGCATCTAGCCCACCAGAGGGCTCATCTAAAAACAACACAGATGGAGAGTTTAAAACAGCTATTGCAAACGCTAGCAACCTACGCCACCCATTAGTTAACTCTGCTGTTAATTTATTTTCAAACTTATCAAAAGCGAATTTGTTTTTAAACTCGGCATACTTTCTCTCTACCTCCCCCCTCTCCATTTTGTAGATTGCTCCATAAAAAAACAGGTTCTCTTTTACTGTCATATTCTCTAATAATGAAACCGTTTGACTCATATAGCCTATGCTCTCTCTAACTTTATAACATTCATCAATAATATTATAACCACAAACTGTTGCACTCCCTTCATTTGGGATAATCACGCCACTTAGCATTTTAATAAGAGTTGTCTTCCCTGCTCCATTCTCTCCCAGAATACCTAAAATTTCTCCCCTATATGCACAAAATGAGACATTGTTAACTGCCGCAAATTTGCCATAATATTTAGTTAACCCTTTAGCAATAACTATCTCATTATCTTTCATAACACTAAATCTCTTTTTCTGCTTTATACTCTAAAAGAAAATTAACAAACAGATCTTCAAAGGTTGGTTGCACTTGCTGTACAACACAATTACTCAATCCTGCATTTTCAAGAGACTTCTCTATATTATTTTTAACATACTCCTCTGAAACAACATTTACACACCCTTGAGAGATGTAGCTGAAACCTAATTTCTCTCTCTCTTTAAGCTCTTTGTAAATAATATAAGGTCTACAACCCGTAACTTTAAAAACCCTCTTTTGAAATCTCTCAACTAAATCTATTGGAGATCCATATAATAATCTACTCCCTTCATGCAAAAAAAGAAGTTTATCTAAATACTCTATCTCTTCTAAATTATGAGTAGCTATAATAATTGAAATTCCACTCTTTTTTAGAGTTAGAAACTCTTTCCAAATTTCTACTCGGGTAGCTGGGTCTATACCAACTGTAGGTTCATCTAATATTAAAAGCTTGGGAGAGTGCACTAGTGCACATAAAATTGCTAGTTTCTGCCTCATCCCACCAGATAGGTTCTTAGTTAAAGAGTTGGAAAATGGTTCTAAGGAGAGCCACAACCTATTACTACTATTTAAAACAACTTCGCCAGAACAGCCATACATATTTGCAAAAAAAAGAATATTTTCTTTAACTGTAAGATGGCCGTAAAGAGAAAAAACACCTGGTACATAACCTATTAGCTCTGCTATTTTTAAAGGCTCTTTTTTTACATTGTAACCCATAACCTCTACCTCCCCAGAAAAGGAGCAATCAAAAGTGGCAACTATATCTAAAAGAGAAGATTTCCCAGCACCATTAGCTCCCATAACACCCAAGATTAATCCTGGAGCAAGAGTAAATGAAACATTGCTCAACACAGGTATTTGAGAGTAATTTTTAACTATATTATTAGCAACTATCATCTCCCCTCCCATTACAAAAAACGGAAGTTTGCCTCTCCAGGCATACCAGATCTTATTTTCCCATTGTTGTGAACCATTACCCTAACTTTATAGTGCTGTTTTATTCTATTCTCTTTTGTTTGCACATTGGAGGGTGTATATTGTGGTTTTTCTGCTATAGATAATATAACACCTTCAACTCTATCATCTCTGTTGTTAGGTAGGTCAAAAATTATAGAGAGTGAGTCTCCAACAGATATTTGAGATAGGTAGTCTCCAGTAATCCATGTGGTAAATATCATTTTTTTGGTATTTGATATTTTGTAGAGAGGCATTCCTATTTGAACAAACTCATGCTCTTTAACATATTTAGCTAAAATGGTTCCACTTTCGGGATTATCTATAATGCAATTATTTATCTGCTCTTCTAGCAGTTTCAACTGCGCTTGTAAAGCTTTAGCCTTTGCCAAAGTACTCTTTTTATTGCTGTTAAGTGTAGCTCTCAAAGCACTAATTTCCATATTAGTAACACTAATTTTATCTTTAACTGCATTGGCCATCTCTACACTAGCACTTCCACTCTCTACTAAAGTGGTTACACGCTTCAATTCATTTTCAAGAATAGCACCTTTCTCTTTAAGTACATTAAGTTGTATATCACTGTTGGGAATAGAGGCTATTAGAGCAGCTATTTGAGCTACTATCTGCTCCTTCTGTATTGAGAGTAAAGTTGTGTCTAAATGGCCTAATAGAGCACCTTTCTCATAAAAACCTCCCTCAATAATGTTGAGACTAGCAACTCTCCCCTCTCCTTCGGCTGGAACTATCCACTCTTCTGCTTCAAAGCTGCCAGTAGAGATAAAATCTAAATTATTGCTACATTGGCACAATAAAAACAGAGTAAAAAATGTGATTAATAATGTTTTATAATTCATTCCAATAAAGATACTTTTTCATTTACAACTCTACTACTATTTATAGAAGCTTTAATAAGCTCAATTTTATGATACTCCATGTTGATTTTTACTTTAGACTCCTGGGAGAGTACTTTCACCAATTCAGAAGAGCCTGTTTCACCAGCATTTAAAAGAAGTTGTGTCTGCTCTCTTATGCTCTTATACTTATCTATAAGCAAACTATCTTTTACAATTAATTTTTTATACTTTTTAACATCTTCTTGAAAACTAGCTCTTTTTAGCATACTTTCACGCTCTAAATCTGAATGTATTAGATTAAGCTGCCTCTGGTGTAAAGTGGCTATTTTGCTCTGCTTTTTATAATCTCTCCACCCAGTAATTGGAATATTAATAGAAAGCCCAACCACTCCATAAACATCTGGGTTGTTAGAGAAAAAATCTAGAGCTGGCCTAGCAAAGCCAGTCACTCCAAACAGATATGCTTTGGGCATTACCAATGCTTTAGACAACTTTTGAGAGAGACTGTTTTTTTGAGATTCTAGCATTAGACGCCTATATAATAAATTGTTTTCATAGCCATCTAATTCGTAAATAGTAGGTCTTTCAAAGGTATCCTCTTCCTTAACCTCCACTCCTGTTAGAACAGATAACAGCCTTCTCAATCTCACTCCATCACTCATTAGCTCTTCTACTTTAAGTTCTAACTCGGCCAAAGCTGCCTCTATCTTTAAAACTTCTACATAAAAAATTTTGCCTTGATTGAAACTCTCTTTCAACTTATTTAAATCTACCTCTAAAATAGCCTTATTGCTCTCTAATATTTTAAGAGATTCATTAAGTAAAAGGAGAGAGAAAAAAAGATTATCTGAACTATTTTCCAAAATAATTTTTTGCTGCTCTAAATTGAGATTGGCTATAGCATTTTCATTTGAAATCAACTCCTTTTTAATAATATACTCGCCACCTAGGTAAATATTCTGCTTTACCACTATACCTGTCCTATACTGCTCTTTAGAGAGAGGAATAAAATCGAACCCAGCATTCAAAGCGCTATTGGGGTTGGGCGTGTCTGATTGATATGAGAATATTGCAAAACCAGTTGCAGAGGGAGTAACCAACTTCCGCAACAACTCCCCTTGTGAATCAGAAATAGTTGATACAACAGCACTCATATCTGTAATAGAGCTGTTGTTAATAGCATAATCTCTACATTGCTTAAGAGTAAAAGAGCTCTGCCCCAATAAATCTTTAGAGAAATGTAGAGATATTATTAGCAAAAAAATAGTCGAAAAAAATCTCACATAACTAGATTAAAAGTAGTAGCTAAAACCAATATTAATACTAATTTGAGTATATTTTAATTTATGGTCGTACCCCTCTAAGTTACCTCCAGCTAACTTAGTACTAAAAGTTACCATAGGCTCAATAGTTAGTTTTGGAAATATCTCATGAGAAAAGCCAGCGTGCACCAGCCCATCAATCAAAGTTGTACTCTCTTCCACTATTTTACCATTCAATAAATTTAGGCCTGCACCTGCAAAAAAACCATTGTCAAAGTACTTCCTAGCTGTTCCTCCAAGAGTAACTGCAGACAATTTATCTTCATCTAATTTAAGTGATTGTAATGCAAAAGAGCCTAAAATCACAACATTGTCTAGTATAGCATATCCTCCCAAAAGAGAGAGCCCTATACGGTTCATTTTAATGCTCTCATCTGAATCTCCAATTTTATATGAGACACTATTAAAACCTAGATTCGTAAGTTGAGTACTTAAAATCTTACTCCCTTTTGGTACTAACTGCGCCTGCAGTGTGCCAATACAGAGCAGTGAAACCATCAATAGCGAAATAATTTTTTTCATAGCTTATAATTTAATTAAGATTAAAACTGAATTAAAAGTAACACTATTATAGATGATTTTTAAAAAAAACTATCACCAATTTGTAAATTAGAGACTATTGTACATTTTGGTTATAACTTTCATAGAAATGGCAATGAACAATAGAGATATCTTTGGGATAAAAAGTAAAAAAATTATATCTTAGTGAAAGTAAAACCCACATTAAAAACCTACTCAAACAACTCTATGGAGAAGAAATACGAAGTTCTTAAATCTATATGCGAAACTAGGAAAAGTTGCCGGAGCTTCAAGCCAGATATGTTCCCAGAGGAGTGTATTGAGCAAATTCTAAATATTGCACATAAATCTCCCTATGCAAACGGTAGAAAGAACTGGGAGGTGATTGTAATAAGAGAGAAGCCAATTATTGAATTGATGTCAAAAACAGTAATCTCTTCAATAGAGAATATTAGTGATCAAATGGACCAAGATCTCTCTTTTCTCTTTAAGAACTACAGTAAAAACTTCACCTTCTTTAACAAAGCTCCTGTTATTTTCATTCCAATATTTCGTATTTCGCCAACTATACAGTCTATTTTAAAAGATAATATTACCCCAGAGATGTTGCTGTGGGAAAGAGACAATTCGGTTAAATCTATCTCTTGTGTATCTATGCTACTAATACTTGCTGCAGAGAGCTTGGGGCTTAACTCATGTTATATGACAGGCCCTCTGCTAGCTCAAGAAGAGCTTGCCCAAATTTTAAAACTACCCACAGGAAGGTTAATTGGATCTATAATACCCGTTGGATACTGCAACAATTAATATCTTTATTAAACAATAAACTATGAACATAGAGTATAAACTTAGAGAAATTTTAATGCCAATTTTAGGCATTCAAACCATTGAAGAGCTGGGGCCAGAGAAATCTCTGGTTAAAGATCTTGGAGCAGAGAGTATAGATTTTGTAGAGATCCTCTATATGATAGAAACTCAATTTGGAGTTAAAATTAAAATTCAAGAGATAGCCCTTACAGAATATTCAGCTCAAGTAGACAACCTAGAAGGTGGTAAAATAACAGCAGAAATTGCAGCCAAAATGAATGAAGATTTTAAGACGTCTAAATTTGAAGAGGGGCAATCTGTAAAAGACCTATTTGAATCATTTACCATTAGAGACTTTGCAGTACTTATTGAAAGAAAAATTAACTCTCAAGACAAATAACCATGAGATTCTATTTGGTAGATCGTATAGATGAAGCATTCCTAGGTAAATATGTTATAGGGCGCAAATGTGTCTCTATGAGCGACGATATTTTCAATGAACATTTTCCTAGTTTCCCAATATTCCCAGGATCTCTTATTTTAGAAGGGCTAGCACAAATGTCTGGACTATTCTTTGAATATATGATAGTTCAACAAAATCTTAGCCAAAAACGAGCTGCTCTCACCTTGGTTAATAGAATGAAATATAGACGAATGGTTGTTCCCGGAGATTGTCTAACATATAGAGCAGATATTAAGGTGTTCTACCCAGATGAATATGCTGTAGTAGCCGTAACAGCAACATGCGAAGGAAAAGTTTGTGCCGAGGGGGAACTAATGTTTGGTTTTGTAGACATTATGGATGCTCAAATGAAAGAACAAGCAAAAAGACTAATGGAAAAAGCATTTCAAAACGCAAAGATTATTTCTTAACAATGAGAATAATATACAAAAAATACCTCCCTAAAGAAGATATTCCTGTCTATGATTTCGTAAGAAAACGGAAGCTTGTTAAATATTATACACGAGAAACAATGGCTGCAGTAGTATGCACTGGATTACTTCTTAAGGGCCAAGAAGTGTCTGAAGAGACTCCTTTCTTCTTCTCTAATTCAGAAAGTGAAATGATGGATTACTATAGAGATGCATGTATAGCTTTTGATCAAAAGAGAATCCCATTTACTACTCACGATTTCATAAAAATAGCAGTACCCTCAATTTCTCCTCTATCTCATTTCAAAATGATGCGAAATATGGCTCACTGTTTTATCTCTATTGAATATGGGCTAAAAGGAGATAATGCTGCCCTTTTAGGATCTGCTTCGGGGCTCCTCTACTCGGCACTTCTAGCAGATACAGATAAAGAGGTCTATATAGGAGCAGGAAAACTTCATGTAAACGGCACTGCCGAAGCAGGTTTTGGCATACTACTACCTTATGAACTCAAAAACCACAGAATGTTAGACTCTAATAGCGAGGCTATCAATTTTTTTAGACAATTTCACAACTTTAAATAGTCTATAATGGCAGTTGTAATTACATCAATCAAAGTTAGATCTCCATTAGGATGTACTCTAGAGGAGTGCATGAAAAACATAGAATTAGGAAAACGTTGTATTAGTACTATTGAAAACTTTAACACAGCTGGTTTCCAGACAACGGCAGCGGGAGAGATTAGGTGTAACGGCAAAGTAGTAATTACAGAGCCAAATATAGATCGCAAAAATTTTTTCTTAGACCAAATTACTACCGAATTAAGAAACTCTACCTCATTTGATAAAAAGTATAATCCCTCGGAAATTGCAATGAATATTGGAAGCGGGCTAGACTATGTAGATATAGAAAACTTATATAAAAATAGAGAGTTTACATATCCAAAAACAGCTCACCTACCTTCTCATTATAAAAGTAACAAGCAAATTACAGAGATAGCAGCAAAAAACAACATCAAAGGAGGGTGTAATGTTTTTGTAGCAGCTTGTGCTGCATCTACTCAGGCTATTGGGCTCTCATATAAGATGGTGAACAGGGGAATAAAAGAGGCAGTAATAACTGGAGGAGCAGACTCCATGGTAAATCAAATAAACTATCTGGGATTTTACAATTTAGGAGCAATGGCCACCGCAAAAGAGGGTGAAGCTCCATATATCTGTAAACCTTTTGATAAAAACAGGAGTGGAACTATATTAGGAGAGGGTGCCATAGTAATGCTGTTAGAAAATAGCAAAAAAGTAAAACAAGAGAAAATAATTGCACAAATTGCTGGTTATGCTTCTACTATGGATGCCTATGCAGTAACAGACCCAGACCCTTCTGCAAAATCTCTAGCCAGAGCAATTTCAAACGCTCTTAAAAGCGCCTCAATTACTCCAGAAATGATAGATTGTGTACATCTTCACGGGACTGGCACCTACAAAAATGCCCCCGCAGAATATAAAGCTCTTGCGCAAATATTTAAAGAGAGAGTGAAAGAGCTCCCTGTTTACTCATTAAAAGGGCAAATAGGCCATATGATAGGCTCCTGTGGAGCAATGGAAATGCTGGGTGTTATCTACTCAATTCAAAACCAAGTTGTATTACCTACAATTAATTTTTCTGAACAAGACCCCCATGCACCTCTTTATGTAATAAAAGAGAAACCACTATCTATTCCAATCAATTATATATTAAAATTAAACTCCTCATTTGGAGGTGAAAACACTGCACTTATAATTAAAAAATATGAATAAGTTTTAATAATATGGGACATATTGTAATTACAGGAGCGAGTTCAGACATTGGTTTAGCAATAACTAAAGAGCTTTCAGAATTAGATAAACCAATGATTTTGCACTGCAGTAAAAACAGAGAAGCCCTCAAAGAGTGGGAAGAGAGAGCTACAATAATCTCTGCCGATTTTTCCTCTAATAGTGAGCTAGATTTTTTTATTTCTAAACTTGGAGATGTAGAGATATTGGTAAATGCTGCAGCTTCTACCGATACTAACCTAATTCCCTATATTACAAGCGAGTCTCTAAACAAAACAATTCAAATAAATATAGTTGCATTTACTAAAATAACTCAAGCCGTAATTCCTAAGATGTGCATTAATAGAAGAGGAAATATAATAAACATCTCTTCTGTAACAGCTAAAAAAGTATATAGAGGTCAAGCAATATACGCTGGCTCTAAGGCATATATGGAGGCTTTCACTAAAGCAATTGTTGCAGAATATGGGAAAAAAGGAGTAAGAAGCAACTGCGTTGCTCCTGGAAGTATTAACTCTGGAACATTAAAGCGTATGGGTAGTGTAACCGAAGAACAGATAAAACAACTAAATGCAGTTGGCAAACTGGGCTCTCCTAAAGATGTAGCAAAGGTGGTTCGTTTCCTTTGCAACCCAGACTCCTCTTACATTAATGGAACTGTAATAGAGACAAATGGAGGCCATTGGATGGGAATATAAAGCCAATAAACTACAGTTATGAGATTTGTTTGAGCATAATTTTAAAAAAAGGGTTACTTTCACACTCCTCCTTAAGAGAGGTTGGCTCTCCATGACCACAATAAATTTTAGTCTCCTTAGGAAGTCTCACAATTTTCTGCTTCAAAATTTCAATTAAAGAAGCATATCCATTATTAGAAAACCCAAGCCCTCCCTTTATAATAGTATCCCCCGAAAACAACAACTTCTCTGAAGGAAAATAGAAGCAGACAGAGCCTTCTGAATGTGCAGGAGTATGCATTACTTCCACTTTAATAGTACCAAAATTCAACTCTATATTCTCTTCAAAAAGATTGTGAGATTTAGTAAAAGGGTGAATCATATTAACATTGTAAATAGAAGCACTCTTTTGTGCTGTTAATAACTCTATTGCATCTTCTTTATGCAGCCACGCCTCAATATTAAACTCCTTGCAAATAAAAGCAGCTCCTAAAATATGATCGAAATGGCCGTGTGTAAGTAATAGAGCTAAAGGCTTTAAGTTATTACCATAAATAAATTCTTTAAGCTGCTCTTGCTCTAGCTCTGAGTTACAGCCCGCATCTACAATAACACACTCTCTATTTTGAGCCCACACAATGTATGTATTTTGACTCATACTATTGAAAACAAAGCTCTTAACAGCTAGCATAATATCTATCCTAAATTAGTTACTATAATTATTTACACCTTAAAGATAGTAAAAAACTACAGCAACACTACTCCTGTCTCTCTCATTTTAACACGTTCTTCTTGAGACCATATTCCTACTTGAACCTCTCCAATATGTCTTTTTTTAAGCATAAACATACACATTCTAGATTGGCCTATCCCTCCACCTATACTTTGTGGGAGCATCCCAGAAAGCAACATCTTATGAAAATGAAGACCTGCTTTCTCTTCACACCTCTTTAGAGATAGCTGGCGCATTAAAGAGTCTCTATTTACCCTAACACCCATTGAAGAGAGTTCAAGAGCACACTCCAAAGTAGGGTGCCAAACAATAATGTCTCCATTCAATCCATAATATCCATCTTCATTAAGGGTACTCCAATCGTCGTAATCGGGAGCACGGCCATCGTGAGGTTCTCCCTTAGAGAGCTTATTCCCTATCCCAATAATAAAAATAGCCCCATGTTTAATAGAGGCTGCCCTCTCTCTCTCTTTTGGAGTTAAAAGCGGGTACTCATCTAAAAGCTCCTGAGAGTGAATAAATTTTATATTTTCAGGTAAAACAGGCTCTATATCTGGATAGGCTTTATAAACCTCTTGCTCAGTACACTTCATAGCCTTATAAATTAAATTAACAGCAGTTTTCAAATAATCTAAAGTTCTACAAGACTCACTCATGCACTTTTCCCAATCCCATTGATCTACATAAACAGAGTGTAAATTTGTATACTCTTCATCTGGTCTTAAAGCCTTCATATCTGTTACAATGCCCTTTTCTCTCTCTACTCCTAAATCCATTAATCTAATCCTTTTCCACTTTGCTAGAGAGTGAACCACTTGGGCCTGCTGCCCACCTAAAGCTTTCACAGGAAAAGAGACAGGGCGCTCTACTCCATTAAGCTCATCGTTAATACCAGTTCCATCAAGCACTGCAATAGGAGACGATACCTTTACAAGGTTTAAATTCTGGCAGAGATGCTCTGCAAATCTCTCCTTAACAAAAGAGATTGCAACTTCGGTTTCTAGCATTTGTACGTTAATCATAGTTTTGTTGCTTATAGTTTATAACAAAAATAGCCTCCCAAAGATTGGGAGGCTATTTAACATTAATATTTAGTCTATCTAATGCAATAATCTCCCAACCCGAATATGATTATTATTCAGATTGTTATTAAGAAGATTATTGTTAAGATTTATCATTCTACTGTGTTTCTATCTAACTACGAAAGTATAACTAATATTTTAAATATCCAACAATTTAAATTAATTGTTCACATCTTTAACAATTACATCGTGGGCTCCACCCTCTATTATACTAGTAGAAGATACCATAGTAATTCTTGCATTGGCCTGTAAATCTGGCAATGTAGTTAAACCACAACTGCACATAGTAGATTTTATTTTCCCGAGAGTTATCTCTAGATTATCTTTAAGTTTTCCTGCATAAGGTACATAGCTATCTACTCCCTCTTCGAACTTAAGACTGTTTTTTCCTCCCATGTCGTAACGTTGCCAGTTACGAGCTCTGTTAGAACCCTCTCCCCAATACTCTTTTACATAACTACCCCCAACTATCATCTTTCTTGAAGGGCTCTCATCAAAACGTGCAAAATAACGGCCCATCATTAAAAAATCTGCCCCCATAGCTAATGCTAGCGTCATATGGTAGTCTTGAACAATACCTCCATCTGAGCAGATAGGAATATAAACACCAGTCTCTTTAAAGTACTTATCTCTTGTCTTAGCAACTTCAATTAAAGCAGTTGCCTGGCCTCGGCCTATTCCCTTTTGCTCTCTGGTAATACAGATAGAGCCTCCTCCAATACCAACTTTTACAAAATCGGCACCAGCCTCGGCCAAATAGAGAAACCCATCTTTATCTACAACATTTCCTGCTCCAACCAGAACATCACTCCCATAATTCTCTCTTATAAAAGCAATAGTCTCTTGTTGCCACTCAGAAAAACCATCTGAAGAGTCAATACACATTACATCTACTCCTGCCTTTACTAATGCCGGAACCCTCTCTCTATAATCTTTAGTGTTAATTCCAGCTCCAACAATTAATCTTTTATTTGCATCTAGGAGCTCATTGGGGTTCTCTTTATGACTATCGTAATCTTTACGAAAAACAAAATATTTTAATTTGTTGTTTTTATCAATAATTGGTAAAGTATTTAATTTATTGTCCCAAATAATATCGTTGGCCTCGGTTAAGGTCACACCATCTCTTGCAGTAACAAGCTTCTCGAAAGGAGTCATAAACTCTTTAACTTTTTTATCTAAAGGGTCTACATCTACTCTGTAATCTCTACTTGTAACCAAACCCCTCAGAACGCCAGTAGGAGAACCATTATCTGTAACTCCTGTTGTAGAGAAACCTGTCTCTTTTTTAAGTGCTAGCAAATCTGCTAAAGTGCTTTCAGGAGAAATATTGGCTCTGCTCTCTACAAACCCCGCCTTATATTTTTTTACCTCATGCACCATTTTTACCTGGTTTTCTATAGGCTGAGAGCCAAAAATAAATGAAATTCCACCCTCTTTAGCCAATGCTATTGCTAAGTTACTATCAGAAACAGATTGCATTATTGCCGAAGCAAAAGGGACGTTCAGTGAAATTTTAGGCTTCTGGCCTTTTTTAAATTTCACCAAAGGTGTAACTAAAGAGACCCCATCTGGAGTGTGCTCCTTTGTTGTTAATCCGGGGATTATAAGATATTCGTTGAAAGTTCTAGAAACTTCATTAAAGATATTTGCCATAATATTCTTGTGATAAGTTTTACAAAAATATCAAAATCATTTGCTAAATCACAATTAATGTGAAATTGATTTCCCAATTGAGTAGGCATCTCCAAGTTTTTCACCAACTTTATAGTAAGATTTACTCCCAATAGAGCCAAATAATATTAGCAAAAAAATTATTTAAAAGAGTATGCCTGTAAGCCTATACGAAAAACAGAAATTCGTCTATAAAAATGCATATTGTAGTAATCTTGCCCAACATAGATATTTGCAAAGAGGCTCACATCGGATAGGAACTTTGGTTTATAGGCAATTGTAAATGAAAAATTAAGACGCTCTTTAATATTAAAAAAAGAGGCATTGTTGAAATCGCCAAACATCCAAGTTGTCTCTATACGTGTTTGAATAGCAGGAGTCTTATCTAGAATAAGTTTTTTATAACTTTTATAACTGGGGAACCTAAATATTCTCAAGTTATTATGCCATCTCAAGTTGCTATATCTACCCCTTAACTCCTCTTCATGCCCCAAATCTAAATGGTACTCTAAAGAAGTTTGAAAATACTCATTTGTATTAGTAAAAGGGACTATATTTTTATTAAAAAACATCCCTAACTCCAAGTAATTCGTAGCAAAATTACCAGTGATAACATTATAACTCCCATCTTTATTAAAAAACTCCCCATCCTGCCCATTAGAGTGATGAGCAATATTTAAAAAGAGATATTTTACATTTTCTACAGCTCTACTACTTAGCTGATGATAGAAAGTAATATGAGGCATGTAACTAGGAGTTCTTACAGGAAAAGATTTCTCTGAATACATCCTAATCATTATAGCCGGAGAGAGAGTAGCTCCCCATCTAGAGTCCTTACTAGTTCTTAAGAGAAAATAGGGCGAAATAAGAGCTTCAAAAATTAGAGGCTCAACATTACCAAACCCCTGGCTAAATGTAATATAACTATCGGCCTGGTTAGCTCTAATTGCCTTAAAGAAAAAGTTCTCATTCAATAAAAGAGAATCTTCCTGCGCAAATAAAGAAGTATGAGCAAAAAAAACAATGACAAATAGAATGGCCACTCTCTTCATAGTTGTTTGAATGTTCAAAAAAGCTTTCATTATTTAAATATCTAATTACTCTGTTTTAGGTAGGTTAAAGAGTGCCGAGTCAAATTTATAATCGCTAAAATTTATTTTATAAAACAAACGGTATAAAACAGGTACATAGAGCAGTGTTATTACCGTAGCAAAAAGAAGCCCAAATATTATTGCAAGCGCAAGCGGCTCCCAAAGTAAATCTCCAGAAAACCACAAAGGCAACATACCAAGCGACGTTGTTAAAGTAGTAAGCAACACAGGCCTAAACCTATTATGAGCAGCCCTAATAATAAGATCTCTTTTATTGGCACTGGGGTCTTCTGCAAACTCTACATCTATTCTATCAATCAAAATAATTGCATTGTTTACAACAATCCCAGCCAATGCAATTACCCCCAGCACACCAAAGAAACTAACAAAAGAACCACCTATAAACCAACCAACAACAACCCCAATAATACCAAGAGGTATAGAGATACCAATTATAATTGTTTTACGAATAGAGTTAAATTGAAGCACAAGCAAAAATATAATTATAAAAAAAGCAAGAGGTAAGTTGGCAAAAATAGCGCCTAAGTTCTCTGCTTTATCTTCATCTTCACCACCAAATTCATATTCATAACCTATATCCCAAGTAGCTTTTTGCTCTTCCATATATGAGTCCATCTCTTTAAAGATATCTGCTGCTGTGTAACCCTCTATAAGATATGCCCCCACAGTTAAACTCCTTTCAAGATCTTTTCTAATAATTTTAGAAAACTGCCACTCTGTAGAGATAGTAGCAATCTCTGCCAAAGGAACATAACGCCCAGCTTGGGCAGAGTAGATATTAAAAGCAGTTAACTCTTCAATATTATTATCTACACCATAATCACTCTTTAAAAAAATAGGAATTCTCTTATTCTCTTCTCTAAACTCACCAACCCTCATCCCAGACATTCCACTGTTCAAAGCCATAGCTGTCTCCATATTTGTTAGCCCAGCTCTTCTAGCCTTATGGGGGTCTATATCTATATAGAGTTTTTTAATCTTAGGCCCCCAGTTATCACTAACATTTTTAGTCCCATTTACTCCACGCAATCTACCCTTTACCTGCTCAGAGATAAACTGAAGCTTGTCTGGGTCACTACCAGAAATCCTTATCTCTACAGGAGTACCCGAAGCACCCGCACCAGTGAGCCTATTCACTCTAATAAGAGCATCGGGAATACTATTCATACAGAAGCTATCTACCTTTGCTATTATATAATCATTGTTTTTATCTCCCGAAGTATTAAGTAACATATGGGCATAACTAGATTTTGCCTCATTTTTAAAATAACCCAAATCATAGGGTTCAGGCCCCTCTCCAATAAATGCCGAGTAGTCAAGAACTCCCTTATCACTGGCACTTAACTTAGAATCAACTAATAGATGCTGGTCTATAAAGTTTTCAATATCTTTAACAGCCTTCTCTGTATACTCAATTTGAGTGCCCGAAGGAAACTCAATATCTACAGTAACCAAATTACGATTACTATCTGGAACAAGCTTAAACGGTATAAACTGAATTGAAAAGAGGGCCAATGCAAACAGAGCAATAATGAGAGAAAGAAATCTTGCGGGTCTCTTCAAAACTCTAACCAACAACTTATTATACCATAAATTTGCCTTAACAATAGCTTCATCTACTATAACACCCCATTTACCCTTGCTCTTATTACTAGACTTTACAATAAGAATAGCCAACATAGGAATCAAAGTAAACGCAAGCACCCAAGATGCAAGCAAAGTAGTACTTACAACCCAAAATAACTGAGAAGAGATCTCTCCCATAGGTGTATTGGCAAGAGCAAACGGAAGAAATGCAGCCGATGTTGTAAGTGAAGAGATTAGCAGAGGAATTGAAAGCACCCTCCCAGAATAGATGCTAGCCTCAAGAATTGTCATCCCCTTTTTCATGCTTACCAAAATAGACTCAGAGACCACAATACCATTATCTACAAGCAACCCCAAAGAGATAATCAAAGCAGCCAAAGAGACTTTGTTAAAACCTAAATCTAGCAATCCCAAGAAAAAGAATGAAGTCAAAATAACCATTGGCAATAGAGATGCCACCAAAGAACCAGTTCTTAGCCCAAGAAAAACAAGCATAACAGAAAGTACAATTATTATACTCTGTACAAGATTAACCAAGAAGTCATTTACCTGCCCATCTACAACACGGTCTTGAGAAGCAGACCTCACCAACTCTACCCCAAGAGGCATACTCCTATTAATTTGCTCTATACTTTCATCTACCTCTTTGCCCATACGAACAATATTTGCACCATCTTTTAATGACAAGAAAAGAGCAATTGCAGGCCGTCCATTTACTGTTACAACTTTTTCCCTTGGAGAGAGATAGTCTCTATATATCCCTTTGGTTAAATCTTCTAAATAGACAAACACCCCCCCAGAAGTTGGAATCATTATCTTTTTAATATCTTCTAAAGAGTCAAAATTGCCCGAAGGAACCAAAGAAATACGCTGCCTACCAATATTTACCTCTCCACCAGGTTGCAAAATATTACTCGCATAAATAATATTTCTAATCTTATTAACATCTACCCCATAATGGGCAAGCTTCTTATCTTCAAATTCAATATAGATTATCTCTTGTTGGATGCCTCCATACTTAATTTTAGAAACATCGGGCAAAGAGAGAAGCTGTTCCCTCGCATCCTTTGCATAATCTTCCAATAACTTATATGAGACACCATCGCCCGTAACTCCCAATATAATTCCATAAACAGTACCAATATCTTCATCTTTAACAATAGGCCCCATAATGTTCTGTGGCAGATACATTCTATTATCGGCAACCTTATTCCTTAGAACAGTCCATACAGATTGCAACTCGCTACCACTTACATCTGTAATAAGCTCTAAAGTAATCACAGATAGCCCTGGCCTAGATTCACTACTAATTGTCTTAACCTGCGGAATTTCCCTAAGAACCTCTTCAAGAGGGTCTGTTACCAAAGACTCCACCTCAATAGGGCTAGCACCCGGGAACCCAGTAACAACAGTAGCAAACCTCACGGTATATGGAGGCATACTGTCTCTCTCCATTTTAAAATAGTTAGAGACTCCAAACGCAGCCACCAATAAAATAGCTATAATGGTAATTCTGCTATTATTTAATGTGAGTTTTGTAAGATTCATAATATTAAACGTACTTTTTTACCCTCAAATAAATATGAGAGCCCAGCTGTTATCACAAGTTCTCCTCTCTCTAACCCATCTAAAATCACATATCCACTCTGTTTTAAATCTCCCAACACAACACCCCTTTTAGATACATGATAAAACTCTTCTAAAGAGTCCTTTACAGCAACATAAACATGATCTCCCGAATAGTCATGCGCCACAGCATGGGCACTCACAACATACTCTACAGCCTCACTATTTTGCACAACCATCTCTACCATAACACTCATCCCAGAAAACAACTCACCCACAGGGTTATTAACCTCAATAACAACAGGGTATGCCTGGGTGTTGGCAACGCCCAAGCTCAATTCTTTAATAACACCACAATATCTTTTATCTGTGGCAGAGTTAAGATAGATATTCACACTATCTCCTCTTTTGATTTTGCCAATTAAGTTTTCTGGCACAGAAGTTTTAACCTCAATAGCAGACAGTCCAGAGAGCACAGCAATAGGCATCCCAGCCCCAACAATCTCCCTCTCTTTTACAAAGAGAGCAGAGACTATCCCACTAAAAGGCGCTCTTAAATAGGTGTAATCCAACTGGTTTCTAGCCCCCTCTACCTGTAAAGCAGCACTATTTCTCATACTCTCTGTAGAGGCCAACTGCATTTTTGACTTCTCGTAATCACTTATAGAGAGATTCCCATTTATATACAGCTTTTCTACTCTGGCGAATGCCGCTTTAGCAGCTACAAAATTAGCCTCGGCACCCTTTAAAGCAGAGAGCGACCTATTATAATTCAAAGCATAATCTGAATTATCTAAAGTAGCTATTACAGCTCCCTTTTTTAGGGTATCTCCCAACTTTGCTCTTAGATTATCTATTGTGCCAGCTACTTTAAAACTGAGCCTTGGCTCCTGAGAAGATTGTACTACACCAGGAAAAGAGAGGGTACTAGAACTACTAATTTGCCCCACTTTTTCATAAAATACCGGAGGTACAAACTGGCCTACCTCTTTTTTACTACTACACCCTGCAGTTGATAACAAGAGAGCAAATATATATATGTAATTAATTTTCATACTATCTATTTAAATAAGTTAACATTAAATTTCTATATCTATTTTTTTCGTTCTTACTATCTAAAAAAGTGTATCTTCCTTGCAAACGTTCTGTTTTTATAAAATCTAAAGCATACTGGTATTGAGCACTCAACGCCATAATTTTAGTTTTTAACATTGCATTTTGAGCATCTATCAATTGCGATATATTTACTACTCCTGTCAAATAGGCATCTTGCACCATATTGTAATTTGCTTGGGCAGCATTAAAAGCCCTTTCTGCTAGCTTTACCTCTTTATAGGAAGCGCTTAAAAACTGAACATTTGAGAAGACAGCTCTACTTAACTTATTCAAGAGATTTCTCTCTTCTAAAGCTATTTTCTCTTGTTCTATCTTGGTTTTTTTAACCTCTTCTCTTTTTCTTCCCCCATCAAAAAGTGAAAGAGATAGCCTTATGCCCACATTCCAAGTAATATCATCTGGTGGCGGAGGTATAGGTAGTTGTGCATTACGGTAAACTCCCTCTCTAATAAATGCCTGGTCTGCTCCAGCAATGAGCGCCACCTCGGGTATATATTGTTGGGCCTGGTACATACTTAACTTTCTATCTGCAATATAACCTGCACTCTCAACAACCTTTAGTTCAGGAGAGTTTATATACATCTGGTCAATAATTAGCTGCGCATATTTATCTATACTCTCTGCACTACTCATAAACATTTCCATTACCTCTTGATTCTCCATAGCTATTTCAGAGATAGTGAAATTAGCTGGAGTAGATATGGGGCTGTTTAAAGGCATGTCCAGAACTTCGTTCAAATTATACATTGCAGATTTATATTGAGCCTGCGCATCATTAAATGCCATTTTGTTCATACTAAACTCACTCTCCCACCTGTTTACATCGGAAAAATGAATATCTCCACTCTTTTCCCTAAACTTTGCCAATTCTAAATTTTTAATAGTGGCATTTACATTCTGGTTCATAACTTTAAGATTATTTGCACAGAACATTAACGCCATATATGCGCTTGAAACATTGAGAATTATATCTAAAGATGTTTTTGAGTTTTCGTGCTCTTCCATTTGAGAAACAAGCTTCTTTATTGCAATATTTGCATAGGCCGCTTCTGAATAGATTACCTGCTTTAGTGAGAGTGATCCTGTAAATGTAAACTCCCCTCTTTGCCCCATAGAGGCTCGGGCTAAGTTCTCACTCAACTGCATTGCTGTTCCAGAAAGTTCTAATTTTGGCAAAATAGCAGATTTAGCTAAGCGCACCTCTTTGTTTGCTAGCAAAAGATCTTGATTTGATATCTTTCCACTTAAATTATTCTCTAGCGCAATAGCTATTGCCTCCTTTAGAGTTAGCTCATCTTTAGAGTGATTCACAACATTAATCATTACTGAATTTTCAAGTAAAGACCAGTTAGGGTATTTTTCGGTTTTTCTTAAACTCTCCATATTTATATAGGGAGTTCTCTCTGCTCCCTCTTTTAGGTTCATAACAAGACCCTCTCCTATTCTTGAAACAGCTACAGCTATTTCTCTAGCAATTTTGTTCAACTGCTCTTGAGTATTAAAAGCAACAGTTGCACCTAACTCCAAGTATTCAAGTCCATTAGTAGCTAAAACAGGAATTTTCTTAGAAGATAAAGAATCCATTATGTGAACAACTCTACTTAATGGAGAGTTAAAAAGAGGGAAAATCACAACAGCATCTACACTGTCTCCCAAAGCAAAGCTACTGTTATTAGCTTCAATAATATCTATAGAGTATTCATGCTCACTTGTATATAACTGCTTTTTAAGCCATACAGAAGAATTGTGCATTTGAGAAGGGATTATTACCCCAAGATGTTTAAAGTTTAGAAATTCATAGAAATACTCTATCTCTTCTTTTAAGTTAAAAAGGAATCTATTGTTTGAGAGAATAGGCTTTTGAGCATTATCATACTCCCCTGCTAAGCTAGAAGAGATTGCTCCTACTGGAATAACAATGTCTATTTGGGAACTATTCAAAAGCGAATCGAAATTTGCTACTACACTCTGGCTATGCCAATTTGAATAAAGTTCTGTAAAGGTGACTCCCCCTTTGGCCTGCATAAGATTGGTAATTTCCTCCTTTATAAGAGTGCTCATTTCACTTGGAAAAGAGCTTGAGGCATCATTTACTATTCCAACATTTAAAGTTTGACCTAAAAGTGAAAGAGGTAATAGAAGAAGAATTATTAAATATATTACAACTGTTTTCATGCTCTTTATTTCTAAATACAACTCAAAGTTAGTTAATGTTCACTAACTATGCAATTATTTTTAAACTAAAGAGATTAAAAACTAAATTCTATTTTTTAGAAATTAACTGTATTAAAGAGCTAGTAAGCAGTTTACCATTAGAAACAAGGTCAAAATTAAATTCAGAGAATTGCCACTTTTTTACAAACAGGCGTAGTGAACCCATTAACATTGTAACAATATGAGAGGCATCTACATCGTCTCTCAACTCACCCCTCTTTTGCCCCTCAACTACATAACTTAAAAAAATCTTATTATTAAAATCTATCACTTCAGATATCTTCCCTGTTAAAGATTTATCATTACGGAAAAGCTCCTCTGAAAAAACCACAGAAGAGAGCGAGGGCATTTTAGCGAATGTCGCAAAATGGCTCTCAAATATCCTTTCAATATTTGAGATAACACTCCCCTCTAAATTAATTTCTCCACCATAAATCTTACTACTGTTCTCTTTTAAAAGATCTAGTAAAGTAACCAAAATAGCTGTTTTACTCTGGAAATGTCTATATATAGCTGGTTCAGACACACCCACAATTTTAGATATATTCTTTATTGTAAACCCTTGAATCCCCTTACTGTTAATGAGCATAATTGTAGCATCAATTATCTCTTGTTGCCTAGCACTAATCATTTAAAAATTAATTTGATTTAGATTACTCCTCTATATCTAATTTGAAACGAGCTAGAGGGGGCCTCTTTGCTCTGCACAAAGAGAGCACACCATCTGCCACTCTAAAGTTGTCTACTAAACGTAACATATCCATAAAAGCTTGCTCATTTTGCGCATCTGGACAAGCCATTAAAGTAGCACCAGCTGGGCCTAGCTTTATTTTATTCCCTTCTAATATCTCATACTCACCAAAGAATCTATTACAGCTATTGCTCCCAGAAAACCTACCTGTTTCCATATTAAATATAATAAAAGCTGTTCTCTCTTCACTACTATTCTTTATAGGATTGCCATTCAATTCGGCAAGAATCCACTTTTTATCTTCCAGCGAATAATCACTTCTATTTTTATGAATAGTATACATAGGAGCTAACTCCCCTCTTACTTGATTTCCTTCACTATCTAATTGAAAAAGAACATTTTCTCCAACCCTATACATAGGTCTGTCACTCTCTGCCATTAGCGTTATAATAGAGCCTGTGCTATCCCAAATAAAAGAACCCTCATCTACAAAAATATTTTCTTCTTTCCCTAAATATTTTAGAACTCTACTAAATGTAGTATCTCGCTTAAGAGTAATTTTAACCTCAATACCCTCACAATCTGCACAAGGAGTTAATCCCTTATAAACTCCATACCAATCTAAGGAGTTAATAGAGGTATGTTCATCTACCTCTTTCTGGTTATTATTGTTCAAGCAAGAGAAGGTTACTATTAGCCCTAAGGCCAATATAAGTGGAGTTAGTATTTTTTTAATTTTCATTATTGTTTTTAATTTATACAGTAATAACCCTAAATTTTTTCTATTGTTTAATCTTAAAGCTCTTTTTGCAAAAACTTCACAATTGCACCATCTTTTTTAGAGAAGCTCCCATTAAAAACAAACTGCTTCTCTTCACCAGAATTTAATAGTAAATAGAGAAATAAATTATCTGGGGTAAAGATATCTCTACTAACAGTTGTAGTTCTCTTGGCAATATTTATACCAATGTGTTTGAATGCATGATACAAAAGCTCGGAGCAGAATATATCTTCACTATCTTCAGTTAACCAATCATAGTCATACTCCCTACCTAAGTAGTTCAAAGCCCCCTCTATAAATGGAGAGACCTCATGCGATGGTTGGTTAAAAGAAAATGAGGTAAAGTGGGTTAAGTAAGAGGAGTACCTCATGTTTGAAAGATTTTTAATTGGATGGACCTGCACACCATCTGCAGTACTATCCAAAACATAAATATCTGTCTCATTCATGAGTGTATCTAACTTTTGATAGAGCTGGGTCTCCTCTCCAAAATAGTTGGCAACTTGCAATTTAGTTCCCAAGAAAATACCCGAATGTTGCCATTTCCCTGGTATAAATTCAGAAATTGCGTAGTTTCTTGTACGAGTGAGAAAAATAGTACCTGGGGGTAAAGACTCAATAATTGGTAGAAGTTCTTTATATTCAATATCTATATTTTGATTGCTATCAATAAGTTCCATCATAGGAATTTGATCAATCTTAATAGTCCCAATCCATTTTATTAATGGTTTTTGAGCAACCATTCTTACACTATCTACTACCTTAACTTTACGAGGAAACAGAAGAGAGAATAGGATGCTAAAAACAAAAGCTCCTACAATAAGTAATATTGCCCTCTTAACATATTTCATAAACTCACAGTAATTGTGTAAATATAGAGCTTTTTAAAAATAAGAGCAAAGAAACTCGCGCTTTTATTAATTTAGATAAGTGAGAAATTTTAGAGGCAGAGTACCCATAAAAGCAAATATGAATGTTATATATATAGAAAAGCAAATATGATTAAGAAAAAAATATTTAAAATCTCGTCAATTATTGCCTCTAAAATACTAGGGGTAAGCAATTCCAAAGATAATAAGCAAGTAGAAGATTGGCTCTATCAAAGAAAGTCTAATAGAGATCTTTTCGAAAAACTAGACAATCCCACCTATAGAGATTCATATAATAAAAATTTAGAAAAATATGACTCTAAGAAAGCTTGGGAAAATATAGAGTACAAGTTACTAGAATCTAATAGTAAAAGAACCATTACGTTTGGTTTCTACAAGTATGCGGCTATTTCACTATTGATGCTCACTATAGGTCTCTCTACATATTACGTTTTTAATAATACGTCACTCATGGTTAAAGAGAGCCCCATTAGCCTAATCTCTTCTAAGGCCAGCCTTACCCTTGCAAATGGAGATGTTATAGATCTATCCAAAGATACCTCCTGTGCAAACAAGCTATCTAATTTTATAGTAGACATAACAAGTGAAACGGTTTTTTATAAATCTAATTTAGATGCAGCTGCTTCCCACCAGAGTAAAACATTAGAGCTAAACACAATATCTACAGATGTTGGTAAAGACTATAAAATAATACTCCCAGAGGGAACTATTGCCCATCTAAACTCTGGTAGCTCTCTAAAATTCCCCTCTATTTTCTCTAATGACTTAAGAGAAGTAGAGGTTACAGGAGAGGTTCTTTTTGACGTACAACAAGATGTTAATAGGCCCTTTATAGTAAAAACAAAGAGTATGTTAATTGAAGTTTTGGGTACATCGTTTAACGTTAACTCATACGAAGATAACAACTCTGTTTACACAACCTTAATATCTGGTTCTCTTAAGGTTACAGACTTTAAAAACTCTGTTATATTAAGCCCTAACCAACAAGCAATATATAGCAAAGAGAACTCTTCCATTACAGTAAAAGAAGTAGAGACAGATATTTACTCTTCTTGGAGTCAAGGAGACTTTGTATTCAAAGATGAAAAACTTATTAATATTATAAAGTCTATTAACAGATGGTATGACTTCAACTTTATATTTAGAGACAATGAGTGCAAAGATATTCGCATAGGAATGAATATCAAAAGAGAAGAGAGTTTTGACAAAATATTTGAGACATTAAAAAACTCTGGACTCTTCTCATTAGAAAAAAGAGGAAAAACATTAATTTTTGGTAAAAAGAAAATATAACACTTAACTATAAATAAACATTTTATGATTAATCGAAACTACCTACTTTTAATGGTAGCACTTTTATCTCTTCAAAGCATTTTTATGCCTAATAAAATTAGTGCCACACAAAATGCTCAAGATCAAAGAGTGACTATTTCTTCAAAGTCAATTTCTTTAGAACAACTGTTATGGGAAATTAAAAAGCAGACAAATGTGAAATTTGTGTATGGCACACAAGATATAGAGAAGGTAACAGACCTCTCTATTAATGTAAAAAAAGAACCTGTTTTAAACGTGCTAGATATTGCACTCAAGGGGACAAATCTATTTTACGAGAAAAAAGATGGAGTTATTTACATAAAGCAACAGGCCCCTTCTACAAAGCCTATAATTGTTAAAGGGATAGTGAAAGGAGCAGACGGGGAATCACTCCCGGGTGCCACTGTTATGGTAAAAGGGACTAAAACAGCTGTAGCCACAGATCTCAACGGTAATTTTACCATTACAATACCTAAAGGAGCGCCAAGAATTTTACAGTTCTCATTTATAGGAATGAAAACTAAAGAAGTAACTAGAATAAACCAATTTCTAGAGATTACTTTGGAAGATGATTCATTTGTAATATCGGAGGCTGTTGTTTTAAGCACTGGTTATCAAAAGATAGACCGTAGACTCTCTACCTCTTCTATTGCATCTATAAGTGGAGACAAAATTCAAGAATCTAATGCTATCTCATTAGACAACATGCTTATGGGTAAAATCCCTGGTATGACCGTATTAAACAACTCCTCTACTCCTGGAGCAACTACAAAAATTAGAATTAGGGGAGTATCTACAATTTCTGGAAATAGAGAACCACTTTGGGTTGTAGATGGAATTATTTTAGACGACCCTGTTCCCCTCTCTACAGAAGAGATTAATAGCTTAGACAATGTAAACTTAATTGGTAATGCTATTTCTGGACTAAACCCAATGGATATAGAGAGTGTAGACGTTCTAAAAGACGCCTCCTCCACAGCAATTTATGGAGTTAGAGCAGCAAATGGAGTTATAGTAGTTACTACTAAAAAAGGAAAGAAAGGAGAGGCAAGAGTAAGCTATTCAACTACTCTCACAGCTACCGAGAGACCCCACTACGGCAACCTACATAGAATGAACTCTAAAGAGAGAATTGAAGTATCTAAAGAGATAGAGCAAAGAGGCCTTTTATACGGCTTTTCACCTGCAAGAGTTGGATATGAAGGGGCCCTTTTTGACCTTTACGATAGAATAATTACAGAAGATGAGTTTCTCGCTAAAGTAAAAAGGATGGAAGAGGTAAATACAGATTGGTTCGATGCTCTCTTTAGAACATCTTTCAGCAACAAACACAATTTATCTGTTTCAGGTGCGTCAGACAAAGTGAACTACTATTTTTCAGGAGCCTATACAGATGCAAATAACACAGTAAAAAACTCTGGGTTAAAACAGTATAATGCAAACATGAAGCTAATTGTAAAACTCTCAGAGAAAGTTACTGCAAACATTCAGTTAAGAGGTTCAATTGCTAAAAAAACTTACCTCCACTCTTCAATCTCGCCATACCAATATGGTTACAATACATCTCGCGCCATCTCTTTGTACAACCAAGATGGAGAGCTAGAGTATTATAATATGAGACAAGGGAATCAACAGCAACTTGTATACAACATCTTAAATGAAATAGACAATTCAGAAAAAACAATTAATAACAGCTCTTTAAATTTTATCTCAAATTTAGAGTGGAGAATAACCCCAGAATTAAGAGTATCTGGAACATTAGGTCTAAACAACTCAGACACACAAGAGAAAGAGTGGTTCAGTGAAAGGAGCTATTATGCTGCCAACCTTAGAAATCTAAACTACGGTACAAAGTTTCCTAGCATGGACCCCGAATCGCCATTTGTAAAAACCCAATGTAAACTCCCTTATGGAGGTGGTCTAAATAGCAACAACACAAATAACTTTAGTTACACAGCTAGGGCCCAGGTAGATTATAGAACAACCCTAAATAACCACCACGAAATATCTGGAGCAGCTGGTACCGAGACTAGGTCTAGCAAATATGCAGGAATAAGGTCTAACCAATTTGGATATATGCCAGATAGAGGAGAGAAATTTATTGCTATTGACCCAGCCTTTTGGCCTCAATACAACAACATGCTTTTAGCAAATCCCAATGTAGTAACAAACAGACTTACAAACGTTGCCTCTTTTTACGGTATAGCAACATATTCATACAAACACAGGTATATAATAAACTTTAACATAAGAGCAGACGGCTCCAACAAGTTTGGTCAAGACAAAAGTGCAAGGTTTTTACCAATATGGTCACTCTCTGGAAAGTGGAACATCTACAACGAATCATTTATGAGAGATATTGGATGGATGAACGAATTAGCAATAAAAGGCTCATATGGGGTTCAAGGTAATGTCTCAGACGATCAAACCCCAAGCCTAATAATTGAAGGAGGCCCACTTGAAACACTCTCACAGGAGTACCTTTCATACCTCTCTAAATTACCAAACCCAATGCTAAAATGGGAAAAAACAAAAGCATATAACGTAGCTGCAGAGTTTTCTCTCTTTAAAAACAGAGTATCTGGTACTGTAGAGTATTATTACAAAAAAGGTCACGACCAAATAATCTCTAAAAAAGTATCTCCAACAACAGGTATGACAAGTATGTCTCTAAATGCAGGAGATATAACAAACAAAGGGTATGAGTTAATAGTAAATGTTATACCTGTAAGAACAGATAAGTTTACTTGGTCTTTCTCTGTTAACGGAGCAAAAAACACCAATAGTGTAGTTAAATCTGGAGTAAAAGACGATTATAGCTACCTTGAGTATCTTAACGGAACAGCCATTCTAGAAGGAGTTCCAATTAATACTTTTTACTCATATAAATATGGAGGCTTAGACATAAACGGATTCCCTACTTTCTTAGATACAGAAGAGAACGAAGGAGAAACAAAAGAGAGTATGTACAATAAAGTATTTGCACTATCTGGTAGCCGTATTCCCGATATTCAAGGAGGTATAGGCACTATGTTTAAATACCAAAATTGGTCTGTAAATCTATTCTTCTCATATAGTATTGGCTCAAAAATAAGATTAAACAATCTATATAGCGATAGCGGCCAAAAACTGCCTCAACCTCAACAAAACATGTCAGATGAATTTGTTAACAGATGGAGAAATCCAGGAGACGAACTAATAACTAACATACCTGTACTTTCAGATCAAGACCTTAGAATGACAGGTTCTGCCTCTGGTAGAGAGATAGTAATTGCAAACAATATGTGGGAAATGTATAACAAGAGCGACTTGAGAGTAGTCTCTGGAGATAACCTAAGATTAAGAAGCGCCTCTTTAAGATATCAGCTACCTACAAAGTTTTGCAACCAAATTGGCATAAATAATGCGAGCTTAAGACTAGAGGGAAACAACCTATTTGTAATAGCTTCTAAAAAGCTTAATGGACAAGACCCAGACCAAATTGCATTGGGTGCGCAAGCATCTCCACCACTACCATCATTTTCACTAAGTATAGATATAACTCTCTAACAAGTAATAGATAAAACAATGAAAAATAACATTAAATATATACTCATACTAAGTCTAATTATACTACTAGGCTCCTGCGATAAGTTTCTAGAAGAGACCTCTCAAGACGAGATTATCCCAAAAACCGTAAATGACTACAGCGAGTTTCTATTTGGAGAAGCCTACTTAAGAGACTACAAAGTTGTTCATGAATATCTAGAGTTAATGACAGACGATGTTCAAAGCCACTATAGCAGACCTAGAGTTATTGCAAATGACACCAGAGAAAGTGGTTTTGGCTATTACACATGGCAAGAACACCCAGAGACTTCACTTAGTGGTGTAATAAAAAGCGATAAAACCTGGCAAACATATTACAGATGTATTTTAATTAGTAATATGGTTTTAAATGATTCAGATAAAATAAGAGGAGACAAATCAGATATAATTAGACTCAAAGCAGAAGCACACATGATTAGAGCCTACTCCTATTTTATGCTAGTAAACTTATATGGAAAACCATACAATGCAAACACCGCAGACGAAGATTTAGGAGTTCCAATAAACGAGATGACCTATATGGCAGATGTTAAATTAGTTAGAGAAAGTGTATTGGCTAACTACAACTACATCATAAAAGAGATGGAGACAGCTATAAACTATTTTAAAGACGCACCTGGCGAAAAAAATATATTTCGCTGGAACCTAAGTGCTGCTCAGCTTTTCGCTTCTAGAGTATATCTCTATATGAAAGAGTACGACAAGACCGAACAGTATGCTACAAAAATAATGGAGACCAACCCTTCTCTTTACGATTTAAATATTAAAGCCGCAGATGAAACAGCGTCTTCACTAAATTTTTTAAACTCATCTAATCCCGAAATACTATTCTCTTACGGAGACTACTATATCTACTACTACTCCTCATCGCCAAATGGGTGCTTCCCAGCTTCGGAATCATTAAAAAATGCTTTTGCATCTAACGACCTAAGGTACAGCAAAAGCGAAGGAGCATTTATAAGGCAACAAGGAAATTTCTTTGGAAGGCAATACACCACGTTTAAAAGCGGCTCTAAAACATCTACTCAAGTTTATGGATATGCAATAAGAACTGCCGAGGCTTACCTAAATAGAGCCGAAGCATACGCAATACAAGGCAAAGTAGAGTTGGCTATGGAAGATATTAACAGGCTAAGAAGAGCTCGAATAAAGTCTAGCTCCTACTCAGATGTAACTGCAAATAACAAAGAAGAGGCCATTGAGCTAGTCAAAAAAGAGAGACGTCTTGAGCTTTGCTACGAACAACACCGTTGGTTCGACCTAAGAAGATGGGATCAGCCCCAAATTGTTCATGAGTTTGTAGAGGAGTATAGCCCTTATACTACAAGCACATATACATTAAATAAAAATGACAATGCCTATACTCTTCCTATTCCAGTTTCGGTTATTGACTACCAACCAGACATGCCAAACAATGCAAGGCCCAATAGAGAAAAAAATTAATAATAGATCTAAAATTATTAAAATGAAATATATTAAAATAACCACTATACTCTTTCTAACAATTTTATTAACTTCTTGTTATAAAGAAGATAAAATTGAATCTGAACTAGGAAAGCCACACCACCAAATAGAGTTTAAAGACAACCCTGTAGATAAATATATCTACGAAATGTATACAAACACAGGAGTTGCAATTCTATACAACTTCTCTGAGCTAGATTATAAATGGAATTTAGGATCTAACTCCCTCTCGAATTTCAAGCTGAACTTACAAGAAGATCGCGATATATTAAACGACGGTATAAAATACTTAGAAAAAGTTCTTATTGGAAATTATAATACCGATTTTAAGAAAAAACATTTCCCTCTAAATATTCTTTTATGCGACAGCTTAACAGTAATAGATAGAAGTAATAGCGACCCCATATTAACCGGAAGAAATTACATAGCAATAGGGCAAATTAACAGCAATCTAAAGAGCAAAACAGCCAAAGAACTCACAGAATTAAAAGGAATTATTAATGGAGAACTCTGGGGCTATACAATTTACCTAAATGGGCTAATGACATTTCCAGCAGATTTTTTTGCCCCTTGCGAAGATTTATATGGGTACAAGATAGGGTCTAAATCTGAAAATCCCAATTTCGATTCAAAGACTTTTGGTTTTTGGGAGAGAGACGAGAGTACCTCTAGTGCCACTCACATGGCACCTAGGAAAGAGGGAGATATTAGTCAGTTTATAGAGATGATAACAAGCCACAGTAAAGAAGAGCTAATGCCAAAAATGGAAGGCTACCCAATATTATATAACAAATATATTATTCTTACC
>Ga0265293_10002301_pt1 | contig 38909 bp, 37 predicted proteins | sample Munlanlewell138R_FD_192505 | JGI IMG/M metagenome (GOLD analysis project Ga0265293, IMG submission 192505) | Leachate microbial communities from a municipal landfill in Southern Ontario, Canada - Leachate well 138R | ecosystem: Engineered > Solid waste > Landfill > Unclassified | place: Canada... | reverse complement strand
GGGTTACCTCTTATGGGTTTGATTTCAGGTTTCGTCACCTTCATCAAAACCGGTAACCCTCTCTTTTTCAAGAGCAGGTGTCAGATCTGGTCTGAACTAATACAACTTACTTGTTAGGGCTTTCTGCACGATCAAACTTAGAAATGCGTACGGAACGCCCCTTGAATTTTTGTTTTGCGAGAACATTGAGAGATATTACAGCCTGCTCTGCAATCTTGAAATCATAGTCTGTTGTTGCGAATTCATCTGATTGTGGCTCCCTTTCTAGTTCTCTAAATTTTACACGAAACTCTTTTTTTGAAATTTGAACGTAGCAATGAATGGCGTTAGTACCTGGAAGCCTGAAACTTAAATTTTGTGTGTGCCCAGTTAGCGGCTGAAGCCCCCATGACGTACTTGAGTATAGTAATTCAAAGCCATGACTATTTAGCAGCTGCGTTACCTCACTTGAGAGAGCATCAACTTCTTCGTTTGAAGACAGTATTTTCTTGGTTCCATCAACTCCAAGACCTGCTTCGATGTGTTGTACTTCCCTTTGTTTTAGCATTGCGTTTTTTGGTGGGCAGCCACTTAACATCATTGCCACCAAGATTATTGTGATTGCACGGATTGTCATTTGAAGCCCTAACGCCGCCAGCACGCGCGGCTTTGTAGTGAAGGCGAAGCCGCAACGGAAAAGCCGTCGCTGTGCCTGGCCTGGTTATAAGGCATGTAGCTCCCACTGATCCTTGCTTATCTTGTACAAAACGTGCTCGCAAAGCGGGTCAGAAGGCTCTAGGTCAGGATGCTCAAAATTGCTGGTATAAGCCATCCCGATTTTCTCCATGACGGACTGCGAGCGAATGTTACCCACTGTCGTAAAAGAGACCACCTCATCTAAACCCAAGTGAGTAAAAGCGTACCGCAATGACTCTTTGGCTGCCTCTGTCGCGTAACCCATACCCCAATATCGTTTCGCAAGACGCCAGCCGATCTCAACACATGGTGAGAACGGCATACTTTCTTTGGGAATATGCAGCCCGACAAATCCAATAAATTTACTTTGACCGGGGATCTCTACAGCCCAGAACCCCCACCCACGCTCAGCTATGAGAGACTTGATTCTTCTCCCTATACTGTAGCTTTCTTCCTCCGTCAGAAGCGTCGGGAAGAACTCCATCACGTCCTTATCCCCACACATCTGCGAAAAGGGGTGGAGGTCTTCATCATCCCATTGCCGAAGTATCAATCTTTCCGTTCTAATCATGCGTCAGGTGATGCCTTATAACGCCGCGATGTGGGGCTGCCGAAACGCAGCGAAGCGGAGTGTAGGCAGTCCCGCACCATTGCCTTGTTAAGTGCGAACCTAATTTTCCGCACTACTTCATTGCCGCCGCCAGACTATAAAGCAGTTGCTCATCAGCAGACTTTATATTCAGCTTTGGATTGATGGCCCATTGACTTGCCCGGACAATCAGATTTCTGCTCTCGGAGGTAGCCATCGTCGAAAATCGTACAAGTGTTCCCAGTATCTTTCTATTTTTTGTTTTATAAACCTTTTCCCATTCGTGGGAACACTGCTGAATTATTCTTTCGGTGATCAAATCAATTTCCTGAAGCAGATCACTGTCATTGCTTTTAACCAATATTTTGTCGCCTTTGTTGATGATTTTTGTGAAATCAATTGCAACCAAACCTCTATGTTGAGTTGATGCGTCACGTTTCAGCGCCGATTCGATTTGGTTGCAGGCTTTCCTTACATTTGCTTCCAGCTTATCCAAGGACGTTAAGCGCTTGCATTCAATCCATACGCTCTTTCCGTCGACGATTAATCCAGTATCTGAGGTGGCACCAAAATGGGAATAAACAGACTTTTCCGGCCTGTGCGCACGCGCAGCAACAAGCGCTTCAAAAATAAAATTACGTGCCGCTGTGGACTTGCACGATTCATCTGCTGAGTTGATTGGACCATTGACTCCCTTTTGGAGCTTTTCTGCGATAGATTTGAGACTGGGCGTTGGTACGCCGCCCAAGGATTTATAGACATCTATGAAGTCCATGACTTCGAACATGGAGCTTACGAAATCCGGAAATATTTCGTTAGCCTGCTGAACTGAGGCTGTTCGGAAGTCTCTCACCCATGTCCCAATAACTTTTTCGTAGAACTGAGTTCTTCCCGAAGTGATTTCGACTCCTATCGACCTCATCCAAGAAAGCGCAAGAACATAATCGCCCCAAATATTCTCGTATGAGTCCGTCGGTATTCGCATGAGCACTTAACGCTTGCTTGTGGGGCGACCGGCGCAGCCGGTTGTCCCGCACCAAGCACTTGTTAAGGTGATGGAGACTATGAACAAAATTGAACTGAAAGCTGCTCTTGATGAAATTGGACTTGCCTTGAATGCTTGCAATAACTGTGTGACAACAGACTTGCCCGAAATTGAGCCGAATGAAACAAGCTGGCGAATTGACAACAGCAAAGCCTTGAGGTTGGTTGATGATATTGCCAGAGACCTTGGCATTAGCATTGATAGCGATCTCTGATATGGCGGTCAAAGTACGCACCTTTGGAGTGCGCCGAAAGCAGACCGTCAAAAATATGTTGTGGCACACGACAGTAGGTATAAGTACCACCGCTTGTGAAGCGTATTTTCATACGCATGGAATCAGGATCATAACCAACGGAGCTAATTGCTGATGAACGAACTCGGATCATTTCCATGTAATCACCTTAACGACTCAATAACCGGCAGCCGAAGCGAAGCGCAGGCTGTCCGGCGCCGACAGGCGCGAAGTTGATTGACTTGTTATGAGATACTTGGCTACAGATGGAATGACAAAACGCCTGCTTTTTGATTCCTGCCCCGGCGAACAAAAGTAGTCGAGCCAAACGCTCATAGTTGTATCCATTTTAGTGAAGTATCCAAGAGACACCGGAGCTGAGTCTGAAGCCTCAAGATTTGTCTGATAGACCATCAGTTCATTTCCGGATTTGTCCATAAGTGCGCTACCACTGCGAGCGGGGAAGCAATTTTCATCCAAGCTTTTAGGGCCAACTAAGTTGATGGAGGTTGCCTCTGGCGTCACTTCTATACTTACAAAGAATCCTAGTTCGCGTACATTCTTCGGCGTGATTTCTTGCTCAGAAATTGGCGGCGATGCCTGCGCCACAACTGAGAAAAATAGGAATGCTATTGCAAATGCTCGATTCATGCGATTCTCATAACGCCGTGGTTTGGGGCAGCCGGAACAGAGCGAAGCGGCGTGTAGGCTGTCCCAGCCGCGCGCTTTTTGCGCGGCGAACAACACCACCTTGTTAGGTGCTTTCGCATACATAGCCAGACTTACCCTTTTTCGCCGGGGCAGACTCGATATGAACATATTCACCGCGATACTCACGAAATGTTACACACGCTGGGTCAATTATCATGTGGTCAGGAAGCCCTGAGTAGTGATAGAAATCAATAGCATGGATTGTTTTGCCGTTGTAGCTACCCGATAAAACACCAAGAACCTGGTAAGAAATATTAAAGACTCTATCCATGCAGACTTCTTGGAATTTTGAATTTGGATCATTTTCAGTGTAATCATCACAGCTTTTGTTGCTTAGTGTGGCTGATAACGGCGTTGCAACAACAATAAATTCATCAGCCGCCTGAACTAATGTGGCTAGAAAAACAAATACGATTAATAGCACTGATCTCATTATTCACCTAACGCCCACCTTTGGGGCAAACGAAGCAAAGCGTAGTTTGTCCCAGCCGCGCTTTTTGCGGCGACAACAGGTGCTTGTTATGCATTACTTAAACTCCAACTTATATAAAACCCCAGTGACTTCTTCTGGCAAACCATCAACTAATGGTGGTTCGTAGCGAAATTGTGACACCGCATCAATTGCGGCCTGCTCAAAGATGCCGATTGGAACCGACTCAACAATTTTTAATCTTTCTGGGACACCCTGACGGTTTACCAAAAACTCAACAACAACGTAACCCGATATTTGATTCTCAATGGCTTTTACTGGATAGATTGCTTCAACCGTTTTGTAGGGTAGATATCCTTCTTCACACGCGAAAGTAACCGGGCATTCTGAAATTTCCATTGGCAGACCATCGGCGTAACCAATGCTCACAAAAAGACAAATTAGACAAATGTACTTATGCATAACGTGTAAATCAGCTGTGAGCGCAGCGAATCCGCTGCATTGAATTGTTGGGCGCGATGCCCGGAGGAGTCAAAGTGAAGATTTCCGAGATGATTTTTGCGCTGGAGCAGATTCAGAAAGAGCATGGAGACCTCGATGTAGAGACGCTCTGTTGGGACAATCGTCGCATTGAAGCAAGGCCGCCGCGTGTCGATTACAGGGCGATTCTCACTCCACGAGAGAGCAAGGCGAGATTCGCTTCGTATTTCGGCAGCGAGGAATCCAGGAAGGGCGACAAGGTATGCAGACTGTGACGCCCAACAGTACGTTAATGAGGTCTTCGACCTCATAATAATTATTAGCGGGAACGGACCATAATCGCGATCTGATTTTTCCTTCCATCGCAACCCCATGAAAAACATAAAGAATTTTAAAGATTGCAGCACGGCGTTGAAAAATCGTGAATGATTCCCGATAATCACCTTCGGCAGTTCATGAAGAGCTCGCCGTGTTGTTAACTCCAGGGAGGAATTTGTTTCCATGTCACCATCGCCCTTTCTCAATTCCATTAGGGAATACATGCTGGTTCGCCGCTATAGCCGCAGAACCATCGACTCATATCTTTACTGGATCAAGTATTTCATAGTTTTCCATCAGAAAAAACACCCGGAGGAGATGGGAGCTGCCGAGGTTGAGGCCTTTCTAACGTTTCTTGCGGTTCAGCGGGACGTCTCTGCGTCGACCCAGGCTATTGCCCTGAATGCCATCGTTTTTCTGTATAGCAAATACATGGACACACCCCTGGGAGATCTCGGCGCCTTCCGCAAGGCCAGCCGTCAGCGGAAGCTGCCTGTGGTGCTGACACGTGAAGAGATCTCTGCACTGCTTTCGAGACTACGTGGCTTACATTTGCTGATGGCTTCCCTGCTTTACGGTTCCGGATTGCGACGTATTGAATTGGTTCGTTTGCGGGTTAAGGATATTGATCTGGATAACCTGCAAGTTCAGGTTTGGAATGGCAAGGGATTCAAGCATCGCCTGGTAACACTGGCGCCGGAGTTGGTGGAGCGAATAACCGCTCAAATCAAGAGCGTTGAGTTACTACTTCAAGGGGATCTATTGCATCCCGAGTATCAGGGGGTCTGGATGCCTGATGCGCTGGCGAGGAAGTATCCTTCTGCTCCCACCAAGCTGGGGTGGCAATACCTGTTTCCGTCCACCAAATTGAGTTTTGAGCCGAGTACCCGTAATTTGCGGCGGCATCATTTTGATGAAACCAATATTAATAAGTTCTTGAGGATTGCGACAAGAGCAGCAGGAATAGAGAAGGAAGTGGGTAGCCATACTCTGCGCCACTCATTCGCCACCCATTTATTGCAATCGGGTGCGGATATTCGCACGGTGCAGCAACAGCTTGGCCATGCCGACGTAAAAACCACTGAAATCTACACCCACGTTTTAAAGCAAGGTGCTCACGGAGTTCGCAGCCCGTTAAGTTATCTTTAACGCTTGAGCCTCTACACCACACCTTTTAAAAGCACACCCACCACATAGGCAAGAATGGCCGCAACACCGCCAATGGCCAGGGTTTCGAGGCTCGCCATTAACCAGTGCTGATTAACAAACCGGGATTTCATTGCCCCCACGCTGACAAAGGCGATGCCGGTGAGAATGCTGCTCCACAAGAAGGGTGCTGTGATGACGTCGGCGCTAAACCAGTTGATCAAATAGGGTAACAGGGGAATCAGGCCGATCAGGCAAAAGGCCGCGAAGGTGGCCAGCCCGCCTTTAGTGGCGTTGTGGTCTTCAAGCACCATGCCGTGTTCTTCCTGAATCATCACATCCACCCAGCGGGTTTTGTCGGCGGTTATAACCTCAACCACGTCTTCGAGCAGTTGGCCTTGAAACCCTTTTTTGGCGTAAATCTGGCGCACTTCTTCTCTTTCGCCCTGGGGATAATGGTGAATTTCGTCAAATTCCCGCTCCCGCGCTTTGTCGCGCAGCTGGTTTTCTGCCCTGGTGCCAAGGTAGTTGCTGATGGCCATGCTAAAGCCATCGGCGAGCAGGTTGGCCAGGCCGAGAATAATGATCACCCCCGACGACAATCCGGCTCCGGCAACACCGGCAACCACGGCGAAGGTGGTAACGGCGCCATCGATGGCGCCGTAGATAAAGTCTTTCAGGTAGATGGAGTCGGGGCCATTTTCAAGGCGCTCGGCAATCTGCCCCGGCGTATGGGTGGCTTTGTATTGGTCGCGACTGTGGCTAGGGTTGGTGTTGGCCATTGGCAACTTCCTTTCTGGGCGTCAGGCTATGATAATAATCCACTATTCACCGATGGCTGTGTTTTCATGCTCCATATTGTCCTTTACGAACCGGAAATTCCACCCAATACCGGCAATATTATTCGCCTCTGCGCCAATACGGGCTTTCAGCTCCACTTGATAGAACCCTTGGGTTTTGAGATGGACGACAAGCGCCTGCGCCGCGCCGGGCTCGATTACCGGGAGTGGCAGGCGGTTCGCATTCATCCCAATTGGCAATTTTTTCTCGATGAAATCAAGCCCGCAAGGGTTTACGGCCTCAGCACCAAAGGCACCAGGTTTTACAGCGAGGTTGATTTTAAACCCGGCGATGCCCTGGTGTTTGGCCCGGAAACTCGGGGGCTGCCCGAGGATTTTCGCGATGCATTGGGGGCGAACAATGTTATCCGTATTCCCATGCAGGCGGAAAGCCGCAGCATGAATTTATCCAATGCCGCCGCCGTGCTGGTGTATGAAGCCTGGCGCCAACTGAATTTTGACGGCGGTTTTTAATACCCGGTTAACCCCAGGGCAGTATCCGGGTATCATCCACAGCTATATGCGTCGCTGACAGCATCGACAGCATATTGACTCTTTTTTTTACCCTTTTCTATGACGGCTTATTATTCAATATGACTGCACCCATCGGCCTTTTTTACGGTTCATCCACCTGCTATACGGAAATTGCCGCCGAAAAAATCTGCGCCGAACTGGGCGCAGATTTGGTGGATATTCACAATATTGCCGCTAGCGGTGTCGCGCCCATGGAGAATTACCAGCTGCTGATTCTGGGCATTCCCACCTGGGATTACGGCGAATTGCAGGAAGACTGGGAAGCCTTGTGGGACGCTATCGATCAGCTGGATTTCAACGGCAAAACCATCGCCCTTTATGGCCTTGGCGACCAGATCGGCTACCCGGAATGGTTTCAGGACGCCCTCGGTTTTCTGTGGGCAAAGGTAGTGAACCTGGGGGGCAAGGTGGTCGGCCAATGGCCGGTGACAGGCTACAGTTTTGAGCAATCCAAGGCTCTGACCGCAGACGGCAACTATTTTGTCGGCCTGGCGCTGGATGACGAAAACGACTTTGAACTTTCAGACGAACGCATTGCCCGCTGGTGCCAGCAAATCGTCGCCGAATTTGGTCTGGCGCCACCGAATGCAGGCGCTAACACACCGTGAAAAACCACCCGCCTCAGCCCCAGTTACAGACAGCCGATATTGAATGGTCGGACGGCTTGCCACTGTCCAGGCGTTTTGGTGATCTTTACTACTCCAGGGATGACGGTTTACTGGAATCCCGCCATGTGTTTATTGACGGCAACGATTTGCCGCAACGCTGGCAATCACTGCCCGATGGCGAAAACTTCACCATTTTTGAAACCGGCTTTGGCACCGGGCTGAATTTTCTGGCCGCCGCTGCGCTGTGGCTTGATATGGCGCCACGGCAATCCCGGCTCAATTTTGTCTCTGTGGAGAAGTACCCCCTCAGCTGCACCGAAATTGCCACTGCGCTCTCGCTGTGGCCAGAACTGAACGCAGAGGCAACGGCGCTGTTGCATCAGTACCCGCCGCCGGTTCAGGGGTTTCATCAGCTGTGGTTTTTTGATAACAGGGTTAAGCTTACCTTGATTTTTGATGATGCCATTGCGGGTTTTGAATCCCTGCTGACATCCAGCCATCCCGTCTTTAGCCATGTCGGCAACCCGGTAGCCGACGCCTGGTTTCTCGACGGTTTTGCACCGTCAAAAAACCCGGATCTATGGTCAGACGCGCTGTTTCAGTTGATGGCAACTTTCTGTCATAAAAAGCCGAGTCATGAAACGTTCGGCCATAAAAAGCTGAGTCATGAAAAACTCGACCATAAAAACACCACCTTCGCCACCTTTACCGTGGCGCGACTGGTGCGCGACGGCCTTGCCCGTGCCGGTTTTACCCTGGAAAAAAGGCCGGGGTTTGGCCGCAAGCGGGATATGCTTTGCGGCCATTTCAATGGCCTGCCCGCAAAGGAAGACAACAGCCACCCTGACTGGGTCGAACCCAAAGTACTGCGCAACAGCCGTCACGAAGCCACCTGGCACCTCCATCTTCAGCCCAAAGAGCAGCGACAGCAGGCTATTGTTATTGGCGCTGGCATTGCCGGCTGCACCACGGCGGCGGCGTTGAAAAACCGGGGCTGGCAGGTTTCCCTTATGGATCGCCATCCCCAACCGGGGCAGGAGGCATCGGGCAACCCCCAGGGGATTCTCTACCCGAAACTGTCCACGGAGGACTCCGCCCTCGCCCTCTTTGGCCGCCATGCCCTTTGCCACGCCCTGCATTTTTATGAGGATTACTGGCAATCGGGCAATCCTGGTGAGCGCTGTGGGGTTTTGGTGCTTCCTGAAAATGACAACGAAACACGGCGCTTTGCCGACATTGACAAACGCTTTGCCAATGCGCCGGAACTGGTGCGCCCTGTGGCCGGTAATGAATTAAGCGAACTCGCCGGCGTTTCCCTAAGCGCAGACAAGGGTTTGTTTTTCCCCGCCCTCGGCTGGGTTCAGCCACCGGCGGTTTGCGCCTGGCTGAGCGCCAATATTCCCTTTCGGCAAGGCACGGTAACGCGGCTGGAACGGGATGAGAACAATGCCATTTGGCACCTGTTCGACAGCAACGACAAACTCCTGGCCAGCGCGCCGGTGATTATTGTCGCCAGCAGCTATAGCGCGACCCGTCTTGAGCAGTGCGCCCATTTGCCGCTGCGCCAAATTCGCGGCCAGATTAGCGCCCTGCCCGCCACTTCAGCGTCGGCGGCACTGCGCACCGTAATTTGCGGCGCCGGTTATATGGCTCCGGCGCAATCCGGTGTTCACACCCTCGGCGCCACCTATGATATGGATGAGTCAAATACCCAGGTGCGCAGCAGGGATCACCAACGCAACCTGGAAACCCTGGCAAAAACCGATGGGGCTCTGCCAGTGCTGTGGTCGCGGGCAAACCTGACCGCCGCCAACCTCCATGGCCGGGCAGGCATTCGCTGCACCACACCGGATTATTTGCCCGTTGCCGGCCCCGCTCCCGATGTCGATGGCTTCACCGCCCGCTTTGCCGCCTATGGGCGCAACGGCAAAGCGGATATCCCCCTGCCCGGCTGTTACCTGCCGGGCTTGTGGCTCAACTGCGGCCACGGCTCCAGGGGACTAACCTATGCCCCCATGGTGGCAGAACTGCTCGCCACTCAAATCAGCGGCGATATCCCGCCGCTACCCAGGGAATTGACGGTGGCGTTAAATCCTGCAAGGTTTATTATTCGCAGTTTGAAACGGCATTCCGGGAAAGGGGCAAACACCCAGCAATGAAAAGACTTATCGTGTGCAGTGATGGTTTATGGCACAGCGCCAATATTCCCGCCCACAGCAATGTCGGTGTGGTGAAGGCCGCCATCCTGCCCTCAGCAGCATCCCCCGGCAGCAGCAAGCCGGTGACTCAAATCAGCGTGAGCGATCCCTTTCAGGCCGTCGCCAGCAAAGAGCAGCCATTGCTTGAAGCCAGTATCTGCTGGCTCTACGAGCAGCTGGCGCTGAACTACGAACCCGGCGATCAACTGTGGTTTTTCGGTTTCAGCCGTGGCAGCTTTGTGGTGCGCAGCTGCATCGGCATGATTCGCAATGCGGGCCTGCTGAAAAAGCAGCATCTCGATAAAGTCGACGACGCCTGGCATATCTACCGCACCCGCTGGGGTGCTGATGCCCGCAACGGCGTACTGTTTCGCAACGCCCACAGCCATACGCCAGCCATCAAGTTTCTCGGTGTCTGGGACAGCGTCGGCAATTTTGGTATTCCGGCCACAGACACCAGCAACGGGCTTGGTTTTCACGACCGCAGTTTGAGCCGCACGGTGGAAAATGCCTGCCACGCCCTCGCCATTGATGAAACCCGCAAAGATTTTACCCCCTGCCTGTGGCTCACCAGCGACGATCGCGCCCGCACCGAGCAGTGCTGGTTTACCGGCAATCATCGGGATATTGGCGGCATCGGCGGCGATATGGCATTGGCCAATATCAGCCTGGAATGGATGCTGGAAAGAGCCAGCGCCATTGGCCTGGGGCTGGATACGGATTTTGTTCGCGACGCCTTGCGCCTGCGCAGCAGCAATGGCAGTACCGATTTCAGCACCGGTGCCGGCAATAAAAGCGCCGCCAAACGCCGCGCCATTGGCGTTGGCAACGGTGATGAAACATTGCACTCATCAGCGGAACAGCGCTTTATGCGCAACCCCAACTACCGTCCCAGCAACCTGAAGCGCTTTCTCGAACGGGATGAGCAGATTCAGCTACCGCTTTAGAACCCGTTTAGGGTATTAGCCTCAGGTTAACCTCTTGCCATGCGGCGCACGAAGCCTCGCTCGCGACAAGCCAATGGGCATAACGATCGCGAGCAGGGCTCACTCCTACGGATGGCAGGCCAATAGTCAACAGCCTGTCGAATCTGGGTGTGATCTACCCCGCTCCTACGGATGACAGGCCAATATCTGTAGCCGCCACGTCGCGGCGCAAAGCCATCGCGCAAGGATTGTCTCAGGCGCCCGCCGTATCGGCGCAGAGCCTGGCGCTGAGTTCATCCACAGCCTCACACCAGGCGGAATCCTCCGCCAGTGCTTCGCGCAAAAACTGTTTCTGCGACGGCGTCCACACAGCCAGTTGATCCACCGACAGGCGTGGATCTCCGTGGCGGTGGCTGGCGATAAAGCGCTCTACTGTCTCCTCGTCACCGTCGAGCCCGAGTTGGGCAAAAAGGTTGCTGATATCGTGATTGAATATTTCCATTGCCTGTTCCCTTTGTCATTGCTCTATGAATACTGCTCTCTAAAAATATAGCTGCAGAAATAGCTATTGCCAGTAAATGCCCGGTCAACAGGCAAGCCTGAGCGCGACAGCCCGTTGAACTGGTTTGTTATTCCGGGATGTCAGCGCTTCTGCTAGGATGTCGGCACTTCGTAACAGGTCGCAAACCGCTGCCGTTGTCATTGCCACAGACCCAGGTTATTCCCCGGAACCTTTTCATGGACAGGAAACACGCCTTTAACCGCCTCGCCTTTTTACGGATACTGGTTATTCTCGTCTTCACCGGCAACACCGCCGTTGCCGACATTGCCTTTGCGCCCCTGGCTGAACTGGTGGAATACCCCAGAATATCGGCGTCAGCCACGGTTATCAGCCTCAGCGACACCGACATCAGCGCTCGCATTACCGCCGAGGTTGCCGAGGTTATTGCCGATACGGGCAGCCGGGTTAAAAAGGGCGAACTGCTGCTGACCCTGGATTGCAGCGACTACGAACTGGCCGTCGCCATTGCCCAGGCGCAGCTCGATGGCGCCAAGGCCAATAAGGTTCTGGCAAAAAATCAATACGAGCGCTCCCGCCAATTGCTTGGCCGCAAACTGACCTCCCAGCAGGATGTCGACGCCACCGAGGCCGCTTACAGCGGCTTCGCCGCTGCGGTGCGCAGTGCCGAGGCCGCGCTGAAGCAGACGCGCGTTGACGCCTCCCGCTGCCAGATTTTTGCGCCTTTTGATGCCGTTGTTAAAGCCCGCCATGTTTCCAAAGGGCAATTGGCGGTACCAGGCACGGCGCTGCTGGCATTGATCGATGGCGACAACCTCGAAGTCTCGGCGCGGGTCAACGAGCTTGACGGAGAAAAAATTTCCCCGCAAACCGCGTTTGTGTTTGCCGGTAACCGCGACTATCCCCTGGTTCTTCTGCGCAGCGTCGCCGCCATCGACCCGGTGACAAGAACTCAAGAGCTGCGTCTGGGTTTCAGCGCCGAAAAACCCCTGCCGGGCACTGCCGGCAAGGTGGTATGGAACAGCCCGGTGCCCCATTTGCCGCCCCGCTACCTGGTCAATCGCAACGGCGCTACGGGGTTTTTTATTGTCAAAGACGCGCGCGTCAGCTTTGTTGCTCTCGACAATGCATTTCCGGGCAAGTCACAACCGGTAAGCCTGTCCCTGGACACCCTGGTGGTTACCGACTCCCTGGGTACAGTGCAGGATGGGGACAGCATCAGCAGCGGCTCTGCTGGAAACTGACCGACCCATGAAACTGTTTGAACGTTTTCTCGACAACCATGTGCTGGCCAATATTCTCTTTGTGCTGATTCTTGTTCTCGGCACCCTGGCTTTTCAGCAAATGCCCAGAGCCAGAGACCCGGATATTAATTTCAACTGGATCAATATCATGACCGCCCTCCCCGGCGCGTCTGCCATTGATGTCGAGAAACGCATCACCGACCCCATTGAAGATGTGATCAGCAGCAGTGTCCGCGATATCAAGTTTGTTTCCAGTACCAGCCGCGAAGGCATTTCCACCATTCTGCTGCGCTTCGACCAGCTCAATGAGCGGGAATTCGACAAGCGCATCGCCGACCTGCGCCGGGAAGTGCAAAACGTCTACACCGACAAACTGCCGGAAGAGGCTCAGGACCCACAAATCTACGAGATCAGCACATCGAGCGGTTTCCCTACTGCTATTGTGGTGCTCACCAGTCCGTCCTTTGACGACGACCTGCGCCGCTACGGCGCCGTGCTGCGCAAGGAGTTTGAACAGCTTCCCGGCATCGATAAAGCCCTGATGCAGGGCGCCGAAGACCCGGAACTGCACATTGCCTTTCACCCGGAAAAACTCGACGGCCTCGGCATTACCCCCGCCGATATTGCCGACACGGTTCGAGCCTATTTCAAGGATACCGCCATCGGCGACCTTGAAACCGGCAATGGCAAATGGACGGTGCGCCTGCAGGGCACCACAGGCTCCCTCAGCGACCTCGAGGCCATGCCCCTGGTCAGCGCCAAAGGAGTGGTTGCCCTCGGCAGCGTCGCCTCCATCTATCGCGCAGCGGCGGAGCCGGAAATTCTCGCCCGCTACCAGGGGCAGCCCGCCATTTTATACAGCCTGACGAAACAGGAAGGCGTCAACACCCTTGACCTGATCGACAAGCTGCGCGCTTATCTCGACACAGAAAATCAGGCCATTGGCTCTTTGGGTTATAACCTGGTGCTGGTGGACGACCAGACCGTCAGCACCAGGGAAGCCATCAGTTTGATGCAGAACAACGCCCTCATTGGCCTTGCCCTTGTGGTGCTGGTGTCCTGGTTATTTCTGGGTACCAGAATTGCCTTCTTAACCAGCATCGGCATTCCCTTTACCCTGGCGGGCACCTTTTTTATTCTCCACGCCACCAACCTGACCACATTAAATAACTCGGTGCTGCTGGGCGTGGTGATCGCTCTGGGTATGCTGGTGGACGATGCCGTAGTGGTGGTGGAAGCCATCTATTACCGCCTTCAGCGCGGGGCAAAACCCATGCAGGCGAGCCTCGACTCCCTGCGTGAAGTGGCCGCCCCCGTGGCCACCTCGGTGATGACCACCATTGCGGTCTTTCTGCCGCTGATGCTGTTGCCCGGCATTCTCGGCGAGTTTATGAAAATTGTGCCTATGGTGGTTTGCCTGGCTCTGGCGGTCAGCCTGCTGGAGGCGTTCTGGATGCTGCCCGCCCATGTGACCCTGATCAATGTTAACTTTCGCCGCGAATCCAGAACCCAGCGCCTGCGCCGCCGCTTTACCAGCAAGGTTCGCCATCACTTCAGCCTGACATTGCTCAAGGCGCTGCGGCGCCCCTGGCTGTCGCTGCTCGGCGTTGCCGCCATCTTTGCGGTTGCCCTAGGGCTGCTGCTGTCCGGCGCCCTCAAGGTGAATTTTTTCGCCTCCGATCCCTTTCGCGTGTTTTATGTCAATGTGGAAATGCCTGCGGGAACACCGTTGACGCAAACCCTCAAGATGGCGGAAGAATTTGAACAGAAAACCCTGGCACTGCTTGAAGACGACGAAATCAGGGCGACAACCGCCTACGCCGGCCAGATGTTCACCCAGACCGAACCCCTCTACGGCGACAATGTGGGTCAGGTGATGGTGAGCCTTGCCCCCCAGCTGGATGGCCGCCGGGATGTTCGCACCATCGTCGACACCATCACCACCAGTCTCGGCAGCCGCTACAAAGCCGCCCGCATTTCGGTGCTGTTGCTGGAAGATGGCCCGCCCATCGGCCAGCCCATTAATATCAAGGTTCGCGGCGACGATTTCGACGCCATCGAGAAAGCCGTCAATCGCTATGTCGACTATATGGAGCAACAGGGCTACTACCGCAATATCAACCTGGATTTTCGCTCCGGCAATCCGGAGGTGGTGGTGCGTCTCAATGGCGATGCCATCAAGCGGGCGGGGCTGGCGCCGGATACGGTGACCCGCGCGCTGCAAGCCTTTGTCGACGGCGAATTGGTGACCAGCTACCAGGATCGCGGCGAGGAAGTCGACGTGCGCGTCGTTGCCCACCGCAGCGAGGCTGTAGCCAACACGCAGATAAGCGCGCTGTTTAATGAGACCCTTTACAACGCCGATGGCGATGCCGTACCCCTGGCGGATCTGGTAGATACCAGTTACGAATACGGCCAGCAAAATATTCGTCACTACAACTATCTGCGCACCATTACGGTGTCTGCAGACTTCGACGAAAACGCCACCAACACCGTGGATGCCAACGCTGAACTGGCGGCGTTCTGGCAAACCGTCGCCGCTGAATATCCGACCATCAATATCGATTTTTCCGGCGAACTCGACGACATCAATGAGAGTATCGACGCCATTGTCATGCTCTTTCTTGTCGGCCTGGGTTTGATTTACCTGATTCTCGGCACCCAGTTTAGAAGTTACTGGCAACCTCTGCTGGTGCTGGTTTCCATTCCCCTGGCGTTTACCGGCGTCATCCTCGGCCTTTACATCACCGGCAATCCCCTCAGCCTCTACACACTCTACGGCGTGGTGGCGCTATCCGGTATTTCCGTGAACACCTCCATTGTTCTGGTGTCCGCCGCCAATGACCGCCTTGAAGCGGGCATGAGCGTGCTTCACGCCACGGTTTATGCAGCGCGCAGAAGAGTGATTCCCATCCTTATCACCTCACTGACCACCATTGCCGGCCTGTTTTCCCTGGCGGCGGGCTTTGCCGGAAAATCCCTGGTGTGGGGACCGATTGCCACTGCCATTGTCAGCGGCCTGTTTTTCTCCACCATTCTGACATTGCTGGTGATTCCCCTGCTCTACCGAGCCATTCAGGATTCCACATATATCAAAAGGCTAAGGGTTCGCCCGTAAAAAAAGAAAGCCACCCTCGCGGGTGGCTTAGATTTGTTATTGTCTGTGCTTATTTTAAAACTAGTGAAACTCTGATTAAGTCCGCTTTCGTCACTCCCGCGCAGGCGGGAGTCCAGAAAAATGAAGCCCTTATAGATTCCCGCCTGCGCGGGAATGACATTAATCAGAGTTTCATTAGAATTGCCACTGAACCGCTAAGCTACCGGCAAGCCCTTTTTCCTCTTCGTAAATTTCGACACCACCCTGTTCAAGCGTAATCGATTCGTCGAGAAGGTTTTTGAGCTTGGCTTTGATGGTAATGCTGTCGTTCATATAAAACGAATAGGTGAGATCCAGGGAGTTAAACGGCTGCTCAAAGGTGTCTGGCGTACCCAGTCGCCCGGCAGTATAGAGACGCTCGTCGTAAACGTTGTATACCAGCATGGCGGAATGTTTGCCATCCTCCGAGTCGAAACCCAACTGGATATTGGCGACATAGTCGGACGCGCCCGACAAGCCGCGAACAGCGTTGGTGGGGGCATCGGCGGCGGTGCCAACCGTCAGCTCGTGGTCGAGAAAGGTGAGGTTGCCGGATACGAAAAAGGGACTGAAGGCATCACCCAAAAATGACAGCTCCTTTAACCATTCCACTTCGATACCGGTGATTTCACCGCTGTCGGCATTGATGATCTGGGAGCTGGGCAGGGTTTCACCGCCGCCAGCCACTTCGAAATACTCGATGGGATTGGCAATATCCTTGTAGAACAGGGATACCGTAAAGTTGTCGCCATTATCAAAGAACCACTCGGCGCGCAGGTCGTAGTTTTTCAAGTCCGAGGGCACCACATTTGGGTTGCCAAATACCAGGAAGTCGGTGATGGGATCCCTGTAACTGGCATCCGACACTTCCCGCAGGTCCGGCCTGACCACGGTTTCCGAATAGCTGAAACGCAACTGGAAGGTTTCCGCCCAGAAGTTCTGCCCCATATAGACCATGGACAGGGATGGATAAACCTGATCATCGGTAAATACCGCCTTTTCCAGTTCGACAGGATCTGTGGAAATCTGGCTGGAGGTATAGTTCAGCGGCTGCCAGGGCAGCGCGGCCTGAACATATTCCTCATAGCGGGCGCCGACAATAATGCGCCAGGTGTCCTGCCAGGTGGCGTCGAACTGGCCAAAAATCGACTCGTTGGTTACTGCCGCGAGGTAGCTTCGCGCTGTCGCTGGCGACACGTTGAGGCCAAAACCCAGGTCATCATTGTCGAGATTGGCGTCGCCAAAGAGATCGCCGAGATCCTGACCGGTTACCGCAGTGACACTGGAATCCGTTGAGCCGAGCTGGAAGTCGAGCTGTTTGTAAATCCGGGTCTTGCGCACATAGTCCCAGCCACCGGAAATTTCCACATCAAAGCTGCCCATTACCAGCGGCAGGCTGGCTTCCCAACCCTGGCTGAGCACTTCGTCTTCCAGCTCGGTAAATCTGTAGTCCGCCATACTGGCGCCCGGCTGGACAACAGATCCCAAAACTTCACCCGTTCCTGGTACGGTTTGAGTAATGGCGGCAACGTTGATCTCGCTTGGTATTTCGGAATCCACTTCTGCGTCGGAGTAATACCACTCCACTTTCAGCAGATCGAGGAAGGGAAGTTTTTCGCCCCAGCTTTCCAGACCCAGCAGTTCACGGGTTTCCTCGCCCCAGACATGGGTACCCTTGACCTGATTGACCAGCATCTCGCGCTCTTCAAAACGAATATCGTAGGAGCGGCTGCCCAGATTGCCCGATAGTGGACGGTTGGGCACATGGTAGTCGCGAATCGCGGCAACATCGTCGCTATTGCGCAGGAACAGACTGGTGGTGCTGATTTCCTGTTCGCCATTGACCCTCAGACCAAAGCCGAGGTTGCCGGTAATATCCACAGAACGGGTGGACTCGGTTCTGTTGCCCACCAGCTCGTCGGGATCGGAGAATTCCCTGTCAACACTGGTCACCGTATCGAAATTGTGGTCGTAGGACAGCCCGGAGAGAAAACCGAACTCCATGCCGTTATCAAAATAAAAGCGGTTGCCAAGGTTCACCTGACCCTCAATATTTTCGCCAGGATCGTCATTGTAGATACTGATATCGCGTTTAAGGGACTTGGCGAGTTGACGGTTTATCAATTCGGCATCTTCCCGTCCCAGGCTCGAATCCTGGCGCTGAATGACATTGAGAATATTGTTGACGCCGATATCCCCCAGATAGGTATCGAGGGCGCCGCGAATATCGCCAGACAGGGCGCGGGTGCCATCATCGGTTCCCCACTCATCGTCGCCACCGCCGTTATAGCTGAGGCCGCTGCCACTGGTTTCGGTGTTGTGGCTGGTGCCGATTTCCACATTGAACAAAAATTCTTCGGGAATACTCTTGGTGCGAATATCGACACTGCCGCCGCCAAAAGCCGCCGGCATATCCACGGTAAAGCCTTTTTGTACCGCCAGGGATTCAACAATGCTGGTGGGAAAAATATCCAGCGGCAGTACGCTGCGGGTCAAATCTGGCGACGGCACCGAGGCGCCGTTCAACAACGAGCTGGAATAGCGCTCGCCGAGGCCGCGCACATAAATAAATTTGTCGTCCACCAGGGTCACGCCGGGGACGCGACGCAGGGCGGTGGCGACGGTGGAATCGCCGATGCGGCCGATCAATTCAGAACTCAGCAGGTCGGTGACGGCCTCATGCTCCATGCGCTCAAAAACCACGTCTTCCGCACTGCTTTTCAAGCGCGCGGTAATCACCACTTCTTCAATATTGAGATCGATATTGGGCTTGCCGGCATCGGCGGCGATAGCGCTGGCGACCTGCCAAAGTGGCGCTGTGGCAATAGCCAGAGCGAGTAATTTCTTGTTGCTTCTCATATCAACAAACCTTTCAAGTCAAAGTAGTCACGCCGTCCATCACTATCCTGCAAGTGAAAGGGCGCCGTAAGGCGCCCTTTGGTTACGGCCATTTGATGATGACGAAAATCGTAGAATTACTGACCAACCCACAGAGGCTGATCCCAATTTTGGATAGTCAGACCGTAGACCCAGCCCTGAGTCCAATCGTTGCTGGCGCTGACGCCACCAATAAAGCTCTCGCCACCGGTGGGCGTGATATTGGGATTGACGCCGCCAACAATCATTTGCGCTGCAGGGATTGAGAAATAGCCATCGAGAATTTTCAGGCCGTTATCGGTGTCAATGGTGGGATCCTGCCCGGCGACATCCGTGGTGAAGAAGACGTTGCCAGACTGGGTGGCAGCCCAGGCGCTGGTATTGGCATCTGAACCATCGCGGTAGAGGTCGGCACAGGCAACCACAGAGGAAGTAATCGTGGCGCTGACAACCGACTGGTTGCGGTGACGCAGACAGTAGTTTTCGTTGTTATTCGAGTTACTGGGGTCAGCCTGGAAGGCGGTGGTCAACAGCAGGTTTTCGATTTTCGCAGCGTGGTCTTCGCGAATCATCAAACCGGCGCCCGCTTCGTGGGTGGCTCCCGCAGAGGTCAGAGACGGGGTTACCAGACAGGTCAGATTTTTCAGGGTTGCCTGGGTGTGAAGGTTCTGGCCGACAATGCCCGGAGCAATGGTCGCATTCCAGCTGCCGACACCATCAGCTTCAACACAGTGGGCGCCGTCGGTGAGATCCTGAATCACCAGGGCGTATTCGATGGTACCGCGATAACCTTCGTCGAGGTCGATGGAATCGTCGCGAACATAAATCGCTGCGTAGTTGGACAGGTCGGCAGCGCCGCCGAAGAATTCAACACCATCGTCGTAAGTGCTGTAGGACTGAACATGGTTAAGAGTGGTGCCGGAACCCACGCCACCAAAAGTGATGCCGTTGAGTTCGTTATCCGGGGAAATTTCCGCGCCGGTGTGCTTAACGACCACATATTCCAGAACGCCGGAATTATCCTGATTGTTATTGCCGCCGTAGCTGGCTTCAGTGCCGCCCTCAGTACCTTCAACGGTAACGTCACAGGTGTTGTTTTGCAGGGTCAAACCGCTATTGCCGTTGGCTGCCAAGGTGCCGGTATAGGCGCACTTGTTGGTAATACCAAAACCGTTGATCACCATGCCACCCCACTGGCTGACGGCGTTGTAGGCCACGGTGCCTTCAACATCGGTGCGGGAAGTAAAGGTGATGGGGTTGGCGGCAGTGCCACGGGCGATGATCTGGGAGCCACGCTGAATGGCGATAAAGTCTGAAGAATTTTCCAGGGCAATGGTGACACCGGCATTGACCGTCAGTTTGGGGCCTTGGCCACCGGCTTTGTACTGGAAGCTGCTTTGATTGCCCTTCTGGTTTACGCCGACAAAGAGACTGCCGCGAAAGATATGGGCGCCATCATTGGGCAGGTCGGCAATGGTCAGATCCACCGTGAGGGGGTTGTCGAAATCGACAAAATCAGCACCGTAAACACAGTTGGCGCCATCCTGGGCGCCCTGAAAAGTAGTGCCACCTTTGGTATAGGCTGCGCAGGGATTGGTTGGTGTTGTGGGGTTGGTCGGGGTTGTCGGGGTAGAACCGCCACCGCTACTGGGATTATTCACCACTGTGCTGGGCGCAATGTTGACATCACCACCGCCGCCACAGCCAGTCAAAGCAGCTGTGAGTACTGATATTGCGAGCAATTTCTTCTTCATTTGGAAAACTCCAGGATTTAATCAAAGGAATAGCCGGTTGCCACAATCAGGGCATAAAGGCATGGATTTTTGTCTGCAGGGAGGCTTGTTGAACTCGCCCCTGCATCCAGACACCTGGGGAGATTAATCAGTCACCATGACGATTCGGTGACGAATAGATGACATTTAAATGACAGCTGATAAATCAGTGGTGCTGACTTCGATTGGCTCGTGCTGGAGTCAAGGGTTAGCTTTTCGGGACAGGTTTAAGGAAACTCTGTTTAATTCTGTTTTCGTCACTCCCGCGCAGGCGGGAGTCCAGAAAAATCAAGCAATTATAGATTCCCGCCTGCGCGGGAATGACATTAATCAAATGTTTACTTACGCCGAGAAAGGAAATTATCAGGGAATTTTAATTTCTTGATTGGCACCGCGATAGGAAACCACCACATGGTCGGGGTAAAACCCTTCCAGAATCAAACCCTCGGCGAGACGGCTGTGGCGGCGATAGACAATACCTTCGACAAATAACTTGCTGTTTTCCGGCTTGTCTTCAAAATAAATATAACCGGTAATATTGAGGGCTGGCAGCGCTTGCGGGGCAACGGCCTCCACAGGCTTTGCCGGGGGGATTGTGGCTTGCGGTTGATGAACCTCAGTTGTGGCTGCAACTGTGGCGCCGGATTGCACAGCCGTTTCTGTGTTTACAGGTTCAACTTTAGTGGCCGAATTATTGCTTTCCACTCCATGGTTTTCTGCACTCTGCACGGCTTCCGGGGGCGTGCCGCCTTGCACCGCAAAACCAACAGCAGAGTTTTTATCATCGATGTAGTAATAGCCCCCCAGCACTAATATCAGCAACCCAGCGGCAATAGCCGCCGCCAAACTCGCCCTTGTTTTCGGCGCCTGGCCGGGCAATGACCTGAGGGGCATGGCGGTACCGGCGGCAGCAGTGGCTCCGTTGCGTTCTGCCTCTGCCTTGCGCAGCGCCGAGAGAATATAAGACATAACTACCTCGCCACCAGGCTGGGTTGATCCCCGCCGCTGAGTTGCAACAGGGTTTTAACACCGACGATGCCGTCCACAGCCAACCCGGCGTCGGCCTGAAATGCCTTGACGATGGTTGCCAGATAATCGCTGTAGACACCCCCCGTCACCAGAGATCCGGAGAGGTACCCTCTGGCGGCCATCGCCTCGATAACAAATTCCACCACCTGGGGATTTGAGGCGCCGGGAATCAGGGGGTTGTCGTAACCCGCAGGGGGCTGCCAGATAAAAACCCCCTCGCCCCGCTCGCGCGCCATCAGCTCCGCAACCTCCAGCCGCTGAGTGCCAGCGCTATTGGCAACAGTGAGCCAATGGCCATCGACAGCGGTAACAACAAAATAATCGAGGCCGTCGCCGCCGTCGTAGAGGGCGACCAGTAGGGGTCTGTTAATCACCAAAAAATCCCCCTGGGAAGCCAGTTCAAAGAATTCGCAGCGCAGGCTGTGGGCGGCAGCAAGTTCACAGGCCGCCTCCAGGGACAGCGGCGCTCCGGCCACCCCCCAGGGCTGGAGGAACTGTTCAAAAACACCGGGGCGAGCTGAAGGCTCAATGTGATCAGTGGCACCGGTATCTTCAACGGGGGTTGCCACTGTATGGGCTGAGGTTGCCATGTATTGAGATGAGGGCTGTTTCCTCGACTCAGGATCAGACGGCGAAGACAGCACAGGAGCAAGGGTTGGTGAAAAAACCGAATTTCCCCCAATTGCCACTCGGTCTATATAAGCACCGCCAAGGACAAAATAAGCCCCGCCAAGGGCAACCGCGACAATCGCGACGGCGGCAACCGTCATTCTGGTGGTTCGCCCACTACTCACAGGCGCGGGCGCGGTGAAAATTTCCCGCGCTCCCCGCCGGGCAATGGCAGCGGTGACTTTGACGCAGCCCTGGGCGTAGGCGCCCATCAAGCAGTGCTCCGCCAGCAAATTCACCAGACGGGGAATACCGCCGGTTGAGCAGTAAATAACAGCAATGGCGGCGGGAGTAAACAGGGGGTTATTGCCACCGGCCATGCTGAGACGATGGCAAATATAATCGCGCAACTCGGCTCGCGACAGGGGGCCGAGATGGCAGCGGGAAACCACCCGCTGGTTAAGTTGCCGCAACCCCCGTAGCGCCAGGGTATCGAGGAGCTCCGGCTGGCCGATAAGGAGAATATGCAAAAGCTTGGTGGTGCTGGTTTCGAGATTGGTGAGCAGGCGCAATGTTTCCAGCACCTCGGGGGCGAGGTTTTGTGCTTCCTCAATGACCACGAGGGTACGGCGGTTGGCAGCGTGAGCGTCAAGGAGATTGTCATAAATGGCGGCCATCAGAGAATTGACATCGCCGCAGTCGGGGACATCAATAGCCAGTTCCTTACAAATGCCCGCCAGTACTCCGGCGCTGTCGAGTTTGGTATTAAGAATATAGGCGAGACGGAAATTGTTGGGCAGCTCGTCGATAAGTAGGCGACACAGCGTGGTTTTGCCCGTACCCACTTCGCCGCTGAGGAGAATAAAGCCCCCCTCCCGCTCCAGGCCATAGCGAAGATGTGCCAGCGCCCGCTGGTGACCCTCACTGGGATAGAGAAACGCCGGATCTGGCGTGATCAGAAAGGGCTTTTGGCTGAGGTGAAAATAGTCGAGGTACACGTTGCGCCCCCGTTACTCCCCGGTTGCTGGTTGGGGTGCGCGGTTATCCATAGCCTCAATGGATTCCGGCAGCGGCGGCATCAACACTTCGCCCTGGTAATTGTCGCGAAAATTCAACTGACGCTGGCGCAGATAATCGTATTTGCTCTGGGTGACATCGCCACTCTGACGACGATTGTCGAGAATGGTGGGATGAATAAAGACCATCAACACCGACTGGTTACTGCTTCTCGATTTGGAGCGAAACAGCTGGCCGAGGAAGGGAATATCGCCAAGCAATGGCACCTTGGTGTCATCGCCGGAAAAGGATTCGTCAATGAGGCCGCCGAGCACCAAATACTCGCCATCAGCCACCAGCACATTGGTGGTAATCAGGCGCTTGGCGGTGATCACATCCGCCGTTCCCGCCGCCGCCGCCGTGGCGAGCAGGTTGGAGGTTTCCTGCTCGATGGACATGCGCACCACTTCGCCATCGTTAATCTGGGGTTTGACTTTGAGCTTGATACCGATTTCCTGGCGCTCAATGGTTTGAAAGGGATTGTTGACGCTGTTGTTGGTGGAGACGTAGTTGCCGGTGATAAAGGGCACTTCCTGACCGACGGAAATGGTCGCCTCCTCATTGTCCAGGGTGACAATGGAAGGCGTCGATAAAATATTGGTATTGGCGTCACTTTTGAGCGCCTCAATGAGGAGGCCAAAACCGCGCTTGTCGTCGTCATCCCAGGTGGCGCCGCCGCCGGTGAAACCCTTGTCCAGAGGCAGGTTGGCCAAATCTTCGCCGCTGAGATCGTCGGCGAGACCAATACCCACCAGCGCTGGCAAAAGCTCGTTAAAATTGATGATGGCGCCGCCCTCTTTGCCTGCGGCGGCAAGCTGTACCGTTAGGCGTTTGGCCTGATCTTCGGATATTTCCGCGACTATGGCCTCAATCAACACCTGTTTGCGGGGCACATCGAGCTTGCGCACCACCTTGCTCAACTCGGCAATGGCCGCTGGCGACGCGGCAATCACCAGGGCGTTATTGGCGGTATCCGCTTCAATTTTGTAATTATTCTCGCCATCTTCGCCACCGGCGCCCACCGCCTGCTTGAACATGCCGGAAGTCATCAGGCTTTCGAGCATGGTTTTCATGGCTTCAGCCTGGGCAAAATTGAGGCGAATGACTTCGATGCTGCCCCCGGACATGGAAGGCACATCCAGACCGGTGATGACATTTTTGAGATCGCGGCGCGCAACGGGGCTGCCACTGATAATGAGACGGTTGTTGTAGACATCTTCAACAATATTGAGATTCTGGGTCTGGAACTGGGTGAGCTGCCCGGCAATATGGAGAGCTTCACCGGCGGAGATATGCTTGAGAGCGATGATTTCCACCGCCGACTGCTGGGGGCTGTCCATTTCTTTGAGCACGTCCTGAACCCTGGCGATCTGGGAGCGGGTATCGGTGATGATGAGATGATTACTGGCATCGTGCGCCTGCACCAATGCGCCCTTGCTGACCATGGGCTTGAGGGTTGGCAATAATTCCGACGCTTTGAGGTAGTTGGTTTTCAGCACCACCGTGGCCACTTCATTGCCAGCGCTGCCCCCCGCCAGCTGAAAGGACTGGGTAAAAGGCACAATACGGGTGACGGCGCCATCGTCGACGGCCTGAAAACCATGCACCTGAAGAGCCGACAAAATCACTTCGTAGAGCATCGCCGAGTCCAGGGCTTCCGGGGCAATAATAGTGACTTTTCCCTGCACCCTGGGGTCGATAATAAACGAGCGCCCGGTAATTTCAGCGACACTTTCAATCACGGCGCGAATGTCGGCATCGCGAAAATTAACGGTGAGTTTTTCCCCGTGAGCCTGTGGCAGGGACACCAAAAACGCCACGGCCACCACCGCCAGGATTGTGCTGATCCGCCGTTTTGCCGCGCGCGCTAATCTACTCTGTGCCATTGTTTGTAACCAGTTCATAGGGTTTTTCATGGGGCTTGTCATGGGGCTTGTCATATAACTTTCCAATTTGGCTCGTCGGCCAGCGTCCTGCAGCGGTTAGAGCCCCAGCAGGGCTCTAATGCCATCGCCATCCATATTCAGGGTTATCTGTTCACCGTCTCTCACCAGGGTCACAGCCAGGGATTGCTGGCGGCTCAAGGTTTCCAGCATTGCGGCGTCTGCCATCAAACTGGACAGCGCAATTTCCTCAACAGCGAGAATAATGTCGCCAACCCTGATGGCCGCCAATTCCCCAATGGCGGCATCCACCGCGTCAATGCGCAGGCCGGATTGACCCGAGTCGGTAAGAACTGCACTGACGGCAACAGGCATCTCCACAGGGGGCGGCCTGGTATCACTGGCGACATTCTGCGCTGCGGTGCTCGCTTCAATAACCGCGCCGTTGTTGGCGACGAGCAGGGATTTAAGGGTGATTTTTCTGAGCGCGCCGCGCTCCCGCACCACCACATAGGCCGGGGAGATACTGTCAATCACCACACCGGCCACCAGCTCGTCGCCAACGGCAAACACGGTTTCTTTTTTACCCTTAACGCGCATATTGGCGCGGGATTGGTTCCCCATGCTGATAACACCAAGGAGTTCTGCATCCACAGAGGCTTCGACAAGGGTTCCCGCGTTGCTGCTGTTGTCGCCACTGGGGTAAAGGGTCAGCCGCTGTTGAGCAGTACCCTGTGGCGCTGCAGGAAAAACAACTTTGGGCAAGGGCGCGTCGGCAACCAGGCGGGCGACAAGGGTTATAAGCGCCACTGTACAGATTGCCGCCAGCACCAGTACCAGCAACCACCACAGCCGGGCGGGCGCCCCACGGGCGCCATCCAAAGCAGCAGAGCAGACTTTTAAAAATGGCGCGAGCGCGAGCCTGAGCTTTTCACTCCCGGTTGTCACTGCGCTCATCCTGTTTGCATCCCCATACTGTTATTAAAAGCCTTGGTGAGAATTTTTTTCGCCGCATCGGTCATCGGCAGGCCAGTCTGTGGGCGACATCCAGATTCAATACCCCCTGGGCATTCGCCAGCAGCATACTCAGGCTGACGGGCATAAGGGTTTTGCTGTTTGTCACCCTGAGGGTGCCGCGGAGGAGATTGCCGTCGAGGATAAAATTGCCATCGATATCGTTCCCCGTCAAACGCAGCCCGCGTTCGCCAGCGGCGCTGACAGCAAGGCGCAAATCGGCAATTGCTATGGCCATAATTTCCACATCCGTCAATTCAAGCTTCCCCTCAACCGTTGTCAGGCCGTTGTAGAAACAGGCGTCCCAAGGCAGCAGAGCCCTGTCGATAGTGCCGCCGAGAGTAGCACGAAGGGCGCTATCCGTCAGTCCGAATTCTGCGCTTTTGAGTCCTTTAAAACTCACATTGGTGACAGCAATACCGGAAAAACCCGGCCTCAAGAGGCCGTTCACATAGGCGCCATGACCGGCGACGCTAAAGCACAAAGATGCAAGCCCCTGCGCCGGGCACCAGTGCCAGCGAATTATCTTGCTGGCGCTGCCATGGGTTATCCCTGCACCCACGGTCAGAGTAGAACCCGCCAGGGGCGTAAAAAAATTGTTGGCGTTTCCCAAACCGCCCCACAGGGAAGCGGGCAGTTGCACCACAAGCGCCACCAAAACAGTGGCGACAAAAACCGCCCCAGCGGAGATTAGAGCAAGTAACCGCACTTAAATCATGTCCTCGTCACCCGCGTACAGGCTGCAAATGGAAGGGATAATCACACTGTAATATGACATTTATGTTACAGGCGCCAGCAGCACCAGAGTGCCTTGTACATCGCCCTGCTCACTGAGGGTGCGCAGCTCAAAATGATGGACACGGCCACCCTGACAACTGAGCGCCGCCAGCAACGCGACAACATCATTACCCTGGCTTGAGCCTATCTGCAAGCGCAGCTCACCATTGTCGAATAGCGGCGGACTGGCGAGGTTGACCCCGTGGCGGCGCGCCAGTGAAGACACAGCCTCCAGGCTCCAGGATGTGTTGCCGCAGGTCTGGCGGCCAGGGGTGACAAACCCGCTTTGCGCCTGCAACCAGGCGATATCTTCCAGTGCCCGGTCGAGCTGATGGCGGGCTTCAGCCCGCTGCGCCATTAAGGTTTTGGCGGCGAGGACAAACACCAGCAACAGGACAATGGGTATGGCTACTGCCAATAAACGGCGATCCCTGTCGCCAAGATTCAGGGCTAATGGCTTCATCACTGGGCTCCTCCCTGGGTCTGGGCAACCAGTTTCAACAACCAGTGGTCGCCACTGGCCTGCACGTCTCCGGCCGCTGCCGAGGCGAGAACTTCACCAACGCTCTCTCCAGAAATAAGAGCTTCGATAACATCGCCATCGCCGCTGAGTTTTTCAAGGCGACAATCGCCACAGCGGCTGAGTATTTGGTCGAGGCGAACCAAATTGGCCATGGCGGCGTCGCTATCTCCGCTTCTGTCGAGCTGCGCCGACACCACCCGCTGAAAATCCGCCATGGCGAAATCGTAAGGGCCGCCAAAATACTGGCGATAGCCCTGGCGCAACTGAGCGTCGAAATAGCGCGCCTGTTCGGCCATTTTTTGGCTTTCCAGCCAGTAATTAGAAGTCAGAAGTCCAGTGCCCAGCAGCGCCAAAACCGCCGCCACCCGCGCCGCCAGTGGCCATGTTTGGCGACGCTGATCGCGCTCGCCAGTGGCCAGGGAAAGGCTGGGGGCATGAATTCTGTCAAACAGGCTGACGGTATATTGCTTAACTGCCGCTCCCTGCAGCCACTGGGGCAATTCTTGCTCCGGCTGCTGGTTGCAGAGTACGACATCGAGGCCGTTCGCTGCCACTTGCTGCTCCAGCATGGGCAGCAGCCATTCGATGGCGCCCGCCGCGCCCTGCCACTGGCCAGTGCGCGCCAGACAGTGCTCCCCCGCCAGGGCAATAGTGACCGTGCCCGGCTGCCAGGGCAGACTAAAAAAATCCGGCACCAGGGCGCTGTAGTGCACCTGATGCTGTTTTAACTGCTTTTGCCAGTCGGCGAGCACAGCCTTGCTGACGGCAATAACCGCCACGTTGTTGCCGCTCTGTTTATCGGAGAAAAAAAACTCCATGGCTTCCGGTTTGTCGAGAAGACGGTCTTCAAGCAACCAGGGGATCATGGCCTGCCATTTCTTGCGGGGCACCGGTGGCACTTCCACCGAGTGGCAGGCGAGCTGTTCCGTAGGCACCCAAACGGTAACCACCTGACCAGGGGGCACAGAACAGCGCCCCTGATCAATAGCGCTGAGATGAACGTAGGCTGTCATGGTGTGTTATCAACCTCCTGCAGCGGATTGCAGACTGAATGAACGGCCAGGGCTTCACTGTTCTCGTCAAGCCCCGCTGGAATATACCTGAGTGTGCGGCTGATGACCCGCGCGCCCTGCCCCTGGCGGTGAATAATACTACGGTAGGCCATGCGCACTCCCGCCAGTCGCACATCCGCAGAAAGGGAAAAATACTCGCTGCCAACCGCAACAAACTCTGCGGGCAGCTGGCTTGCCAGGGTCTGGCGGGTTTCCCCGGCCAGGATTGCCAGCTGGCTGTAAAAGCCATCGACGCTGTCGTAGGGTCGAGAGGCGATCAACGCCTCAGCGATATCCCGAGTGATAAGGGGGGAAAGCGCCATAAGTACCATTGCGGGGGCAGTATTGATATTGATGGCTGTGTCCTCGGGCAGAATATTGACATAGGGTTGCAGGGCGACAACATCGGCGGCGGAAAACCCCTGAACCAGGCTGAGTTCAGCCAGTTCCACCATAGACTGATTGGCGGCTCTGTAGGCCGGAGTCAGCAACAGGTATTCATTGTCCTCGGCGCTGTCGGGGGACAGCAGCCAGGAATCCTCATCGAGCCAGTCCACCAATGCCGCTATGCGGGCGTCCCCGGCATCAAGCTGCAGCTGCTCCAGCAAACGGCGAAAGAGGGTTCGCCGTGTCGATTTGCCAGCACTGCCCAGCTCGGCGGCGAGTTCATCCTCCCAGCTTTTATTGCCGTACCAGGACAGACTGTTGATATTGAACAGCCCCTGTAAATCCCGCAAACAGCCGGAAATGGCGCCGCCTTCCACCGGCAGCAAGGGCAGCGCCCGCGCCCAGTTTTCGCCGTTGTGATCGATGGCGGAACGCTTGCCATCTTCAACCAATACCGACTGCCCCCAGCTTTCGGCGCTTAACAACAGCAACAGCGCCTGCTCACCGACCAGACTGCGGGTGACTTTTTGAATATGGATTTGATGACGGTAAAAAAGCCCGCCGACAATGGTGAGAATAAAAACCAGCAACAGCAACACCGCGATAAGGGCAACGCCGCGCTGGCGCTGGCTTGATGACAGGGAGTCACTCATCCTGTTAGCTCCCGGCGCCACTATCGACGCCGGTCTGGAGTCCGGGAACCAGCATAACCTGCTCTTCGCCGTCCACCGTCACCAGCGTAATCCGCACCATTGCCGGCAGCGCATCGCGACTAAGACCCTGATTCACCGGCGGCCACAGGGCGACAAACTGATTTTGGCCGTCGTGCTGTTCGACGCGCAATTCAGCAATTCCAGTGGCCAGCACCTGATCCAAAGTTTCGGGTGTAGCGCCGGAATCCGCCGTGCGCCAGCTGGTGCGAATCAACTGCTGGTTTTCAACTCTATAGGCAAGCCGCTGAATACCGCCACCCATATAATCAAAGTCTGGCAACCCCCCCCGCGTAAATTCAACGGCGTACTCTCCCGAAGGGGCGAGATAGGCATCGCGAACACCACCCAACTGATCGCGAACCGGGCGCGGGCGCATATGAAAAAAATCATTCAACATAATCGACGAGGCAAGGCTGCGGCGATTTTCTTCGAGAAACTGCTCCTTGCTGCGGGCTTCCAGGCGCAGGATACCGTCAAAAGCGTTATAGGCGAGCACCGAGAGCACCGACATAATCAGCATCGACACCAGAATTTCCACCAGGGTAAAGCCGCGCGCCGACACCGGGCAGAATGTTCCGCCGCGCGAGTGCTGAAGTTCTGCAAGCAAGGTCATCGTGTAAAGAACGCCGCCAGGGAGCCTGTGGCTGACTCGCTGCCCGCCCCTGTTTTTGCGTCAATATCCGCAGCGGGAAAAACGTCGACCTGATAACGCACCAAGCCTTCAGCCGCCGCCTTTTCTTCACTGAACTGCCAGCGCCAGCGCCCGCCCCGCGCACTCACCACCCCCGCTTCTTCGCCAAAGTCCGCCTCGTTGACAGGCAATTTGAGGGACACCAGGTATTGTTCCATCAAGCGATTCCAGGCAATGCGGTGGCTGCTGTGGCGCTCAACCAGAATCAGGCGCTGATCGACAAACTGCGCCACCGCCGTAGTCACCCCTGCATAGGCCACCGCCACCACCAGCAATGCCACCAGGGTTTCAATAAGGGTAAAACCCCTGGCTCTGGCGGGAGCTGCACAGTGACTGACGGAACACCTGCGATGACCAGCCCTGACTTGAGACAGGCCGCGAAGGCATCGCTGCAGGCTCGCCAAAAAAAGCCCTCTTTGTGACGGCCTGTCACCGGGGGGATTGATGCCTTCTGACTCAGTAGTATTGGCTGTCAGCATCACCACATCGACCATTCAAAAACACCGTCGCCATTGCGTTCAATGCGCGCCCTGCGCTCGCCTTCACGAAGCTGAAAACGCTCTGGCAGCGTCATTCCCGTGGGTAGAAAGAGCACTTGCGGCTGTGAATTGGCCACGGCGCCTGTAGCCAGTGGCTGCCATTTGCCGCCCTGGTCAATGTCGAAATGGATGTCCTGTTCTATTGTCGGAGGAACCACGTCTGCCTTTTCCACCAGCCACCAGCGATTATCGAGGAAAAATCCCACTCTAAGGGTTTGCTGATCCTCTGCCATCCACACACCATACACCGCCGAATCGAGTACCGAGTCATCGCTCACCGCCTGCAGCCAGGCGCTGAGCTGCCCCGCCTGGGTTTCAAGGCGATCATTTTCCAAACGCTGAAATCCCAGGGTCACAAAGACCACCGTAACGCTGAGAATCACCAGCACCACCATAATTTCAATCAGGCTGAATCCGCGACAGTGCTTTGTTTCCAGGGCGATCACCGTGCGGCAACTCCATCGACGTCAGGGCAGCGCGTCGCCATCAAAGGCCGATATCCCAATTGCCGATATCCGCGTCGGCGCCTTCGCCGCCCTCCCTGTTGTCGGCGCCCAATGTGTAAATATCGATATCGCGGCCGTCGCGCCCCGGATTGCGGTAGCGATAGGGCTCGTCCCAGGGATCTGAAGGCATGGCATCCACATAGGGACCTTTCCATTTTTTGGCGCTCTCCGGCTTGTCGACGAGCGCCTGCAATCCCTCCGACTGGCTGGGATAGCGGTAGTTGTCGAGGCGATAAAGCTTGAGGGCGCTCTCCAGACCGCGAATATCCTGCTTGGCTTTCACCGCTCTGGCTTCATCGGGGCGATCCATCACCGAGGGCACAATCAGTGCCGCCAACAAACCGATAATGACCAGCACCACCATGATTTCAATCAGGGTAAAGCCGCTGTTTTTTTTGACTGACAGGGGAGAGAACATGGTTATTTCCTTGGTTCTAAATCAGTTGATTCATTTTAACAATGGGCACCAACACAGCGCCGACGATAAGCATCACCACCATGCCCATAAACACAATCAGCGCCGGCTCCATCAGCTTGAGCATGGTGTCAACGGCGTTGCGCAGGCGGGTGCTGTAGTACTCCGACACCCGCAACAGCATTTGGTCGAGTTCGCTGGACGCCTCACCGCTACTCACCATATGGAGCAAAAATCCCGGCGCCACTCCTTCGCTTTTCAGGCTTTGAAAAAGGCTGTTGCCCTGGCGCACCCGCTCGTTGACGGCTTCGAGTTTTTCCTTGAGGTAGAGATTGCCCACTCCCGCGGAGGATATGCTCAATGCGGAGAGTACAGGCACACCGCTCTGCAACAGGGTGCCGAGGCTGCGGCACCAGTCCGCCAGGTTGGCCAACAGCACCCAGTTGCCGAACAGCGGCATACCCAACAGCAGGCGGTGCCAGCGCTTGCGCCTGCCCGGATTCCGCAGCAACAGCAAAAAGGACAGCCAGCACCCCGCCTGGGCTATCAACAGATAAATTCCCCAGGCGCGGAGAAAATCGCTGGTCACCATGGTCGCCCTGGTCAGCAGTGGCAGTTCCTGGCGGCTGTTAACAAACACTTTCGCCACCTGGGGCACTACATAACCCACCAGCACACTGATCACCACCAGCGCCACCACAATCATCACCGCCGGGTAGATCATGCCCTTCATCAGGGTTTGACGGTTCTGATTGCCCACCTCAAGCTCGTCGGCAACGCGAAGTAATACCTTGTGAAGATGGCCGGTCTCTTCGGCAACACTGATGGCGGCAATAATTTTTTCAGCGATGACATAGGGGGATTTGCGCACACTGGCGGCAAAGCTGTGGCCGGAGGCCAGCCCTTCCCGCCAGCTTTCCAGCAACGATTTTTGCGTGTGGCTGTCGCTCTGCTCCGCTGTCAGGCGCAGCGCTTCTTCAAGGGGCATGCCGGAATTCACCAAAATCGCCAGCTGGCGCATAATCAGCGACAGATCGGCATAGGCGATGCGGGGTTTGAACCAGTTGAGTTTGCCCTCCTTGGCGCGCAATTCCTTAACATCGCTGACATAGAGTCCTTTTTCCCCCAGCTCCCGGCGCAACTGGCGCGGGGAGTCCGCCGCGCTGCTGGAGCGCACCTCTTTTCCCGCTTTGTCGTAGGCCAGATATTGGTAGGTTGGCATAGATTTCCGAATAGGGTTCCCGATTTCAGCCTTGAGTTTTCACCACTGCTTGGATTGTTGTCAGTTTGCCGTCAGGCGGTTGTCACCCGCAAAACTTCCTCGACACTGGTGACGCCCTCCATCACCAGGCGATAGCCCTCGTCGAGAATACCGGGTACGGATTTGCGAATCGCCGCTTCCAGCTCCCCTTCACCGGCGCCGTCGTGAATCAGTTTTTGTAAAGGCTCATCAATTTCCACCAGCTCAAACAGCGCCCTTCGTCCCTGGTAGCCCGTCCAGTTGCAGTGTTCGCAGCCCTGATGGCGGTAAACCACGGCGCCCTTTGGCACCGGCGACTGTTTGCGCAGCGCCTTGTCAGCCTCGTAGGGCTGTTTGCAATGGTCGCAGAGTTTGCGCACCAGCCGCTGCGCCAGGACACCGCGAAGGGTGGAGGCCAGCAGAAAATTGTCGATGCCGAGATCCTGCAAGCGGGTAACCGCCCCCGCCGCCGTATTGGTGTGCAGTGTCGACAGCAACAGGTGGCCGGTGAGGCTGGCTTGAACAGCAATTTCTGCGGTTTCACCGTCGCGAATTTCGCCGATAAGAATGACATCGGGATCCTGGCGCAGAATGGCGCGCAAGCCCCGCGCAAAACTCATGCCCGCGCGCAGATTAATTTGTGTCTGGCTGATACCGGGAAGATCGAACTCCACCGGATCTTCCACCGTCATGATATTGCGCTCGAGGCGGTCCATCTGCTGCAGCGCGGCGTAAAGGGTGGTGGTTTTGCCGGAGCCCGTGGGACCGGTCACCACCACCATGCCGTGGGGGCGGGAAATCAGGTTGTGAAGGCGGCTGCGCTGCCCTTCTGTCATGCCCAGATCTTCCACCGACAGTTTGGTGGCGCTCTTGTCCAGCAGCCTCATCACCACCCGTTCACCGTAGGTGGAGGGCATGGTGGACACCCGCAGATCGATACTGCGACCGCCGAGGCGAACACTCATGCGGCCATCCTGGGGCAGGCGCTTTTCAGAAATATCCAGCTTGGCCATCACCTTGATGCGGGATATCAACAGCGGCGTAATATGGTTTGCCGGTGTCAGCACCGTGCGCAGCACGCCGTCGAGACGAAACCGCACCCGCGCGTCGTGCTGATAGGGTTCGACATGAATATCCGAGGCTTTTTCATTGAGCGCCTCGGCAAGAATGGCGTTGAGGAGGCGAATAATGGGAGCATCATCGTCCCTGTCGAGAAGATCGCCAATTTCTTCAAGACTGCCCGCCACCGCCTGCAAATCGAGATTGTCCTTGATATCTTCCATGACCACGGCGGAACTGTCCTTGCGCCCGGCATACATGGTTTGCAGCCGCGCCTCAAAGGTCTCCCCATCGAGCCAGTGCAAACTGGGGTTGAGATTGCGGGCGCGCTGCAATTCCAGCACTGCCGCCATGGGCGTGGCCTTCGTGAGGTAAAGGCTGTTGCTGTCCCCATCCATCAAAACCGAGAACTTGCGAGCAAACTCAAAGGGCAGTAGATCCATTAGCGTCGAAGTTATCCATTGGTTGATGCGCCAGTCATTGTTATCGCTGACCCGAATGGCAATGACTTAGCGCCAAAGCCACGATTTTCGCCATTGCCCCGCAGGCGGGAATGACGGCTTAAGTCAGCGCCATTCAGCGCTGCCCCGAAAGCCGCCAAGTTTCGCCAACCATTATGACAAAAAAATGACAGCTTGCACCATCTGAGGCAACAACCAGGGGCGGCAAGAGCCCGTTGCGCTGAGATAGAAATTTTCTGGCTGCCACCCTTGTGCGTGGCAGCCCGGTGTATTGGGGGTTATGGTTTTGGCGCAGAGCGCGGCAACGGAGGGGGATTCAACAGCCGCTTGCTATTGGTGGGAGTTGTTGCGAAAAAAGTTGTTGCGGAAAAATCAGACGTTAAATTCCTGAGGGAGTTTTTTGGCAGTCGTCACCAACTTTAATTTGGCGTGCACGGGAATGCCGTTGCGGTAGGGCGGATAGTCCTCCCCCTGAATCAGCGGCAACAGATAGCGGCGGCCTTGGTCACTGATGCCGTAACCGTCGTCGCTGATATAGTCTGCGGGCATCATTTTTTCCACATTGGCCACCTGATCCAGGGGCGCCTCCCCCAGAGACCAGCTGTATTGTTCGCCACTGCCGCGCTCGATGGTGACCATCACGGCATTTTTACCGGCGAGGGCATATTCCACCGCCGCCCGGCCAACACCGTAGGCCTGCTCCACATCGGTGGCGGAAGCGATATGGCGGGCTGCCCGCTGCAGGTAATCCGCCAGCGCCCAGTGGTATTTAAAGCCCAATTCATCCTTGATCATGGCCGCCAGGGTGGGGGCAACGCCGCCCAGCTGTTTGTGGCCAAAGGCATCCGCATGGGCTGAAGCCGCAATCAACGTGCCGTCAGCGTAACTGGCACCTTCCGAGGCGACAATCACGCAATAACCTTTTTCGGCAACCGTGGCTTTGACTTTGGCGAGAAATGTGTCTTTGTCAAAGGCGACTTCGGGAAAAAGAATAATGTGGGGAGGATCACCGGCCTTTTCAGCGGCAAGACCACCGGCAGCGGCAATCCAGCCCGCATGGCGACCCATGACTTCGAGAATAAATACCTTGGTGGACGTTTCACACATGGACGCCACATCCAGGCTCGCCTCCATGGTGGAGACGGCGACATATTTGGCGACGGAACCAAAACCCGGACAGTTGTCGGTAAAGGGCAGGTCGTTGTCGACGGTTTTGGGAATGTGGATGGCCTGAATGGGATAGCCCATTTTTTCCGACAGTTGCGACACTTTGAGGCAGGTGTCGGCAGAGTCGCCACCGCCGTTATAAAAAAAGTAGCCGATATTGTGAGCCTTAAAAACTTCGATGAGGCGCTCGTACTCAGCGCGGTTTTCTGCGAGGCTTTTGAGTTTATAGCGGCAGGAACCAAAAGCGCCGGAAGGCGTGTGGCGAAGCGCGGCAATGGCTTCGGGGCTTTCCAGACTGGTGTCGATCAACTCTTCCCGCAGCGCGCCAATAATGCCATTTTTGCCCGCATAGACGGTGCCAATACGGTCACTGTATTGACGGGCGGTTTCAATCACACCACAGGCGCTGGCGTTGATAACAGCGGTAACACCGCCGGACTGGGCATAAAAGGCATTCTTTTTGGACATGGTTTTTTCAGCAGTCAGAAAAACAGGCGCGCAATGATACTGTAATTGGCGTCGCAATGCACAGCAGTCATGATCAGCACGCTCGAGCAATCTCTCTGGGGTTGCGCCTTCTCTAACCTTTTTGAAGACGTCAAAACCCCATCGAGATGATGCCATCAGCAGCCTGATTTACTCTGAATTTAAAAACGTCTCAAAAACATGGACAATGGCAACTCAGAGACTAGAAAGCTGTATTAAACCAGTTCATTATTCTCGAGGGTGGGTGATTTCCTATTTGACAAACCCACCACGGAAACAGCCATATTACGTCTGCTCTGAGCGCGACAACCTGCAAGTCCTGGAAGGCGCTTTAGCAATCCGTAACAAGGTGTTACCTGCTGGAAAATGACTGGAAGGGGCGTAGAGATCCATTGGGTAATGGTTGCAGTTTTGACAATCATTGAGTGGAAGGCTTGGCAGTTCGCACCTGCATGAATCCCAGACTCCCGATGATGCCTAACAGACCGGGATTCGAGCCTTACAGGAAGAAAATCGCCCCGTGAAGAAGGAAAAAAACCTGTTCAAAAACGACAGTCTTTTTCCAGGGAAAAGTTCCGCAATGGCCATTGCCCACAGAGCGCAACAAGAGCTGGCCGGCCAGTCAGGTCAAGTCAAGTCAAGTCAAGTCAAGTCAAACAGAATTACATGACAGCAGAGGCTGTGGAGAAACCATGAAAAAACGAATGATCAGCCTGTGGCTTAAACTGACATGGCTGCTGATGGCCACCCTGTTGCTCGGATGTAGCGAACCGCAGGAGGCCTTCTCCGATCTGGAGCAGCTCCACAACCGCACCTTTGCCGTACCTACGGGCACCATCGCCGACCAACTGGTGCTCTCGCGTTTTCCCCAGGCCAATTTTCAGTACTTCAACACTGTGGTGGACGCCGCCCTGGCGGTGAAAAACGGTCGCGCGGATGCTGCCGCCTATGATGAACCCATCCTGCGCAACATTGCCGCCAAGACCAGCGGCGTTCGGGTGCTTCCTCAATTAATCACTGAAGATCATTACGGTTTTGCCGTTCGCCTCGGAGATGAGGCATTGAAAGGTGCCGTCGACGCCGTGGTGGATGACCTCCGCGCCAATGGCGACTATCAGCGCATGATGGAGCGCTGGCTACCAGCGATTGGCTCGCCGGCAGCCATGCCGGCAATACCAACCGGCAGCGAGGGCATCCTGCGTTTTGGCACGGCCGCCATCACTGAGCCGTTTTCCTTTGTCGACGGATCTCAGCAGGTGGTGGGTATCGACATTGAAATTGCCAGCCTGGTTGCCCAGCGGTTGAACCGGAAACTGGAGGTGGTGAACATGGATTTTGGCGGACTGATTCCGGCCCTGGCGGCGGGAAAGGTGGACATGATAGGCGCCTGCATAACCATCAGCCAGGAGCGGGCGAGACAGGTACTATTCTCGAAATCCTATTACACTGGCGGGATCGCCGCTCTGGTTAGAGAGTAGACGGCACATTCCCGAGGTAGAGATCACTGAACACACTGCTGAGTTGCGCAATACCCGCCGGACTGGAGGCCATCGAGCCGCTGGCTCACAAGGTGGATGAAGCTCTCAAGAGTCATCCGGACATGGCCTTCGCGGTGAACCTTTGCCTGGAGGAACTCATCACTAACACCTTTATCCACGGCCTGCGCCGGGAACCTGGTCATTACATCCAAATCGACCTCATGGTGGATGACAGCGAACTTAGGGTGCAACTCCATGATGACGCCCCGCCCTTCGACCCCTTCAGCCGGGCACCTGTGGCCAGCCTCAATATGGCCGCCAGTGAGCGACCGATCGGCGGTCTGGGCATTCATCTGGTGAAGCGCCTGATGGATAACGTTGATTGGCATAGCGACCGCGGCGGCAACCACATCACTCTGCGCAAGGCGCTGTCGGGGACGCCAGCGGAAAACGACAAGCACTGATTTTCGAAAAGAGTCAGGACACCAGAGCGGTCAAGGCCTCGTCAACTGTGGTTTCCATCCTGAACAAAGTGTTGAAACCGGACATGTCGAAAACAGACTGCACCGTACTGCCCACATTGGCAAAACAGGCCTTGCCGTTTTTAGCCTGCAACAATTTTGCCATCACCAGAAGCGCCCTGAGTCCGGCACTGCTGATGTAATCCAAGAGCTTAAAATCCACCACCAGCGCCAGTTCACCGCCATCGATAAGGGCGCGAACCTGCCTTTCAAATTCCGGGGCGGTAACCGCGTCCAGCCTGCCGGCGACGGTGATCACAGTTTTTCCGCTTTCCAATCTGCTACTGAACTCCACTAAAAAGTTTCCTCAGAAATCTATACAAAGTTGATTATATCAGCTTCAAGTGGAGACCAAGCCTAGTGCCGCCCCCTGGAATCTGCTGAAATTCGATACTGTCAGCCAAATTGCGGATGATCACCACACCAAAATCGTCGTCGAGATCTCCTCTCTCCAGAGGATTGCCGAGATCATCGGAGGTTTCACCCACCACCTCCAGGCTACCCGTCTTTTCCGAGTAGGCAATCCTGAGATCAAGGGTGGTTTTTTCAAGGAGGGGCTTGTAAATTGACAACAGTTCCTCCACCAAGAGCAACAAATTATCCCGCTGCCTGCGGGGAATGATCTGCTTGTCGCAGAACGTTTCAATCTGGGCATTAACCCCGTAAAGATCAAAATCCGGCGAACTGAGCCGACAGCTAAAACTGCGCACCCTGTTGATAAAGGCTCGTGTTTTTTCCCGCTGTGGATTATCAAATATCTGCTCTGGCGAGCCCTCTTCGTAGATGCCCTGCTCATCCATGTAGAAAACTCGGGTTGACACATCCCGGGCGAAGGTCATTTCATGGGTGACAATAATCATGGTCAAGCCCTCTCGAGCCAGACGGCGAATCACCGACAACACTTCACTGATCATAGTCGGATCCAAGGCGGAGGTCGGCTCATCAAACAGAATGATCTCTGGCTCCATGGCCAGACAGCGGGCTATGGCAACCCGTTGCTTCTGGCCACCGGACAACTCATCG